>Ga0265342_10001053_pt1 | contig 26965 bp, 22 predicted proteins | sample 4CB327metaG_FD_203125 | JGI IMG/M metagenome (GOLD analysis project Ga0265342, IMG submission 203125) | Rhizosphere microbial communities from Carex aquatilis grown in University of Washington, Seatle, WA, United States - 4-CB3-27 metaG | ecosystem: Host-associated > Plants > Roots >... | reverse complement strand
GACGCCGCCCGCCGCGCCGCCGCGCGCCGCCGACGAGCGCGGAGCCCCGTCACGGGTGCGACCCGGTCGCGCGTCCAGTGCGTCGCTGGAGCCGCCGGAGCCTCCACTCGTCGACGACGCGCTGGTACGCCCGCCGACCGAGCCGCCCCGCCTGGCCACGCCGTCGCTCGCGGCGCTCGGGCCGTCGATGCCGGCGCCGTCGCATGAGCCTGATTCCGCACCTCGCGCGCCGGCGCTGCCGCCGGAGTCGAAGCTCGCGGCGGGCGGCTCGGCCTGCCTCGAGGTCGCACCGCAGATCCGGTTCGACCGCGCGATCGAAGGCGTCGAGCTGGCGTCGGCGTACGCGCTCGCGTTCAGCCGCCCCGCGCTCGATCGCGGCCGATCCTGGTGCGGGGCCGGCTCGCTGCGCGTCGAGGCGCGCTTCGATCTCGCCGGCGCGCCGAATCGCTTCGGCGATCGCCCGCGTCATGCGGGCGAAGTGCTGGTCGACCTGCCGGCCGCGGTCGATCTCAGCGGCAAGACCGTGACCGTGCACGTCTTCGTCGAGGGCCCGCCCGATCTGCGCTTCGGCGCGCAGATCTTCGCCGTGGACTCGCCGCCGGGTCACGCGGGCGCGGTCGAGCCAAAGTGGGTCGGTGGCGGTTACACGCCGGATCTCAGGACCGGGCGCTGGTGGACGCTCTCGCACCGCTTCGAGCGCGAGAACCGCCTGTTCGAGGGGGGAAGCTCACCCGTCGATCGCGTCGAGCATCTCGCCGTCCAGGTCTACGCCATCGGCAAGGATCGCATCTGGACCGGCCGCGTCTTCGTCGACGACATCGGCTGGCAGTGAATGGGCCGTTGCCGTCCGCTTGGACGACGGCCGACGATCCGACCCGCTGGCTACGTCAACCGGGTTGGACGTCGCGCGCGGGCGGCGGGATCAGGCGCACGCTGCGCACCACGCGCGCGCCGACGTCGACGACCTCCAGCACCGTGCCGTCGTGGGCGGCCAGGCGCGCGCGGCGGTTGGGCAAGCCGCCCGCCAGCTGAGTGGCCAGGCCGGCCACGGTGCTGGCACCGTCGGTCTCGGGCAGCGACAGCCCGAGCGCGCGGTTGACCTCGCGCAGCGGGACGTCGCCGCGAACGGTGGCCGAGCCGTCGGCCGCGGGGACGATCTCCGGACGCGTCTCCTCGTGCTCGCTGAAAACGTCGCCGACCAGCTCCTCGACCAGGTCCTCGAACGTCACCAGGCCGGTGACCACTCCGTGCTCGTCGACCGCGGCGGCGATGCGATGCCGCTCGCGCCGCATCGAGCGCAGCACGTCGATCGCCGGCGTGGTCTCGGCGAACATCTTCAGGGGGCGCAGCAGGTCCTCGAGCACGACCAGCTTTCCCTCCCAGGCGATCGAAACGATGTCCTTGGCGCTCACGTAGCCGACCAGGTTGTCGAGCGTCCCCACGTAGACCGGGATGCGCGACCGCCGCTCCTCGAGCATGAAGCGCCGGATCTGCTCGGCGCTCGCGTTGCGGGGCAGGGCGTCGATGCGATTGCGCGGGATCGCGACGTCGGCCAGCGCCACCTGATCGAAGGCGATCGCGCGCGATGCGATCTCGCCCGCGTGCTGGTCGAGCGTGCCGGTCTTGGCCGCCTCGTCGACCAGCAGCTGCAGCTCTTCGCGCGACAGGCGCGCCTCCATGAAGTTCGTGCGGTCGCGGAACGGTTTCAGGATCAGGTTCGACGTCGCCGTGAGCAGCACGACCAGTGGATTGGTTGCGGAGGACAACCAGCGCAGCGGCCGGGCCATGATGAGCGCGTAGGTCTCGCCCACGCGCAGCGCCAGCGACTTCGGTACGAGCTCGCCCAGCACCAGCGACAGGAACGAGATCGCGGCCACCACGATGCCGAGGGCGATCGGCTGGGCTTCCGAGGCCAGCCAGTGGACGCGCGCGATCAGAGGCACGAGGTGCCGCGCCAGGGTCGAACCGCCGAACGCCGCCGCCGTGGTGGAGATGACGGTGATGCCGATCTGAACCGTGGCCAGAAAGCGCTCCGGCTGCGCGCGCAGCCCGGCCAGCGCATCGGCTCCAGCGCGCTTTTCGTAGAGCAGCTGCTCGACGCGCGTGCGGCGCAGCGAGACGACGGCGATCTCGGCACCCGACAGCACGCCGTTCGCCAGGACCAATGCCAGGATCACGATCAGCTCGGCGAACATGGTTGCCCCCGCGACTAGTTTGACGCGTCCGAGGCTGCGCCGGGCAACTGCTGGATGGAGCCGGAGACGTGATCTCGAATTGCCTAAGCAAAATCATGCGTTGGTCATGGTTTTTCAAGTCGAAGTTGAGGTCGAATTCGCGCGCGCCGCTCACGGACGGGCCGGCGCCGCCGCGCGCGGCGAAGTAGGATGCGCCGCGCATGGCAGCCGTCTCGGTCACCGATGTCAGACGCGCCTTCTCAGAGGGGGGGCGCACCCGCGAAGTGCTGCGCGGGCTATCGTTCGACGTCGCGGGCGGCGAGCTGGTGGCGCTGCTCGGCCGGAGCGGCTCGGGCAAGTCGACGCTGCTCAACCTGATCGCCGGCATCGACCGCCCCGACGGAGGGCGCATCGTCATCGACGGCTGCGAGGTCTCGGCGCTGGACGAGCGCTCGCGCACATTGTTCCGGCGCAAGCGAATCGGGTTCGTTTTCCAGTTCTTCAACCTGATCTCCACGCTGACGGTCGAAGAAAACGTCCGCCTGCCGCTCGAGCTCGCCGGCGCGCGCGCCGGCGCCGCGCGCACCGAGGCGAGGCGCCTGCTCCAGGCGGTCGAGCTCGGCGACCGGGGTGCCGAGTATCCCGACCACCTGTCGGGCGGCGAGCAGCAGCGGGTCGCGATCGCGCGCGCGCTGGTCAACGCCCCTGCGGTCGTGCTGGCCGACGAGCCGACCGGCGCGCTCGACGCCGAGACCGGCCGGCTGGTTCTGGGCATGTTCGTCGAGCTGTCGCGCCAGCGGGGAACGACGGTGATCCTGGTGACCCACAGCGACGAAGTTGGGCGAGCCGCCGACCGCGTGCTGGTGATGAAGGACGGCCGGCTCGCGCCGGCGTCGGGCCTGGGGTCGGACGGCGCTTCGGTGGCGCCGTCGGGCGCGGCGCCGCGCGCATGAGCCGCTTCGGCTTCGACCTGGTTGCGCGCGCGGGCGCGCGCCATTTTCGCCGACACCCGCTTCAGCTCGCGCTGGCGGTCCTGGGCATCGCGCTCGGCGTGGCGCTCGCGGTCGGCATCGACATCGCCAACGCCAGCGTGCGCCGTGCGTTCGCGCTGTCGAGCGAGTCGGTCACCGGGCGCGCGACCCACCAGATCGCGGGCGGGCCGTCGGGGGTCGACGAGGCGGTTTATCGGCGGCTGCGGCAGGCGGCGGATCGACCGCCCGGCATCGCGCTCGCGCCGTTCGCGGGCGGCGCCGGCGTGCCGGAAGCGGGCGGCGGGCTGCTGCAGCTCGTCGGCGTCGATCCGTTCGTCGAAGGTCCTTTCCGGCCGCTGGGCCTCCCGGCGGCGGCGTCGGGCGCGACCCTGGCGCCCGCGAGCGGTGGCAGCTTCGCGCCCGCGACCGCGTCGGCGCTGATGCTCGAACCCGGCGCGGCGATCCTGTCGGCGGCGACCGCGGCGCGCCTCGGCGTGAGCGTCGGGGACCGGGTGGCGCTGCGCCTGGGCGCGCGGCGCGCGCACTTGACGGTGGTCAGCGTCGCCGCGCCCGCCGACGAGGCGGCGCGGCGTGCGCTCGACGGCGTGGCGATCATCGACGTCGCGACGGCGCAGGAGCTGACCGGAACGGTCGGGCGCCTCGCGCACGTCGACGCGATCTTGCCGGCGGAGCCGGAGCGCGAGGCGGCCGCGCTGCGCTGGATCGAGCGGCGGCTACCAGCGGGCCTGCACATCACCCCGGTCGCGGCGCGCGCGGGCACACTGGCGCAGCTCACGCGCGCGTTCGATCTGAACCTGACGGCGTTGAGCCTGCTCGGTCTGCTGGTCGGCGGGTTCCTCATTTACAACACCATGAGCTTCTCGGTGATCCAGCGCAGGCGCTTGCTCGCCATCCTGCGCACGCTCGGCGTCTCGCGCGCCGAGCTCGGCCGAAATTTGATGCTCGAGGCGCTGGCGCTGGGCATCGTCGGGAGCACCGTCGGGTTGCTGGTCGGCGTCCTGCTGTCTCGCGGCCTGGTGCGGCTGACCGCGCGCGCGGTCAGCGACCTCTACTTCGCGGTGTCGGTCACCGAGGTGCCGATCGCCCTCGGGCCGCTGGCGCGCGGCTTCAGCCTGGGCGTGCTGGCATCCGTGGCCTCGGCCTGGCCGTCGGCACGCGACGCGGCTCGCACCGATCCGCACGCGGCGATGCACCGGTCGGTGCTGGAAGCGCGCGCACGGGCGCGCTCGCCGCGCCTGGCGCTCGCGGGCGCCTTGCTGGCCGCGGTGTCGGCGGTGGCGTTGCTGGTCTCGGGGCGCAGCGTGCCGGTCGCGCTCGCGGCGCTGCTGGCGCTGCTCACCGGGTGCGCGGGTTTGGCACCGGCGGTGGTGCTGGTCGGGGCGCGCGCGGCCAGCGGCGTGCTCGGCGTCGTGCGTGGCGCGACCGGGCGTCTCGCGGCGCGCAGCATCGCCGCCGGGCTCAGCCGCACCGGGGTCGCGACGGCGGCGCTGGCGCTGGCCCTGGCGGTGACCACCGGCGTCAGCCTCATGGTGGTCAGCTTTCGCCGCAGCGTCGAGCAGTGGCTGGAGGCGACCCTGCGCGCCGACGTCTACGTGTCGGCTCCGTCGCTGGTGAGCGCACGCCCCGACGCGACGTTGCCCGCCTCGCTGGTCGCGCGCCTGCGGGCGTTGCCCGGGCTCGGGGCCATGGGATCGAACCGGGTGATCACCATCGACACGCCCGAGGGCCCGATGCTGCTCTCGGCGCCCGCTTCGCCGCCCGGTCACGCGCTGACCAAGCTCGTCATCGCCGGCGATCCGGCCGACGCCTGGCGGCGCTTCGTCGACGACGAAGCGCTGCTGGTGTCGGAGCCCTACGCGTACAAGCGGCGCGCGCGCATCGGCGACAGCGTCGTGCTGCCGACCGATCGCGGACCGCACGCCTTCCGCGTCGCCGGGATCTACCGCGACTACGGCAGCGACGCGGGCGCCGTGATGCTGAGCCGGCGCACCTACGACCGATACTTCGACGATCGCGAGGTGACGGCGGTTTCGCTGTACGGCGCGGCGGGCGTGTCGGCGGATCAGTTGATCGCCGAGGTGCGCGCGCGGCTCGACGCCGACGACGTGGTGCTGGTGCGGTCCAACCGGACGTTGCGCGAGATGAGCTTGCGCGTCTTCGATCGCACGTTCGAGATCACGCGGGTCTTGCGGATCTTCGCGCTCATCGTCGCGTGCTTCGGCGTCGCCGGCGCGCTGATGGCGGTCGCGCTCGAGCGGGGGCGCGAGCTCGCGACGTTGCGCGCGCTCGGCGCCACGCCGGCGCAGGTGGTCGAGATCTCGTTGCTCGAGACCGGCGTGCTCGGCGCGCTGGCCGGCGCGCTGGCGGTGCCGCTGGGCGCGGTGCTGGCGGCGGTGCTGGTGTTCGTGATCAACCAGCGCTCGTTCGGCTGGACCATGCCGATCCTCTTCGACGCGCGCACGCTGATGACGGCGCCGCTGCTCGGGGCGGCGGCCGGTGTGGTCTCGGGGTTGTTTCCCGCCTGGCGCGCGGCGCGCACGTCGCCCGCGGAGGCGCTGCGCGACGAATGAGGCGGCTCGACGTCCTGGCCCTCGCCTTCGCGGCGGCGCTCGCGATCGCCGCCTGCGGGCAGCGCGCCCTGTCGCCGTCGGCTGCTCCCGAACCGGGGCCGCGCGGGCGGTTGTCGCTGTCGGCGCTGCTGGGCGTCACCGCCGACGACGGCTACGAGCGCGCGCTCGCCCCGCGTCCGTTCGTGTTTCCCGACGACGACGGGTCCCACGCCGGGTTTCGCAGCGAGTGGTGGTACTTCACGGGCGTGTTGCACACGCCGGACGGCGCGGGCGCCCGTCGCTTCGGCTACGAGATGACGATCTTTCGTCAGGCGCTGGCGCCGCGCGCGACACCGCGCGCATCGGCCTGGGCGACGCGCGACGTGTACATGGGGCACTTCGCGATCACGGACGTCGATGGCGCGCGCGGCGGCGGCAGCGATGCGACCGGCGATCCGCGGTTCCACGCCCACGAGCGGTTCGCGCGCGACGGTCTCGCGCTGGCGGGCGCCCGTGCGCAGCCGTTCGCGGTCTGGGTCGACGACTGGCGCATGGACGGGCCGGCGATCGGCGGTCCCTTGCCCGTGCACCTGTCGGCGCGCGACGACGACGGCGCGGCGATCGAGCTCGATGTCGGCGCGGAGGGTGCCGGCATCGGGCAGCCGATCGCCGAGGGCGACCGCGGCCTGAGCGTGAAGGGTCCGGCGCCGGGAAATGCGTCTTACTACTACTCACGCGCGTCGCTCGCGACGCGCGGTCACGTGACGCTGCCGGCGGCCAGCGCCGCTTCGCCCGGCCTCGCGGTCAGCTTCACGGTCCTGGGGCAGAGCTGGATGGATCGCGAATGGTCGACCGGTGCGCTCGGCGCCGCCGTGCGCGGGTGGGACTGGCTGGGCGTGCACCTCTCCGACGGACGCGACCTCATGATGTATCGCCTGCGCGACGCCGACGAGAAGGCGACCGCCGCGAGCCGCATCACCGTGATCGCGCCACCCTCAGCGGCGCGCGAGCGCGGCGTCCGCTCGTACGCCGCGGATCGATTTGCACTGACGCCGATCGATGTCTGGACCAGCGCGCAGTCGGGCGCCCGCTACCCGGTGTCGTTTGGGCTGGACGTTCCCGATGAGAAAATCCACCTGGTCGTTCGCCCTCTGCTCGTCGATCAGGAGCTACGCCTGGCGGTCCTCTACTGGGAGGGCGCGGTGTCGCTTTCGGGCACCGCCGACGGTGCGGCGATCTCCGGCGAGGGCTACCTCGAGCTCACCGGTTACGGCGGCGGCCAGCGTCAGCGCTGACGTTGGCGCGCGCGCGGCGCTCAAACCGTCAATGGATCGGGCTGCATACAAGAAGTGGCTCACGTTTTTCGAGCTTTGTCGCGCGTTCTTTCCCGAGGCGCGCGAGAGCACGCTCGACGGGCGCTCCTGATTTTTCTGTTGTCAGCGAAAGGGCCCTGACTATGCTGTCGACGCATGTGGGCCCGCAACGGCGCCGTTCTGGTTCTGCTGGCTTCGGTCTCGTTGCTCGGCGGCTGTTCCAGCAGTGGAGGCACCACGCCGGACGCCGGTGGCAGCGGCGGAAGCAGTGGTAGCGGCGGCAGCTCCGGCTCTCACGACGGCGGAGACGCCGCCTCGGTACCGCTGAGCTGCGACCATTCGATGCTGGTTCTCGAAGAGAACTGCACCACCTGTCACTCGCCGGGCACGTCTGCATTCACCGCGGGCCTCGACTTGGAGTCCGACGGTGTCGCGCAGCGGTTGGTCGGCAAGCCCACGGCGACGGCAACGGCCACCAACGGTGCGATGTGCGCCGGAAAGGGCAACTTGCTGAATCGCGGAACGCTGCCGGCCACAGGAATTCTCATCGACAAGATCAATGCGAGCCCGGGTCTTTGCGGCAGTCCGATGCCGCTCGAGGGCGCACAGCTCCAGCAGGAGGATCTCGATTGTCTCCAAGCCTGGGCCAATGGGCTCGTCAACAGCGTCGGACCATGACCATGACCAAAACACGTGCAGCGATCGCGATGGCCGCAATCGTCGGTTTCTTCGCCATCGGAAACACAGCGTCGGCCGCCGGCAAGGCGCGCGTGGGTGTCCTCGCCTTGCGCGGCGCCGGCGAGGGCGTCGTGCGGGCCAAGATCTCCGCGACGTTGAAGTCGAACGGATTCCAGGTCGTGGGGACCGAACAGCTCGAGAGCTCGGCCAGCGGGCTCGGCGTGTCGCTCGACAGCGACAGCGGGTTGCACGCCGTCGCGAAGGAGCTGAATATTTCGGCGTTCGTCAGCGGCGAGCTCAGCAAGAAGAAGGCGTCGCTGACCGTCCGCAACGGCGCCGACGGCGCGGTGCTGGGCGAGGATTCCTTCGCCGGCGCCAACCCGAAGAAGATCGCCGCGCTCGTCGGCAGCACCTTCTGGCGCCAGCTGGGACCGGCGGTGCGCCAGGGCAAGCCGCCGGCGGGCGCGAAGACCAAGGCGGTGATCGCAGAGGAAGCTCCGCCACCTCCCGAGGAAGCAGCGGAGGAAGCGGCGCCGCCGGCCGCCGAGGAGCGGCCGCGGAAAAAGACGAAGGCGGCGGCGGCGGCGGCGCCCGAGGCCGAGGCCGCGCCGGAAGAACCGAAGGCCAAGGCGAGGCCCGCCGAACCCGCCGAGGAAGGCGGCTCGGAAGGCGCGGTGCTGCCGGCGCTGACGCTCGGGATCGGCGCGAACGGCGTCAACCGCTCGCTGGCCTGGCATCAGGACATGTCGGGCACGCTCGCGCCGTATTCGCTCGGGGCTGGGCCAGAGGCCTCGGTCTGGCTCGAGGCCTATCCGGCCGCGTTCACCGGCTCGGGCGTTGCATCGCGTATCGGTGTGTTCGGCGGATTCAACCAGGGATTCGGCGTGAATTCGACGGCCAACAGTGGCGCGACCAAGCTGACCACGTCATTCCAGGACTACCTCGCCGGCGCGAAGTTTCGCTGGCCGGTGAGCGTCTTCGCGCCCTATCTGTCGGTCGCGTACGGCGCGCAGGCGTTCAAGCTCACCACCCAGAGCGGCACGGCGCCGATGATTCCGTCGGTCGCCTACAAGTTCCTGCGCTTCGGCGTCGGTAGCCGCGCTGACTTCACGCCGCAGATCTCCGCGGATCTCGGCGTCGCGTTCCTCCTGCTGACCGACGCTGGAAAGGGGGCCGGCGAGATCAAGTCGGCGGCCTACTTCCCGGGCACGACCGGCAACGCGATCGACGTCACCGCGTCGGTCGCCTACCGCTTCACCAAGATCCTCGGCGCGCGCGTCGGCATCGACTTCCGGCAGTACGGTCTGTCGGCCAACCCGGCGACCGGCGCGACGCTGGTGGCCGGCGGGGCGACCGATCGCTTCATCATCTTCGGCGGCGGCATCGAGCTGGTGCTCGACGGCGTCAGCGGCGCGGTCGCCGAAGACGAGAAGGAGCCCTCGGCGCCGGCGAAAGCAGCGAAGAGCGCGCCGCCAGCCGAAGAAGAAGGCAGCGCCGGCGACAAGGAAAACTGACGCGCCCAGCGGCAGCGGGCGTCAGAGCCAGACGCGCAACAGCGAGGCCGTGATACCGGCGCCGGTTGGGCGGTTGCGGCCCCAGCCGGAAAACGGCAGGTCGCCCGACAGCGTCCCTTGCACGCGCCAGTAATCGCCGAATGGCAGGGCAATGGCCGCGCCGCCGGTGACCAGCGCCTCGTCATTGCGGTGCATTCCGGTGACGAAGCCGCCCAGCGTGACTTCGTTGGCGAACGCGTAGCCGCCGGCGAGGACTCCGGTCAAGCGCAGGCCGAACGACTCCTGGACGCCGTCCACGGTGCGCGACAGTTGCTTCGAGACGAAGCCGGTCAGCGACAGGAACGCTCGGCCACGCACCTGCTCGACGGCGAAGCCGAGGTTTGGCTCCGCCGATCCCAGGCCGGTGGCGCTGGTCGGATCGCCCGAGTCCTCGACGGTACGCCCGGTCGGCGCCGACAGTCCGGCCAGCACGGCGATGCCGGGCAGCCGCGGGTCGTCGCCGGCAAAGGTGATGTCGTAACGCAGGTTCGCCGCGACGTCGCCGAGGCCGCCGCCGAACGCCGACACGCCGGTCTCGTGGCGGCCGGTCTCGACGAACGGGAGCTTGAGCGCGGCCTGGAAGTGCCGGCCGATGCGCGTCGCCGCGAGTAAGTCCTGCTCGAGATCGACTTCGCTGTCGCCCGCGGGTGATGCGACGTAGCTGCCGTTGGGGAAGAACGAGCCCATCACGTTACGCACGCTGGTCTGCACGCCGACGGCGTAGTCCTCGAACATGCGCAAGCGCGCCGGCGTCACCAGGCCGGTGCCGACGCAGCAGGCCTGCGCGTGCGCGGCGCGCGGCGCCGCCGCGGCGATCGCGCCGCACGCGAACGCGACGAGCAGCGCCGCGCTGCGGGCGTCAGGGGATCTCGACGGTCGTCGTGGCGGTGTCATTGACGGCCCCCTGGAACGACATCTGGAGCTCCCATTCGCCGGCCATGAACAGATAGAGCGGGTTCAATATGTAAACGCCGTCGCCGTTGTCGATGGTCTGAGGATTGACCGACGTTCCGTGACCGTGCGACGGCATCCACGGCCGAACGGCGATCGTCAGCCCATCGATCGGCTGGCCGGTGCTGTCGGTGACGGTCAGCTGCCCGACGTTCTGACCGCGCACGAGCGGATCGGGGACGGTGCGCAGCTCGAGGTGCAGCGTGCCCGCGGACGAATCGACGGCGGCCAGCGCCTGCGACGGGAACGACGCCGGCACTTCGGGCGTGGGCGGCGGTGAGCCGCCGCAGCCGGCGGTGACGGAGCCGAGCCCGATCAGTCCGGCGATGATCGCCGCCGCGCGCCCCGCGACGCCGTTCGCCAACATCATCTTTCGCGAGGCGGGCCTGGTTTGCATGGCGCTGAGTCTAACCAGCGCACAACGGTCCCGACGTGCGTAATAAATTCGCAGCCGCAAAACGTGCCGGGGTGCGCAGCTCACCTTTTTGCTGCGAAAATTTGATGCAGCACCGACGGGATGCGGCGGCGTTAGATTGTGCGCCACCGGAGGTTTCCATGTCGCCAAGGTCCGTTTGTGTCATCCGCGCGTCGCTGCTGTTTCCGCTGTCCTTGCTGGGCGTCGCGTGCAGCTCCACCTCCACCCCGGCGGTGGTGGACGGCGGCGCCGGCATCGTCGCAGGGGACGCCGACAACCACTGCATGGGGATGACACCCATCGTGGTGAACCAGGCGTCGTGCAATGTGACGTCGGTCGACGCGGGATCGTCGGACGACGGTGGGGCGGCCGACGACGGCGGCGTGGAGGAACTGCCCGTTCACTTCGGCTCCGTGGCCGACGATGACGATTGCAAGTACCACGCGTCGTTCACGACGACGCCGGTGGCGGTGAACGCCACCGTCACCTTCAACATCACCGTGACTCACCTGGCGGACAACACGCCCGCGACCAGCGCGGACGTCGTCCTCGAATCGTACCTATCGGATGACCAGTTCCACGTGATCCCCAACAATGGCACCGTGACCACTGAGACCCCGGCAGGCAGTGGCAAGTACGTGATGAAGCCGATCAAGTTCGACAAGTCGGGCCGCTGGGTCGTGCGGTTCCATTTCTACGAAAACTGCGCCGACATCCTCGACGACTCACCCCACGGGCACGTCGCGTTCTACTACGACGTCCCTTAGTCTCACTCCTTCGCGCCGCACACCAGCCAGCCGAGGATGATCTGGCGCTGTTGCGACGTGAGCGGCGCGCGGGGCGCGGGCGGCATGCGGCACTGGAACACCTGCATCGAGATCATCGTGGCGGCGCGCATGACGTCGTCGTAGGTGTCCAGCGTCGGGATCTGCTGGCCGGCGCCGTGGCAGGGCGTGCAATTGGCGTGAATCAACGGCGAGACGTCATTGGCGAACGAGGGCGCGGGCGTCGGGCAGGCGCTGGGATAGTCGTTGGGGCAGGTCGCGGACCCGCTTCCCCCTGCCGAGCAGGCGGCTCCTGAGGCGATTGCCAGCAGCGTGGCGGCTATCGTCGCCGATCGCGTGACAGCGTGGAACACGCGGCCAGTCTGACACAAAAGCTCGGCCCAAAAATCGTCAACGTGGACGTCCAACAAATGCGTCGCGACGGTTCTGTTTCACACGGCATTTTGTGAAAGTTGGACTTGACGAGTTGCGCAAGGAGGGGCGATACCCTGCACGTCCACCATTGCGAGCGCCCCGGATCGGGCCGCCAATGGATTCAGCGGACGCAGAGTGGGTAACAGAGAAAGGGGAGACGGCAATGACGAGATAGAAATGGTTTGTGGTCGCGATGGGTGTGTTCGGCGTGCAGTTCTTTTGCCACGACGCCGAGGCGCAGTGGCAGAACATGGGAGGCAATTTCATTTCTTCGTACGACCCGGGTCTGGCCACGCGTTTTGACAGTAGCGTTTCAAAGGTCGACGTCTACGTCGTGACCGCGAGCAATCAGGCACTTTGGACGGGCACTCTCAACGCGACGACCGGTACTTTTTCGGGCTGGACCAACTTGGGCGGTGTGTTGGTGACTCCCGGGAGCGCAGTGGGTTGGGGCTCCCACCGCGAGGTGTTTGCGCCTGGGACGGACTTCGGCCTTTATCACGACTGGAGTGACAACAACGTCAGTTTCTCCGGTTGGTACAGCCTGGGCAAGCCGCCCTCGGGGAACCTCTGCTCGGCGCCGAGCGCCGTTTCGTGGGCGCCGGGGCGCATCGACGTTTTCGTCATGGGCTGCGACCGCCACATTTTGCGAGAGGGAAACGACTGCTTCAACTGGTTCACGGTGAACAACAATCTTTCAGCCGACACCTTCGCCGGCAATCCCATCCCCATCCTGTCCCCCAACAGCAACACCTACGTGTTCGCGATCAGGTCCAGCGGGGCTCTTTGGATGGCTCTCGACACCGCCTACTGATTTCTGAGCCGTTTCGAGCTGATCTCAAAAGCGTGGTCGCGCCGTCGTGTGGGGGCGCGACCGCGTTCTCCGCCACGGTCCGCTGATTTGAGATACAAACCCGGTCGCTTGGGCCATACTCTGTCGCAACGATGTCGGTCGTGTCGGTCGGAAGCATGCCGTGGCCGCCCAATGCCGTTTCCGCGTGTCGCGTCGCCGGGCGAGCGGCGCTGCTGATTTGCGTCGTGGGGCTCGCCGGGTGCGGCGAGCCAGGTAAGAAGCTGACCGCAGACGAATTACGGGATCCCAATGTCTGCCAGAGCTGCCACCCGACGCAGGTTGCCGACTGGTCGCGCAGCATGCATGCCTATGCCTCCGACGATCCGGTCTTCACCGCAATGAACAAGCGCGGCCAGCGCGAGACCAACGGCGCTCTCGGCGACTTCTGCGTCAAATGCCACGCGCCGGTTGCATTGCGCGACGGCGCGACCACGGATGGGCTCAACCTGGCGTCGCTGCCGGCGGCCCAGCACGGCGTGACCTGCTTCTTCTGCCATTCTGCCGAATCGGTCGACGGCACGCACAATGATCCCCTGACCCTCGCGACCGACGGCCGCATGCTCGGCCCGATCTCCGACCCGGCATCGGGCGCGCCGCACCCGTCGGCGTACACTGCGTTGCTCGATGGAGCTCAGACCGAGTCGGCCGGGATGTGCGGGACCTGCCACGACATCGTCAACACCAACAACGTTCCGCTCGAGCGCACGTACCAAGAGTGGCAGACCACGAAATTCGCTGTGCCGCCCCACGGTCAGAGCTGCGTCCAGTGCCACATGTCGGGCAGCGACGGTCCTGCCTCTACGGTATCGACGGTCACGCGCCATCTGCATGGTCACGACTTCCCTGCTGTCGATCTGCCGTTGACCGACTTTCCGGGGGCGGATCCGACTCGGCTGCGCCAGGACGCGCAGGCCATGCTGGACACGACGATCCAAGCCACGATCTGCTTCGACGACTCGACACGAAGGGTCCTGGTCGCGCTCGACAACGTCGCGGCCGGGCACTCGTGGCCCAGCGGCGCTTCGCAGGATCGCCGCGCCTGGGTCGACGTCACCGCCTATTCGGGGACCGACGTGATCTATCAGAGCGGCGTCGCCGCCGGCGAGACCCCTGAAACGGCCGCCGATCCCGATCTCTGGATGGTGCGGGACTGCATCTTCGACGACACGCGGAACGAGGCGCACATGTTCTGGCAGGCGGCGAGCTACACCACGAACCTAATCTCCGGGTCGATCCCGGGGGTGCTCTCTGACCCGACGTCGTTCACTCGATCGCACCAGAAGATGGCGTATCCGGTTGCGGCGCCGTTCACGACCGCGCCGGATCGGATCGATGTCCAAGTCTTCCTGAAGGCGATCGGGGACGACGTGCTGGCGTCGCTCGTGCAGTCGGGCGATCTCGACCCGGGGGTGGTGGCGGGCGTACCGACCTATCAACTACAGGGCTATGCCAATGTCGAGTGGACGCGCGTGAAGTCGACGCCGTACCTCGACATCACGACCGGCGACCAGCTGGCGTGCGTCATTCCCAGCACCTACACCGCGATGGGCACGATCGTGGCGGCGACCAGCCACGCCCGCTGCATGCCCTGACGCGCGCGTTTCGCGGCTGCTTCGATCATCAGTCCGGTACGCAGATCTTGAGGACTGCGCTGTCACTGATCGGCGCGGGCGGCGCGGCGTCGGCACCCGCGTCGGGATCGCTCGCATCGACCGGCGGCGTTTGGACGATCGTGAACGTGACCTCCCAGTAGCCCGCCATGTAAAGGTTGACCGGCTCCATCATGTACTTTCCGCCGCTGCCGACCGGCATCACGCCGACCGGCGTGGTGCCGTGTCCGTGATCGGGCATGTACGGATCCACGCCGATCGACAAGCCGTCGGCCGGTGTCATCGTCGCTGCCATGTCGGTCTCGACGGTCCAGACGTCGTTCCCTTTGACGAACGCCTCGTCTTTTGTACCTGTCGAGTCGGTGTACGTGTTGCTGAGCAGCTTCACCAGGAATGTGCCGTGAGTCGACGTCACCTCCATGCCTGGTTGATAGGGCGTCGCGCGTGTCTCTCCCGTGCAGGAGACGAAGTCGGCGTCGGGAGGCGTGCTCTCGCTGTTCGAATGACACGCGGGCAGCGCGGCGGCGGCGGCCACCCAGAACAGCAGCGGCGAACAATGGAAAAGGCGTCGGGTCATGATTCCTCCCGCAGTCAAGCGGTTGAAGTCTAACACGCGGTCTCGGTTGAGACGCGCGCGCCGCCGAGAACACGTTCGCCGCGATACGGCTCAAAATTCCGCGATTCGCGAACGCAACGATCACGAACGCAGCGCAGATCACGCTTCAAAGAGCGGTTTCGTTGCCCCACGGATTGAAGTCATTCAAGCGCTCGGCCGCTGGGCGCTGCTTCTTCTCGAAGGCGTCGATCAACAGATCCTGGAACGGCTCGTCCTCGACGCGCACGACCTTGCGGTTGGCCTCCATCCAGGCGATCTGCCGCCGAAACGTCTCGACCAGCGGCACGCTGGTGCGGAAGCCGAGGTCGCGCGCCGCCTTCGCATTGTCGAACGTCGAGCCGTACTGATAGATGAAGTTGATACCGGCGGTGCGGCGGGGCGCCACGTCGGCGAGCCAGCGGGTCGGGATGTGGACGAACGGCGAGCGCCCGGGTGCCTGCGCTTGCCCTTCCGCCGCCTGGGCCATGGCGCGGTAGACGCCGTCCCAGGTCGTGTGCTCGTCGCTGGTCAGGTGGTACGACTGGCCGTAGGCCCTGTCATTGAGCAGCGCGCCCACGAAGCCGCGCGCGACGTCGGACACGTGAGCGATGGCCCACGGCGTCTGCCCGTCGTCGTGCACGACGATCGGCCGGCCCTGGCGAAAGCGTTCGAGCGTCGAGTCGTCGAACATCACGGCGCCGCCGAGCGTGTGTCCCTCGCCGGTGGTGAACGACGGGCGCAGCACCGTCGTGTGCAGCCCGTCGCGCCCATTCGCCGCCAGCAGCGTGCGTTCAATCGCCGATTTGTTGCGGCCATACTGCGTGACCGGGCGGTGCGGCTCGTCGTCGGTGGCCGGCACGCGCGTCATCGGCCCGCCGTACACGCACACCGTCGAGCAGACGACGATCTGCTTCACGCGCCCGCCGAAGGCGCGCAGCAGTGATTCCGCTTCTTCCGGTTGGAACGCGACCATGTCGATGACCGCGTCGAAGCGGTGGCGCGCGGTCGCGTCGTGCATCTCGGCCTCGAACGCCGCGAAGTCGTGGCGATCGCCGCGCAGCATGCGCACGCGCTCGGCGCCGGCGACGCGCACGGCGGTGACGCCGCGGTTGAAGATCGTGACGTCGTCGCCGCGCTCCAGCAGCTGGTCGACGATCGCCGTCGAGATGAGCCCGGTTCCCCCGATGATGAGCACGCGCATGGCGCGGAATCTAGCACCATCCCATCCCATTCCATCCCGTGCTCGGACGAGTGCGAGTACGAGGCGATCAGGCCGAGCCGCTCACCTCGCGAATGGCCTCCTCGGCCAGCTCGCCGAGCGGCGCACCGACGGCGCCCGCGCGGCGCAGCTCGAGCAGCGCGATCTCCGGACGCGCGCCCAGACGCACCGGTGGTCCGGTGGTTCCGAGGCCGCGGCTCACGTGCAGGGTCGAGCGGCCTTCGTGGAAGAACCCCGCGGTGTAGGGCGTGATGATGCGCGCCAGGTTCAGCCGCCGCGTTGCTCCCGGCACCGCGATCTGACCGCCGTGCGTGTGCCCCGACAGCGTCAGATCGACGCCGTGGGACGCCGCCTCGACGAACAGCGACGGGTCGTGCGCCAGCAGCACCACCGGCGCGCCGGCGGGGCGCGCGCGCAGCGCCGCCGGCATGTCCTGACGCTTCGTCCAGGTGTCGTCGACGCCGGCGACGTAGAGGCGCGCCGCGCCGCGCGCGATGGTCAATCCCCGGTTGCGTAGCACGGTCATTCCGTGGCGTTCCAGGGCCGCCGCCAGCTGGTCGCCGTCGGTGAAGTAGTCATGGTTGCCCATGCAGCCGAGCACGCCGTCGGGCGCGCGCAGGCCGCCGAGCTCGGTCGCGACCGCCGTCACGTACTCCTCACCCGAGGTGATCAGATCGCCGGTGACCGCGATCAGATCCGCTCCGAGCGAGTTGGCGCGCGCCACCCAGCGCCGCACGCGCTCCCGCGGCGTGAACGGACCGCAGTGCAGGTCGGAGAGCTGGGCGATGCGATAGCCCTCGAGCTCGGGCGGCAGGTCGACGATCGCGATCCGCTGCGCCACGATGCGCGGCGTGCGGCGTAACGCCGCCAGCCCCGCGATCACCGACAGCACGCCGGCGCCGGCGAGCGTCTGCGACAGCGTCAGCGGCGAAACCGCCGCGACGAGGAGCGCCAGCGGCGCGAAGATGAAGTGGGTCAGGCAGACCGTCCACCAGAGATAGAACGGCCACTGGGTCAGGTAGAGCCGCGCGCGCGAAGTGACCTGCTGCTGGAACGGGTTCGTGAGCGTGTTGTAAATGAAGGGGAGGGTGACCAGCGCGGCTGCGGCGAGGACGGCGGTGTAGCCGCCGACGAGTCGACCCAGCGTCAGGATGGCCGGAATCTGCGCGCCCAGGGCCACCAGCGCGACCATGGCGAGGAACCTCGCCCGGCGACGCAGAGGACGTTTCATGGCCGTGAGTCTGCGAGATGCCGCGCGCCGAGGCAAATCCTCCTGGGGCGCGCCTCTGGGCAGCTTTTGCCGAGTCCACGGGGCGGCACTGGTCATTTCTTGCCGGGCAGCGATGGCCGCAGGGGGAAAGAGTCGCCCAGGCGTGACCGGGCGCCACTGGCCCGAGCCTTGCTCAATGGTTTTCCCGACTACGACGACGACCGACCAAAACTGACCTGGCCCGACGCCCGGAGAACGGATCCTGCCGCCATGATGTCCATCAAGACCAACATCAGCTCACTCGACGCTCAGAAGAACCTGATGGGCACGGAGAACGACCTCGACAGCTCGTTGGCCAAGCTGTCGTCGGGCTTCCGGATCACCAAGGCGCAGGACGATGCCGCGGGCATGGCGATCGCCGTGAACCTGGCCGCGCAGATCAAGAGCTACAACCAATCGGTGCGCAACGCGAACGACGCCCTCAACGTCGTGCAGACCGCCGACGGCGCGCTCAATGAATCGCAGGATATCCTGACCCGCCTGCGCGAGCTTGCGTCGCAATCGGCGTCGTCGGGCGTGAGCAACACCGAGCGCGGCTACATCCAGAACGAGGTCGACGGGCTCATCAGTGAAATCGATCGCATCGCGAACGCCACCGAGTTCAATGGTGTCGCGCTGCTGAACAGCAGCGCCGCGCTCACGTTCCAGATCGGTATCCGCAACGTCGCCGCCAACGACCAGATCGTCGTGACCACCAGCAGCTCGACGGTGGCCAACCTGAACCTGTCGGCGCTGAGCCTGTCGACGCTGACCGGCGCCGAGGCGGCGCTGGGGCTCATCGACACCGCGATGCAGTCGATCTCGTCGACGCGCGCGACGCTGGGCGCGCAGGGCAACCGCATGGAGAAGGCCATCAACGCGGCGACGCAGGCCGCTTTGAGCCTCTCGTCCGCCGAGAGCCGTATCCGCGACGTCGACGTCGCCGAGGAGACGTCGAACCTGAGCCGCAGCCAGGTGCTGCTGCAGGCCGGCGTCTCGGTGCTCGCGCAGGCGAACCAGCTGCCTCAGGTTGCCCTCAAGCTGCTACAGGCCTGATCGCGCGCGCCACGCGCACGGCACCACGGGCAGGCTACCGCGCACGCGGAAGGCCGCTGCCGCGCAAGAAGGCCGCTGCCGCGCAAGAAGGCCGCTGCCGCGCAAGAAGGCCGCTGCCGCGCAACGCGGAAAGCCATAGCGCCGCGTGACGCGGCGTTCGCGCCGTCGATGATGAGTTGACCTCGCCCGAAGGGTGGCAGTAATAATAAGGACGAGGTCGGTGGGTCTCACCCCCCGCTCCGGCGTCCTCCGGCCTCGATCATTGGGAGGATCGACCTGCCCAGCACCTGCCCAGGCTCTATCCATCGGGCCCGCAAACAAGCGTCGGTTCACGGCGCGCCTGGCGGGCGTGATGGAGATGGCGACGGAGCTGGCCCGCCGATCACTAACTGCTTCAGAGGTCAGCCTATGCAGGATTTTGCACGGCCGTCGCCGGTGCTCGGGCGTTTAGGGCTAGCGCTCATCGTCGCCGTCGGTTTCGCCGGGACGCTCTCTTGCGCCAACAGCTCTCATCCCATCCCCAGGGTCGACGGCGGCGCGGGCAGCAGCGGCTCCGACGCCAGGGCCGACGTGCCGGTCACCACGACCGATGCGGGAATGACGCCCGACGGTGCGCCGGCGTCCGACGGGGCCGGCGGCGCGGGCGGCGGGACGTTGCAGACCGGCAAGCCGTGCACGGGGGCCAACCAGTGCGCCAGCGGGTTCTGCATCGACGGCGTCTGCTGCGAGACCGCGTGCACCGACGCGTGCTGGACCTGCTCGGCGCCGAACAGCGTGGGCAGCTGCATCCCGGCTGACGTCGGCACCGATCCGCGCGACGACTGCGCCGACGAAGGCCTCGCGTCGTGCGGCAACGATGGCACCTGCGACGGGTCGGGCGCCTGCCGCCGCTATCCGACGGGGACGATCTGCCGCGCGCCGGGATGCATCGGATCGACGCTGACACAGGCGTCGCGTTGTGCGGCCGGGCTATGCCAGCCGACGTCGGGTCTGCCCTGCGATCCCTACGTATGCGACAGCAAGGCCGGCAATGCTTGCTTGCGCACCTGCGCGACCAACGCCGACTGCGACAACGGCAACGTGTGCGCCGGCGGCAGCTGCGGCAAGCGGCCCCTCGGCGTCTCGTGCACGACCAACGACGATTGCAATTCAAACCTCTGCCAGCAGGGGTTCTGCTGCCAGACGACCTGCTCCGGCAACTGCATGTCGTGCGGGGTGTCGGGGAGCGAGGGCGCCTGCACGGCCGTACCCGCCGGCACCGATCCGCTGGGCCAGTGCGCCGACAGCCGCGCCGGCACGCCCACCTCGTGCGGCACCGATGGGTTCTGCGACGGGAAAGGCGGCTGCGAGATCTACTCGAAGGCGACGGTCTGCCAGGATCCGACCTGCCCCGCCGGGGGCGCGACGGGCACCGCGGCCGCGCACTGCGACGGCGCCGGCGTCTGCGCGGCCGCGAGCCCGGTCTCGTGCAACGAATACGTGTGCGGCTCCGCCGGCACCTGTCTCGTCAGCTGCAAGAGCAATGCGGATTGCTCGGCTGGCAACGTCTGCAACGGGACGATCTGCGGCAAGAAGGTGATCGGCGCGACTTGCGCGCTCAACAATGAATGCGCCACCGGCACCTGCCAGCAGGGCGTCTGCTGCGACAAGGTTTGTACCGGGACGTGCATGGCGTGCAATCAGACCGGATCGGTCGGGCATTGCTTGGCGTTGCCGATCGGTCCCGCGCCCGCGGGGCAGTGCCCGCCCGCCGATCCCAGCACCTGCGGCAACGACGGCAACTGCGACGGCACCGGTAAGTGCCGCCTGCAGTTGACCGGCACGACGTGCAAGCCGCAGGTCTGCTCGACGGCGCTGCAGACGCTGGCCGCGCGCTGTGATGGCGCGGGGACGTGCGTGACCGGCACGACGCAGGTCTGTGATCCCTTCCAGTGCGGTACCAATGGCGCGTGCCTCGGGACGTGCAATCCCGCCAACGGCAACGCCGACTGCACGGCGGGCAACGTTTGCACCCCCAATGCTTCGAACCCGTCGATCGGCAGCTGCGGCAAGAAGCCGCTCGGCACGGTCTGCGTGCTGCCGAGCGAGTGCGGATCGAACCTGTGCGAGGGCGGCGTCTGCTGCGACATGCCCTGCTCGGGCACGTGCAAGTCATGCGCGCTCGCCGGCAGCGCCGGCAAGTGCAGTAACGTCCCCGCGGGCCAGGACCCCCTGGATCAGTGCCCCGCAGATGCGGTCGCGACCTGCAAGCGCGACGGGTTCTGCGACGGCAACGGCGCTTGCCGCAACTACGCGGCGACCACCCCCTGCGTGGCCAGCGCCTGCACCGGCGCGACGTTCACCTCGGCGCGCATCTGCGACGGCGCCGGCACCTGCCAGCCCCCGACGACCGGCACCTGCGCCGGATCGTTCGCTTGCGACAGCACCAACGGCGTCTGCAAGACCAGCTGCGCGCCCGCGACCAGCGCGGCCGACTGCGTTTCGCCTGCGACCTGCAGCGGCACCGCCTGCGTGCTCAAGGGGATCGGCGCAACCTGCGGCGGGGCCAACGAGTGCGCGTCCGGCTTCTGCGAGCAAGGCGTCTGCTGCGGCAGCGCCTGCCAGGGCACGTGCAAGTCGTGCGCGTTGCCCGGCACGACGCTGGGCACCTGCTCGAACGTGCCGCCGACCCAGGGCGACGTGCTCGGGCGCTGCGCGACGACCGCGGCCTCGACCTGCGGCACCGACGGGTTCTGCGATGGCAACGGCGCCTGCCACTTGTACACGACGGCCACGCAGTGCGCGGCCGGCATCTGCCCGAGCGGCACCGCGAACCTGACGCCGCCGCGCACCTGCGACGGCGTCGGGCATTGCAACGCCGCGACCACCGGGCACTGCGATCCGTTCCTGTGCGACGGCGTGTCGGCGTGCAAGATCGCCTGCACGGTCGCGACGTCGACCGCTGACTGCCTGGCCCCCAACACCTGCCTGGGCACGGCCTGCGGCAAGAAGCAGAACGGCGTCTCGTGCGCGATTGGCGGCGAGTGCAACTCCGGCAGCTGCTCGCAGAGTGTCTGCTGCGACAGGGATTGCAGCAGTACCTGCCAGTCGTGCGTGCTGACCGGCAAGGTCGGCACTTGCTCGTTGATACCGGCGGGAGGCTCGCCGGTGGTCGCCAGCCAGTGCGCCGCTCAGGCTGCGTCGACCTGCGGCCTGGACGGCACCTGCGACGGCTCAGGCAACTGCCGTCAATTCGCGAGCGGAACGACCTGCGTCGCCGGGACCTGCAGCAGCGGCAATACCCAGGTGCAGCCGCGCCTGTGCAACGGCGCCGGCACCTGCCAGACGTCGACCAGCGGCACCTGCCCGGGCAGCTTCAACTGCAACACCGGCGCGAACGCCTGCCGCACCAGCTGCACGGTCGCGACGCAGGCCACCGACTGCACGTCGCCGGCGGTCTGCACCGGCACGATCTGCGGCACCGTCCGGGTGCAGTACATGTGCGCCGACACCAACGCCAAGACCTTGAGCCCCCACCCGCAGTTCAAGCTGATCAACCTCACGGCGACGCCGGTCAACCTGTCCGCGCTCACCATCCGCTACTGGTTCACCGCCGACGGCGCGCAGACCTTCGCCGGCGCGATCGATTTCGCCGCCAACAGCGCGAACGTCCAGATCCAGTCCGGAATGACCGCGACCTTCGTGTCGGTCAGCCGCACCGGGGCGGACCACTACATGCAACTCGCGTTCGGGTCCAACGCCGGCACGTTGACCAACGTCGCCGGCGCCTTCGTGCAGAGCCGCTTCAACAGCACGAACCCCGACTTCGGCGTGAACTTCACCCAGACGGGCGACTACTCGTTCGACCCGACCAAGACCGCGCTCGCCGACTGGACGCAGGTGACCATGTACCAGAACGGCGTGCTGATCTGGGGCATCGAACCGAATTAGGGCCAAGCGTCTTGGCGGTTCTCTACATCCGCGTCGCTGCCACTTCGTAGATCTGCAGCCCGACGCCGCCGCGGTCCGAGCTGAAGAAGAACGTCGTGCCGTCGGCGCTCAGCCACGGGTCGCGCTCGGCGTAAGGGGTGTTGAGCTCGTCGAGCGGCGCCGACAGCGTGAACGGGTCCGCCGTCGTGCGCCGCCACGCGACGTAGAGATCGCCGCTCCCTTCCGGTGGAGACGAGCTGTAGAACAGCGCGAGGCCATCGTCGGTGAGGAACGCATCGACGGTGCTCTGTTGGGAGAAAGAGAGCTCGGGGATGGGGACCGGCGCGCCGAACGGTTCGGCTGCCGCCGCGCGGGTGGAGAAGTAGGTCCAGTACACGATCGGGTTGTCGCGCTCGGACGACAGAGGCATGACTCGTTCGTGGAACCCGGGCGGGCGCGGCAGATCCAGCGAGGCTGAATTGAGCTCCAAGAGGTCGACGGGGGGCGACCAGGCGCCATCGCGCGCGGGCCGTTGAATCATCCAGATGTCGAGACCGCCGAGCCCACCGGAGCGGTCCGAGCCGAACCACAACGTGAGACCGTCGCTGGAGATCGCCGAGCTGGTCTCGAAGTTGGGCGTGCTCGCCTCCGACACCAGCACCGGAGCGTCGAACATCGCCGCCGCCGACGTACGCTTTGCCGTCCAGATGTCGATGCTGACGTTGTCGCGGTTCGATGTGAAGAAGATCTCGAGGAGATCGGCGGTCAGCGTCGGGTTGTCACTGGCTTGTTTTCCGAGCTCGGACAGCACCCGGGGCGTGCCGAAGTGATAGGGAGCGGGCGCCTCGGCGCCGAGGTTCACGGTCGAGCCCGTCGAGCAGGCTGCGATCGCCGTGACGAGAGCGAGCCACGCGCCGCCGTTGCGCGCGGCGCACCCAACCGCGGCGCGCTTGTTCGGAGGCGAAAGCATCGCGGGTTCGTTCGGCGATGTTAGCATCGCCGTGATTGGAACTTGCAATGCGCAGCGGCTCGCGCGTGGCGGCGGTCGTGCTCGTCGTAGCAGCGGCCGCGCCTACCGCGCTCGCCGCGGCGGCGCCAGCCGAGGCTCCGGTCGCACGCTTGGAGATGACCGCACCGCCGGCCTGCGCGACGGCCGAGGACCTGACAGCGCGCGTGAGCCAGCGCTCGGCGCGCATCCGATTCTCCAGTGAGCCCAGCGTCGGGAGCCTGCTCCGGGTCGAGGTTGCCCTTCGGCCGGGCGGGGCTGTGGCGGCCACGCTCGAGGTCACCGACGCCGACGGCGCGCGCGCCCTGCGCCGTCTCGACGCATCGAGCTGCGGAGACGCGCTCGACGCGCTCGCGGTGATGATCGCCGTGCTCCTCGATCCGCGGGCCCTCGTCGCGGCGCCGGCGCCGCCCCCGCCGCTTCCACCGTCGGCCGAGATCGAGGCTCCGGCGCCGCCGTTGCCACCCCGGCGCTGGGGCGTGGTCATCGGCGCGGCCGCGCACACCATTTCTGGTCCCGTGCCCGCGGCCGTGCCGGGCATCGCCGTTGGCGTGGCGATCGGGTCCGAGCCGGGCACCGGCCATCGATTCTGGTCACCGGCGGCCCGATTGCGCTGGGCACACAGCTGGGTCGCCGATTGGCGGGCCCCCGGCGGCACGGCGGCGTTTGCGCTCGACAGCCTCGAGCTGGACGTCTGTCCAGTGGTCGTGGGCACGGCAGGCATCGCCCTGCGCGCTTGCGCGGCCGCGTTCGGCAGTCGGGTCGCGGCGCAGGGATTGCTGACATTTGCCCCGGAGAGTCACCTCGAATACCTGCTGGCGCCGGGCGCCGCCGCCTGGGTGTCCCTGCGAGTCGCGCCGCATGTGGACCTGGAAGGCAGCGCGGGCGCGGGCGCGAACCTGCGGCGCAACTCCTTTGCCTTTCGGCCGCAGACGTTCTACCGCGTCACGTCGCTCACGTTGTCGGCCAGCTTGGGTCTGGGCGTGACGTTTCCGTGATCGATTGGCGGTGGGAGCCGCATAGAGTAAGCAGACCAAATGTTTCGCAGGGCTATGCTCCCGGCCGAGCGCGCCGAACCGGCGGGCCCGTTTCTGCCGGGTCGCTTGCGCCTCGAACGGCTTTTCAAGGACCACCACCAGTCGGTGTGGAGAACGTTGCGCCGCCGTGGACTCGCGCCCGAGGTGGCCGCCGACGTCACCCAGCAGGCGTTTCTGATCGCCGCCGAGCGCCTGGACGACATCACTCCGGGCAGCGAGCGGGCGTTCCTGATGGCGACCGCTCTGCGCCTGGCGATCTCGTCGTCACGCCGCGACCGGCGCCTGGAGCTCGCCGACGATATGGATGTGCATCCGGCGCGCGGCCGGGATCCGACCGACGCGCGCTCGAACGTCGACCTGCTCGACAGCATTCTCGCGCGCATCGATCCGACGCTGGTCGAGGTGTTCGTGCTCTTCGAGCTGGAAGAGATGTCGTCGCCGGAGATCGCCAGGCTGCTGGAGATCCCGGTCGGAACGATCGCGTCGCGCCTGCGCCGCGCGCGCGAGGCGTTCCGGATCGTCGTGGAGAAGATGGAGCGGGTGATGCGGCGGGAGAACCGGGAGCCATGAGAGATCCGGAGCGGCTGGCGTCGAGCAACGGGATCAGCGACTTCGAGCGCGAGCTTCTCGACGCCGGCAGGAATGACGGCATGCCGGCTGCGATGCGCGAGCAGATGGAGCGCGCTCTCGGGTTTTCCGGCGCTGCCATGCCGGCCACGCCGATGCGTGCGCGCGTCGAAGCCGCCACCGGCGTCAAAGCATCGGCGATGGTCTGGATCTCCGCGGGCGTGGTCGTGCTGGGCGTGGTCGGCGGCATCGTCGGCGCGCGCCTGGAATCGCGGCTCTTCCCGCCACACGCGGTGGCGCCAGCGACCGCGCTGCCGGCGGTTTCGCCTTCGCCGCCGTCCACCTCGTCTTCCACTTCGCCTTCGCCTTCGTCGTCTTCTTCTTCGGCAAGCGCCGAGCCGCGGCCGGCACCAGGCCTCGCTGCGCCGGCGCGGCCGCGCGTGCGCGTCGCGGAGGCACGTTCCGAGACCGCGTCGAAGGCGCGGGATCGCCGGACTCGCGCGCCGAGATCGCCGGCAAAGGCCGCTCCGTCCGCGGCGCCGGCCGCGTCCGTGACAGCGGAGACCGCCGCGCCGGCGGCCGCCGACACGGCGGCGGATCGTTCCGCGCTCGAGCCACAGGCGCCCGCCGTCGCGGCACGGGAGCGCCGCCCGGCGTCCCGCGAAGGCGCTCCGCGCGCGCTCGTGGCGCCGCCGGGCGATCTGCGCGCCGAGATCGATCTCATCGACGGTGCGCGTGCGGCGCTGCGCGCGGGCGAGACCGCGCACGCGCTGGACTTGCTCGGCAACCATGCCGTGCACTTTCCGCGCGGGCTGCTGGTTCCCGAGGAGACCGCGCTGCGCGTCGAGGCGCTGATGCGCCTCGGTCGGACCGCCGAGGCCCGCGCGTACGCGCGCCGCTTCGTCGCCGACAACCCGGCGAGCCCGCTCGCCGAGCGGATGCGCCGCTTGGTGAACGGCGATCTGAATCGGTAGCCCACCCGTAGCGCGCGCGGGCCGGCCGGCGCAAAATGCAGGGCCATGGGGCGCGTTCGGTGTGCGGCGTTCGCGATGAATCGACTCCGCCCCAAGCTCGCGCTCGCTGTCACGCTCACGCTGGCCGCCGGGCTCGACAGCCGTCACGGTCATGCGGCCGACCCGGCGCCTCGTTCAGGGCCGCGCGCGGCAGGCGATGGCGCGGAGCTCATCGGGTCGCCGGCGCCGCCGTGGGACGTGCGCGAATGGATCGGCTCGCCGCCACTGAGCCTCGCCGGCCTGCGCGGCAAAGTCGTGCTCGTGCGCTGGTTCACCTCGACCGAATGTCCGTATTGCCACGCGACCGCGCCCGCTCTGAATGAGCTTCACCGCGACTACGCGCGCCGCGGCCTGGTCGTGGTCGGCATGTACCATCACAAGCGTGACGAGCCGCTCACGCTCGACGCGGTTCGCGGCTGGGTGCACGAATATGGGTTCCAGTTTCCGGTCGGCGTCGACCGCGACTGGCGCACGCTGCGGCGCTGGTGGCTGGACGGAGGCCGCCGCGATTTCACCAGCGTGAGCTTTTTGATCGATCGGCGCGGCGTCATTCGCCACATCCATCCCGGCGGGGCGCTCGAGCGCGGCACGCCGGACTTCGCGACGATGCGGGCGAAGATCGAACAGCTGCTCCGGGAGTAGCGAGCCTCGTCGGCGCGTTACTGCGCGCAGGCGAGCGTGCGCACGACCGGCTTGCTCACGTTCTCGCACGCCGGGTACGTCGCGGCAGGCTGCGGCGCCTCGGCCCTTGCCGGCGGTGCGTAGGCGCTGCCGGCCGATTCGGCGCGCGCCCAGCGCTGCTCTTGCATCTCGGCGTGTTCCACGCGCCGCCACTTGTAGGCTGGGCCGCCGCCCATCGCGCGGTAGTGGTGCGCCACCGCTGCGTAGTGGTCGGCGACCGGCGTGGGCGGGGACGGAGGGGCCAACGGCTCCGCGATCTCCTCGGCTATCGCCGTGTATCTCGCCTCGTCGGTCTCCGCGCGCTGAACCTCTCCAGACTTGTAGCCCACGCCGCCGAGTGCTTCGG
>Ga0265342_10001052_pt1 | contig 26978 bp, 10 predicted proteins | sample 4CB327metaG_FD_203125 | JGI IMG/M metagenome (GOLD analysis project Ga0265342, IMG submission 203125) | Rhizosphere microbial communities from Carex aquatilis grown in University of Washington, Seatle, WA, United States - 4-CB3-27 metaG | ecosystem: Host-associated > Plants > Roots >... | reverse complement strand
CACCCCCCGCGCACCACCCCCGCACGTTGAGGTTGAGGCTCCGTTGGAGAACTGATTCTTGGTTTTTGACAAGAACTTCTGCGATGGCGACGATTTGTGGGAAGATCTCAACATGGTTGCGAAGTTGGACAGATACTCAATTGTTCATGAGCCCGCCGGGGCAACCTACCGGGGCCTGCTTGCGTTTTGCAAATTGGTCGGCGACACTGTCCTCCTCGTTGTTCGCGACCCGGATGATATCGCGCAGCCAAACCAGGTAGTCTTGAGGACGTTGGAACCATTTTTTCTCAGCGCGGCTGACGAGAATCGGTGGCCAGGGACCAAGCTAGACGGGCACAACACTGCCAGGGTATTTCGGTACAGGTTCACGGACCAGTGCCGCGAGGTCCTATGCACTTCGGCGAACCGTCTCTACGAATGGCGGGCATGGACTCATCCGGAGAACCTGTGCATTCTCCGAAAGGAGACTCCTTTACTCACGACGATTGCGCATGAGAGGACTGGATTTCTTGATTTGTCATCCGATGAATATTCTCGTCTTCAACGAGAAGTGGATGGTCTCACGCTGTTCCTAGGTGATTTCATGCCGGACTCGCGAGAGTTGTACCGGCTGTTCGGGCGCTACCTGAGCGATCTTAGTTTAGAGCGGGGCGCAACCGTCGATTCGGCACTGGCCGCCTATGTGGAAAACCCTCATGTCTCCGCCGAGCAACTGAATGAGGCGGTTGCCTCGATTGTCGCTGCCGTTTCCGACCTGAAGGACGACGCTATCCTTCGTGTCGTCATCGAGCGATTCGGAGGCGGTCAAGCGCTGTTGCGTGAAGGAACACCGACGTCTGTTTTGCTGAGAATTGCAGACCAAATAGAGTCATTAATATCTTGCTGGAACGATTCCAACTGAAGGACCTTCGTGAATACAACGACGTGCAGTGGGTGGCGATCCAATCAAGCAGCGTGATCAGCTCACTACGGGCGTGATCGTCTGGGGTGGAGGAAACTATTTCCGTTTCACGATCCGACCGACGCCCAATTCACCCGCGGCGAACGTTCCCAACGAGCCACAGCTCTCCATCCTGTGGTCGCCGCGACCAAACAACCAGTCCCTCAACGTCTGATGGGGCGGCATGAGCGCCCGTAGCGCCCCGTCGGCTGGTGTTCGCACTTTGCGCTCAAGCCCTCACCCGAACTCACCGACCTCAACATGCTGGGCGGGTTTTGGCGCCTTGTAACCCAGCAGCTGCCTGTCGTGAATCGGGCGGCTACAGTGCCCGCTCGCTGTGTTCGGTGCCGTCGAAGCGGAACTGGCGGGGTTTGCCTTCGACGATGGTCTGCAGGCAAATCGGGCGATGCCACACGCGGTGAAGCGACGCCATGGTGGCGCGACTGTGGTCGAGGTGCAGGTCCACGCCCTCGTGGCGGTGGCGCAGTAGCAGTTCACCGCGGTTGTCATAGTTGCTGTCCTCGACCAGAATAAATGGTTCGCCGAAGTTGGTTAGCTGGTAGAGCAGCTTGCTTTTGACCTTCTTGAATTCGCGCGCGTCGATTTCATAGTTGCCCGAGCTGGCGTTGCGCGCGAACGAAAAGAATTGGTTTTCGTAGCAGAAATCCTCGGTGAAGAATTCGTCGATGAAGGTCAGATCGTTGTACAGTTTGCGCACCTCGAAGATCTTCTGCCGGCCGAGGCCCAGGCTCTTGTCCCACATGCGGCGCGTGTCGTAGTCGTCGCACTCGTTCCATTCCTTGCCGAAGCGACCCTTGTCCCAGCGCTCTTCCACGTAGCGAAGCAGGCTGATGCCGACCTTGTAGGGATTGAACTGGCCGGGCGAAGTTGCGAGCACGCCCGCATTGTGGTCGGCGTAGTCGACCAGCTCGGAGGCGTCGAGGATCTTCTCCGTCATCAGCTTGCTGTGCCAGTAGGCGGCCCAGCCTTCGTTGAGGATCTTGGTCTGGCGCTGGGGCGCAAAGTAGTAGGCCTCGTCGCGCACGATTTCGAGCACGTCGCGCTCCCAGGATTCCAGCGGCGCGTTCTCTAGCAGAAAGAGCAGCACGTCGCGCTCGGGCTCGGGCGGGTTGTGCTTGGGCTTCTCGCGCTCTTCCTGCAGCTTGCGCCGGCGCTCGTCGATGTACTCGGGCGGGTTGATGAACTTCTCCATATAGGACTTGGCGCGCAGGCGTGGCACCTCGACCGGTACTGGCTCTTTCTCTTCGGGCTGCGCGGGTTCGTGGCGCACAATGAAGGGCGACATCGGATCGATCAGGTTGTCGAGCGACAAGCACACGTCGATGAAGCCCTCCACCTTGTCGAGCCCGTAGCGTTCGATGTGCCTGCGAATCCGCGTGGCGTGATTCGCCATGTTGTCCAACATTTGGCGGTTGGTCTTGGAGAAGTAGTAGTTGTTTTTGAAGAAGTCGACGTGGCCGAGCACGTGGGCCATGACCATCTTCTGGTCGACCAGCGAATTGCCTTCGAGCAGGTAGGCGTAGGCCGGATTGTTGTTGATCACCATTTCGTAGATCTGCGACAGGCCGTAGATGTGGCTCTTGCTCAGGTGATCGAACTCCATGCCAAAGCGCCAGTGCGGATAGCGGACCGGAAAGCCGCCGAACGCCGCCACCTCTTGCATGCGCTTGTAGTCGAGAACCTCGAAACTGGTCTCCCAGAAATCGAGGCCATAGCCGCGCGCGTGCTCCTCGATCGCGCGCTGGATCGAAAGCAGCGATTCGGGCAATTGCGATTTCCGGTGCGGCACGGCGGTTCCTTCCTATTTGCCCTTTCCCAGAAAGGCGCGGATGGAATCCGCGATGTCATCCTTGTTTTCGATCTCGGTCGTGACCACGTTCGGGTCTTCAGGGAAAGCCAAGCGCAGGTCGCCGACGAACTGTCCCGATCCGTAGGGGCTTTCGACCTGACCGTAGCAGAACAGGTTCACCTTGGGCAGGATGTCCTTCTTCAGTACGTCCATGCACGTGGTGGTGTCGTCGGCGGACCAGTTGTCGCCGTCGGAAAATTGGAAGGGGTAGATGTTCCACTCCGAGGGCGGAAATTCGTCGTCGATCATCTTTGCGCACAACTTGTACGCGCTCGAGATCATGGTGCCGCCGGACTCGCGTGTGCGGAAGAAGGTGTCGCGATCCACCGCGCGGGCGGCGGCGTCGTGAATGATGAAGCGCGATTCCAGGCCCTCGTATTGCGAGCGCAGCCAGGTGTCGATCCAAAACGAGGCGATGCGCACGATTTCCTTCTGCTCGTCGCCCATGGAGCCCGACACATCCATGATGAAGATCATGACCGCGTTCGATTGCGGCATGGGCGTGGTCCGCCACGAGCGGTAGCGCTTGTCCTCGCGCGCGGGCACCACCACTGGCTTGTGCGGATCGTAGTTGCCCATCATGATCTGGCGCCGCAGCGCCTGGCGAAACGTGCGCTTGAAGTGGCGCAGCGACTCGGGGCCGACGCGGCGGATGCCGACGTAGCGATCTTTTTGCGTGATCAGGCGTTCTTTGCCCTTGGGCAGGATGCGCGGCAGTTCCAGCTCTTCGCCCAAGATCTCGGCCAGCTCTTGGATAGACAGCTCCACTTCCAGAATGTGGTTCCCGGCCTCGGAGCCGGCCTTGCCCTTGCCGTCTTCGCCGGGCTCGGCCGGACCCAGGCTGTCGCCGACCTTGCCCGGCCCCTGCGCCACGCCGCCTTGTCCCTGATCGCCGAAGCGAAAACGCGGCATTTCGATCTGGGGCACGGGAATGGAAATCACGTCCTTGCCCTTGCGGCCAAGCCATTCCCCATTGGAAATGTACTTGCGCAGGTTCTGTTTGATCTTGCCGCGTACGATGTCCCGGAAGCGGTTGTGGGATGGGTCGATACGCAGGGCCATGGGGTTTCGGTGGCTACTCCTTGGCGTCGCCGCGCGCGAAGATCGACGCCACGAAGTTGAGCACGTCGGTGGCGCAGATCTCGCAGTAGCCGTGGTTGCGGATGAGGCGGTTCTTGACCACGTCGATCTTTTCCTGCGTGTCCTTGTCGATGACCTGCGACACCAGGCTGGTCAGCTTGATGGAATCCTTCTGATCCTCGAACAGCTTCAATTCCAGGGCTTTTTGCAGGCGTTCGTTGGTGCGGAAATCAAAGTGGCGGCCCTCGATGGCCAGGGCGCCGATGTAGTTCATGATCTCGCGGCGGAACTCGTCCTTGCGCGATTCTGGGATGTCGATCTTCTCCTCGATCGACCGCATCAGTCGCTCGTCGGGCTCTTCGTAGTGGCCGGTGTAGCGGTTCTTGACCTTCTCGCGCTGGGTGTAGGCCTTGATGTTGTCGATGTAGTTCGCGCACAGCTTGGCAATGGCTTCCTCGTCGGCGCTGATGGCGCGCTGGACCTCGTTCTTGACGATGTCCTCGTATTCCTGTTTCACCAGGCCAAGCAAGGTCGTGTACGACTTGCGCTCTTCCTCGCTGGTGATGAGCGAATGGTGGCGCAGCCCGGATTCCAGTTCGTTCATGACCATGAACGGATTCACGCAGCCTTCGCCGCGATCGCTGACCAGGGCGTTCGAGATCTTGTCCTGGATGTAGCGGGGCGAAATGCCGTCCATGCCCTCGTGCTGCGCTTCCTTGCGCAGCTCTTTGATGTTGTCCTGGGTGAAGCCGGGCAGGGTCTTGCCGTCGTAGAGCTTCATCTTCTGCACCAGCGAGAGTTGGTGCTTCTTGGGATCTTCCAAGCGCGTGAGCACGGCCCACATGGCCGCCGTTTCGAGCGTGTGCGGGGCGATGTGCTTGCCGCGGATCTTCTGCGCGTTGTAGTCCTTCTCGTAGATCTTGCGCTCTTCGGACACGCGCGTGATGTACGGGATATCGATCTTTACCGTGCGGTCGCGCAGAGCTTCCATGAATTCGTTCGACAGCAGCTTTTTGTATTCGGCCTCGTTGGTGTGGCCCAGGATGACCTCGTCGATGTCGGTCTGGGCGAACTTCTTGGGCTTGATCTTGTGCTCTTGCGAGGCGCCGAGCAGGTCGTACAAGAAGGCCACGTCGAGCTTGAGCACCTCGATGAACTCGATCACGCCGCGATTGGCGATGTTGAATTCGCCGTCGAAGTTGAAGGCACGCGGATCGCTGTCCGAGCCGAACTCGGCGATCTTGCGGTAATTGATGTCGCCCGACAGCTCGGTCGAATCCTGGTTCTTCTCGTCCTTGGGCTGGAAGGTGCCGATGCCGATGCGATCTTGTTCCGACAGGACCATGCGGCGCACGCGGATGTGTTCCACCACCTTGGACCAGTCGCCCTTGTGGTGCGCCATCAGCTCGCGGAAGATCAAACGGCACGCTGGATCCAGGTCGCCATCCACGCGCACGCGCTCGTGATCGGGCGTGTTCACGCCCATGCTGATGAGCGCGCGCTCGCGCCAGTCGACGGGGATGAGGTGTAGCGGCTCCTCGTGCATGGGGCAGCGGAAGGTCGAAGGCCCGCCCGCCGCCTGCCCGCCTGCAATGTGCGCCAGCTCGGGTGGCAAGATCCAATCGAAGGTGTAGAGCGCGCCTTCCGGTATGCGCGAATAGTCCTCAAGCCCGCGCTTGAGCAGGCGCGCGATGGTCGATTTCGAGCTGCCTACGGGACCGTGCAGCAGAATCACGCGGCGCTCGGTGCCGTAGTGCTCGGCCGCGCTCTTGAGCACGCTGACCAGGCGCATGAGCGGAATGTCGAGGCCGAAGATGGCGTCCTGGCCGCCGTGCTGCGCATCCTTGAAGAAATTGAAACGCATCAGGCGCTTCTTGTTGTCCAGGTATTCTTCCGTGCCGTAGGACAGGATCATGTCGTAGACGCGCTGAAACGCCGTGCGCGTCACGGCCGGATTCTGGCGAACCAAGGCAAGGTACTCTTCGAAGGTGCCCTGCCACGATAGCTCGGCGAATACCTTCTGGTTTTGCAGCGAGGCGATGGTTCGAATGAGGGAGGAGGGGGCGGCGGTGCTCATCCAGTCTCCTTGCCGGCATGGCGCCGGTGACAGACCCGAGGTGGGATGCCTTTACTTTATCACGCGGAAATCGCCAACGCTGGCCAGAGTCGTCGAAATGCGGGAGGATCGGGTAGCGCGGAAGCCGCACGTGCCGCGCCGTCATCGACGATTGTTGGACAGGCCAGTTCTTCGCAGGATCCGTTGGCCATTTTCATCAATTCTGGACCCGCGATCTCGCCATGTGCACGGGAGCCCTCTGTCTGCGTATATATATATATATGAACCAACGTAAAGCGGATGCGGCCGGTCCGGTATGTCACCCGGGCACCCGGGCCAGCATCCTCAAGTGTTTACCACGTCAGCGAAGTGCGCGTGGTATCGGTGGCGGCAGATTCGCCCGCGACACGCGCCGGGTTGCGACCGCGCAACTCTAGAACAGCTTGTCACCCCACAGCTCGTCGAGAAACTTTCGCCAAGGGAGGCAGCGGATCGGTCCGCGTTTGGTTTCGATTGGGTCCTCGGAGACGAGGAACAACTGCCGCACGATCTTCTCTTCAGCGAGCGCGGTGAGCCCACGCAGGTCGGAGGCTCCTACCCGTCGGGTGGCCTTGGCCTCGACGGCGACGTGGTCACCGATCACGAAGTCAACTTCGTGGTCCGCGGTCGACCGCCAGTAGCCGAGTTCCTCGTGGCGCCGCCGGTAGCCGAGGTAGGCCCGCAGTTCCATCGCGATCCATTGTTCGAAGCTGCGGCCGTAAAGGTCAGAGTTCCGATCCAACACCCGCGTTCCGGCCAGCGCGTGAGCGACGCCAGTGTCGAAGAAGTAGAATTTGGCGGTGGCGATGGCTTTCCGCTTCGTCGACTTGGTCCAGGCAGGAAGCAGGAACCCCACCAGGGTGTCCTCCAGGAGAAAGTAGTGTTCGCGCACGGTGGCCGCGGGCAGTCCGGCATCGTTGCCGATCTTCGCGAAGTTCAACATCTGGCCGTTGGTCAAGGCCGCGGTGGTCAGAAATCGGGTGAACGCCGGAAGGCGGCGCACCAGTCCCTCCGCCTGGATCTCCTCGTGCAAGTAGGTCCGCACGTAGGCGTGCAACTCCTCGTCAGGATCTTCGCCGAGAACCACCGGGGGAAGACCGCCGTAGCGAAGAAATCGCGGCAGGTCGAACTTGGGGATTTCGGCGTAGCTGAGGGGATAGAGGTTCGCGGTCCACGCGCGTCCCCCGAGAAGGTTGGCGTGCCCTCGCCTGAGCTTGCGAGCGCTGCTTCCCATGAGGACAAAATGCATTCTGCGTTCCTCAATCAATCGGTGGACCTCGTCGAGAAGCGAGGGAAGTTTCTGGACTTCGTCGATCACGACCGGCGCGGTCGCGCCCCGACGGCCGCCGTCGATCATCGATTCGAGCAGGCTGGGGCTAGCACAGAGTCGGAGAAAGACGTCGGAACGTAGCAGGTCGATGACGGTCGCCTGGCCGCCGAGTTGCTGGCGAATGAGGAAGCTCTTGCCCGTCGCGCGCGGTCCGAGGAGGAAGAATGATTTCTTCTTCACCAGCGCGCCGAGGTCCAAGATCCGTCTGAAGTTCACCATCATTGGTGTTGATTATTATAATAAACAATAATATCGCAAGCGGTTATCAACGATGCCGGCAGGGGAACCTGGAATTCACGGAACGATCGCCTGCTGTACTACGAGAGCCCGATCTGGTACCGACGATAGTTCGACTCAGGGGATTCGGCGCCTACTTGATCACCTGGATCGTGCTCGTCTTGGACGTGCGTAGTCTCGATTGCGAAGGCACCGTAGACGAGGCGGTCGCTGGGCAGGCCGGAGCTGCGGAAAAACCGACTGCGCAGGCGCCAGCTTGATCGGCGCGGGACTCGGGGCAGGCCTTGGCAGGGCGCGAAGGCGATGGTCGTAAGCACGACGGAGCTGGGAGAGCGGCGTGCCTCAAGGTCGGTCCGGTAGGGCCCGATTCTCATCCCGCTGCCTACGGCAGCAGACGACCATCAGCGCAAGAACGCCGCGCAGTTCTCAAACGCCGGCTCGGCGCCGCGTTGTCTTCGCTCACAGCAGCGTTATCGGCAGGGCCAGCGGGGCGAGTCGAGGGCCAGGTTCTTTTTCATCGAATTGAAGTTCAGCGCGTTGGCTTGCGGACAGAACCCGGTGGTCGGAAGGCTGCTCCGATCGACAAGAGCCACCACGTGCCGGCCGCAGCGGCACAGCGGACTTGAGGGCCGAAGCAAGCACAAGTGAATTCGGGTTTGCGGAAGCCCCTTTTCGACACGAGCGCGATTGTACCAGGCTTCACGAGATCCTGTGGGTGCCAAGCCAAGCCGAGCGCGTTGGCACCTATCCCCCTCTTTTCTTGCGCAGTCGCCGCAACAGGAGGGCGGCGCTGAGCAGGGCAAACGCGGGCACGGGCCTAGCCGCCGTGGCAGCGTGACCGAGACTGCAGTCACACCCTCCGTGGCCCAGCCGCAGCCTGTCGCCCGCGTCGGCTGGGCTCGCATCTCGCCGGCCATCGACACTGGCGACGTCAGGTAGGAGAAGATCTGTTCTGCTATCGGAGTTGCCCGTGTCGGGCGAGATGGAGTCTCTTCCGCCATCTGCTCGGCCACCGGAGCCACCCGTGCCGATCCCTCCGTCTGCCCCGCCGCTCAGGCTGCCGCCAGAACCACCCACGCCGCCGAAAATCGCGCCACCCCCAGCAACTGCGCCGCCACCGCTGGTGACTCCACCCGCGCCGCTGCCGCCACCGGCGCTCGCGCCACCATGTCCACCCGCGCCTCCCGAGGCTGCGCCGCCAAAGCCGCTTGCGCTGACGCCGCCGAACCCACCCGTGCCTCCCGTGAGCATGCCGCCGAAGCCACCTGCGCCACCACGTCCGCCTGCCCCGCCGGCAGCGGTTCCGCCAAAGCCAGCCGCGCCGCCTGTGCCGTCATTGCCGCCTGTGCCGCCAGTGTCGTCGGGAGCATTGGGATCAAAGCACAAGCCGGTACCATCGCACATCTCAGCCGACCCACAGGGCGTTCCCATTTGCGGATAGTCGCAGGCGCCCGCGCCATTGCAGATTGATCGGCACTGAAGCTGACCCCGGCCACACTCGTTCTCGGGATCGCTGCCGGGAGCATAGCCCGAGCACTTGCCCGCGCGAGCAGCCTGGTTGCACGACACACACTTGCCGTCGCACGCGCTGTCGCAACACACGCCATCCGCACAGAAGCCAGATGCACAAGCGCTCGCGCTCGAACACGCGACGCCGTTCTTGCTCTTGCAACTGCCGCTGCCATCGCACGCCTGTCCGTCCGAGCAACTGCCGGGGACTTCCGTACCCGCGGCGGCCAGCATGCAGGCGCCTTCGTGGCCCGCGACCGCGCACGACTGGCAGGCGCCCGAGCAGGACGCGACTGTGCAGCACACGCCCTCCACGCAGAATCCCGACGCGCAGGTCGACGCCGTGGCCGCAGTACAACCTTCGCCGTTGCCGAGATTCATGACCTTGTACTCCCAGGTCTGGCTCACGTCGGCGTTTGAGGAATCGCCCGGCAGAATCGTTTCCAGCAAGTCTCCCGGCAAACTGCCACCAAAGAGAACCATCACGCCACGCTGACTGTCGAACGCCATGGTCGGCGGGGTGGCCATGGTTGGGCCAGGGGACAGGGTGCGCAGGTACCAAATCGCATTCTTGCTGTCCAGCTCCCATGTCTTGAGGTTGGAAGTGGAGCCAGCCGAAGCCTTCGCGTTGGTCGCGGTAACCTGCCGACGGCGAAGGCTGTCGTAGGCAAAGACGGGGAAAGGCGAATAATTGCTCGCGTTGGGATCGCGGCCGAGATCGACGGTGTCGCCACTGTCTTGGAATTCCCAGCCGGCCGTAGCCGGATCCCACAGCCAGAAGACGCTGTTGCTCTTGGTGCCGCTCCACCCACTCTCGCCCTCGAAGACGAACATTTTCCGCAGGCCCTCGTCGAAGGTCAGGAACGGACTGGTGGTCCACCAGCCCGGCTGGGTCTGCCAGAAAGTGCTCTGGGGCGCGACCGAGACGGGAACCGGAGTGCGATTGGTCCAAGTCGTCTTGGCGCCATCCCACTCCCAGACCGCGTTGTTTGCGTCGCCGAACAGGAGGATCTTTGCACGCCCCGTATCGGTCACCATGCCGTGCCCGAGGATGTTTCCCGGGGTCGCCGCGGGGTGAAGCTGAGTCCACTTGCGGGTGCCGGTCTGCCATTCCCAGGTGTCACCCAGACCCGTCGTATTGCTGTCCACATACGTCTCTGTCGTGCCGCTGAATAGGATGAGAGACTTGCGGGTCGGGTCGTAGGCCATTGCGGTGTTCCCGCGAGCTGCGGGTCGTGGATCGCCCGCTACCTCGGACCACGAACTCCCGTCCCACTCCCAAAGGTCGTCCAGCATTTCGGCCTTGCTGTCTTGGCCACCAAACACGTAGGTCTTGCCTGTGCCAGGGTAGAAGGCCATGGCGTGACGATAGCGCCCGCTGGGCGCGTTCCTGGGCGGCGCAAGGTTCTGGCTGAAGGTTGCCTTGGCAGGGTCGAGCTCCCACAATTCCGCTGTGGGGAGCGTCTGAATGCCAGTCCCGGTATCCGGGAACGTGACCATCCCCGCCACCAGATCAAGGCGAGTCCGCACGGAATCGGTGACGAGCGAGGCGTATGCGCGCGGCAAGGGCAGATTGGGCTCGCTGCCGGTGAGCCGCTGCGCCCACGCCCCAGTGCTCGGATCCCAGTCCCAAACGTCGGCCAGGCCATTGCCGGCGTCCAAACCGCCCACCAGCACGATCATGCCGCGCCCGGGGTCGTAGGCCATTGCGTGGCCGTTGCGCGCACTCGGCTTCATTCCCGTGGTCGTGCGTTCGGTCCAGACCGACTTGGCTGGATCCCATTCCCAGGTGTCCTGCATGGGGATGCCGTCCGCATTAGCCTGGTCCTTCCGCATTCCGCCGAACAAGACCGCGCGGCTGCGCTCGCTGTCCCAGACCAACGCGGAATCGTATCGGGCACTGGGTCCGGCAGCGGGCGCAAGCTGCGCCCACGTGGCCGTGGCGGGATCCCACTCCCAGGTCTCGGCAAACGCGAGCGAGATGCCAGTTCCATCGTAGTAGCGGCCGGCCAGGCCGCCGCCAAAGAGCAACACCTTGCCGGTGGATTTCTCGAACACCATGCAATGCTGACTGCGGCCGACCGGCGCCAAACCGGAACCCGTGCGATCGGTGAAGGCGCCCGTCGCGGGATCCCATTCCCAGGTGTCAGCGAGATCAAAGTTGGTCGTCGAACGCCCACCAAAGATGACGAACTTGTTGCGGGCCGAATCGAAGACCATGCCCGCGCCCGAGCGCGCGGTTGGCTTGCTGCCTGATGGGGTACGGTCGGTCCATGTGCTGGTCGCGGGATTCCACTCCCACAGATCCTGGCGCGCAACCTGGTAGGGATTGAGGTTCGCGCCAGACAGCCCGCCGAACACCACCAGCACATTGCGGCTCTCGTCAAACGCTGCTGACTGCAGGTAGCGCACGGGGGGACTTGGCGGCGGGGGAACGTCGACGCGGGTCCAAGCCGCAGATTCGCTGGCCGGCACGGTGCCCAAGGCCGCATGGGAGGACTCAAGCCGAGGGTTGTTGCCCAGATTGCTATCCGAGCAATTTGCGGCCAGAAAGAGCGCCACAAAGGCGCCCACTCGCAACTGACGTCGACGCAGGCGCTTGCACAAGAAGACGACGCCAAGCAAGGCGAAGGGCAGCCCAAGCGTGCCTGTGCTGGTCTGGCCCAGATCGCAGCTGCAACCCTTGCGGCCCAGTCGCGGGCTTCCCGCGTCGAGCGCGCTTGAGTCTTTTGCACCATCGGAATTGCCCGTATCGGACGAAATCGCGTCCATTCCGCCGTCTCGACTACCGCCGATGCCGGCCGCGCCACTGCCGCTACCGCCGTCACCGTTACCACCCGTACCAGTATTTCCGCCGGTGCCACTGCTGCTGCCGCCCGCCCCGACCACGCCACCCGCGCCCCCTGGCCCAACGTCGATGGTGCCCCCCCGTCCACTCGCACCTCCCACACTGCCAGCCCCGCCGACGATAGTGCCGCCATCGCCGATGCCGCCAGCGCCGATGCCGCCCGTACCACTCGTTCCGCCAGCGCCGCCCTTGCCACCCGTACCACTCGCTCCTCCAACGCCACCCGTGCCACCCGCTTCGCCCGCGCCGGAATCGACAAGGTCGCTCGGACCACACGCGAAAGGATCAGGGATGATGCACGCGCCAGCGCCGTCACAGATTTGGCATGGCCCGCACTGGATTCCTTTTTGCGGCGAATCGCACGCCCCCGCGCCGTTGCAGGTCGAGCTGCAAATGCCGCTGCCCGAACCGCATTCGCTCTCTGGATCGCTGCCCAAAGCGTAACCAGAACACTTTCCCGCACGCATGGCCTGGTTGCAGGATACGCACTTGCCATCGCAGGCGCTGTCGCAGCACACCCCATCCACGCAGAAGCCCGAGGCGCAAACGCTCGCGCTCGAACAAGTGACGCCGTTCTTGCTCTTGCAACTGCCGCTGCCATCGCACGCCTGTCCGTCAGTGCAGCTACCAGGAACCTCCGTGCCTGCGGTCGCGCTTGAGCAGGTGCCTTCGTGCCCAGCGACGGCGCAAGATTGGCACGCACCGGAACAGGCCGCGCTTGCGCAGCACACACCCTCCACACAGAAACCGGAGGCGCAGTTCGACGCCGTGGCAGCCGTGCAGCCTTCGCCGTTGCCGAGATTCGTCACCTTGTATTCCCAGGTACCGTTCACGTCGCCACGGTTACCGTTGCCGCCGAAAAGCACCGCCACGCCGCGCTTGCTGTCAAAGGCCATGACTGCGTCGAATAGCGGCCCTGTTGGCGACGAGATGAGGCGTTGGTACAGGGTTGGGCCGTTGGTGTCGAACTCGAAGGTGGAGTCCGGCCAAGTCACGAGAACCTGCCGTCGGCGCAGGCCGTCGTAGGCCAGGTTGGGAAATCCATTGCTGCTGCCGACGCTGACGGCGTCGCCGCTGTTTCGACGCGTCCACCCGCCCGAGATGGGATCCCACTCCCAAAAAGCAACATCGCCGCCATCGTGCGGATCCTCGAGAAGAAACACCTTCTGGCGACCGTCATCAAAACTCAACAACGCGGCCTGTGGCGCAGCCGGTGCTCCTGCGAGCGAGACGGGTGTGCGGTTGGTCCAGGTCGTGTTGCTGCCATCCCACTCCCAAACCCCGCTCGATAGGTCATCCGAATACGGGGAGGCTCCGGGGATCGGATACCTGTTGGCGCCGGCGGATCGGTAGCCACCGATAAGTAGCACCTTGCCACGCCCGGAATCGGTCACCATTCCGTGCCCACAGCGAGGCTCGGGGCTGGACTTGGGGTGAAGCTCGGTCCATTTGCGGGTACTGCTGTCCCATTCCCAGGTGTCGCCGAGCAAGCCGAATGTGCTTGAACCGCTGTTCCCGATCACGCCGCCAAACAGGATGAGGGACTTGCGAACTGGATCGTAGGCTATCGCCGGCAGCTGGCGAGCAACGGGGTGCGCATCACTTTGGATTTCGACCCAAGATGTCCCGTCCCACTCCCAAAAGTCGCCCAAGGTCAAGAGACCGACGCCCCCTTGGGCGCTGCCGCCGAACATGTACATCTTGCCCGTGGCCGGGCAAAAGACCAAGGCTGGAGCCTCGCGCGCACTCGGCCAGGTTCTGTGTGGCGGCGTGCGGTCCGTGAAGGCAGTCGCGGCAGGCGCAGTCGGATCCATCTCCCAGATCTCCTCGGAGGGCGCCGAGCCGTACTGCGGGTTTCCTGGAGCCACGAGCGCGGACTGGTCGAAGAAGACCGTGCCCGCGAGCAGATCCAGGCGGTTGCGCGCCGAATCGGCCACGAGCGAGGCGTACATGCGCATGGCCGGCAGGTTGGGCTCGCTGCCGGTAAGCCGCTGCGTCCACACGGCTGTCGAGGGATCCCATTCCCAAAGGTCGGCCAAGCCGTTCCCAGTTGCGATGTCAAACCCGCCTGACAGCACGATCAAGCCGCGGCCAGCGTCGTATGCCATGGCGTGGCCGTAGCGCGCGCTCGGCTTGTTCCCCGTGATCGTGCGATTGGTCCAGCCAGGGTTGGCCGGATCCCATTCCCACGTGTCCTGCTTGGGGATACCGACCAGACCGGCCGGTGGTACTTCCATTCCGCCGAATAGGACAGCGCGGTTGCGCGTGCTGTCCCAGATCATGGCAGAGTCGTATCGGGCACTGGGTGCGGTGGCGGGCGTGAGATTGGTCCACTTGCCCGTGGTGGGATCCCATTCCCAGGTGTCCCCAAACGCGCTCTTGACACTGGCCCCATTGACGCCTTGAAAAATGACAGAACCGGCAACGGCTCCCCCAAAGAGCAGGAGCTTGGCCGTGGACTTCTCGAACACCATGCTGTGCTGGCTGCGAGCATCGGGTGGCGACCCCTCGCTGGTGCGGTCGGTGAAGGTGCCGGTCGCCGGATCCCATTCCCAGGTATCCTGGTAGTTCTCGTAGGGGTTGAAGGTGGGGCTGGAAGAGCCGGCAGCCCCGGTATCCCAGCGCCCACCAAAGATGACGAACTTGTTTCGAATCGAGTCGAACACCATGGTTGAGCCCGCGCGCGGGCTCGGTTTCTTGTCGCCAGCCGAGGCGCGGTTGGTCCAGGTGCCGGCCGCGGGATCCCACTCACACAGGTAGTTGGACGCCGGCAAGGCCTCAGCGATCACGCGACCCGAGGCGCTGGAGTTGTCTGCCTGCCCACCAAACACGACCACTACCTTGCGGGTCTCGTCAAAGGCGGCTGTCTGCAGAGAGCGCGGGGTAAGGCCATCCGCCGGGGGTGGAATGCGCGTCCAGGTGGCGACTTCGCTCGCGGGCACAACCCCCAGAGCTGCGTGGGAAGACTCCAGTGCAGAGCCAGGCGTTTTGCCAAGATGGTCCTCATTGCAGGTGGCGAGCAGGAGCAGAGCAGCTAGGACGCTTCTTCGCAGTCTCATCAGGATTCTCCCCGGCGATGGTCAAGCCAACTCATGTCCTAGAGGAGGCGAACCTTTCCCCGATTTGTCTCACTGAAAGAAGTACCTATTCCCCTCTTTTCCTGCGCAGTCGTTGCAACAAGAAGGCGGCGCTGAGCAGGGCAAACGCGGGCACGGGCCTAGCCGCCGTGGCATCGTGACCGAGAGAGCAGGCGCACCCTCCGCGGACCAGCCGCATTCTGCCGCTCGCGTCGGGCGGGCTTGCATCTCGCTGGCCCTCGACACTGGCGTCGTCGGGTAGGAGAAGATCGGTTCTGCTATCGGATTTGCCCATGTCGGGCGAGATGGAGTCTCGTCCGCCATCTGCGCGGCCAGCGGAGCCACCCGTGCCGCTCCCTCCGTCTGCCCCGCCGCTCAGACTGCCGCCGGAACCGCCCGCGCCGCCAGAAGCCGCGCCACCTACGGCAACTGCGCCGCCGCTGCTGCTGGCGCTACCCGCACCGCCGCCGCCACCGACGCTCGCGCCACCGTTTGCGCCGCCACCTCCGCTCGCCCCACCTGCGGCGGTTCCGACTGCGCCGCCGGTTCCGCCGCCGAAACCACCCGCGCCTCCAGTCCCGTCGCTAGCGCAGGCAACAGGATCGACGTCTACTGTGCACGCTCCGGTGCCATCGCACTCCTTGCAGGTTCCGCAGGGCGTTCCGTATTGCGGATAGTCGCACGCCCCCGCGCCGTTGCAGGTCGAACGGCAAACACCACTGCCCAAGCCACATTCCTTCTGTGGATCGCTGCCCGCGGTGTAGGCTGAGCACTTGCCAGCTTGACCGGCCTGATCGCAAGACACGCAGATTCCATCGCACGCGCTCTCGCAACACACCCCATCCACGCAGAAGCCGGAGGCACAAGCACTCGCGCTCGAGCAGGCCGTGCCGTTCTTTGTGTTGCAACTGCCGCCAGTGCCGCATGCCTGTCCAGGGCAGCTGCCGGGAACTTCGGTGCCCGGAACCACCATGGCGCAGGTGCCTTCGTGGCCGGCCACCGCGCAAGACTGGCAAGATCCTGAGCAAGCGGCGCTGCCGCAGCACTCGCCGTCCACGCAGAAGCCCGAGGCGCAGTTCGACGCCGTGGCGGCAGTGCAGCCCTCGCCGTTGCCGAGATTGGTCACCTTGTACTCCCAGACTTCGCCATTGTCGGTGCCCGCACCGACGAGCACCATCACGCCGCGCTTGCTGTCGAAGACCATGAGACCTGACCCGGGCGAGGTTGGGCCCGTGGACAAAGAGCGCACGTACCAGGTTGGACCGCTCGTATCCAGCTCAATGGTGTTGACGGCAGTTGTGGCTCCCGTCGGATCTTTCGGGACCGGGGTCGCAACCTGCCGGCGGCGCAAGCTGTCGTAGGCAAAGACGGGGAAGTCACTGCCGAAATCGATGAAGTCGCCGGTGTCGCGAAACGTCCAGCCTGCCGAGACGGGATTCCACTCCCAGAAAACGCTGTTGCTGGTGGTGCCCTGCCAGTAGGGCGTCCCATCGAAGAGAAACATCTTCTGGCGACCGTCGTCGAAGGTCAACCCGCCGTTGATGTCCAAAGTAGTCCAGCCATTTGTCCCCGGCGTGACCGTGCCGGGGACGGGCGTGCGGCTGGTCCACGTCGTGGTCGCACCATCCCACTCCCAGACCACGTAGGGACTGGTATCCCGAATCCCGTCGAAGAGCAGCACTTTTCCGCGCCCAGAGTCGGTGACCATGGCCGGCGAGTCCTCGGGGCCAGGGCTCGACGTGGGAAAGAGCTGGCTCCACTGGCGGGTGCTACTGTTCCATTCCCAGGTATCCTCCAGGACCGTGACTTGGCCGGTGTTGGCGTCCAGGTTGTTGTCGCCGCCGTAAAGGATGAGCGACTTGCGGACTGGATCGTATGCCATCGCTGCGTACTCGCGGGCAGAGGGGCGCACGTCACTTTTGATCTGGGACCAGGAACTCCCATCCCACTCCCACAGCTCGTCCAGCAACGGAAACGGGCTCTGCCCGCTCGAACCGCCGAACACATAGGTCTTGCCGGTGGCGGGGCAGAAGGCCATGGCGAAACCCGAGGTCGCGCTTGGCGTGTTCTGCGGCGGCGTGCGGTTGGTGAATACTGCCGTGTCGGGATCCAATTGCCAGAGTTCGCCAGACGGACTTATCTGCGTCCCAGCGTAGGGCGGGCTGGAGGCAACGTACGGGCCGAGAAGGGTGACGCCCGCCACCAGATCAAGACGGCTTTGCGCAGGATCGGCGACGAGCGAGGCGTACATGCGTGCCACGGGCAGGTTGCTCTCGTTTCCGGTGAGTCGCTGCGCCCACGCCCCCTTGGTCGAATCCCAATCCCAAACGTCGGCCAGGCCAAGGTGGGTCTGGAAGTCCTTGCCGCCGACCAGAATCGTCATGCCGCGGCTGGGATCATACGCCATGGCGTGGCCGTAGCGCGCGCTCGGCTTGCTCCCTGCGATCTGGCGCAACGTCCATCCTGGCGTCGCCGGATCCCATTCCCACGTGTCCTGCTGGGGGATGCCATCCGCAGCAGCCTGATCCTTCTGCATTCCACCGAACAGGACGGCCCGGTTGCGCTGGCTGTCCCATGCCAGCGCAGAGTCGTAGCGGGCGCTGGGCGCAGTGGTGGGAGCGAGCTTGGTCCACCCACCCGCTGTTGGATCCCATTCCCAGGTGTCGCCAAACGCGAGCGAGATGCCGCTCGCATCGGGCGAAGGCTCCTCCGAGCTTGGTAGGCTTCCTGGGTCGCTGACGGTGGGGTCACCGTAATGATAGTACTCGGGCCAGATCGACGAACCGCTATCGGCAAGACCGCCTCCGAAGAGCAGCACCTTGCCCGTGGATTTCTCAAACACCATGCTGTGCTGACTGCGAGCGCCTGGCCCCGAGCTGGTACGGTCCGTGAAAGCGCCGCCCACCGGATCCCATTCCCAGGTGTCCGCGAAGTCGTAGCCAGTGCTCGATCGCCCGCCGAAGATGACGAATTTCTTGCGGATCGAATCGTAGACCATGCTCGCGCCCGCACGCGCACCTGGCTTGCTGCCGGTAGAGGTGCGATTGGTCCATTTGTCCGTCGCAGGATCCCACTCCCAGAGATCCTGCACCGCCGTGGCGCTCACGTTCCAGCCACCAAACATGACGAGCACCTTGCGGGCCTCATCCACGGCGGCCGACTGCAAATAGCGCGGGGCAGGCGTCGGCGGTGGCGGGACATCGGCACGTGTCCAGGTGGCAATTTCGCTCGCGGGCACGGTGCCCAGGGCCAAATGGGAGGACTCCATGCGAGTGCCGTTGCCTCGATTAGTTTCGGAGCAAGTGGCCAGCAGCAGCAGAACTCCTGCCGCCAGTCCCGTGAGAGCCAACTGGTTCGCCGTCGAGATCGGGCGGATCGGGCAGCGCATCCAACTACGTCTTCCCGCTTGACGCCGGCACAGCCGCCGCCACAGGAAGGCGGCGCCGAGTAGGACGAAAGGTAGCCCTGGCGCATCTGGAGCGGTCTGGCCCAGATCGCAGTCACAACCCGAGTGGCCCAGTTTAATGTTGGCGCTCGCGTCGGACGTGATCGCGTTTCTGCCGCTATCGGGGCTGCTCGTGTCGGGAGTCGCCACATCTCTGCCGCTATCGAGGCTGCTCACATCGGGCGCGATCGCATCTCCGCCGCTATCGGAGGTGCCCACGTCGGGCGCCATTGCATCTCTGCCGCCATCGGAGCTGCCCGCGTCGGGCGCCATTGCATCTCCGCCGCCGTCGATGTTGCTCATGGCTCCACCCGTGCCACTACTTCCACCTGCGCCGACGGTGCCGCCGATGCCACCCGCGCCACCGCTTCCGCGCTGTCCACCCGTGCTTGGGCCACCACTTCCGCCGGTGTCGCAGACTGAAGGATCAAGGGGAGCGCAGGTGCCGGCGCCGTCGCAGAACTGGCAAGTCCCGCAGGAGGTTCCCGATGGCGGGGCATCGCAGGCGCCTGCGCCGTTGCAGGTCATGAGGCACGGGTCGCTGCCCGAGCCGCATTCGTTCTCGGGATCGCTGCCTGTGGTGTAGGCCGAGCACTTGCCAGACCGACCGGCCTGGTTGCAAGACACGCAGGTGTCGGTACACGCGCTCTCGCAACACACTCCATCCACGCAAAACCCAGAAGCGCAGACACTCGCAGTGGAACAAGTCGTGCCGTTCTTGCTCTGGCAGGCGCCGTTGCCATCGCATGCCTGTCCGCCCGCACAGCTGCCGGAGACTTCCGTGCCCGCGGCTGCCCGGGCGCATGTGCCTTCCTGGCCAGCCACGGAACAGGATTGGCAAGCGCCGGAACAGGAGGCGACTGCGCAGCACACGCCGTCCACGCAGAACCCCGAGGCGCAGGTCGACGCGGCGGCGGCCGTGCACCCCTCGCCGTTGCCGAGATTGGTTACTTTGTACTCCCAGGTTTCGCTGGTGCTCGCGAAGCTAGCGCCGTTGGCCATGGAACCAACGCCACCGAACAACACGATCACCCCGCGCTGGCTGTCGAAGGCCGTAACAGCCTGGGTGAGGCGCGCGTCTGGCCCCGAAGACAGAGCGCGGCTGTACCAAGTTGGACCCTTACCGTCCAGTTCCCAGATTTTGGCGATCCACCCGGAGCCGGTCCAAGTCGCCCCGGCCATCCCGCCAATGGGCACGATGTGCCGGCGACGCAGACTATCGTAGGCGACCAGAGCCGTGCCAGAGCTCTCGAAATCGACAGCGTCGCCACTGTCGCGAAGCACCCAGCCGGCCGTGACGGGATCCCATTCCCAGAAGAAGCCGTTGCTGCCGTTGTCGCCGTTGCTGCCGTCGTCCGATTCGTCCGCGATGAGGACCATCTTCTGGCGGTCCTGGTCGAAGGTTAGGGGCGGGAAGAGGCGCCCGACCGGCGTGACGGTGAGCGGTGAAGGTGTGCGGTTGGTCCAAGTGGTGAGGGAGCCATCCCACTCCCAGACCGCGTTGCTCATGGGATCCTGCGATGTGGGGCCCCCGGGAATCGGGTAGGTGTAGGCGTAGGAGGATCTCTCGCCGCCGAAGAGCAGCACCTTGGCCCGTCCCGAATCGGTGACCATGGCGTGTGAGTCACGGGCCTCCGGGCTCGACGTGGGGTGAAGCTGGGTCCATTGGCGGGTGTCAGACTTCCATTCCCAGGTGTCGCCGAAGATCACACTGCCCACCGGCTGGACGGGCGCGTAGCCCGTGGAGTTCGCGCCGCCGTAAAGGATGAGGGACTTGCGGGATGGATCGTAGGCCATTGCCGCGCTCATGCGGGCGGTGGGTCGTACGGCGCTTACGACCTGGGACCAAGCGCTGCCATCCCACTCCCACAGGTCGTCCAGCAACGCGGAATTGTCGTCGAGTCCGCCGAACACGTAGGTCTTGCCCGAGGTCGGACAAAAGGCCATGGCGGGATACGAGCGTGGCGACGGCCATGCCTTTGGCGCTGGCGGCGTGCGGTTGGTGAAGGTCGCAGACTTGGGATCCAACTCCCAGATCTCGCCTGGCAACGGGTTCGTGCCGGAAGTGGACTGTCCGTTGCCAACCTGAGGCAGGCCTCCCACCAGATCGAGATGCCCTTGTGCGGAGTCGGTGACGAGCGAGGCATACAGGCGCGCCGGGGGCAAATTGGGTTCGCTGCCGGTCAGACGCTGCGTCCACGCCCCCGTGGTTGGATCCCATTCCCAGACGTCGGCCAGGGCGTCGCCGGTACCGATGTCCCAACCACCCACCAGCACGATCACACCGCGGCCGGGGTCGTACGCCATGGCATGGCCGTAGCGCGCGCTCGGCACCGTCCCCGCGATGGTGCGATTCGTCCAGTTCAGCGTCGCCGGATCCCATTCCCAGGTGTCCTGCTTGGGGATGCCACTGAGATCGGCCTGCGGTTTCTCCATGCCGCCGAACAGGACGGCGACGTTGCGTTTGCTGTCCCAGATCAGCGCGGAAGCATATCGGGCGCTGGGCGCGCTCGGGGGCGCAAGCTGGGTCCACTTGCCCAGCGCGGGATCCCACTCCCAGGTGTCGCCTGAGGCAACGGAGATCCCGTTGAACGCGCGGGAATCAGTTGTACCGCCGCCAAAGAGCAGCACCTTTCCCGTGGATTTCTCGAAGACCATGGACTGCTCGGCACGATACCCCGGTCCCTGGCCCGAGGTGCTGCGGTCGGAGAATGTGCCGGTCTTGGGATCCCATTCCCAGACGTCAGCGTAGTCCACGTATTCCTCGCCGGTGAGACTTCGCCCGCCGTAAATGACGAGATTGTTGTGGACCGAATCGAAGACCATGCTGGCGCCCCCGCGCGCATTCGGTTTGTCGCCGGCGGGGGTGCGATTGGTCCAGGTGCCCGCCGCGGAATCCCACTCCCACAGATCCCGAAGCGCCATCACAGCGGTACTGTCGGTGGGGATGCCGCCGAACATGACCAAGACCTTGCGGGTTTCGTCAAAGGCGGCCGCCTGTAGGTAGCGTCCGTCTGGGCCCTGCGCGGGAGGGCCGACGCGCGTCCAGGTGGCGACTTCGCTCGCGGGCACAGTGCCCAGGGCCGCGTGGGATGAAATAGCCCTGCCAGACCCAGGAGCATGGCCGGATCCGTTTTCGGTGCACGCCGTGAGCAGGAGGAGAGCCCCCCCAACGCTTCTTCGCAGTTTCATCATGATTCTCCTCGGGGACGGCCAAGCCAACTCATGTCCCAGGGATGGCGAACCTTTCCCAGATTCGTCTCACTCAACGACATAGCTGATGCCGATGGCTGCTTGGGCATCCCAGGACGGCAAGTTTGCTGCGCTCGCCGTGCCTGTCGTGACTGTGTCGATGTGCACGCTTTGTTCGAACAGCCACTTAACGGCGCGCAGGTCCAGCCAAAGCCGGGCTCGGCCCCAGGGCATTCCCGCTCGGATGGCCGCGGCAAGACCCCAAATTGGCGACCAGTCGGATTGGTTTGCCAAGTAGCCCTGGCCCGAGCCGTAGGTCAGCGCCGCTACGCCCCCTAATTTCCCGTCGAGAAAAAGCCTCCGCATCGCCCAGCGGGCGTCAAGTCCAATCCCGGCGGAAACCCGCATCCAGCGGGTCGTGACGCCCCCGATGGCTACCTGTCGGTATGCGGGGACCGTGAGGTCGAACTGCCAGCCCAAACCACTGCCGCGCCTCATCCGACCGAATTCCACGCGAACGCCAGGTACGGTTCCGCCAGCGATTGCCGCCAGCATGCCGGCGCCGATTTCGCTTTGGCCTGGGTTGGTCTTTGGAATGAGAGGTTGGGGCAACGGCGAGGCGAGCTGGAGGATGGGCGTCCCCGCTGCCTCAACCGGCAGATCCCCGGTCCAGGCCAGGATCACCACAGCGACGGCGGTGGCCCGTGCCGCGCAGTCGGCACCCACGTCGAGCTGCCGTGGGTTCGTCTTCTGGGGTCCGATTTCGACCACCAGCACTTGCGGAGTGGCGCGGATCGACACCCACAGAGCAGGCCACTCACGGGCCGGGCGAAAACCGAGAAGTTCTTCGCGAACCGTCTCGGCCGACGGGCAGTCCGAGTCGCTAACGATCACAAGCGCGCCGTCTGCAAGAGGGACGTCGGGAGCCGCTTCAGCTGTCCCGGCGACGAAGATCGCAGCTAGCACGGCCGACATGGCTAGCGGCAGACTTCGCACGCGCATCGCAGGCAGGGTCAACGCTGCCCACCGAGCAAACGTGTCGCCTCGGAGGCGAACCGTCCGCGCGGAAAGCGGCGGAGACATTCTTGCAGATCCGCGCGCGCGCCAGCGTCATTGCCCAGGCGGCTGCGGGCCAGCGCCCTGCCCCATAGCGCGCGCTCCAAGCGGTCAAGCAACTTCATGTCGGTTGCCGCGCCGGTTTCGGCCTTTTCCTCGGCGTGGCCGCGCAGGACGATGTCGAAATCTCCTAGGGCTTCTCGCCAGCGGCCTACCGCTGCTCGCAACTCTCCCCGCAGAACGTAGCGTTCGTCGCTGTTGGGCATCTGACCGAGCGACAGCCGATCCAGCTCGTCGAGGGCGTCGCCCTTGCGCCCGATCTGCAAGAGCGCTTCCGCGCGCAGCATGGCCGCCTCGGGAGCAAGCCCACCGCTCCGGAACCGCAGCCTGTAGTCGTCCAGCGCTGCCAGAGCAGATACGGGATCGTGCTCCGTCCGTAGCCTGCGCAGCACAGTCGTCAACAGGGCATGTTCGTTGGGTGGCGGCGCCACGTGGGGATCCGGCGAAGTCGGCCACTGCAACTGGTTGGCGAACGAATCGGGCTGAATCGGCAAAGCCAGACTAATCTCAGGCGGGACATTCTGCTTGTCGGCTGGCACGATGGGCGGATCCCTCATGGCGATTCGTCCCGCCGGAGGACGCAACGCCACTTTTTTCGCTGCGGTCGCGTCGACCGCCACCGGCGTGGCCACTGGTTCCGGCTTTACCGAGGCATTCGAGGCTGCCACCGGTTCCGATTCCACCGGCACTGCCGGGGCCGGAAGAACCGAGGGCTCCGTTGCCACGAGCGGCTCGTCGGCGAGCGGCGCTGGGATCGCTGGCGCTGGCATGCGGCGATGGGTGTGGCGGACCGCTTGCGCTGACGGAAGAGCCTCGGTCGGCGCTGGCGGCGCTGGGCGTACCCGCGAGCGCAGATGCGGCTCCGCAATTGCACCGACCACGCCGCCAACTAGAAAGACCAGCGCACCCACCAGCACCAGCTGCAGCCCACGACGATTCCACTCTGCCCGCCGGCGCAGGGTATTTTGGATCCGCCACTTGACCAGCGGCAGAGGCTCGTCGGGCGCCTGCCGGGCGCTCCGAATCAAGAGCGCCACCTTCGCCGGGTCGTCTTCCGGGGCTAGGTCGACCAACCGAGTGAGATCCCGACGCTCTGGCCTCATGGTCGTTCTTCCTTGTTCAGTAGGTCGAGAAGCTTGGCGCGTCCTCGGTGCAGGCGAACCCAAACCGTCGCAAGCCTTACGCCGGTCAGCTCGGCCACCTCTTCACCCGAAAGCCCGTCAATTTCGTAGAGGATGAGAGGGGTCCGGTAGGAATCGGAGAGCTGATCGAGCGCATCGTAGAGCTGGACGTGGCGTTCGCGTCGTTCGATTTCTTGCTGCGGTGTCGACGGTGCCGGAGTTTGGGCCACCAGAGCGTCCTGGTGTCGGCTAAACAGCAACCGCCGGACGAACCCGCGGCGCATCCGGCTGCGAACTGTATGGTGGGTAATGCGAAACAACCAGGTCTTCACGCTCCCCTCCCCTCGGCTCGCAAACCGCCGCCTGAGGGCGATGACGAAAACGTCGTGGACCAGATCCTCAAGATCCGCGCGCGGCCCAGCCAGGCGCCGAGCCCAACGTTTGACGTCGGATGCATGCTGTTCGTACAGCCCAGCAAGGGGCTCCGGCCGACTGCTGGCCAGCTCGGGAGAGGACATCGATTTCACAACATGCAGGCTCATTCTGCTCCGTGATGTGCTTCCTATCGCCCGAAAATCGAAAACCTTACCGATTTCATGTCGAGGAATCTGCAGCCGTGGTGTCCGGAAATCTATCACGAGGATTCTCGCATGAATCCGCCATGAATCCGCGAGGATAAGCAGCTTGGAAGTCATCACGAGCGGCTCGCGAGAGCGTGAGCGACGCGGGACTCAGTCGCGTCTAGACAGTAGGGTGCGCCTCATGCCACAATGACGCTTCTTGTAGTGTGTGCGCAGGGGGGAAGGTTGCCCCAGCGCTCTTCACCCGAGGTGGACCAAAATGATGAAAACTGCATCTGCATCCGTGGCATCTGTGGCATCCCTTTCTCGACGGTGCTGCTCCCTATTGAGTGCAGCGCTAGCGCTCACGGCGTCCTGTAATGGGACCAACAAGGGCGGAGACTTCGACGGCGAGAACGCGATCTATGGGCCGAAGACGGCCACCACGCAGGTGAGCTCCACGCTCACGGTCGCTCCCGCGTCTCCTTTGGGCAGTCTCCTTCCCAACACCGGCGTTGCACAAACGACAACCGTGATCGGACAGAAGGTCGTCGCCGGCACCAGCTACGATCGCCTGGCCACCACGCGGATCGACGACCCGACCAAGAGTGGCGAATACTGGGTCAAACAGAACGCCGACAACACGGTGGACTTTGCCGGATTCCTACACAGCAGCTTGGTCGGCGGCATCGTGCCGGCCGCTAGCATGACCTTCACCTCACCGATCAAGGTCAATCTCGACGCTCCACTCGGTCAGCCGCAAACGGTATCCGCGAGCGGTACGCTCACGCTCACCGACAGCGCCGCCACCAGCAATGCCAGTGTTTCTGGGCAGTACCAACTGGTCGAAAAGAGCGCAACGGTGGTGACAGGCGTCGGCACACTTTCCGGGTGCAGCCACTTCAGCGGTCAGGCCACGAGCGATAGCGCCGGCATTCCAGCGGTCTTCCAGGGCCAGGTCATCAACGCCGATCTCTGGTACCATCCAAGCTTTGGCGTGGTGGCTTTCAATACGCCGGACATCGGAATTGGAACCGTCATGACCGGCTCGAACGATTGCGGCTCCGTCGATTCTTTCGGCTATAAGATTATTCGCAAAGTCGGCGTGGTCGATGCGTCGTCTTCCTTCAATCTCGATACCTACGATTGCGATGGCAATCAGCTCGCCGCCGACAAGAACACGCACGCGAAGATGTTGCTGGAGCTTAGGTGGGTCGACGAGACCCAAGCCAAGACCGACACGCAGCCCGTGCCCGCCGTGGAATTCGGAGTGCCCATGGGGTATTTCCCAAACACCATGACGGAATCGCCCGCCAGCGTTTTCCATCCCGAGGAAAATGGGAAGGGATTCAAGTATTGGTACTCCTATGTGAACCAGGCCGACAAGAACGGCCCGGGCGACAACTCTACCGCCTATCACATCAAGGTCGACGGCGTGACGGGACTTGCCGCGGTTCGGGTCACTGCCCGCATCTACTACAAGGTGTTGCCGTCTGCGGTAGGCGCCCAACATGATGGCGGGACGGCGACTGGAACGAAGGACGCCGGCGCAAGTCAAGACACCGCGGCCGGCGGGCAAGAAGCCATTCTGTTCAAGATGGAGTCCGTCGAGGGCGTGTCCTACAACCCGCCCCAGATCACGACGTTCACGCTGGCGGCACCGTCGTACATCACGCGCGTGTGGACCTACCACTACGCCGCCACCATCGGCACCAAGAGCCCGACCGTCGCGTTCAAGGACACCACCAGCGGAACCATCTTTGGCCCATGGCCGCAGGTGGGCTACAAGACCTTCGCGGGAACCCTGGGCGCCACGCGCAGCGATCCCGGCAATATCCCTGGTCCGCCTGACAATTACTGGATGGCCTATCCAGCCCAAGTCGTTCCCGCCGGAACCTACCAGGTGATCGATTCCGACCCCACAACCTGGGCGTACACCGCCGATCTCGGCAACCGCGGCTCGACCTGGGTCTACGGCTACGCACTGTCGGGTGGCGGCCTGGATGGCGGCAGCAACGCGACGAAGGACGCCGGCGTGAAGGTCGATGCCCCGAGTGGCAGCGTCCTCGACGCTTCGGCCGATTCCGAGGACGCCACCATCGGCGGCCCCACATCGTGCAATTTGATTGTCAACGGCAACGCCGAAGCTGCCATTGGCTCCGCCGATGGAACGCCTGTTGCCACCCCAGGCTGGACCACGACAGGCGAGGCCACGGCGGCACAGTATGGCGTAAGTGGTTGGCCCGGATCGGCGGATCCAGGGCCGACCGATCGCGGATTGAATCTTTTTTCGGGCGGGCCGTCCGACGCGACGTCGACGCTCACCCAAACCATCAACGTCGCCCAATTTTCGAGCGCGATCGACAGCAGCCGCGTGACCTACCTACTGTCAGGTTGGCTAGGCGGGTGGCAGAGCCAAGACGACAATGCGACCCTGACCGTGACCTTCCAAAGCGCGTCGGGCGTCGCCCTTGGCACCGGGAGCATCGGTCCTGTCATGGGCAGCGACCGAGCGTACGCCACCGGACTTATACAGCAATCGTCGAGCGGCTCCGTGC
>Ga0265342_10001050_pt1 | contig 27017 bp, 20 predicted proteins | sample 4CB327metaG_FD_203125 | JGI IMG/M metagenome (GOLD analysis project Ga0265342, IMG submission 203125) | Rhizosphere microbial communities from Carex aquatilis grown in University of Washington, Seatle, WA, United States - 4-CB3-27 metaG | ecosystem: Host-associated > Plants > Roots >... | reverse complement strand
CGAAGAACTCGTAGCGGGCTGTCCAGGGTCCGTGCTATCCCAGGTCCCCAAGTGCGAGGGACCTGGGGCACCCGCTTTCGTGGACATATTGAGAGTGAACCACCCGAGAATGAACCATCGGGTCGCCCGTTACTTCATGAACGGCGGCGGCTCGTCGGCGCTGGGGCCCCAGCTTGCGGGAACCGCAACGTTGAGGATGCGCAGGTACACGCTGAATTGGCCGCGATGCTGGTACCAGTGGCTCAGCATCACGTCGCGAAGGAACTCGCCGCGCGGTTGGGTCATGATTTCCTTGTCGCCGGCCACCATGTGCCAGGTTTCCTTCATGGCCGCATCGTCGAACTTCGGCAGAAGCTCGCGTACTGTCGCGACGTTCTCGTCGAAGGCCTTAAGGATCTCCGCGAGAGTTGCGGGCTGGGGAAAGTTGAAGGACTTGGGCGCCTGCGCGGGGTTGCTCCCGACGAAACGAACAATGCCTGAGGGAACGGTGGCGATGTGAAAGGCGAGCTGTCCCGCGGTCAGGGATTTTTCGTGAGGTTTCCAGGTGAGCTTTTCTTCAGGCAGGCGCTCAAGAAACCTGCGCGTGATGGGCGCTTGCGTTTCGAATTCGGCAAGCATTTGCTGGGCGATGGATTGAGTAGCAACTGCTTCTGCTACGGGCATGAGAATTTCCTCCTTGGGGAATCTTTATGGCAAACCTTGTGATTTCCCCGGTCCCCAAATGCGAGGGACCGGGGGCACCCGAAATCGCGCAGGCGCTGCTTAGGATTTGGATTTCTCGGCGCGCTTGCGGACATTCTCGTGAATGTGAGTCCAGCCGCTGACAACGCCTTTGCGGTGATCTTCCTGGATGACGCCGAAGGCGGAATGGCAAAACTTGATCACCGTTTCGTCGCCGTCCTGGCTCAGCCTGTAAATGACGTTGTTGGCGACGGGGTACGACATGAAGAGAGGTCCGCAGAACTCCAGCAATGCGGGGCGCTTGATGGATTGCACGGTGGCCCAGTAATGGCCGTTGCCGTCGCCGAGGTCGCGGTACCAGCGGCCGCCGGGCACAGGCTCGATTTTCATGTCCATTGGCGTTCCATCGGGCCTGATGCCTGAGGGGCCTAGTTCTTCGAGGAGCGCCGCGAAGGTGACGTCGATGGGGGCCTTGACGCGAGTCTCCTGCTCGATTTTGAGGGTGAGGGCTTCGATATCGGGAAGAGTTGAGGTTGTCATAGATGCTCCTTTGGAATTCTTCGTGGGGAGTTTGTCGAATTTTGGGGCCCGGCTAGCTGGTTGGGGGCTTCGGGTTCGTCTGGACTCGGGATGCCGCCTGGGCTTCGGCGCGTTCCTTCACCCGGTTCAACTGGTGCCGCCAGTATCGTTCGAAGGTTTCAGTGAACTCATGCAGCGGGCGGATGGCCGCGGCGTTGGTGCGATAGAGACGGTGGCGGCCGTTGCGGCGGACGCGCACCAGGTTGACGCTGCGCAAGACGCCGAGGTGCTTGGAAACCGACGGCTGGTCGAGGCCGAGCCCCAAGACAATCTCACCCACCTGGCGCTCATCGTGCGCGAGAAAGAGGAGAATCTGGCGACGCCGGGGCTCGGCAACCGCGTTGAATGCATCGGAGGTGGTTGCAGCCCTGGCCATGAACGAAACAATACATACCCATATGGGAATATGTCAAGCGAAAAATTTGTGACTTTCGTTTTTTCGCAGATCGGAGCGTGTTTTGCCGCTCATGGCCGCGCAATGTACTATCCGTCGCATGACGGTCAATCGCCGAGCTTTTTTGAACGCATGCACCAGGGCGGGGATTGCTTCGCCGCTGTTGCCAGGGATCCTGTACACGCTGGCTGCACAGGCGCAGGAGGCGAGTTCCGCGCCGGGTTCTGCTGCTCCCGGGGCGAAGGCGCCGGGGCTGCCGAAGGTCACAGTGGAGATGATTGACCGGGCTGCAGAGCTGGCGGGCGTTGGGCCCTTCACCGACGCGCAGAAAAAGATGATGCTCGACGGGCTGAACGATCAGCGCGACGCGTATGCGCAGATCCGCGCGTTGAAGATCGCCAACGACGTACCGCCGGCATTTGTGTTTCATCCGGCGCCTGCGCCGAAGCCCGCAGAGAGCAGCGTCGCTTTCGAGGGTACAACTCCGCAAGCGATTTTTAACGATTCGGAATCCGGCGCACCGAAGGCTCCGGCAAACCTTGAGGACCTGGCGTTTGCCACGGTGCTCGAACTGGCCAACCTGATCTGGCACCGCAAGATCACGTCGGTGGCACTGACGCAAATGTATATCGATCGCCTGAAGCGCTATGACCCGGAATTCCATTTCGTGATCACGGTTCTGGAAGACCGGGCGATGGCACAGGCGAAAGCGGCCGATGATGACCTGGAGGCTGGGCTCTATCGCGGACCGCTGCACGGGATTCCGTGGGGCGCGAAGGATTTGCTGGCGGTGAAGGGCTATCCGACGACGTGGGGCGCGGGAGGCTTCGAGCAACAGACATTCAAAGAAGATGCGACGGTGGTGCAGCGGCTGGATGCGGCAGGGGCCATACTGGTGGCCAAGTTCTCACTGGGCGCACTGGCCATGGGCGATAAGTGGTTTGGCGGGCGCACGCGGAACCCGTGGAATCCGGCGCTGGGATCGAGCGGATCGTCGGCAGGCTCGGCGAGCGCGGTGGCAGCGGGTTGCGTGGGGTTTGCGATTGGGTCGGAGACGCTGGGGTCAATCTCGTCTCCCTCGACGCGGTGCGGCTGCTCGGGGTTAAGGCCGAGCTTCGGCATGGTGCCGCGAACCGGGGCGATGGCGCTGAGCTGGACGATGGACAAGCTGGGGCCGATTTGCCGCTCCGTAGAAGATTGCGCGCTGGTACTGGATGTGATCCACGGGCCCGACGGCAAGGACTTGTCGGCGGGAGCGAGCATTGACTTCCACTGGAATCCGGATTTCGATTGGCGCGCGCTGCGCGTTGGCTACTTCAAGAGCGAGTTTGATCCGCTTCCGCCGCTGCAACTGAAGGACGCCGCACCTGGTGAATCGCCGGACGACCAAAAGAAGCGCGAGGACGCGAATGCGACCGCTCAGGACGACTACGCGCGGCGGACTTACGACAAGAAATACGAGCAGGCGGCGCTGGATGCACTGACCAAGATGGGCGTGAGCCTTATTCCCGTCGAGTTGCCGAAGCTGCCGTGGGACGCGATGGTTCCGCTGCTGACCGCCGAGGCCGCGGCCGCGTTTGACGATCTAACGATGAGCGGCCGCGACAGGCTGCTGACGGAGCAGGGGCCGGAAGATTGGCCCAACGACTTCCGCATCGCGCGGTTTTATCCGGCGGTCGAGTACATTCAGGCCAACCGCGCGCGAACGCTGGGCGTGCGCCAGCTCGCAAAGCTGTTTGAGAAAGTGGACATCATCGTGACACCGTCGACAGACGCGCAGTTGATCGCGACAAATCTGACGGGCAATCCCGCGGTGATCATGCCCAACGGCCTGCGCGGAGCGGATGCGCCGGCGCCGCCGCCGGTCGACGACGGCAATCACGACAATATTGGCGGGCCCGGGACACCCGTGTCGATCACTTTCCTCGGCGCGCTTTACCAGGACGCGAAGCTGGCTGCTTTTTCGCACGCTTACCAGCAGACGACCGGGTTCCAGAAGCTGCACCCGAAGCTCGACTAGACGAAGACCGCTTCGTTGAGGCCTTCGTAGAGCTCGAAACCTTCGAAGAAACCCCGGCAGCGACCGTGTGCTTGGCGAGATTGAGCGTGAAAGAATCGATGCTGCTGGTGGCAGGCGGCACGATGCTGTTGGTGCGCGCGGCGGTGTCGACGGCGACGGATTCGACCGCAATGGACGTTGCGCTAAAGGTGATGCGCAGAAATCCGAATTGCGTGTCGCTATAGCTATCGAGGGTGATGGTGTTCCCTGCCCCATCCGATTCATTCTGCTTTCCCGCGACCGGTTTTTTTCCCTGCTGATTTTTCTTCAGTCCCGATAGGTCGTAGTAGCCGCCGTTGCCTGCCACGATGTAGGGAATCTGGCGGCCATCGTTTTGCATAATACGGGTGTAGCGCTCGTAGAGATGGGCGTGGCCGGAGAGCACCATGTCTGGCCATTGGCCGGCCCCGGCGCAGCATTTGTCGATCGCTTTCAACATGGCGGCGCTGGGCATATGCGAGCTGCTTCCGGTGAATGGCGGGTGATGGACGGCGATGACGAGAGCCTGAGGGTTCTTGTTCTTCGTGTCGCCTTTGCGATCGGCAGCGTAGCGCTTGAGCTCGCTTGTGAGGAACGTGAGTTGATCGGTGCCGATTTTGGAGTTGCCGAGCGAGCCGGCGGTTTCTCCCGCGTTGGAATAGAGACCAATGATGCGAACGAATGGCGCATCGAGGGTGAAGTAGACGCCGGGCTGCGTCATGGTCGTGCGGTCGAAGCCGGGAGCGCCCTGAATCGGCGCGGGGGCGCAGAAATTATTGACGAAGGCTTCGCAGGAGTAGCCGGCCGGCTCGCCCTTGAACATAAAGCCATCGTGATTACCGGGGATGGCGAAGATGGGGCCGGGATAGTTGCGATAGGGCTCGTAGAACTGCTCGGGATAGTAGGTCTCGAGGCCAAAGAAGTAGACGATGTCGCCGAGGTGATAGAAGAAGGCCGGCTGACCAGTGGCCCAGGTCTTGCCTTCGGCGTCGGCGGTGAGGGCGTCGGCCACGGCGAGCTGCGGCTCAGCGCGCTCGATGCCGCCCGTGTCGCCCACGCAATGGATGACGAGTTTTCCCGCGCCTGCGATGGCATCGACCGTGGCCTGGGAAAGTACGCTGGCGAGCGACATGATCGGCGGGTTAACGCGCGGCTTGGGGATCGGTTCGAGGATCTGGATCTCGTCGGACATGGGGACCGACGCGTCGGCGTTGATCTGCTGCGCGCTGTAGGTAACGAAGTTGTCGGTGGTGAATTTCGGGTTGGCGAATTTGAAAGCGCTCGTGGACAAGGCGATCCTGCTTTCTGCCGGGGAAACGCCGGCGCATGGAATTTGAAAAGGGCAGAGGCCGGGGAAAAGGGGATCAAAAAAAATGACAGGCTGGGAAAGGAACCGTTCGTGCGCGAAGTTTATCGAAACGGGGGCTCGATGGGGAGAAAATTTTTGAAGAATTCGGCGACGGCGGCCAGGACGCTGCTTAAGCTGACTATGAAATGCCCTCTCGTTTCGTGCATAACTCACAGAAATTCGGGGCCGATCGTTGCAGGAATGACAAGACGTCGCTGCGTTGTCTCCGTATTCCAGCCGCTTGCCGATCGAGCTTATCCAACATGATTTGGGGATTGAGGTGGTATTGGTGCACCAGGAATTCGTCGGCGGAAAGAACCGTCAGGTTGTGAGGCGCCAACGCCGCGGATGGAAAGTCTCGGATGTTATCCGTAATAATTGTGTTCGCGTGTGAGTGGACCGCCAACGCGACGACGTGTCGATCATCAGGGTCCGGGATGCCACGAATGCCGTCGACTGAGCCCGGTGGAACGACGTGCAGCGCCTCAGGAAATGCCGCATTCATTCGCCGGACTCGGTGTTCGATTTGCTCTGCCGAGAAGTCAAACGGCGCGTCTGCCAAGACGCGCCGAATCTCGCTCAATATTTCCTCGCTCCAAACAACGCGATAGAAAGGTGGCTCCTCCGCGCAGCGAAGTATCGTGTCGCACAACGGCATTGGGATGAGTACACAGGAATCGAGTACGACGCAGTACTCATTGTCGGGGGTGAGGATCATTCAGCCCTCTTGTGTAGAGACCTTGCTCAAATTCCGTCGAGGCCAGATCGTCGAGCTCTTTGCGTCGCCCCGCATCCCTGCTGCTTTTGTATGCAAGGACATCCCGGGCATAGAGCCGCCGGTGGGTTCCGACCATGTGGTGCGGAATCCTGTTCTTTTCGATCTCCTGAATAAGAAACTGCCTCGACATGCCAAGCATCTTGGCCGCCTCCACGGTAGTCAACGTGGCATCGCTTTGCAAAATGGTTACCGACTTCCCATCTTTGAGGTCAGCCAGCAACTGGCAAAGAAACGAATACAAACTTCCTGGCAAGACCTGAGTTTTGCCGTCGGGGCCAACTAACTTCGCCTCCGCCGCCCGGAGTTTCGAATACAGATCATGAATTTCCCGTTGATCCTGTTCCGAAATTGGGACTCCCGTCGCTTCCGCCGCCAAGTTCTCCCCACCTGTCATGCGCTTCCCTCCGCGAGTACCGCTGCAATCCTGCAGCCAGTGCACTCGCAGTAGATTAGAACTCATCTCAATCCCATGTGTCTTATTTAATTTTTGCGTCACTATTGCAATATACGCTATATGTGCTATATTTGCAACAAGTGTTCGCGGCTATGCGAACCCGAGAGGTGACTGCATGGTCTTCGTTCTGGCATACGACCTTCGCGAGCCGAACGACTCGCCGCAGGACTATGAGCGCGTCATTGGCCACATCAAGGCCAACTTCGCTTGGTGCCACTTGCAGAAGTCCGTCTGGCTAGTTGATTCCGCGCTTAACGCCGCAGAGATCCGCGAGAGTGTACGGACCACGCTCTATCAAAACGATCTTCTTCTCGTCGCACGGCTCCAAGGGAATTGGGCCAGTTGGGCCTTGGGTGATGCGCGCAACAACTGGCTAAAACAACGGTCGTTCTGATGAACCGATTCCGATGGGTTCAAAGTCTTGTCCCGGTCGATTTAAATAGGATGCACCCGATACTTGGAAGCAGAGAGGAAAAGAAAATGGTGAAGAAAAGAGTCGAATTCGAAGCCCATAAGACGGTCAAGCTACCGACAAAGGTGTCTTTCAATACCAAGAGCGGCGATAAAGTACGCTTTGTGGCGGAAAAGCCTGCCAAGGTCCCAGTTCATGTGAAATTTACCGCACGGAAGCCTTCGAGGTAGTGGAGTCCACGATTTCGGCTGAACCCGGATCCCAAAATCGAGACCCGGGGCTCGCATTTTCGTGATGGATGAAGCTTGAGATCACTTTGGCTGCGCCTGGACGCCCGTAGGCGCCGGAGGCGGGGTAGACGGTTGCGTTGTTGCCGGCTGCGCCGCAGGTGTTGCAGGTTGAGCCGGAGTGCTCGTGCTCGGAGCGGGCTGAGTAGATGGCGCGGGCGCGGACTGTGATGCCGGCGGGGGCGCAGGCGTTTCGGGCTTTGGCGTTGGCGCGGCGCTGGGCGGACCACCGGCGCCGGGAGCGCTGCCGCCAGGAGGCGGAGCACCTGCCCCGGGATGCGGCTGAGCTCCGGGCGGCATGGGACGATTGCCGGGCATCATGGGGCGCTGCGGAGCGGGAATATCGGTGACATCGACCAATTCAACGTCGAAGATGAGGTCTGACTTGGCAGGAATACCGGCGTGGACCTGGTGTTCGGCATCGGTGTGGTCGGGAATGGCGCGGGTTCCGTAGGCCATTTGCCATGGAATGAAGATGCGGCGCTTGCCGCCGATTTTCATGCCGTCAAGGCCGTAGTCGAAGCCGGGAATGACGCGGCCCATGCCCTGAGGAATCGCGATGGGCTCGGGGTCTTTCATCACGGGCTTTCCGTCGGGACCGGTCTTTGGCTTGCCGTCTGGCCCGGTGTCGGGCTGGCGGTGATCGTCCCACGAGTCGAACTTGACGCCGTCGGCCGCGCGCCAGCCGGTGTACTTGAGATGCCAGAGCTTGCCGGACTCGCCTTCCGCGCCTTTGCCAACGGTGATGTCTTCATAGCGGAGCGCGAAGGTCATCTTGACCGGAAGGTGAACGACGCGGGGCACGCCGGCGGGCAGTTTGATCCAGGGCTGCGGCGCGGACGCGGGGGCCGCAGCGGCTGTGGCCGGCTTCGCAGTGGACGAAGCAGGTTTCGCGGGAGTCGCGGGCTTTGCCGCGGGGGTTTGAGCGGTTGCGGCGGCGGTGAAAGCCGCGAAGGACAAGAAAAGGACAAAGCGATTCATGGTTAGCAACGTCTCCGACTGAATTCCAAGAGCGAGTTTATCAGGCCGGAGGGCGCGTCAGTCCATCAACATCGCAGCCAGGAGAGCGGTGCGCGGAGCGAGATGCTCAACGAGCACGGACTCGTGACGCGCGTGCGCGCCTTCGCCGACGGCGCCCATACCGTCGAGCGTGGGAATGCCGAGAGCCGCGGTGAAGTTACCGTCGGAGCCGCCGCCGGTAGAGGCTTCATCGAGCGAGAAGCCCAGTTCGCGGGCCAGCACCTGAGCCTGGCGGAAGAGGCGAACGGCGCCGCGGCTGCGCTCCATGGGCGGGCGGTTGATGCCGCCGGTGACGGTGAGCGTACAGCGCGGGTCCTGCTCTTCGAGGGCGGCAAATTTGCGCTCGATGCGTGGGCCGTCAGCGCTGCGCACGATGCGGGCTTCCACTTCGGCCCAGGCATGGGCGGGAATGACGTTCGACTTTGTGCCGCCGCCGGTGACGCCAACGGAAACGGTGAGGCCGCGCTTCAGATCAGTCCAGCCGCTGACTTTCTCGATGACGCGAGCGAGCTCGCGGATGGCATTCGCGCCTTTTTCAAAGTCGACGCCGGCGTGGGCGGCAATGCCCGCGACGTCAATGCGCCAATCGCCAATTCCCTTGCGGGCGGTTTTGTAGGCGAGGCCTTGTGCGGGCTCGAGGACGTAGACAGCGGAGCATTGTTTAGCGAGGGATTCGACGATGGGGCGCCCGGCTCGGCTGCCGATCTCCTCGTCGCCGGTAAGGAGGAGGACGATTTCGCGCTGGAGCAGACCGGCTTCAGTGAGCAGCTCAAGGGCTGAGAACGCCATGGCGACACCGGCCTTCATGTCGAGGACGCCAGGGCCGCGAAGGCGGCCGCCGATGAGCTTGCAGGGCATGGTTTGGAGCGTGCCGATGGGCCAGACTGTGTCGAGGTGGCCGAGGAGCAGGATGGGTTTTGTGGAGGAATTGCGGGGGCCGAAGCGTTCTTCGAGGGCATTGCCGAAGTTGGGGTTGCGGTGGATTTTGACGCGTGCGCCGAGGGTTCGGGCGTGAGCGGCAGCGAGGGCGAGGCAGGCATCGACGGCTGCTTTCGAGTCGGAGGGAGATTCAGACAATACCAACTGGCGCGTGAAAGCGATCAGGCTCGGCTGCTTGCGGCGGGCGCCGGCGAGCAAGACGCGCATGGGAATTGTCGAATTGGCGAGTGGCGACATAGGTTACTCTTCCGGGGTCGAATTGCAGAGACGCTTTGATTCTACGATACTTAGGGTGCTTTGAAGCGGGAGTTATTGGAAAGGTTCCGGAGGACAAATTGGCCCATGGTGTGGCAAAAATGCCACACAACCCGATTTGGAAGTGCCGTCTATTCTAAAGACGGCAAAGGCTTTTTGCGCATAGGAGCCCATTGGGTCACCCGGCACACCAGGAACAGACGATCGCTGCACCGCTGGAGTTTGCGGGCGTGGGGCTACACTCGGGCGCGCCCGTGACCATGCGGCTGCTGCCGGCGCCGGCGGGTTCTGGGATCGTATTCCGGCGCACGGACCTGGACAACTTTGAGATCCCTGCCAATGGCCGGAACGTGGCCAAGGTGAGCTACGCAACCAGCTTGATGCGGCAGAGCGTTCTGATCTCGACAACCGAACACCTGCTGTCAGCGTGCATCGGGATGGGCGTGGATAACGTAATTGTGGAGCTCGACAACCTGGAGCTGCCGATTCTGGACGGGAGCGCTTTGCCATACGTCGAAGCGATTGAGAGCGTGGGCATCCGCGAACAGCGCCGCAAACGCGAGACACTGCGCGTGCTGCACCCGGTTGAGGTGCGCGAAGGCGAAAAATTCATCGGCGTGTATCCGGGCCAGGGCTACCGCATCTCGTACACGATCGATTTTCCTGCGCCGATCGGCCAGCAGAATACGTGCATTGATTTGGCGGCAGAGACCTATGGGAGCGAGATTGCTCCGGCGCGGACGTTCGGCTACAAAGCGGATGAGAGCAAGCTCCGCGATATGGGGCTGATTCGCGGCGCAGGCCCGGAGAACGCAATCATTCTGGGTGCGAACGGGCCGGAGAATGGGCCGTTGCGCTTCCCCGATGAATATGTGCGGCACAAGGTGCTGGACCTGATTGGCGATTTGGCGCTGGCGGGACGAAGGATCGAGGGGCACGTGGTGGCCGTGCGGGCAGGACATGCGATGCACACCGCATTTGTTGCGCGGCTGCTGAAGGATCGCTCGGCGTGGGAGCTGGCGCATGTGCCGGTGGACGCGCCTGCGTCCGCAGAGCCGGAGCCGGAGGCGCGTGGCGGCATGGGCGAGGCCGCGCTGGCCGGGGCGTAGACGCTCCGCAGTGAAAAAGTGAACATGTGAACCGCCGAAGTGTTCGGCCGCGCTCGTTCGAGGCGCGGATTCCGGTCTTAAGACCGGCGAGACATCGGGCGCCGTCCCTACGGGACTCCGGAGTCATCCCTTTTGGTTTCCCCGCTCTGAAGAGCGGGGCTAACATGCGTTGCGCCTACGGCGCGGGCGATCCGCTGGACTATCCAAAGATCTCCGCATCTGCAACGAAACTCCGTTAGTCGATTCGTTCAACGGCGACGGCTGTGGCTTCGCCACCGCCGATGCAGACTGCGGCGATGCCGCGGCGGAGGTTGCGTTCGGCGAGGGCCGCAAGCAGCGTGACGAGGATGCGCGCGCCAGACGCGCCGATGGGATGGCCAAGCGCGCACGCGCCGCCGTGGACGTTGACCTTCTCGTGGGGAAGGCCGAGATCGCGCATGGCTGCCATGGCAACGACGGCGAAGGCCTCGTTGATTTCGAACAAGTCGATATTCGGAAGAGACCAGCGAGTGAGTTCGAGCAAGCGGCGGATTGCGCCGATGGGCGCCGTGGGAAAAAGCGCCGGCGTGTTAGAGAAGGTGGAGTGGCCGGCGATCGTGGCGAGCGGCTTGAGGCCGCGACGGTCGGCTTCAGAGCGGCGCATGAGGGCGAGCGCCGCGGCACCGTCAGAGATGGCGCTCGAGTTTGCAGCTGTAACTGTGCCGCCTTCGCGAAAGGCCGGCTTGAGGTGAGGAATCTTCTCCGGAGTGGCTTTGAGCGGTAGTTCGTCGAGGCTAACGACGCGCTCGGTCTTGCCCGTGTTGACGGTGAGGGGAACAATCTCTGCGGAAAAGCTGCCATCGGCTGTCGCTTTTTGCGCGCGGGTGAGCGATGCGAGCGCGAATTCGTCCTGATTCTGGCGCGAGAAGCCGTAGCTCTGAGCACAATCTTCGGCGTATGTGCCCATGAGACGGCCTTTGTCGTAGGCGTCTTCGAGGCCATCGAGAAACATGGAATCGAGGATGCGGCCGTGGCCCATGCGATAACCGGAACGGGCGCGGTCGAGGAGATAGGGAGCGTTAGTCATGCTCTCCATGCCGCCGGCGACGATGACATTGGCGCTGCCCGCAAGAAGGAGATCGTGCGCAAGCATGACGGCTTTCATTCCGGAGCCGCACATTTTGTTGATGGTGACTGCGCCGGTGGAGGCGGGTAATCCTGCGCCGAGGGCGGCCTGGCGAGCGGGCGCCTGGCCTAGGCCGGCCGTGAGAACACATCCAAAGATAACTTCGTCGACTGAGTCGGGAGGGATTCTGGCACGGGCAATTCCCGTCCGATCGAGAGCGGCGCGGATGGCAGCGGCACCGAGTTGGGGAGCGGTCAGGTCCTTGAGATCGCCTTGGAACGCGCCGATGGGCGTGCGTGCGGAGCCGACAATCACGATGGGATCGGAGGATGGGGACATTCGCGCTCCTGAAACTGGCATCGTCCCTACGGGACTCCAAATGTCTCTTGCTCGACTCCCCACGCTAAAGCGCGGGGCTAACATCCGTTGCGCCTACGGCGCGCCTGGGCTGCCGCAGGATGGAGAATTCCGCTCCAAGTTAGCAGATTAGCGCGGGGCCATGCGCAGCGCTCCATCGAGGCGGATGGTTTCGCCGTTGAGCATGGTGTTCTCGCAGATATGTTTGACGAGCGCAGCGAACTCTCCGGGTTGGCCAAGGCGAGCGGGAAACGGAATGCTCTTGCCGAGTGCTTCCTGCACCTCGGGCGAGAAACCGGCAACCATGGGCGTGGCGAAGACTCCAGGCGCGATGGTGACCACGCGAATACCGAAGCGCGCCAGCTCGCGAGCGACCGGTAATGTGAGAGCGACAACACCGCCTTTTGACGCTGCGTAAGCTGCCTGGCCGACCTGGCCGTCGTAGGCCGCGATGGAGGCGGAGTTGACGATGACGCCACGCTCTCCGTCGGGGCCGGGCGCTTCCTTTGCGATTGCGGTGGCGGCGAGGCGAATCATATTGAAGGCACCGACGAGATTGATGTTGATGGTTTTGGCAAAAGTGTCGAGGTGATGCGGGCCTTCACGGCCGACGACACGTTCGGAGGGGGCAACTCCGGCGCAGTTGACGAGCGCTTGGAGATGGCCGAAGGCACTGAGCGCGAGATCGACGGCGGCCTGGGCGTCTTGCTCGCTTGTGACGTCAGTGAGCGCGAACCGTGCGGCCGCGCCCAGCTCAATAGCCAGGGCCTCGCCGGCAATGCGATTGGTGTCGGCAATGACGACGAATGCGCCCTCAGCGACGAGCAGCCGCGCTGTGGCTGCACCGAGCCCCGACGCGCCGCCGGTGATGAGGAAGATGTGGTTCGCAATCTGCATTGAACGAGCGGAATCGGATGGTGGTGCGGTTTGGGAGAGGCCATCCCTCAGGGGCTAAAGCCCGCGAATCAATTTCGGCATTTAGCGGCACGACTGAAGTCGTGCCCTTTCAAAACAAACCCAAACTTCACCACCACGCGAAATAGTACCCTTCCCGAGCGCAGCATATCATTCAAAAGAGCATCCGTGGTCAGAGGCAGCGGATCTTCAGAGGAGTGCGGCGATGGAACCAGCGGCATCACTCACGCAATTGAGCGAGGAAGAGACGCTCTTCCTCGAGACCGTGCGGCGGTTTGCCGCAGACGAAGTTGCGCCCCTGGTGCGCCAAATGGACGAAGAGCAGCATCTGGATGAGGGGCTGTTGCGCAAGCTCTTTGAACTCGGACTGATGGGGATCGAAATTCCGGAGGAGTTTGGCGGGAGCGCGGGATCGTTTTTCGATTCTGTGGTGGCAGTGGAGATGCTTTCGGTTGTCGATCCGGCGGTAGCGCTCGTTGTGGATGTGCAGAACACGCTCGTGGCAAGCGCGGTGCTGCGCTGGGGCACGCCGGAACAAAAGAGGAAGTATCTGCCGCGGCTCGTGGCGGACACGGTGGGCGCCTATGCGCTGAGCGAGGCTGGCTCGGGGTCAGATGCGTTCGCGCTGCAGACGCGCGCAGAAAGGCGTGGAGGCGAATATGTGCTGAGCGGGCGCAAGCTTTGGATCAGCAACGCCAAGGAAGCAGGACTGTTCATTGTGTTCGCGACGGTGGATGCGAACGCGGGCTACAAGGGCATTACGGCGTTCGTAGTGGAGAAAGGTGCGCCGGGATTCACTGTCGGCAGGAAAGAGGACAAGCTGGGGATCCGCGCTTCAAGCACGTGCGAGCTGATTCTGGAGGAATGCGTAATTCCGGCCGGACAAGTGCTGGGCGAGACGGGCAGCGGCTACAAGATTGCCATGGAGACGCTGAACGGCGGGCGGATCGGGATTGGCGCGCAGATGCTTGGGCTGGCCGAAGGCGCATGGGGACACGCCGTGAAGCATGCCAAAGAACGCAAGCAGTTCGGTAAAGCGCTCGCGGAATTCCAGGCGATGCAGTTTCAACTGGCGGAGATGGCGACGGATATTGAGGCGGCGCGCTTGATGGTCTATAACGCGGCGCGTCTGAAGGACGGGGGACAGGAATTCCGCAAAGATGCGGCGATGTGCAAGTACTTCGCGTCGCAGGTTGCCGAGCGCGTAGCAAGCCTTGCTGTGGAGGTTCTGGGCGGGGCGGGCTTCGTGAAGGAGTCGCCGGTGGAAAAGCTCTATCGGGATGCGAAGATCGGAACGATCTATGAGGGCACATCTTTCATGCAATTAGCGGCAATTGCGAAGGCCGTTCTGTAAAACCGAAAACGAAAAGCGAGTCTAGATTTCCCAAAAACGGTGGATGTGGCGCCCGTCACACCATTTTGAGCCGGTCAGGTCCGAGAAAAGGCTCGAGTCCGTTTCATGAAGCACGCGGACCTCATAAGGCCTTATCTGCCAGATTCTGAACAACCTACCCACTAAAAAGCAGCCATTCTGTCGAGACAAATCGCTCGGATTGGTGTGCCCGCACGACCCGATAACACGATAGCGTGATGGCCGCAATGTTACCCGCCTCCACAAAAGTAACGTATAGTAACGTTCAAACGTACCCATATTTGTGGATATACTTAGCCACATTAGTAATCATCACTGATTACCTGAGTTTGCCTTGGCGATAAATCTCGCACGTGCGCCGATATAGATTTTGCGCCCGTCCGGAGGAAAGAATGCGCCACTTGAAGTCCGGCATAATCGGCCTGCTAACTTTTACTTGCGGCCTCGTCCTGAGCGGCTGTTCAGGATCGTTTGTAAGAAATAGTTCGGCGGCAGGAACCCTCACGGTATCGTCCAGCAAGGTCAATTTTGGACAAGTGGCTGTCGGCAAGACCGTCAGCAGCGTCATCACCGTTACAAACAGCGGGTCGGCGGCGGTTTCGATCTCGGATTTGAATCTGACGGGGCAGTCGTTCTCGATGATCCAGAGCAACGCCGTGCCGATGACTGTCGGCGCCAACGCCAGCGTAACGATTACCCTCCAGTTCGGCCCCTCAGCGTCAGGATCGGCAAGCGGCCAGCTGACGATTGCCAGCAACGCATCGAATGGAAGCTCGACGTCAGTCAGCTTGAGCGGCACTGGCGTGCCGATGCTGACGGAGCTGACGTGCGTGAATGGATCCATCACAGGATCGGCAAACGACATTTGCACGGTGACATTGAATGCAGCAGCGGCGAGCAGCGGCCTGGCGGTGAGCCTGACCAGCAACGACAGCGCGGTGACCGTGCCCGCCTCAGTAACCGTGCCCGCTGGAGCAACCAGCGCACAGTTTTCGGCGAGCGCATCCGCGGTCACCTCAACGCAAGCGGCGATGTTGACCGCCAGCGTGGGTGGCGTAGCACAGACCTTCAGTGTTCAGCTGGATGCAGCGACAGCAATCCTGGGGATCAGCGCCCCGAGCGTGGCCTTCGGCAATGTTTCAGTAGGCACGGCTGCCACGCATCCCCTGGTTCTTTCCTCAACGGGTACCATGCCGGTGACGGTCAGCAATGTGTCTCTGACGGGTACGGGTTTTTCGATCCCAGGCGAAGGTCTGCCGGCGACGCTGTCTCCCGGCCAAACGCTCACGCTCAGCGTGGAGTTCGATCCGGCCGCGGCAGGTGGGCAGGCCGGTCAATTGTCGATTGCCAGCAATTCCTCGAATGGAAGTTTGATGGTCGTCGGCCTGAGCGGCACGGGAGTGCCGGTGCTGAGCGGAATTAGTTGCGCCAACCTTTCAATCACGGGTTCGGCCACGGATAGCTGCACGGTAACGTTGAACGCCGCCGCGGCCACTGGCGGATTCTCAATCAGTCTCGCCAGCAACAACTCGTTGGTGAGTGTGCCAGGTTCAGTAACTGTGCCTGCGGGCGCGAGCAGCGCGAATTTTACAGCCAGTATCTCTCCTGCCAATTCGGCTGAGACGGCAACACTAACGGCGAGCGCGGGAGGAACGTCGCAAGCCATAAGCCTGCAACTGAACGCGGGAGCGGCTACGCTGAACGTCAGCACCACGAGCGTCGACTTCGGCGACGCGGTTACGAGCATTCCGGCGACGGCGACGCTGGTGCTTTCTTCAACAGGGAGCTCAGCAGTGACGGTGAGCGCGGCATCGGTGTCGGGAAGCGAATTTGCTGCTTCCGGGGCTACATTCCCACTTACTCTGAATCCGAATCAAACTGCGACAGTCACTTTGCAATTCGACCCCGCGGTAACGGGGTCAACGACGGGCGAGTTCGACCTGACCAGCAACGCATCGAACGGAGCATTCCGGAGGATCGGGCTGCAAGGGCGAGGTGTGCCGAGACTGACCCAATTAAGCTGCACAAGCAAGACAATGACGGGGGCGGGCAGCGACAACTGCACGGTGACAACCAACCTGGCTGTGCCGAGTGGCGGCCTGAATGTAAGCCTGGCCAGCAATAATTCGTCCTTCGTGGTGCCAGCCTCAATGACACTGGCAGCCGGCACTACGAGCGGGAGCTTTTCCGCAACTGTCTCTGCCGTAAACGTGGCGCAAGCGGTGACAGTTTCGGCGACCTCAACAGGCGTTTCCACGTCAGCCGGCGTACAGTTGCAAGCGGCCTCAATCTCACTTGCTGTCAGCTCGTCCAGCCTGTCGTTCGGAAATGTCAACGTGAATACTGCATCGAGCCAGACACTCACTCTAACTTCGACCGGGACGTCAGCCGTGACGGTCACTGCGGCGAGCGTAGCGGGAACGGGATTCACGGTTTCGGGAACCAGCTTCCCATTGACCTTGAACCCAAATCAGACGGCGACGCTGACGGTCCAATTCGATCCAGGCACAGCAGGAGCGGCCACGGGGCAATTGACACTGACCAGCAACGCTGCGAGCGGTTCATCGACCCTGATCGGTTTAAGCGGCACGGGAGTGCCCGTATTGAGCGGGTTCAGCTGCAGCACAGGGTCGTTTAGCGGCGCGGGAACCGATGCTTGCACAGTGACGCTGAATGCAGCGTCGGCCGCCGGAGGATTCGCGGTCGGGCTGGCGAGCAACAACTCTGCAGTCACCGTGCCGGCCTCAGTAACTGTCGCCCCCGGGGCCACCACCGCAAACTTCACAGCGAACGTCACCGCGGTCAGCACGGCTCAAACTGTGACCCTGACGGCGAGCGCCAACAGCGTGGCTCAGACCTTCGGCATCCAGTTGAACGGCGGCGGACCCTCGCTGAGCGCGCTAAGCTGCACCACAGGATCGTTCAGCGGCGCGGGAACTGACAACTGTACAGTGACGATAAGCTCAGCGGCAGGCAGCGGCGGATTCACGGTCGGTCTGGCGAGCAACAACCCGGCAGTTTCGCTGCCCGCTTCAGTGACGGTGGCCAGCGGAGCTACCACAGCCAGCTTCACCGCGACGGTTTCTACCGTCAGCACAGCGGTAACGGTGACCCTGACTGCGAGCGCCAGCGGCATTGCGAAAACATTTGCGCTGCAACTGGGTGGCGGCACGGCGACTCTTGCCGTGAGCGCCGGGAGCATCGGATTTGGCAGCGTGAATGTTCAGACAGCCGTGACGCAGACCTTGACGCTTTCATCGACCGGAACCGCGGCTGTAACCGTCAGCGCAGGTGTGGTGACCGGAAGCGGGTTTACGATCTCCGGAGTCAGTTTTCCGTTGACCTTGAATCCGAATCAAACGGCAACCCTGACGGTGCAGTTCGATCCCACCAAGGCCGGAGCGGCTTCCGGCTCGTTGACGCTGACCAGCAACTCCTCCAGCGGAACATCGACGGTAGTGAGCCTGACCGGCAACGGCGTGCCGGTGCTGAGCGCGTTGAGCTGCGCGAGCGGGTCAATGACTGGAGCGGGCACCGATAGTTGCACGGTGACTTTGAACGCTGCTGCGGCCAGCGGCGGGTTCGCCGTCAGCCTGGCCAGCAATAACTCCGCGGTCACGATTCCGGCCAGCGTGACCGTCGCTTCCGGAGCAACGACGGGCAGCTTTACGGCGACAGTCAACGCCGTCAGCACGGCTCAGACGGCAACTTTGACCGCGAGCGCGGGCAGCGTAGCGCAGACTTTTTCCCTGCAACTTGGCGTGGGCGTGCCCACGCTGAGCATCAACGCCACGACCGTAGCGTTCGGAAATGTGAATCTCAATACACCCGCGACACAGTCAGTGACGCTGTCCTCGACCGGAACATCGGCAGTGACGATCACCGCGGCGACGGTGAGTGGAAGCGGCTTCTCGGTGTCTGGAGCCAGCTTCCCATTGACCTTGAACCCAAATCAGACAGCAACGCTCAACGTGCAGTTTGACCCGACCGTTGCCGGAGCCGTGACGGGAAACCTCACCATCACCAGCAACTCCTCGACGGGGTCTTCTGCGGTCGTCAGCCTAAGCGGAACCGGAGTGACGACTGCCTATGAGGTGATTTTGACTTGGGATGCGCCAACGAGCTCTCCTGACCCGGTGGCGGGATATAACGTTTATCGCGCACTGAGCGGCAGCTCTTCGTACACACAGTTGAATACAGCCGCCATGACCCAGACGACCTATACGGACACGAACGTTCAGAACGGCCAGACTTACGACTACATTGTCGAGAGCGTGGACGCTTCCGGAGTCCAGAGCGTGCCATCGAATACTGCTGTCATTCCGATTCCATAGCTGCCAAGCACGCTGATCGAAGTCAAAGAGGGCCAGATCCTCCGGAGTACGGCGGACTGGCCCTCGATTTTTTGGGCGACGGAAGTACGAATCATCTCAGTGTTTCGAGAGGGCCCATGCTGTGCGACGAGAAACAGCAGGAGTAGCTAAGCTCCACCCGGCACCGAGCAAAGTTATACAGAGCAAACTTATACAGCAACTTATACACAGTAGGGATAATTTACATGCTAGGCAGCCGCTCAGAGTGAGAACAATATCCAGCCCTGAACGGCTCGCAAGCGATAACACCGCTTGTATAAAGAAGATAGAAAAATCTGACATGAAGCGATTAGTTTGGCGCGGAAATTGCAACCATAAGTTACAAACTCATGTGGAGAAGCTGTGCCACTCATCCGCAATGCGGATAGATATCTGCTCTCATGATGGATATCTGCTCTTATTGCAGGCGAAGGTTTTCTGCAAGAAGGGATGACCGCGTCAACGAACGGGTCATGCCGATTAAGCCATATAACCGAAGTGTACGACGCATATTTGAAAGCTGCGGAGTTCGGAAACGGGAGCTTCGCAATGTCGTTCGCACAAATTAGAAAGTACCGCCCTTGACGATTGCGACCGGTAGGCAGGAAGTTTACTTACCCCGCTGAAAACCAGTCCTGAGCGAGTTCTTCAGGATTCAACTGCAAATCTAATGCCTCGGGGCACAAAGGCGTAGTTGCCCAAGGCAGAGCTTTGGTTCCGAAAGTCGGCGCCAAAAGAGCGCGCTGGTTGCTTCAACATGAGCATCCAGGCGCCAGCAGACCCATGGCTGCAAGCCATGGAACCACGCGATTCACAGAGGGCTCTACAAATGAAACATCTGCGCGATATTCTTATTTGCGCGCCGCTGAGGGATGGATTTTCAACGGCAAGGGCAGCTTGTGGCCGTTCTTCACGGCCGAATTGCGACGAGACGCACATGCGTGCTCGCATCGCACTGCAGCGCCGGGGCATCCCAGCTCTTCCATACCGCATTTTTATTTGGCTCTCGTGCTGCGTAGCGCTGGCATTCTGCGGTCGCGTCGGTAACGCGACGACAATAGCAGCAGGCGTCATCACCAGCCCGGCGCCGGGCAGCACGCTGACGTCGGCATCGACGACGTTCTCATGGTCTGCAGGCACCGGCGGAGCGACAGGATACTACCTCTGGGTTGGCACATCGGCGGGCACCGCCAATCTGGTCAACATTGGTCCTTTGAGCGGCACCAGCGTGACCGTGAATCTGCCCACCAACGGGACTAAGGTCTATGTGCAGCTCTACACAAACTTCAGTGGCGGAAGCCAACTGTCCAACAGCTATACCTACACCGAGTTCGAAAAGTCCGCAGCCGCGATCAGCAGCCCGACTAACGGCAGCACGCTAACTGGCGCGTCGACGACCTTCACCTGGACGGCAGGTGCCGGCGGGGTGACAGGCTACTACCTCTGGGTCGGCACATCGCCGGGAACCGCCAATCTGGTCAACATCGGTCCTTTGAGCGGCACCAGCGCAACCGTGAATCTGCCCACCAACGGGGCCACCGTTTACGTGCAGCTCTACACAAACTTCAGTGCTGGAAACCAGCTGTCCAACAGCTATACCTATAGAGCGGCTTCCTCGTCGCCGACCTTGAGCGGGGTGAGCTGCACGAACGCATCAATGACTGCAGCCGGGACGGACAGTTGTGCCGTGACCCTTAGCGCAGCAGCGCCGAGCGGCGGGTATGCGGTCAGCCTGGCCAGCAACAACTCAGCCGTTACCGTCCCCGCCAGCGTAACCATCGCAGCGGGAGCCACAACCGCCAGCTTCACGGCCACGGTATCCGCGGTAAGCGCGGCCCAGACCGTTACACTGACCGCAAGCGCGAACAGTGTTACCAAGACCTTCACCCTGCAGCTGAGCGCCGCGGTGGCGACGCTCAACGTGAACGCCACAACGATTGCCTTTGGCAATGTGAATTTGAACTCTCCGGCGACACAGACACTGATCCTGACGTCGACGGGCAGTGCGGCGGTGACCGTCAGCAAAGCCACCGTGACGGGAAGCGGCTTCACTATTTCGGGAGTTACCTTCCCAATCACGCTGAACCCGAATCAAACGGCAACGCTCAACGTGCAGTTCGATCCCACAGTGGCTGGGGCAGTGACCGGCAAGCTAACCATCACCAGCAACTCCTCCACGGGATCTTCGACGGTAGTCAATCTGAGCGGAACCGGTACGGCGGTTACACACCAGGTCGATTTGACGTGGAATGCGCCGGCCAGTTCGCCGGACCCCGTCGCGGGATATAGCGTTTATCGAGCACTGAGCGGCACCTCTTCGTACACGCAGTTGAATTCGGCTGTCATGACTGTGACGACCTACACGGACGCGAGCGTTCAGAACGGCCAGACTTACGACTACATTGTCGAAAGCGTCGACGCCTCCGGAGTCACAAGCGCGCCGTCGAACACGGCAGTCGTGTCGATTCCGTAGACGCAATACGAGCCGAAGAGCGGGACCGAGGCGGCCCGAAAAGTCCGCCTGACTCGGGGGGTGTAACTTGCCCCCCGACTTGCCCGCAAGAAGCAAACGGAGCAGGGAGCCTCTCAATCCTATGCGCAAGGCTGGTTTCTAAAGCTGCGCACTTACCGTGAGCGGGGGCGGACACAACGATCCCTTGCAGCGTCGATGCGCTCGAGTGGGGCTTTCACAAATTTCCATCTTGTTTTTGGGCGGCCCCGTCGCGTGAAGGATCGCGTGGACGATCGCGCGGCTTGGGCTCCGTCGGGACGGGCAATGCTGCATTATGAGGAGTTTTTCCACAGGGAAATTAATACGCGGCTGTGAATAAGTTACATGCGTGAAGGCGGCTAACTGCGTGAGCGCGTCGCTCGCGGTTTCGGGCTAGCTGGCGTGAACACCCATTCTATGAAGGGAATGGGGAAATCCACAGCCGACGAGACTGCTTTGGCCCCACGATTGCCAGCAAGAAGAGTTCAATTTAAATAGGAAACCACACCGGCTCTTCGAATCCGGGTTACATATGCTTCGTTCGCCGGCGGAGTTTTCACAACAAGGGAAAAGCCTGTTCAGCGAGCTGCGTCTGTCATGGCGAAAGTCGCCAAGCAACGAAGCCGCTCTTGATCGCGGTGAATCCTTGCGTTCTTGGCGGCCAGCACCGGGCAGAGACGTTTTCCCGGGGCATTGATGAGGAATTGGCGGGTTTTCCACAGCAACGCGGAACTGATCTTCAGAAATTCATCCGCAATTACAACCCTGTTTGTAACTCGACTCTGCGAGGATGATTTCAGGAACGGTTGACGAGACTCGCGGCGGGCCCTTGAAGCAGCGCAGAACATGAGTCGTAACTTCCATAAACCGTGAAGCACAGATTCCAATCGCTTCGCCGTATTCCCCATACGGCAGGATTGGATTCGTCCTTGACGATAATAACCGGGACGTGAGAGTTTAACTTACCCCCGCTGAAATGACTTATGAGCGAGTTCCTCAGTGACTCGCTCGCAGAGTAACGCCTTTGGGACGCAGGAGTGTAGTGACCTGCGGCACTGATTATTCATAGCTGCCGGAGCCAAATAAGCTTGCCGGTCGGCACACATGCATCTGTACGTCACAGCGGATGCAGGATTGCGGACCAGGACATTCTCGATAAAGGTCTTTTCCATTGATGATGTTGCACTACATCTCATCTGCCTTTATAGATGCAGGCGCGAGAGCGCGAACTGTCTCGGATTCTATTCCGCGCGAAGGCTTGCGGGAAGCAAACTTGCAAGTTTGCTTCGGAAGGCTGGGCCGCTTTCGCTCATATCCTCTGTACTTTGTTTGTGCCCTGATTTCATTTTGCCTTCCGCTCGAACTGTGCGGCTGCTTGGGCGGGCAGATTATCGGTGCGAATGCGAATGTAAGTTCAGGATCGCTCAAGGCGTCTCCGAATAACGTCAGTTTTGGAAGCGTACCTCTTGGACAAACGACAAGCGCGAGCGTTTCTCTTGTGAATCAGGGATCGGCGGCAGTGAAGGTTTCTCAAGTGACTCTGTCTGGACAGTCATTTGCCATCAGCGGCGCGGGCGACCTGCCCATCACCGTGGCCGCGGGGCACACGTTCAACTTGAGCGTGAGTTTTGCACCTTCGGCGGTAGGAACTTCGAGCGGTGAGCTCACGATCGCAAGCGATGCCGCGGCGAATGGAACGCTTGTAGTCGAGTTGAGCGGCTCCGGAACTGCAGCAGATACGCCAAACCCGCCGGCATTGAGCTCATTCAGCTGCGTGGACGCCGCCGTGAATGGACCCGCCAGCGACAGCTGCACAGTTGCGCTGAGCGCGGCGGCGCCGAGCGGCGGCTTTACTGTGAGCCTGACCAGCAACAATGCTGCATTGAGCTTGCCGGCTTCAGTGACCGTGGCACAGGGGTCAACGGCCGTGAGTTTCACAGCCAATGTCTCCGCAGTGAGCGCGACGGAAACCGCGACGCTGACCGCAAGCGCAGGGGGCGTGGCAGAGACATTTAACGTACAGCTCAATGCCACCAGCGAGGTAAGCGCGAATCCGCCGGCGCTAAGCGGACTCACTTGCGGCAGTTTGTCGATAATGGGAGCGGGGACTGATAACTGCGCGATCACTTTAAACGCGCCAGCGCCGAGCGTAGGTTTTGCGGTCAGCATGGCCAGCAACAACTCCGCGGTCGGTGTGCCGGCCAGCATAACCGTTGCCGCAGGGGCCACGAGCGGCAGTTTCACAGCCACAATCGCCGCTGTGAGCACGACTCAGACCGCGACATTGACAGCGAGTGCCGGCGGAGTGACAGAGACGTTTGCCTTGCAGCTCAATGCTGTGAGCCAGGCGGGAACGACTCCGCCGCAGTTAAGTGGGTTCAGCTGCGGCAACTCGTCGATGACGGGGGCGGGAACGGACAACTGCACAGTTACTCTGAACGCGCCGGCGCCCGGCGGAGGATTTGCGGTCAACATGGCCAGCAACAATTCGGCGGTCACCGTTCCGGCAAGCGTCACAGTTGCTGCCGGCGCCACAAATGGCAGTTTCAATGCCACAATCGCCGCGGTTAGTACGGCTCAGACGGCGACACTGACGGCCAGTGCCGGCGGTGTGGTGGAAACCTTTGCGCTTCAATTAGGCGTGGGTGTGCCCGGGCTGAGCATCAATGCCACCAGCATTGCCTTTGGGAACGTGGGCCTCAACACTCCCGCAACACAGTCGGTGAATTTGTCCTCGACCGGAACTGCGGGAGTGACCATTAGCTTAGCCACCGTCATCGGAAGCGGATTTACAATCTCCGGCGCAACCTTCCCGCTGACGCTAAGCTTAGGCAAGAGCGCGACAATCAGCGTGCAGTTCGATCCAACCGTGGCCGGGGCTGCGACGGGCACACTGACAATCGTGAGCACGTCACTCACGAACCCCACAGTAACAATCGGCCTGAGCGGGACTGGAGTTGCGGCGGTCGCGTATGAGGTCAACGTGACCTGGGATGCGCCACCGAATTCCCCGGACCCCGTCGCCGGATATAACGTGTATCGGTCGTCAAGCGGCGCATCTTCGTACGTGCAGCTGAATTCGACCGTCGTAACCGACACGGCCTTTGTGGACAGCAGCGTCCAGAACGGACAAACCTACGACTACATTGTCGAGAGCGTTGACGCCGCCGGAATTGAAAGTACTCCGTCAAATGCGGCCGTGGTGCCAATCCCGTAGACATTGCCGGTGCGGGAAATAAGCCGAGCGCGTGAATGCAATAAAAAAGGCTGCAGTCCAGGGACTGCAGCCTTTTGCGTGGCACAGAAGTCTGCTGATGATTCTGAGTCGCGCTCACCAGAACAAGCGAGCGATACTTCCCATGAGCGCGCTTTGGCTCGCAGACTCCTGCTTAGTTTTGCGTCGACTTACTTCCAGAGGGACGTTTGCTGGCGATGAGCGAAGGCAGAAGCAGGACCTCCATCAGGAATGGCAGAGGGTCGCTCCAGCGGAAGACGGACTCCACGCGCGTTGCGAGCAACGATTTCACATAAGCGACAGGGCTGAGGAATCCGTGCGCGATGTCGGAGAGGGCGGTGGGGACGTCGGTCAAGAGCCTGAGCCATCCGACTCCGGCTCGAGCGCGAACCGGCTCGACCGGCAGCCCGGTCCGATCGGCATACAAAAGCCATGGGAAGTCAACGCCAGAAGCAGCGCCGAGCGCGTGAAATCCCCACGCGCGAGCGTTTACGTCGAGCAGTTTGTAGCGGCCGTCCCGCGGATCGCGCTTATATTCGATCTCAACCAAGCCGTGATAGTGAATCGCCTGAACAAAACGCTCGGATAGTTCCGCGATCACCGGCGCATCCGCCGTTTCAACATAAGTGGCGGCACGGCCAAACTCGCGCGGATGCTGGCGAAGGCGGAGCGCCGTCAGCGTGCTGTGCGGCTTCCCGTGACGAACGAATGCGCACCATGAGAATTGATCGGCGCCGCTTCCAGGAATGATCTCCTGAATCAGGATCTCTTCCGGCCGGATCTGGCGGGCTGCGCGTTCGTAATTCTGATGAAGTTGCTCGATGGAATCGCAGCGCCAGGCCTTGGCGCCAGTGGCGTAGAAGAAGTTTTCCTTGACTGTGGGCTTGATCGCGAGCGGCAACCGATCATAGAGCGAAGAGAGCTCATCGGCACTGCTTAGAGTAAATGACTTCGGACAGGGGATGTCCAGCTTCTCAGCCAGATCGTAGGTCTTCCGCTTGTCCCAGGCCCACTGAACGCTGTCCCATTCTCCAGTGGTGACGCTGAAGAATTCGGCGAGTTCATCCCGGTATCGCGAGAAAGCGGCAACCGTCTCATCGCGAGTAGGGATCAGCACCCAATTGCGAAGGTTGAAGCGCCGGCCAACATCGAGGACACTGGCCACAGTTTTGCGCTCATCAAGGATGTCGGGCACTTGAATGACGCGCGTTGCGTAGCGGGAGAAACGGGAGATGCAAGGCTGATCGTCGACCACATATACGGGAACACCGCGGCGGCCCAGACTGCGCACGACCGCGAGGCCTGGGTGGTCGCCCCCTACAACCAGCGCGCCCAAGAGCGAGGCGGATGCGGTCGACGGAGTGGTGCTGACCGAAACTTCATCCTCCACGGGTTCGTCGACGGTATTCAAGCGGGAAATAGACCTTCCGAATTAGTTGCGTTCACGACGGAGCCCAGAGGTGAGCTCCTTTGAGGCAAACTCAGTTCCCGTGACAAAGTACATCAGCGGGCCAAATTTGCGCGTCGATGTGGCGCCAATAAAGTGGAGACCGGGCACGGAGGTGGCGAACCCGGCGGTCACATCCGGATACCCATCTAACTGACGGACCTCCTGGACCAGCTCGGGCGCGAGAAATTTGTACTTCGCGATGTCCACCCGATAGCCGGTGGCCATTAGAACGTGATCCACGCGCCTTTCGGAACCATCATCGAGCAGAAGCTGGACTTCGCCGTCGACCTCTTTGGCTGAAGTAACCGTTCGCCCAGTCGATATCTTCACATCTTGAAGACGCGGAATCAGCCATGGAGCGCCGGCCGATCGGACCGCGCGAGTACGGATGCGGTCCTTAAGCCCCATGGGAACGTGGTAAACGAGGTTGGGATAGGCAACGAGGCGGCTGACCCCGATGGGGCCGACGTCGTGTTTGGAATAGAGAACGTTCGAGATCGGGCCAAGATGATGCAACCGGGGATGCATACCTATCCAGCGAAGAACCGGAATCCTGGCAATGACCTCGACATCGATTCCCATTTCGTGGAAGATGGCGGCTGATTCGAGAGCGCTCTGGCCCGCTCCGATGACTGCGACCCGTTTGCCCATCTCACTAAACTTTCGGCCCTCGTAGCAATGCGAAGCACTTTTGGGCGAGAGATTCGCAAAGACCTCGGGAGTCTTCCTGAAAGGCCCAATTCCCGCCGCAACAACAACACGCCGGCTCTTGATTACTTCGCCATCAGCGAGAGTGAGCTTAAAGCCAGTGCCATTGCGGCGAACCTCGGATATGCCACGCTGGTCCAGATTGCAACCGATCTGCTCTTGAAACCACTTCCCATAGGCAACAAAAGTCTCCCACGCAACGCGCTTGACCGGCTTCGTTCCGCTTGCGGCCTCGTACGCTTCAAGCGTGAACGCCGCGTGAGGATCTGAGATTGTGGATGCTGGCCTGGGCGATCTGAGGAGCATCCCCGACGGCATACCGTTGGCCCAGAAGTTCATCGGGTCGCCAAAGACTACGGGTTCCATACCCGCGTCGCGCAGATGAGCTGCGGCGGAAAGACCATAGGGCCCGGCCCCTACGATGGCGATTTGACAATCGAACGAGTTTCCAGTCATTGTCCTAAGTCCTTTTTTTGAAGTTGGAGAGCATTTCCGGCAGCATTGAGCTTTTAGAGTGGCTTAGAGACGCGGGCCGTCGTTGCGTGGAGAAGCGGCGACGGTTCTTTGGCAGGGTCAATGCGAGTCCGACGCGCTGTATCCGCGAGCGAATTATCAGGCAATGGTGCTTCCACAGGGGAATTGTCGAAACTGAAAACAAGCCGACCGTCCACTTCGCTGGCCCAGGCGATTCGGGCTGCCTCAGCGCCTTCGCCTTCGATGTGCCAGCCATCCCGATCC
>Ga0265342_10001045_pt1 | contig 27127 bp, 21 predicted proteins | sample 4CB327metaG_FD_203125 | JGI IMG/M metagenome (GOLD analysis project Ga0265342, IMG submission 203125) | Rhizosphere microbial communities from Carex aquatilis grown in University of Washington, Seatle, WA, United States - 4-CB3-27 metaG | ecosystem: Host-associated > Plants > Roots >... | reverse complement strand
GCCGACCTGGCGGTGCTGGCCGGCCCGCGGATGAGCGACGCGGCGAACGCCGTGGCGCAGGAGACCGCGTTCCTGCGCTCGCTCGGTGCTTCGGCGGACGAGGCGGCCGAGGCCGTCGGCCCGGCGCACGGGTTTTACGCGGCCTTCCTGAGCACCGCCCTGCCCGACCGTGAGCTGCGCGACGGCGACCTCGCCGACGTGCCCGGCTGGCGGCTGCGGGCCGTGCACACCCCGGGCCACACGCCGGGGCACCTGTGCTTCGTCGACGAGGCCTCCAGGCGGTTGTTCGCCGGCGACCACATCCTGCCGCGCATCACGCCGAACATCTCGCTGATGTGGGGTGATGACCAGGAACCGCTCGCGGACTACCTCGTTTCGCTCGCCAAGGTGCGCGAGCTTGACGTGGATGAGATCATGCCGGCCCACGAGTGGCGGTTCCGCGGGCTGGCGGAACGCGCCGACGGCATCGCCGCGCACCACGAGCGGCGGCTCGCGGAGCTGCTCGCGGTGATCGCCGCCCACCCCGGCGAGACCTCCTGGTTCCTCGCCGGCCAGCTGACCTGGTCCCGGACGTGGGACCAGTACAGCGGCCGGATGCGGATCAGCGCGGTCACCGAGACGGCGGCGCACGTGCTCGAGCTGGTCAGGCGCGGGCTGGTGCGCGCGAGCGGCGGCGAGGTGCCGACCTACCGGGTCGCCGGGCGCACCGTGGTTGGCTAGGCGGTCGGCTAAGACTCGTCCAGGTCCATCGCGTCCAGGTGGGCGCTACGGCCGTCGCGGTCGAAGATGACGATGACCTCGGCCGGGCCGCCGTGGGCGGTGATCGCGTGCGGTGACATGGTGGAGAACTGCGCCGCCTGTCCCGCCTCGACCAGGATGACGCGCATCCCCAGCTGCAGCCGGACGGTGCCGGACAGCACCGTGAACCACTCGTAGCCGGGATGCACGCGCTGCTCGCGCCGTGGCTGGGTGCGCATCAGGCGCATCTTGGCCACGGCGAGGCCGTGCGGCTCGTCACCGCGGGTCAGCATCCAGGTGACCGCATCGCGGCCAAGGTCGCGACGCGGCCTGATGACCACGTCATCGGAGCCGGCCGGCTCGACCAGCTGGTCGAGGCTGGTGCCGAGCGCCCGGGCGATCGGCACCAGCTGGTCGATCGAGATGCGCCGGTGCCCGGTCTCGATGCGGCTCAGCGTCGACGCGCTCATCTGGCAGCGGGCTGCGAGGGCGTCAAGCGACCAGCCGCGGGCCATCCGCAGGCCCCGGACACGGGCGCGGATGATGGCGTCGAGCTCTGCCTCTTCTTGCGTCATTGGCAAGATGTTATGCCATTACCGCAAGAGTCGCCTAGCGTGGATGCCATGACGCACAACCACGGCCACGACCACGACCACGCGGCGCACGGGCTGCCGCAGAGCATGGACGACCTGCTCGAGCTGGACGCCGCGGTGCTGCACGGCTACTGGACGGCCGCGCTCGACTGGGTGCGGGAGGCGGCCGCGCCGCGCTCCCCCGCCCGGCTGCTCGACCTCGGCGCGGGCACCGGCACCGGCGCGCTCGGCCTCGCCGAGCGCTTCCCCGGCGCGACGGTGACCGCGGTCGACGTCGAGCATGACGCGCTTGAGCGGCTGCGCGGAAAGGCGAAGGAACGCGGCCTCGCCGACCGGGTCCGCACCGTCGAGGCGGACCTGGACGCCACCTGGCCCGACCTCGGCCCGCTGGACCTGACCTGGGCGTCGATGTCGCTGCACCACCTGGCCGACCCCGGCGCGGCGCTGCGCGAGGCGCTCGCCGTCACCAGGCCGGGCGGCATGATCGCGGTCGCCGAGTTCCCCGAGCCGCTCCGGTTCCTGCCTGACGACCTGGGCACCGGGCCGGCTGGCTTCGAGGACCGCGTGCTCGGGCCGGTCAACGCGGCGCACGTCGAGGTGATGCCGACCCTCGGCTCGGCGTGGGCGCCCCGGCTGGCCGACGCCGGCTGGAACGTCACCGCCGAACGCGCCTTCCCGATCGACCTGGACCCGCCGGCCCACCCCGACGCCGGCCGGTACGCGCAGGTCTGGTTCGCCCGGCTGTCCCACGGGTTCGCCGACCGCATCGAGCCCGGCGACCGCGCCACGCTCGCGGCGCTGCTCGATGCCGACGGGCCGCACTCGCTGCTGCACCGCGCCGACCTGCACATCCGCGGCACCCGGATCGTCACGCTCGCCCGCCGGGACTAGCGCATGGGTGGGCCCGGAGGGGTTCAGGTGTCCGAGCCGGCGGCTTCGCGGAGGGCGCGGTAGAGGAGGCGGGGGTCGCCGAGGCGGCGGCGGAGCTCGCGCTCGAGGCCGGCGATCGGGTAGAGGTTCTGCGGGGCGCGGGAGTCCTTGTAGGGAGCGGAGGCGAACCGGCCGAGGCAGCGCTGGCTGAGGCCCGCCAGCCTGGTCACCTCGCTGACGGGCAAGTCGGCCGCGCACTCCAGACGGACGATCCCGGCCCAGGGGGCGCCCGGAGGGGACGGCAGCCGCAGGTACCAGCTGCGCCGTTCCCACGCGGTCCCCGTGCGGCTGATGTTCACCATGTGAAAAGCGGGCGTGCGCTGTCCGGGGGTGAGCTTGCCTACCAGCGCGTTTAGTTCCGGCGGCAAGTACGTCTTATGGTGCGACTTGATATAGCCGAGCGCGCGAGGCAGGTTCTCCCGGCCACGCAGCGGCCCGTCGATGACCAGCAGGTCGCGGTCGCTGTCGGCGGGATGGTCGCCTGGCACCGGGCCGACGTCAATCGGGCTGCGGGCCTTCGCAGCGGCGATCTTCTCCACCTCGGCCAGCTTGTCTTGCAGCTTCTGCGTCAGCGCGGTCATGGCCGGGACGTCGGCCCGCCGTCTCGGCACTGGGCAGATCCGGTAGTCGCCCGCCCGCGTGGTGATGTCTCGCGCATGCGCGGCGACCGCGAACAGGCCCCGGCGAGGCTCAGCCACCACCAGGTGCGCGCCCGCCTTGCAGCAGCAGACCACGCCTGCCGCGTAGGACGCGCACAGGGCCGCCTCCGCCCCGCCCGGCTCGACGTCATCGTCGATCCAGACCCGAGCCTCGATGCGCCGCACTCCATCAACGAACAGCAGCGCGTCCGGCAAGAGCTCGGTCTCGTCCGGATCAAGCGCGCGCCAGCGATCAGCGGGGACCTCCATGTCCGCGTCAATCGTGGCCCGTGACTCCTCGAGTTCCCCGTCAAGCTCGAGGCTGGCGCCGTAGCTCGGGTCCCAGCCGTCGACGCTGAACCGCATCGCGCGCCGCCTGGCGGCGCTGGGGCCGGCGGCCGGCGGGACGCGGGTGTTCAGCTCCGTCACGGCTCGCCCGCCTCCGCCGCCGCGAGGCCCTCGCGGGTGATGACGGAGGTGCGCGCGTTCCGTGCGACCCGGAACCGGACCGGGACCCGTTCGGCGAGCGCGCCCACGTGGGTGACCACGCCGACCATCCGGTCGCCCTGGGCGAGCGCCTCGAGCGTGGTGGCCACCACCTCGAGGGTCTCCGGGTCGAGGGTGCCGAAGCCCTCGTCGAGGAAGATGGAGTCGAGCCGCGCGGCGCCCGCGGCGGCGAGCGCGGAGATGTGGGAGGACAGGGCGAGGGCGAGCGCGAGCGATGCCTGGAAGGTCTCGCCGCCGGACAGGGTGCGGACCGAGCGGGTGGTGTCGGCGTCGGCGTGGTCGATGACGAACAGGTCGCCCTTGTCGTGGGTGAGGTCGAACTGGCCGGCCGACAGGGCCGCGAGGGTCTGCGAGGCGGTGGCGACCAGGTCGTCAAGCGCCGCGGAGACCAGCCACTGCGGGAACTGCCTGGCCTGAAGCAGGTTGCCGAGCAGGTGCGAGACCTGCTGTTCTTCCTGTGCGGCGCCTTGCTTGGCGGCCAGCTCGGCGGCCCGGGCGCGGCGTTCCGCGACCCGCCTGGTGGCGGCCCGCGCCGCCTCGAGCGCGCGGGCCACGGCGGTGGCGGCCGATTCGGCGACCGCCGCGGCGGGCAGGTCGATCCCGGAGCGGGCCAGGTCGGCGCTCAGCTGGCCGGTCAGTTCGGCGATGCCCGCCGCGGCGATGCCCGCCTCTCGTTCGGTGGCCTCGGCCTGCTGGTCGCGGACCTTCACCTCGCCGGACGCCCAGGTCACCAGGTGCGTCCAGTTGTCGAGCAGCCCCCGGTCGCCCAGCCCTCGGTCACTGAGCGCGGGGGCGCCGAGCGCGACGACCCGGTCCCTGGCGTCCGACAGCTGCCCGCGGGCGGCCCGCTCGGCGTTCTCCAGTGCCGCGTGCGCCGCCTCCGCCTTCGACCGCTCGGCGCGGGCCGCGCGCAGGGCCTGCTCGGCCACGGCGGCCGCCGCCTCGAGTCGATTAAGGTGGGCCAGCCGCTCGGTGATCTGCGTGTCGTCTGGGGCGTCCTTGAGCAGTTCGCCCAGCTCGGTTACCCGGGCGGTGACCTGGCTCAGCGCGGCCCGGGCCCGCTGATCCTCCTCGGATGCGGTGGTGGCGGCGGCCCGCAGCCGGGCGAGGTCCCGTTCCGCGTCGGCGAACTGGGTGACGCGCGCCTCCAGCTCGGCCTGGGCGGTCGCCGCAGCCTCTCGTGCCCGGTCAAGCGAGCCAGACCGCGACCTAGCCTGCTCCCTGGCCCACTGGATGAGCGCCGCCCACCCGTCGGCCAGGCCGGTGCCGTCCACGGGCGGGGCACCGAGTTCCACCAGCGGGTCGCGGGCGGTACGCAGCGCGGCCCGGGCGCTCGACAACTCGGCCTCGGCCTGCTCCGCTGCCGTCTGCGCGGTGCGGTGCCGGGCCCGCGCCTGCTGCGCCGCCGCGTCGGCGCGGTCCGCCGCCTGCTCGGCTTGCTCTCGCTGCTCGGCCAGGGCGGCGATCTCGGCGAGCGCGCTGGTGAGCAGGTCTTCGTCGCGGCTGGCCGCGGACGTGGTCTCGTCGTCCGCGCCCGTCACTTCCCCCGGCCGCCACCCGCCCGCCGTCGCGTACTCGGCGGCCGCGGCGCGAGCGTGGGTCAGCGGGAAGCCGGCCAGCGGTCCGGACAGCAGTCCCGCCAGGTCGACGGCGACGGCTACCCGGCGCTTCGCGTCACGGGTCAGGCCCGCGTCGGCCTGGCCGGCGACGATGCCGGCCTGGTGGGCGGCCGACCGGGCGGCGCTGACCGCGCGGTCCGCTTCGGCCAGCCGCGTCTCGGCGGCGGCGATCTCGTCGGCCGGCCGCGGGGAAGGAAGCGTCGCGACTGGCTGCTCGCACACCGGGCAGGGCTCTCCCGCGACCAGGTGCGGGCGCAAGCCGGCGACGACGTGAGCGCGGCGGGCTGCCTCCAGGTCCGCCTGCCGCTCAAGCTGTGCCTGCTCGGCGGCGGCCAGGGTGGCCTCGGCCGCCTCGCGCGCGGCGGCGGCCTGCCGGGCCTGGCCCCGGGCGAGCGTCATATCGGCCAGCAGCGCGCGCAGGTCGCCGAGGTCGCGGTGGGCCCGGGCGAGCGGCGCCTCCGGTGCGGACGCGGCGCGGGCGGTGCGGGCGGCGGCATCCCCTCGTTCCGCTTCCTCCAGTGCGGCCGCCGCGGCGGTGACCGCGCGCGCCGCGGACGCCCGCCGCTCGTCGAGCTCCGCCGCTCCGGGGGGAACCGAGACCGCCGCGAGCCTCGCGTGCTCGGCGGTTAGCGCGGCGACCCGCTCGTTCGCGGCCTGGGCCGCCCGGGACGCGTCGTCGCGGGCGGCGCGCGCGGCGTCAAGCGCGGTCGCGGCGGCGTCCACGGCGGCCGATGCCTGCGCCGCGCGACCGCTGTGCCGGTCCACGTCGGCGACCAGGCCACCGATCGCGGCCTGGTGGCGGGCGTGCTCGGCGCGGTGCTCGCGGGCCCGTTCGAGCGGCGCCCGTCGCGGGCCGCGGGCGAGCTCGTCGCGGGCGGTGCCGTCGGCGTCCTCGGCTGCGGTCTCGGCGGCGCGCAGCTCGGTCAGGCGCGTCCGGCTTTTTGCTTGGTCCGCGTCGAGCTGGCCGACCCCGTCGGGGACGCGCAGCGCGGACAGCGCCGCCGCCTCGGCGCGCAGCTGGCGCAGCCGGCTGTCGGCGTCCGCCAGCGTGTCGCGGCGCGCGCCGATCAGCGGCAGCGCCGCCGCCACCCGCTCGCCGAGGCTGGCCAGGCTGGCCTCGGCGGCCCGTGCGGCCTGTTCCGCCTCGGGGGTGGCGTCGGCGTAGCCGAGCATTTCCTCGCCGTAGGTGCCGGCCCGGAGCCCGGCCAGCTTGTCGCGCTGGTTGGCCTTCACCATCATCAGCCGGTAGTGCTCGGCGCCGAGCAGCCGCAGCAGGATGTCCTGCCGGTCGGTCGGCTTGGCGTGCAGGAAGGCGGCGAACTGGCCCTGGGGCAGCACCACGCACTGCACGAAGTCGTCGTACTTGAGGCCGAGCAGCTTCTCGACCGCCTCGTTGACCCCGTCCAGGTCCTTGGCCAGGGGGAACGTCTGGTCGCCCGGCCGGGCCAGGCCGCCGGGATCCGCCAGCCGTTCCAGGCTGGCCGCGCGCTGGTTAACCGCGGCGCCCGTGCGGCGCAGCTCACGGGCCACGACGTAGCGCTGGCGGTCGACCTCGAAGACGAGCTTGACGGTGCCGCGGGCGACGGTGGGGGCGAGCGCGAGGGAGACCATGCCCTTGCGGCCCCAGCGGGGCACCGAACCGTACAGGGCGAACGTCATCGCGTCGATCACCGTCGACTTGCCCGACCCGGTGGGGCCGACGAGGGCGAAGAAGTCGGCGTCGGTGAAATCGACGTGCGCCTCGTCGCGGAACGAGGCGAAGCCGTGCATGTCCAGCCGGACCGGGCGCATCTGGAGTTTCCTTCCCTCGTCAGCCGGCGGTCGACAGCTCGGCCGGGTCGGCGGCACCGTCGGTGGCGGTGACCTCGTCGTGCAGCTGGCGGAACAGGGCGGCGACCCGCGGGTCGCTGACGTCCCGCGCGCCGCAGTACTCGGCGAACAGCTGCTCCGGCGTGCGCGCGGCGCGCGGCTCGGCCGGGCGGTTCGCCGTGCTTGCCTGCGGCGCGAACTCGGGGTCGATGCGGACCTCCAGGGCGTTCGGCAAGATCGCCACGGCGTCGTCGCGCAGCCCGGCGCGGCCCGGCTCGCGCAGGTACACCCGGAGGTAGTCGTCGGCGAAGTCGCCGGCCTGCGCCCGCGCCTCGAGCTCGGCCAGCGTGCCAGCCGCGGTGCGCAGCCGGCGACCGGACGTGACGGGGACGTCGGTGACCCGGGCCGGGATGCCCGGCGCCGCCTCGACCAGGCAGACGACGCTGGTGTTGTCCTGCTCGCCGAAGTCCACGGCGAGCGGCGCGCCGCTGTAGTGCACCGGGGCGGGCGCCGGCAGCGACTGCCGCCGGTGGAGGTGGCCGAGCGCCACGTAGTGCGCGTTCACGGGGAAGATGGCCGCGGGCACGCTGTACTCGAAGATGGACTGGGCGGACCGCTCGCCGCCGCCGAACTTGCCGCCGACGCAGGTGAGGTGCGACATCGCCAGGTTGACCGTGTCGCCGCGGAACGAGGCGGTCAGTGACGCGATCACCTGGCGCATCTGCTCGTCGTAGGCGCGCACGTTCTCCGACGGCGAGTTCGCGACGATCTCCGCCGCGCGCACCGCGTAGCGCTGTGACAGGAACGGCAGCACGGCGACCTGGGCCGGCGCGCCGTCCGAACGGGCGGTGAACCGGACCACGCCGCCCCGCTCCGGTGACTTGTACGCGCCGGTGAGGGTGATGCCGACCTCGCCCATCAGCGGCCGGTAGGCCTCGAAGGTCGGCCCGTGATCGTGGTTGCCCGCGATGACGATCACTTCCGCGCCGGACCGCCGCATCCGCAGCAGCGTCTGGACGACGAGCTGCTGCGCGGCCGCCGACGGGGCGGACAGGTCGTAGACGTCCCCGGCGACGAGCACCGCGTCGACCTCGTTCGCCTCGGCGACCGCGGCGATCTCGGCGAGGACCGCCTTCTGCTCGTCGAGGCGGTCACGGCCCTTGAGCGTCTTGCCGACGTGCCAGTCGGCGGTGTGCAGGAACTTCAAGTACGCCTCTTCAGAACGGGGGGATGTCGTCTTCTGGTGGCAATCGGGATATCAGGTCGGGGGCTGGGCCGCCGGGTACTGGGCGCGGCGGCTCGGCGCATTCCGACAGCCGGGTCGCCCAGGCGGGGAACGGGAACTCGATGGCCAGCGGCACCGGGATCTGCGGCTGGGAGACGAACATCGCGCCCGGCTTGGCGATGGTGGCGCGGACCCGCTGCGAGGCGGGCAGGAAGCCGTACTCGGGCCGGCCGGCCTCGGCCGCGTCCAGGCGGCCGACCACCCGGATCGCGGAGTTGGACACGATGCGCCGCTCCACCTCGCTGGCGGTCTGCTGCGCGCCGATCAAGATGATGCCGAGCGACCGGCCCCGCTCGGCGATGTCGAGCAGCACGTCCTTGATCGGCGAGCTGCCCTCGCGCGGCGCGTACTTGTTCAGCTCGTCGATCATGGTGAACAGCAGGCCGCCCGGGCCTGCCTCCTCCTTGCGCGCGGTCTCGGCGGCGAGCACCACGCCGACCACGAAGCGCTGCGCGCGCTCGTGCAGGTTGTGCAGGTCGACGACGGTGAGCTGCTGGTCCTGGGTGGAGATGCGGCGTCGCGGGCCGCCGGGCAGGTCGGCGCGGATGATGGCGGCGAGCGGCCGCAGCGACGAGCGCAGCCGGCGGACGAACGCGTTGGCGGTGCCCGTCCCGGTGACCGGGCCGGCCCAGTCGGCGCGGGTGTCGTCGTCGGTGAGCCGTTCGACGATGAGGTTCACCAGGTCCTCGTAGGTGGTGAGCACCTTGCCCTCGAGCAGCACCGCGCCGTGGTCGCCGAACGGCTCGGCGTAGCGCCGCAGCCGGGCGGCGACCTGGTGGATGACGATGGTGTACTGCTGCCGGTCGTCCTCGGCGTCGGCGAACACGTAGGGCAGCAGCTGCTGGTCGCAGAACTCTTTCAGCGTCCACCAGAAGGCTTCCACCCCGCTGGTCCGGCCGGTGACGTTGGGCCGTCCCGTTCTGTCGTCGGGGACCGGCGGCGCCCAGAAGCCGGCCGACGCGAACGGCCCGGCCGGCAGGCCGAGCGCGGCGTACTGCCCGCGCAGGTCGTCGTCGAGCCGGATGTTGGGCTGGTCGAGGAAGAGCAGGTCCTCGCCCTTGACGCTGAACACCAGCGCCTTCGCGTTCAGCGCCCGGGCGCCGAGCGCGCCGGAGCGGAAGATGGAGTGCAGCAGGAACAGCGCGAAGCTGGTCTTCGTCGCCACGCCGGAGATGCCGCTGATCGACACGTGGGCGCCGCGGGTGCCGTCGAGGAACTCCATGTTGACGTAGATCGGCGCGCCGTCCCGCCCGCGCCCGACCGGGACCCGGTTGGCCATCTGGTCGAAGTACAGGGCCTGGGCCCGCTCGCTGCCCGTGGCGCGGCGGACCACCTCGCCCGGGCGCGGCGGCACGTAGATCTCCGGCTCCACCCGGGTGGTGCTGACCTCGGCGATCTCCTGGGTCCGAGCGGGCAGCACGCCGTCGGAAATCAGGAAGACGTCAGAGCCGAAGCTCGCGCCCTCCTGCCTGGCCCGCACCTGGGTGACGATCCCGCTGGTCAGCACCGGCCCGACGCCCGGCACCTGCCGCAGCGTGACGACCACGTCGTCAAGCTGCAGGTAGGAGGCGTCGTCCAGGGCGACGGCGAACTGCAGCGGGGTCGAGTCCTCCGTCCCGGCCACCAGCCCGACCTCGTCCGGCGGGCCATCGGGCGGGTTGGCGGCGCTGGCGGTGCCTGGTGCGTGATGCGTCCCAGCCACGCCAGGCGCGACGCGATCGGCCACAGCAAACCCCCGCAGGTGAAACGGATCCCGGATGTCAGTGGCTAACACCCTAGAGGGTGCCGCCGACAAATCGCCGTCGGCTCGCGAAGGTCGCCGGGCACGGTGGCGGATCGGGGTCAGCCGCTTCCGTTCGGTCGAATAGTGAGCATCATCCCGAACGGGCGGGTGCTCCGCCGCCCGGCGCCCGGGATTAACCTGGTGAGCGAGTCAAGTCGCGGGAGGTGGCGATGAGCGCGGCGCCGGGAAAGCTGCAACGGCGCCTCGGCGAGGCGCTGTTCGCCCGCGTCGCGGGGCCGCAGGGGCCCGCCAACCGGGCGCGGTTCGCCGCGCCGGGGCCGCGCTGGTTCGAGGCGGACCGGCCGATCCGGCGGGTGCACGGGGATGCCGCCATGTTCGTCGGCGGGCTGCGCGCGCTGCTGCTGCAGTCGCTGCACCCGCAGGCCATGATCGCGGTCGCGCAGCACTCCGACTACCGGGGCGACCCGTGGGGACGGCTGCAGCGGACGAGCACCTTCCTGGCGGTGACCACGTTCGGCACGGCGCCGGACGCGCAGCGCGCCGTCGACCATGTGCGACAGGTACACACGTACGTCACCGGGACCGGTCCCGACGGCGTGCCGTACCGGGCGGACGACCCGCACCTGCTGCTGTGGGTGCATGCGGCGGAGGCCGACAGCTTCCTGCGCTGCCACCAGCGCTATGGGGCCCGGCCGCTCGGGCCGGCGGAGTGCGACGGTTACGTCGCTGACGTGGCCCGCATCGCGGAGTCGCTCGGGGTGCCTGACCCGCCGCGGACGCAGGCCGAACTGGACGCGGTGCTTGACGCCTACCGGCCCGAGTTGCGGGCGACACCGGAGGCGCTCGAGGCGGCCAGGTTCCTGGTGCGGACGCCGCCGCTGCCGCTGCTCGCCCGCGGCCCGTACGCGCTGCTCGCGGCGACGGCGATCGCCGAGCTGCCGACGTGGGCGCGCCGTTCGCTCCGGCTGCCACGGCGCAGTGCCGTCGAGTCCGTGCTCGTGCCGCCGGTCGGCCGGGGCGTCGTCGGCACCGTCCGCTGGGCCATGGCCGCGCGGCGCTAGGGCGGCCGCGCGGCGTGGTCACCGTGCTCTGGTGAGCGCGCGAAGCCGGAAGGCGGCGCCCGGGCCGGCTAAACCACGTGCACCTCAGGGCTCTGGCGTGTCGAGGCGGGTGAGCAGGTTCACGAGAAGCTCGCGGTCGTCGTCCGGCAGCGGGGCGAAGAGATCCTCGGCGGCGTGGCGGCGGGCCTCGCGCAGTTCGTCGCGGACGGCGGTGCCCTGGCCGGTCAGGCGCAGCAGGATGGCGCGGCGGTTGCTCGGGTCGATCTCGCGGCGGACCAGGCCCGCTTCCTCAAGAGCGTCGACCACCGTGGTGAGCGAGCGCGGCACGATGCCGAGGCGGTCGGCGAGCTCGGTCATCCGGAGCGGCTCGTCGCTGCGGCTGATGATGCGCAGGGCGCGCTCCTGCGCCGGGGTGAGGCCAAGCGGCGCCAGCCGCTCCGCCTGCGACCTGCGCAGCCGCCTCATCAGCCGGTGAAGCAGGTCCGCGAGCTGACCGGGATCCTCGTACACCATCGCTCCAGAGTATCAGGATGCTGGCTCATATTGAGCCTGGAACAACTATGAGCTAGACTCTGTTTGAGAGTGCAAGACTAATGACTGCCCGTGGAGGCACTATTGAGTACCGCAAGTAACCGTAACCCCCGCGTCCCGCTCCGGCGCGTCATGGCGCTGTTCCGCCCGTACCGGTGGAACCTGCTCTTCGTCGGCGTGCTCGTCGCCGCCTCGTCCCTCGTCTCGCTGGTCAACCCGTTCCTGATCCGCGCGATCATCGACGTCGCCCTCCCCCAGGGCCGGACCGGGCTGCTGAGCGTGCTCGCCGTCGCGATGATCGTGGTGGCGGTCGCGAACAGCTCGTTCAGCGTCTCGCAGACGTACGTGTCCACCAAGGTCGGCCAGCGGGTCATGCACGACCTGCGGACGGCCGTCTACTCGCACCTGCAGCGCATGTCGCTCGCCTTCTTCACCAGGACACGGACCGGCGAGGTGCAGTCGCGCATCGCCAACGACATCGGCGGCATGCAGGCGACCGTCACCACCACCGCGACCACGCTGGTGTCCAACCTGACCACCGTCGTCGCCACGATCATCGCGATGGCCGTCCTTGACTGGCGGCTCACCATCGCCTCGCTGCTCATGCTGCCGGTGTTCGTCTGGGTAAGCCGCCGGGTCGGCAACGAGCGGCGCGGCATCACCAGGGACAGGCAGCGCCAGCTCGCGGCGATCTCCTCGATCGTGCAGGAGTCGCTGTCGGTGAGCGGCATCCTGCTCGGCCACACCATGGGCCGCTCCGCCTCGCTCGCCGGCTCCTTCTCCACCGAGTCGGAGAAGCTCTCCGACCTTGAGGTCCGCTCCAACATGGCCGGCCGCTGGCGGCAGTCGACCATCCAGATCGTCATGTCCGCCATGCCCGCCGTCATCTACTGGGTGACCGGGCTGACCGGCCATGGGTTGTCTGGAGATGGGGACCACATGGCCATCTCGATCGGCACGCTTGTCGCGTTCACCACCCTGCAGCAGAGCCTGTACCGCCCCGCCGTCCAGCTGCTCAGCACCGGCGTGGACATCCAGAGCTCGCTCGAGCTCTTCGGCCGCATCTTCGAGTACCTCGACCTGCCGGTGGACATCGCCGAGCCGGCCCACCCGCATCCGCTTGGGAAGGTCCGCGGCGAGGTACGGCTCAACGACGTGAGCTTCAGCTACGCCGGCCCGGACGCGGGCACCGCAGACGCGGGCACCGCAGACGCGGGCACCGCGCGCCCCACGCTCCGCGGCATCGACGTCACCGTGCCCGCCGGGCATTCGCTGGCCATCGTGGGCGAGACCGGCTCAGGTAAGACAACCCTTTCCTATCTGGTCCCCCGGCTCTACGACGTCACCTCGGGCAGCGTGACCATCGACGGGGTTGACGTGCGGGACATGTCGTTCGCGGACCTGGCGGGCGCGGTCGGCGTGGTCGCGCAGGAGACCTACCTGTTCCACGCCTCGGTCGCCGACAACCTGCGGTTCGCCAAGCCGGACGCGACCGACGACGAGCTCGTCGCGGCGGCGAAGGTGGCGCACATCCACGAACACCTCACATCCCTGCCTGACGGCTACGACACCGTGGTCGGCGAGCGCGGCTACCGGTTCTCCGGCGGCGAGAAGCAGCGGCTGGCGATCGCCCGAGCCGTGCTGCGCGACCCGCCGGTGCTGGTGCTCGACGAGGCCACGAGCGCGCTCGACACGCAGACCGAGCTGGCCGTGCAGCAGGCGATCGACGCCGCGAGTGCCGGCCGCACCACGATCACCATCGCGCACCGGCTGTCCACCATCCGCGACGCGGACGAGATCATCGTCCTTGACCGCGGCGAGATCACCGAGCGCGGCAGCCACGCCGAGCTGCTCGCCCGCGGCGGCCGGTACGCCGCCCTGGTGAACCGCGACGCCGACCTGGCCGCCGACATGGGCGCTGACATGGGCGCTGACATGGGCGCTGACCTGGCCGAGGCCGCCGCTTAAGTGAGGCGTGCGCCCGGGGGCGCCCTGTCCGTATCTTGGGTTAATGGGAGAAAACGGGGCGGGCGTCGACCGGGAGGCCGTCGCGGCCCGGCTGGCCGGCTTTCCGCGGGTGGCGGCGGAGCGGCCGGACCTCAGGCAGGCGGCGGTGGCGGTGTGCGTGACGGTGCACGATGGCGTGCCGTGCCTGCTGCTGACCCGGCGCGCGCGGCGGCTGCGCGCGCACGCGGGACAGTGGGCGCTGCCGGGCGGGCGCCGCGACGCCGGGGAGACGGCGGAGCAGACCGCGCTGCGCGAGACGGCGGAGGAGGTCGGGCTTACCCTGGACGCCGGGGCGGTGCTCGGGCTGCTCGACGACTACGTGACCCGGTCCGGCTACGTGATCACCCCGGTGGCCTGCTGGGCCGGCCCGGCTGGCGAGCTGACGCCGAGCGAGGCGGAGGTCGCCTCGGTGCACCAGGTACCGCTGGCCGACCTGGACGTCCCGCCGCGGTTCATCGCCATCCCTGAGTCGTCCGCCCCGGTCATCCAGCTGCCGCTGCTCGGCGGGTGGCTGCACGCGCCGACCGCGGCGATCGTGCACCAGTTCTGCCGCATCGCCTGCCACGGCGAGGTGCTCCGGGTCACTCACTACGAAGCGCCGGTGTTCGCCTGGCGCTGAGCGGAGGGCGCCGCGTGAGCGGAGCGGGCCACGCGGACGGAGCGGGCCACGCGAGCGGAGCGGGCCGCGGGCTAGGTGGGTGAGGTGGGCCGCGGTCAGGCGGTCAGCGGGCGGTCGGCCGGGCTGACCGGGGCGGGCAGCCCGGTAGAGCCCATCAGGTAGCGGTCGACCGCGGCCGCCGCGGCCCGGCCCTCGGCGATCGCCCAGACGACCAGCGATGCGCCGCGCCCGGCGTCGCCGGCCACGAAAACCCCGTCAGCACCGCCGCCGAAGTCGTCGTCCCGCTCGAAGTTGCCGCGCTCGTCGAGCCGCAGCCCGAACTGATCCATCACCCCGCTGTCCGGTTCCGGGCCGGTGAAGCCGAGCGCGAGCAGCACCAAGTCGGCCTGCACCTCACGCTCGCTGCCGGGGAGCGGGCGGCGCTGCCTCGGCACCCGGCCGGCCAGCCCGGTTCCGGCCTGCCCAGCGCCGGCCTGCTCACCGCCGGCCTGCTCACCGCCGGCCTGCTCACCGCCGGCCTGCTCACCGCCGGCCTGCTCAGGCCCGGTCAGTTCCGTCCCGGCCAGCCGCAGCGCCCGGACCCGGCCGCCGGGGCCCGCAGCGAAGCCGAGGGTGAACGCGGAGAACACGCGAACGTCACCGTCGGGCCCGGGCTGCGGGCCGAGCCAGCCGTCCCAGTCCGTGCCGGCGAGCCCAGCGACCTCGCGGGCCTCCTGGTGAGCGGAGGAGACACGGAAGGACTTCGGGTACACCGGCCACGGCTGGCCTGGGGCCCGGTCCGGGCCGGGCAGCGGGTTGATGTCCAGCTGGATGACCGAGGCGGCGCCCTGCCGCAGCGCCGTGCCCAGGCAGTCCGCGGCGGTGTCGCCGCCGCCGACGATGACCACCTGCAGGCCGTCCGCGCTGACCGGCGCACCGCCGGCCGCACAGCCTGCCACGCTGCCCGCCGCGCCGGGGGCCGCGTCCCCCGTACAGGCACGGTTGGCCGCGGGCAGGTACTCCATCGCCTGGTGGATCCCGGCCAGCTCCCGGCCGGGCACCGGCAGCTCGCGCGGCACCGTGGCGCCGGTCGCGACCACCACCGCGTCATTGCGCCGCCGCAGTTCCGCGGCGTCCAAGTCGATGCCCACCGCAACGCCGGCCCGGAACTGCGTGCCCTCCGCGCACATCTGCTCGAGCCGCCGGTCCAGGTACCGCTTTTCCAGGCGGAACTCGGGAATGCCATAACGCAGCAGGCCGCCGATGCGGTCGGCCCGCTCGTACACCGTGACCAGGTGCCCGCCCCGGGTCAGCTGCTGCGCGCAGGCCAAGCCCGCGGGGCCGGAACCGATCACCGCCACGGACTTGCCCGACCGGACGCGCGGCGGCCGCGGCCGGACGACGCCGCCCGCCCACGCCTGGTCGGCGATGGCGGCCTCGACGTTCTTGATCGTCACCGCGGGCTGGTTGATGGACAGCACGCAGGCGGTCTCGCACGGCGCCGGGCAGAGCCGGCCGGTGAACTCGGGGAAGTTGTTGGTGGCGTGCAGCCGCTCGCTCGCCGCCGCCCAGTCCTCGCGCCACACCAGGTCGTTCCACTCCGGGATCAGGTTCCCGAGCGGGCAGCCGTGATGACAGAACGGGATGCCGCAGTCCATGCAGCGCCCCGCTTGTTCCCCGATGACCGGCAGCAGGGTCTGCCGATCGTAAACCTCGTGCCAGTCCCGCACCCGCTCCCCGACAGGGCGGCGGGCGCAGTCCCGGCGCGGGGTCGTCAGGAAGCCCTTTGGGTCAGTCACGCCACGCTCCAGGCCAGCAGGGTCCGAGTCGAACGACATCGGACGACACCGTCCACTTCCCACCATATGTGCCCGTTACCAGCGCACTCACGCCCCCGCAACGATGCGGGGTAAGCACCGCCTGCGCGCTAATATGCTGGATAACGCGACATAACGCGAGACGGGAGTGTTACCAGCATGATCCTCTTCATCATCGTGCTGCTGGTTGTCGGTTTCGTGGCGGGCGCGCTCGCCCGCCTGCTCATGCCGGGCCGCGATCCCATGGGGTGCCTTGCCACCAGCCTGCTCGGCATCGTCGGCTCCTTCATCGGCGGGTTCCTGCAGAACCTCATCCAGTACCACACGGCGGGCGTGCACACCTTTCACCCGGTCGGCCTCATCGGGTCGGTGATCGGGGCCTGGGTGCTGCTGCTCGTGCTGCGGCTCACCGGGCTCGAGCCCGGCCGCCGGCGTTACTGAGGAGCCTGATCAGTCCGGTGATCCGGTAGGCGCTACCTTGCCGGGACACGCCTGCAGTAAATTCCCGCTATGGCAGGCTTCGCGCGTTTCCGCGTTCGTCCACTGGTCTACCTGATAGCCGCCGGCGTCCTCGCGGGGTGCTCGACGGCAAACTCGTCATCGGCAACGTCCCGTCCGGTGACGACCTCGTCCAGTTTCGCGGCGACCGCGGCCCGGGCCACGGTGAACCCGTCCGCTACGGCAAGCCAGAGCCAGGGTCTCCTGGAAGTGCTTCCGGTTCCGGCGGGCGCGACGCCGTGGCCGCAGAACACCAATGCCCTGCTGAGCCGGACCGCTTTCGTCGAGCTGGCCTACAGCAAGAAAGACTGGAGCGCAGAAGAGGGGGAGGAGGCCCACCGTGGCTTCGTGGCTGCCGTCCAGCAGGGCTGGGATAATGCTGACGGTTCCCGGCAGGCCATTAGGCTCGTCCGCTTCACCTCCCCGGCCGGGGCCGTGAGCGCATTCGACGAGGTGCGATCGGGCTGGGAAACGCAGTACCCGGACAGCTTGCTGACTGACTCCGCCATCGGCGCCGTCGGCTGGAGCAGTCCGACGCTGGACGCCAGTGGAGACGCCATTGCGGAGTGGGGCGTCGCCGTCGGCGACAGCATGATCCTCGCGATCGAGTACACGGCGGCTACGCCGGACCCCGCTGCCGCGAAGGCGCTGCTGCTGCGGCAGTATGACAGGCTCAAGAACGGCTCCTGAGCCTGGCCGCTCAGGAGCCTGTCGCCGCAGCCGACGCGGGCCTGCCCGGTTACCCGGCTGGGGGCGCGGACGGTGAGACGCAGAACTCGTTACCTTCCGGGTCGGCGACGGTGACCCAGGTGTGCGGGCCCTGCCGACCGGTGTGCAGTGCCTTCGCGCCGCGCGCGACCAGGCCCGCGACCACCTCGTCGACGTCGTCGGCGCCGATGCGCAGGTCGAGGTGCACCCGGTTTTTCACCGTCTTGGCCTCGGGTACCAGCTGGAAAAGCACGCGCGGGGCCCGCTTGGTGCCGTCGGGGTGGCTGATCGCCGAGCCCTCGCGCCAGACGAGCTTTCCGTTGTGCAGGGTGGTGTCGGCCTCGCTGGCGTAGCCCTCGCTGATCATCCGGCGGATAAAGTCCTCATCCTGCGGCTCGACCGGCCAGCCGAGCGTCTCCGCCCACCAGTCAGCGAGCGAGTGCGGGTCCGCGCAGTCCACCGTCACCTGGAACTCGTACGCCACCGCGGCCGTCCCTTCTCGTGGTGTCCCTCTGGTGTACCCCGCGGGCCACGGTAGCGGTGATCGCGGACGTTCGGCGTCCTGAACCGGAGCGGACGCGCCGCCGGGCCAAGGGGCAGGCACACGGGCCACTTACCCGTGGACGGGGGTGGAACCCGTGGCGCTCTGGCCGGTGACCGACGTGACGGTCTGCTGGCCTAGGTCCGTGGCCGCCGTGGACAAGAACGCGGCGGTCGCGGTCCCGACGGCGGCGATGACGGCGGTGGACCAGGTGACGAGGAAGCGCCAGTTGTGCACTTGCACCCAGGCGAGCGGCGACAGCCCAGCCGACATCAGCGCCATCAGGTCGCAGAGGACTACGCCGATGATCAGCAGGAAGGCGTAGCCGGCGAGGTAGTAGATCGCCGTGACCTTCCACGCGCTGCCGTCCAGCCACAGCAGGTTCATCGGAAGCGACGCGCCAACCGCGAGGTACACGCACAATGCCTTGTTGATTCCGTTGCGGCCGCGGATGAACGGCAGGAAGTACCCCATGGCCCAGCCGAGGGCAGGCCAGATCAGCACCAGCCACGCGGTGAAGCCAAGGAAGTCCAGGACCGGGTAGCCGCTCCAGCTAGGCGCCGGGCGAGTCTTCAGGAACAGCATCACGGCGGGCGCCAGGCCGACCAGGACGCCGACGATAGCGCCCCGCCGGCCCGCCACGGGATCGGGCGGCTCGCCATGGTGGTCGAATGCCTCGCGCAGGTGCGCGCGGGCCGCGCGCCGCCAGTTCTCGCGCCGCGCCGCCAGGCGGTTCTGGGCGCGGGCGAGCCTCAAGAACGCCTGGTCGCCGGCGTCCGGCGACTCGGTACCGAGCACTTCCTTACGCAGGTCGTCGGCGTTGGCCATGAGCTGCTGGCGCTGGCTGTCGGCGAAGTCGGCGTTGCCCCAGGCCCGCAGGGTCAGCCGGATAGCCCGCCCAGGCTGCAGCGTCCGGCGCGCCGTGGCCTGCCTGGCCGGCAGGACCCAGGTCAGGGCCAGCAGGCCAAGGAGGGGCGTGACCGGCAGGTAAAGCCAGGTGTAACCACTGACGATCCAGGGGTGGTAGTAGAACGAGTACGCGCTGAACAGGATCAGCATCATGACCGGGATGGCCAGTTGCCGCGCGGCCCGCTGGTAGCCCGCGATGCGGTCGGCTTCGGTCTCGTCGGCCCCGGGTACGGGCGGCGCGACCGGGATGGCGGCCGGCCCGGGCGACGCCCGGGAGATGGACAGGAGCACCGCGATCGCCAGCGCGAGGAATAGCCAGTTGAGCAGTTGCGGCAGCGCGCGGAACAGGTTCGCGGCGGGGGCGTAGGAGGTCAGGGCGGCCGACAGCAGACCTTGCGCATGCGGGTCGCTGACCTGCGACGCGCGGACGAGAGAGGGGACCGTGGCCGCCAGCATGACGGCGAGCACGGCGGCGCCGCCGAGCCCCCAGGTCCACTGCCACATCCGGTGCGTCGCCGCGGCGGACCTGGGAGTGCCGCCGGGCCACCAGGCACCGTCAGGTCGCGGCGCGAGGTGCTCAAGGTGGCTGACGGCCAGCACCTGGATGACGCGGCCGGTCAGCACGCACAAGCCGATGATCGCAACGAGGGCGGCGGCGAGGTAGATCCACTTCCCGAGCAGGTTGACGTGCAGCACATGGCGGCCCTCGTAGAAACCGGTGTAGACGAGCAACGGCCAGACCAGGGTGGAGCCGAAGACGACGGCGAGCAAGCCCGCGAGCACGCCGGACCGCGCCCGCGGCCCGAGGTCGCGGCCACCGAGGAGAACGGTGCCGAGCAGGTAGACAAGGACGAGGGTGGCCGGGACCGCAAGCGCCACCTCCCACCAGGTCACCCGGTAACGGCCGACGCTGGACCAGACGATGAGCAGGACAATGTAGCCGACGGCTACCAGCAACTGCGGGACCAGTTCCCGCCCGGAGCGGCGGCCCGCGGCCCGGCTACCGTGGGCCGCCTCGCCCTCGGCTATCTCCCGGTTCTCGCCCGCCGCGTTCTCGCCCGCCGCCTGGGCACGCCGCGGGGCGACCCGCCAGCACAGCACCGGCCACAGCACCACGGCCCCGGCGACCGCCAGCCCGGCCGGGCCGGCCAGCAGGGTGCCCACCGGCGAGGGAGTCAGCTCGTCCCTCTGCAGCACGTAACTGAACCCGAGGGCCGACAGCGCGATGAGCGCGCTGACGATCAGGCTGACCGCGTTCCTGCTCGCAAGGACGACGGACCGCGCGTCATCGCGCAGCGCGGGGAGGTTGCGACAGATCCGGCTGAGGCTCCACAGCAGGACAACGTAGCTGACCAGACTGGCCAGGCGCTGCAACGTGGCCCCGCCAACCGGGAGGTTCATGCCGCCGACCGACCGCAGCCCCGTCGTCCAGTTCGTCCCCGGCTCGCGCAGCGTCGCCGTCACGGCGGCCGTACCGCGCTGCAGGTCGGTCACTTCCTGGCCCTTGCTTGGATCGCCCGGCGACACGGAGACAAGGCTGGCGCCGGCGACGTGCAGCACCTGAAGTCCCTGCGGGTAGGTGAACTTCACGTCTTCCTGCGCGTCGTTCGCCGCCGCAGCCGACTTGACCTCGATGTACTGCTGGACGAGTTGCAGCTGGAACGGTGTCGATTCGACGGTCACGGTGGTGTTGCCGCCCGTGACCGTCAACGTGGGCGTCATGAACCCCAGGGCGGTCCACTCGTAGCGATTCGGCGTGAAACCGTCACTGAATTGCGCGACCGATACCTGGCCAAGCAGCTCATCGACCAGTCGGTCGCCGTTTCCCGCGCTCTCGGCCGCTTGTGCCTCCGCGGCCAAGGCCTGACCGGACGAGGATGTCACGGTGTAGGTCGCGGTGAGCTCGTCGCCGTTGATGGCAACGAGCAGCCGAACCGAGGCCAGCCGCACGCCCGGCGGCACCGTGTCGGACCGAATGCCGGAAGGCGCCTCGGTCTGGCCCCACGGCCAGCTTGCTTCGCTGTTCACCACGACGGCGCTGACCGCGGCGGCGAGGACGTCCACGACGGCGATCAATGCGGCGGCGAGCAGCAGCGCCGAGATCAGCCGCCGGGGCCAGGGCATGGTGCGGGCGACCCGGTCGAGCCGGCGCCTGGCCCTGCCTGGCTCACCCGACGTCATGGCCACCCCTGCCCACAACGGCCGCCGACTCCCGGCGTCGGCTCACCCCTATCGCTGAGTATGCCAGCCGTGGGCAGGTATGGAAGTCATTGATTCGGTTAGCGGGGATTACTGCCGGCTAGCGCGGATTCCTGCCGAGGACGAGGACGCCGGACGTGGCGAACATGCCGCCGTTGCCGAGGATGACGCTGATGTTCGCGTTATCGACCTGCGCAGCGGCCTCGCCGCGGATCTGCCTGACGCCCTCCTGGATGGCGAACATGCCGTACATGCCGGTGTGCGTGTAGGACAGGCCACCGCCGTTGGTGTTCAGCGGCAGCGGGCCGCCCGGCTCGGTGTTGCCGTCGGCGATGAACGGGCCGCCCTCCCCCTTCTTGACGAAACCGAGGGCTTCCAGGCCGTAGATGGGGACGTGCGCGAACGCGTCGTAGACCATCAGGTGGTCCACGTCCGCGGTGGTGATGCCCGCCTCGGCGAACGCGCGCTGGCCGGCCTGGCGGAAGGCGCGGGACTCGGTGAAGTCGATCATCTGGGAGATCATCGGCGTCTCCGATGCCTCCCCGGTGCCGACCACGTAAACCGGCGGCTTGGGGAAGTCCGCCGCGCGGTCCGCCGCGGTCACGATGAGCGCGCCGCCGCCGTCGGTGACCAGGCAGCACTCGAGCAGGTGGAACGGGTAGGCGACCATACGGGACGCGAGCACGTCGCCGACCGTGACGGGGTCGCGGAACATCGCGCGCGGGTTTTTCGCCGCCCACCGGCGCTGCGCCACCGCGACGTAGGCGAGCTGCTCGTGGGTGAGCCCGTACTCCTTCATGTAGCGGAGCATCGGGATGGTGAAGGTGGTGGTCGGGCCGAGGGTGCCGTACGGCGCCTCGAACTGGCCGGCGGGCGAGGAGCCGCCCATCCGGAACCCGGCCGCGCCGATCCGGGACCGGCCCGACTCGCCGTGCGTGATCAGCACCGTCCGCGCGTAGCCGGCCTGGATGGCGGCGGCCGCGTGCCTGACGTGCAGCAGGAACGAGGTGCCGCCGACGCCGGTGCCGTCCACCCAGTCCGGGTAGATGCCAAGCGCGTGCGCCACCTGCACCGGGCCGGGGGCGGAGACGGTGGCGATGCCGTCGATGTCCTTCATGGTCAGGCCCGCGTCGGCCACCGCGTTGCGCGCGGCCTCGATGTGCAGCTGCAGGGTGGAGTGGTTGGGCAGCCGGCCGATCTCGTCGGTTTCCGCGGCGCCCGCGATGATCACGCCAGGGCCGCTCATCGCGCCTCCTGCCTTGGGCCGAAGACCGGTAGCCACACCTCGCCGCGCTGCTCGAAGGCCACCCGCAGCGGCATGTCGAGCACCAGGTCGTCGGGGGTGGCGGGCACGCCGCGGATACTCGACATCATCCGCGGGCCCTCGGCGAGTTGCACCACGGCGATCGCATAGGGCCCCTCTTCCTCGAAGCCGGGGGCGGGCCGGTGGTTGATCACGTAGGAGTACAGCGTGGCGTCGCCGCTCGCGGTGAACCACTCGACCTGGTCCGAGCCGCAGGACGGGCAGATCGGGCGCGGGTAGAAGTAGGGCACGCGGCAGTCGAGGCACCGCTGGATGCGCAGCTCGCCCGCTGCCGCGCCGTCCCAGTAGGGCTGCGTGTCCGGGGTCGGCTCCGGTACGGCCTTTCCTCTCGGCGGCACCGGTTCAGCCCTTCCGGCCGAGCTGCGGGCCGAAGGAGCGCTCCACCTGCGCGGCCAGTTCCTCGTCGTCGTCCCAGGGACCGGTGCCGATGAGGCGCACGACCGGCTCCGGGTTGCTGTACAGCGAGATCTCGTAGCCCATCGAGTGGATGACCCGGCCGGTGATCCAGCCGGACCGCTCGGAGGCCAGGTAGGCCACGATCGGCGCCACGTTGTCCGGTGACCGCTCGTCGGTGCCCGCGGACCGGGACCGCTGGCGCTCGACGGGGATCGAGTCCGTCATCCGGGTGGCGGCGCCCGGCGAGATCGCGTTCACCGTGACCCCGTACCGGCCGAGCGCGTTGGCCGAGGAGTAGGTGAGCCCGACGATGCCCATCTTGGCCGCCGCGTAGTTCGGCTGGCCGGGCGCGCCGTGCAGCCCGGAGACTGAGGTGAAGTTGATGATGCGGTTCTGTGCGGTCTCGTCGCGCAGCGAGCGCCAGTAGGCGGAGGCGAACCTGGTGGTGTTGAAGGTTCCCTTGAGGTGGACGCGGATGACGTCGTCCCACTCCTGCTCCGTCATGTTGAATATCATCCGGTCACGCAGGATGCCCGCCACGTTGACCAGCACGTCAAGACGGCCGAACTGCTCGATCGCGGTCCCGATGAGGCCCTCGGCGGCGGTGAAGTCGGAGACGTCGGCGCCGCTGGTGATCGCCTTGCCGCCGTCCGCGGTGATCTCCTCGACGACCTCGGCGGCCGGCCCGGTGTCGCGCCCGGAACCGTCCATGGCCACGCCGAGGTCGTTGACGACCACGGCGGCGCCCTGGCTGGCCAGCAGCCTGGCCACCGACCTGCCGATCCCGCGGCCCGCGCCGGTGACGATGGCGACCCGTCCGTCCAGTCGTGTCATGCCGGTTGCACCTTCCCGTAGAGCGGCAGAACGCCTATTAATGGAATATCATTCTGGGATTAGGTTTCAGGAATGCCGTGCCCCTGTCAAGGGGGCCGAAGCGCGGCGGACCGGGCTAAACTCCATAGAATCCTGTTCCGATGACAGGGGGCAAGGGGCAGGCGCCGGCGGGAGGCGGATCTCCAGTGACAGCACCAGCACGACAGCCTCGGGCCAAGTCAAGCGGCAGCTCGTGGCAGTGGGCGCGGACCGCGGAGACGCAGCGGGCGATGCTCGACGCCGCCCGCGAGGTGTTCGTGGCGCACGGCTTTTCTGATGCCAGCATCGCCGACATCGTGGAGCGCGCCGGGTCGAGCGTGGGCAGCCTCTACCACCACTTCGGCGGCAAGAGCGAGCTGTACGTGGCGCTGTGGCAGGAGTACTCCCTGGCTCAGGAGGAGGCGGCGAGCCAGGCGGTGGCCAAGGCGCGGCGGTCCGGCGTGAGGGATCCGTTCCAGCTGTTCACCACCGGCGCGCGCGCCTACCTCGAGGGCAGCTGGGAGCGCCGCGACCTGGCGATGCTGTTCGTCTCCGGCGACACGCCGCCGGGGTTCGAGGTGATGCGGCGCCACCGCGGTCACGAGTGGATCGGCCAGAACGACGCGCTGCTGCGCCTGTCAGACAATTCCTTCGACCGGCTGTACGCCACCGTGCTCACCTCGCTGATCGGCGAGGGCGCGCGGGAGGTCGCCCTGGCCAAGAACCGCCGTCAGGCCAACACGGTGATCAGCGCGGTCATCGACTACGCCAGGCGGCTGATGGCCGACGGCCCGTGGAAGCCCCCGGTAAAGCCGGCCGACGGCCCGGCGTCCGACAGCTAGCGGAAGAGCGTTCGCTGCCCCGCAGGTCACCTGCTCGATCGCGCCAGTTGACACCGCCGTCAGCATTATTTATCCCCTCATTCATCGCATCGCCGCGGGCCGCGGTCATGAACGATTCATGCCTACCTTAATTTCAAAATCGCATAACCGAACGAATCCTTGAAAATTGAGACACGTGCCTTCTTTGGACCTATGCCCAGCGAGCCGTATCCCCTGGTTAAGGGCTGTGACCCACGGGTTCCGCGGATGCTTTAAAGCTGCTTTACTTGGCCTCATAAAGGTGCGGGACATCTCTTGAGGGCCGCGGTTTTTGCCGGCAACGCGGAATTGGGGGGCGCAAGCATCAGTGCGGCGCATATGCCGCGTTACGACCGGAAATGGTAGGAGGCCAAGCAGCATGGTCACACTGGCATGGCGGCGAACTCGCCGGTTGTTCATCCTCCCGGCCGCCGCGATAACGGCGGCGGCGGTCCCCGCCGCGCTGGCGGTCGCCGCGACGCCGGCGCAGGCAGCGACGGCGCAGAGCGTCTCCTTCGCGTGCACGGGATTCCCGCAGTACTTCAACGTGCCGCCGGGCGTCACTTACCTTGCCTTTGACGCGGCGGGCGGCGCCGGCGGCAGCGGGAACGGCAACGGCACCCCGGGTAACGGCGGCGACGTGAGCGGAGCCCTGAACGTTACTCCCGGCCACACCCTGAAGATCACCGTGGGGTGCCAGAGCGGCTACGGGTACGCCGCCGGAGGCGCGGCCGGACCGGGCAGCGGGACGTCGAACGCGGGCTCCAACGGGGGCGGGGCCACCGGGGTCACCGACATCACGACGGGCACCATACTCGAAGTTGCAGGCGGCGGAGGCGGCGGTGGCGGTACCGGCATTCTCCTGACCTCGTACTTCGGCGGCGGCGGCGGTAACGGGGGCTCGGCCGGCGGCGGCAGCGGCAGCGGCCTTGGGGCGGGCGGCGGCGGCGGCTTCGGCGCGTCATCCACGCCGGCCGGCGCTAGCGGCGGCGGCGGCTCGGCCGACGCGGGCGGTGGCGGCGGCGGAGGCGGCGGCTACCCGGCCGGCGGCGGCGGAGGCGGCGGCGGGGGTCTCGGTGGCGGCGGCGGAGGCGGTGGCGGCGGCGGTCGCAACTACGACAACCCGGCTTACACCTCCGCCCCGAGTTCCACCCACGCCAGCGCGGCCGCCAACGGAAAGGTCACCTTCTCCTACACCGGCCCGCAGGGCACCCCGCAAGTCTTCAACTGCACGGGCGCCGCTGCGCGGTACACGGTGCCCGCGGGGGTCACCGGGCTGATCGTCACGGCCGTCGGCGCCGCCGGCGCCGGGGAGTCGCTCGAGGGCAACGGCAACGGAGGCAACGGCGCCGCCTGGACGGCCGACCTCTCCGTCACTCCCGGCGAGGTGATGCCGTTCGGTGTCGGCTGCCAGGGCGGGGCCGGCGGCCAGGGATCGTTCGGCAGCACGTATGCGCCGGGCGGCGGCGGCGGTTACGGGTACACGAGCGGCGGCGGCGGCGGATCGAGCAACTTCCCGTGGCTCCTGACCAGTAACTGGGGAGCCTGCGGTGGCGGCGGGTCCACCGGGATCGCCAGCCCGGCGGCCGTGCTGCTCGACGCCGCCGGCGGCGGCGGCTGCGGCGGCAGCGGTGACTACGGGCAAGGCGGCAGCGGCGGCAGCGCCGGCACCAGCAGCGGGACGGGCGGCACGGGCCTTGGTGCGGGTGGCGGCGGCGGCCCGGCCGCCAACTCCACCGGGAACGGCGGCGGCGGCGGGACGGCCAATCAGGGCACGGTGGCCGGCGGCGGCGGCGGGGGCGGCGGCGGCTATCCCCACGGCGGCGGTGGCGGCGGCGCCGGCTACATCGGCGGCGGGGGCGGTGGCGGCGGGGGCGGCGGCGGCTCGTACACCGCCGGCCCGGGCGTGACCAATTCCAGTTCCGTCAGCCTCGCCAGTTACCAAAGTGCCAACGGAGTACTCGTGATCACCCCGGTCTTCACGGCTCCCTGACTTTGGCCTCGGCCCCGCGGGCAGGTGCACTGCCCGCGGGGCCGTTGCCGTCTTAGGCTGGGGCCAGCTGCCTAGCTCACCGGTAAGCGCGGCCGAGCCTCGCGGCATTGACCACCTAGTGAAGGCGCGGCGGGAAGTGCCTCCGGCGGAGTATCAGTTCGCCGAGTTCGTGGGCTCTTCCACCCACCACTGAGCGTTCGCCGCCCCGCAGGTCACCTGCTCGATTGCGCCGGTTGACACGGCCGTCATGCACAGGTGGCTATGGGCGTTGACGAACTGGAGCTCTGGGCCTTCCGATGGCTGTATCGGGCCGGCCGCGTCCTGGGTGGTCCACTCGTCGACGGTCACCGGGTTGCAGTAGCCACTGCCGGGCGAGGCCGGACCAGTGACCCAGACCCCCGAGCCGGACGTCGCGCCCGTCACGATCAGGCAGCCGTCGCTGTGCATGTTGACGACCTGGTCGTACGCGCCCGCCCACGACCACAGCGCGGAGTGGTTGATCTTAGTGCTCGAGGCATCGGGACAAGACGTCAGGTAGTCGCTGCCTGTCGTTCCGTCTTGTACGGCGCATTCCTGGTAGTACACGTTGAAGAGCAGGTAGTGGACGGTAGTGGCAGCCCGGGCCGGGCTGCTGGGTGAAACGATGAGCGCCGCTGTCGCGGCGAGAGCGGCGAGCCCCACCAGGGGCGTACGAGTTTTCACGCTTTGATGACGTTCTCGCGCTGCCGAACTTAGCGGTTTTCGGCGGTCGAGCGCGGCCCGCTCCGCGGGCTGTTCCGCTTGTCCGCCCGCGTTTGCCGGGCCATCGGGCCGGGTCATCGGGCCGGGCCATCGGGCCGGCGCCGAGGGGTTGCCTAGTCCATTTGGCCGTATTTAGAATGCAATTCTAGGATCATCCGCAAGAAGGTGGGCTTTCCGATGGAACTTGACCTTGGCCCGGAGATCGCGCAGTTCCGCGCCGAGCTGCGGG
>Ga0265342_10001044_pt1 | contig 27133 bp, 20 predicted proteins | sample 4CB327metaG_FD_203125 | JGI IMG/M metagenome (GOLD analysis project Ga0265342, IMG submission 203125) | Rhizosphere microbial communities from Carex aquatilis grown in University of Washington, Seatle, WA, United States - 4-CB3-27 metaG | ecosystem: Host-associated > Plants > Roots >... | reverse complement strand
GGGTGCTTCCACCAGATGTCCTCGCAGATCGCGAAGCCGACGCGCGTTCCCCCGATCTCGACGGTCTTCCGCTCGCGGGCGCTCTCGAAGTAGCGGGCCTCGTCGAAGACTTCATAGGTGGGAAGCAGGGTCTTGGCCTGGACGAAGTCGAGGCGGCCTCCCCTGATCAGGGCGACTGCGTTGACGAGGCTCTTGCCCGGCCCCTCGCGGTTGCGGTCGACGCAGCCCACGGCCACGGCGAGCTCCTGGGGCAGCTCGCGCTGCAGCCGGCGGATCGCGGCGAGGTTGCCCTCGACGAAGGAATCCTGGTCGAGGAGGTCCAGGGGAGGATAGCCGCAGAGCGAGAGCTCCGGGAAGACGAGGAGGTCGACTTTTCCGCCCGCGCCGGAGCGCGCGACTTCTCCGTCCCCGCGGTCCATGGCGGCTTCCGCGAAGGCCAGCATTTTGTCGACATTGCCGCTGAAATCCCCGATGGTTGTGTCGATCTGGGCAAGGGCGACGAGCATCGTTACCTCCCTACTCCTTGCGGTCGCGATGGCCGCATAGTACACTCGCCGCCGTGAGCAAGACAATCCTGATAGCCCCTTTCGACGGTCCCCTCGCCGCCGCCCTCGCCGCGGAGGCGGGCGCCGCCGGCTGGTCGGCGGCCCTCGCGCTCGGGCGCGGAACCGGCGGCGGGGCCGCGGGCGGGGAGGCCGCGGAGGCGGGCGCCGCGGGCCGTCGCGCCGACTCGGTCGCCATAGTCTACGAGCCGCGGTCCTTCGTATCCGCCGCCTCCCTCGTGCTTTCCGCCGAGAACGCCCTGGGTCCCCTGGATGCCGCCGTGCTCGTCTTCGACCCCGCGGACGCCAAGGCCGAGTTCCTCGGAGCCAAGCCCGGGGAGCTCGCCGCCCTCGTCGAAGAGCGCTGCTCGGGTCCCCTCTTCCTCGCCCGGGAGCTCGTCCGGCGCTTCGAGGCGCGGGGCTCGGGCCGCCTCCTCCTCGTCGCTCCGGAGAGCCCTCGCGACGCGGCCCTGGGGCCCGCCGCCGCGATGGCCGAAAAAGCCTTCGAAGGCCTCGGCATGGGGCTCTTCGCGGCCGCCGCCTCGACCGCATGGTCCGCGTACGGCATCCGCGACGCGAGCGGCCAGAGCGACAGGTTCGCCCGCTTCGCGCTGGAGCTCTTGGCCGAGCCCAAGCCGACCAAGGCGGGGCGCTGGCTCCGCTATTCCGGCAAGGGCGGAATATTTGGGCAATAAGCGTATCCTGGCCTCGGTCCTGCTTCTCGCCGCTGCGACGGGACTCTTCGCGTTTTCCGTCCCGAAGCCGAGCGCCGAGGTCACGGACTTCCGGCTCGAGGCTATCAGCCTCAGGGACGTCACCTTCAAATTCGTCCTCGCCGTCAAGAATCCCTACCCCATCGCCCTCAAGTTCGACGGCATGACTCTGAATTTCACCGTCGAAGGCGTCAAGGTATTCACCGCGGCGAACCAGGGCGGCTTTTCGGTCAAGGCCAAGGGCGAGAAATCCAATACCTTCACCGTCACCCTCGCCTACGAGGCGATCATCAAGCTCGTGAAGAATTACATCGAAAAAGACTGGCTGGACACGGTCGTCGACGGCGCGCTGACGATCCCGATCCCCAAGATCGCGGCGATTCCGAACCTTCCTCCCGACGTGACCTTCAAGTATAAATTCGAGAAGAAGATCCCCGCGATCAAACCGCAGGTGGCGATCCTCGATTTCACCGTGAAGCCGCCGACGAAGGAGCAGATCGCCAAGGCAGCCGTCGCGGCGGGCAAGAAGGTGGACGCCGACAAGGCTTTGGGCGCCTTCAAAAGCCTGCTCGCGGGCAAAAAGCCCGCGGAGCAGGTCATCGATCCGGCAGACCTCGACGTTCCCCTCACGGTCTCCTACACGATCTCGCTCAAGAACGAGGCGCGAGGCCCCCTCTCCTTCGACAAGCTCGGCTACGAGCTCTTCGTGAACGGCGAGAGCCTGGTCGTCGGCGAGAGCTCCGCGCTTCGCCGCGAGGAGGGCCGGACCCTCGTCACAGTGGACAACGTCTTCAGCTCCAGGAAGCTGTCGAAGAACGTGAAGGCTCTCTTCGCGGACAAGGGGGGCCGCTTCGGCGTGAAGGGGAGCGCGACGATCAAGCTCCCCGACGAGATCAGGAAGGAGCCTGTCGCCCTCGGCGTGGACGAGTCGGGCGTCTTCAAGCTCCGATAGGATTTTCCGGGCGGAAGTCACGGAGCCGCCCGCCCGCCTTCATGTGCGCGGCTAGGCGCTCGAGCTCCGGCCGAGCGTGCGCGAAGAAGCGCTTGTATGCCGGGCAAAGATAGTTGAGCCCCGCCTCGCCGTCGGGCGCGATGGAGATGCGGTCCTTGGGGCAGCCTCCGTTGCAGGAGGGCAGGAACTCGCAGTCCCTGCAGGCTCGCGGTAGGGACGCGCGCTTGGCGAGGCCGAAGGCGAGCATCCGCCGGTCGCGGGCGAGATCGGCCAAGCTCCGCTCCCGGATGCTCCCTATCCGGTGATCCGGATCGACGAAATGATCGCAGGCGTAGAAGCCGCCGTCCCGCTCGAGGACCGCCGCCTCGCCGCAGGTCTCCCGATGGACGCAGAGCGCGTGCGGCAGGCCGTAGACGGGGCGTAGCGCCTCGTCGAAGGCCTGCACGACGATCCTCCCCGCGTCCGCGGCGATCCACAGGTCGAAGACGCGGCAGAGGAAATCGCCTATCGCCTCGGGCGCCGCCGCTGAGGGATGGGGCTTGCCCCCGTCGGCCGGGGTGACGAGGGGGAGGAATTGCAGGTAAGAAGCGCCGAGCCCGCGGAAGAAGGCGTAGACTTCGTCGGGCTTTCCGGCGTTAGCCTCGTGGACGACGCAGAGGAGGTTGGTGAAGACTCCCCGCCGCTTCAGCATCGTGAAGGCGCGTGAGGCGCGCTCATGAGTCGGTCCGCCCTCCGCGGTCCGGCGGTATTTGTCGTGCAGCCCGGGAGGGCCGTCGAGGCTGAGGCCCACGGACCAGTTCTCCTCGGCGAGGAAGCCCGCCCAGGCCTCGTTGAGGAGCAAGCCGTTCGTTTGGAGCCCGTTCGTGACGCGCCGCCCCGGCCGGCCCTCCTCCGCGCAGAGCCTGCGCTCCAGGCGGGCTATGGACTTGAAATAGTCGAGGCCGAGGAGGGTCGGTTCGCCTCCGTGCCACTCGAAATGGACGTCGGAACCGCCCGAAGCCTCGAGGCGTTGGGCGATATAGAGCTCGAGGAGCTCCTCGCTCATACGCCCCGGCGCCTTTTCGAGGAGCCCCGCCTTGCCGAGGTAATAGCAGTAGCCGCAGGCGAGGTTGCAGCGAGCGCCCGCGGGCTTGGCCATCACGAGGCAATCGCCGTGGGAGGGCACGCGCGATCCCTATTCGCCCAGGTTCTTCGCGAAGAAGCCGAGGAGGCGCGCGAATGAATCCCGGGAAGCCTTTACGTCGTAGGCGGGGCCGTCGTCGTTGAAGAAAGAATGGTTCGCGCCCTCGTACACATGGTACTCGAGGCTCTTGCCCGCCACCTTCATCGCTCCCTCGAAGGCGGGAATCCCGGCGTTGATCCGCTGGTCCCTCTCCCCGCAGAAGGCGATGACGGGACAGCGGATCCCGGCGATCTTCTCGGGCGCGGGCGCGTTTCCGTAATACACGGCGGCGGCCGAAATCTCCGGCTCCTCGCAGGCGAGGAGGGCCGATAGCCCTCCTCCCATGCAGAAGCCGACGCAGCCGATCTTCCCTCCCCGCGTCTCGGGCCGCTCCGACGCGAGATGGGCGACCGCCTTCCGAAGGGGCGCGATGTAGCTCGGCATGAAGTTGATCATCGAGAAGATTTTCTTGAAGCTTTCGTCGATTCGCGAGCGCTTGTCCTCGGGTAGGGCGGCCATCGCCGCCTCGCGGACGGCGGGGTCGAAGCGGGAGGCCGGGGGCATGGTCGCCATGAAGGCGAAGGCCTCGTCGGCGCGCTCCCTCCGTAGGGCTTCAGGTCGCCGCCCGTTCGTCGCGTAAATGTCGGGAGCCAGGGCGGCATAGCCCGCGGCGGCTATCCTCCGCGTCACGTCCTCGATGTTGTCGTTGACGCCGTAGACCTCCTGGATGACGATAACGCCGGGCAGGGGCTTCGCCGCACGCTTCGGGACGGCGAAGTACCCGATCTGGTCCCCGTACTCGATCCATTCGCCTTCGATTGCCATGAGGAATCTCCTTTTTTACCCGCGTCCCGAGGATGCGGCACCTCGGCTACTCCTGGTATTTTCCCCGAAGATCGAGCAATTGGGAAGCTCCGCGCGAAGATCCCGGCGAAGGCCTACCCGGGCCGCCGCGGAGAGCTCAGCGGGTACCCTTCGGCCTGACCCTGATCGGCATGACCACGTTGGTGATCCCCTCCCATTGGAGGCGCTTTTGGATCGCGAAGGCCGTCTCGTTGTGCAGGATGCGGTAGACGAAGCGGTCGCGCGAGAATATCAGGTTGCCCGTGAATACCGTCGAGTTGGGATAGTCGAAGGAGAGGGCCCTGCAGAGCTCCGAGGCCGCGTCCTGCACGTTGGTCCCTATGGAGCTCTGCGCCTCCGCCCAGAAGCCGTACCTGCGCGCGAGGTCGACGTAGCGCTCGAGGCCCGCGTCCACTTCGCCGGCCAGCTGGGCGACGCTCTCGCCCGACTTGAAGAGCTCCTGGTTGACCACGGCCACCGAGGCGAAGATGAAATTCCTGTAGAGGCCGGGGAACGAGGCCTGGATCTGCAGGAAGCTGTGCACGCCCATGCCGTTGTATCCCGAGACCAGCTGGATCGCCGTCATCGCGCGCGAGTCCTTCTTCCGCGGCGCGGGCTTCCTCGGCTCGGCCTCGGCCGCGGGCACCAGGAGGTCAAGGGACTTCAGGGCTGCCCCGACCCGTCGGTAGTGGCGCCGCACTCCCGCGCAGGCGGCGATCAGGATGCCCGTGATGAGCACGGTCAGCCATCCGCCGTCCAGGAATTTCTCGGATACCGTGAGGCAGAGGATGAGGGCGCAGAGGACGAAGCCCGTAGCCTGGACCGCGATGCTGTGCGGCTTGATCCTCTCGGCCTTGCGGATCCTGATGAAGTGGCGGGTCATCGCGAATTCCGAGAGGGAGAAGGTGAGGAACACGTTGATGGAGTACATGATCACGAGGGCTGAGATGGAGCCCTTCGTGTAGACGAGCACGGCGATCGCGGCCCCGCCGATGATGATGATGCCGTTCCGCATCGTGAGCCGTTCCGAGAAATCGGCGAAGCGCCGGGGCATCCAGGAATCGACGGCCATGTTGGCCATGACCCTCGGCGCGTCTATGAACCCCGCCTGGGCGGCGACGAAGAGCAGCGCCCCTTCCGACAGGATCGTCACGAAGGCGACGATTTTTCCGATTCCGCCCCAGGAGCCATACAGCGCGTCGGCCAGAGTGGCGTTGAGGGTTCTGCCCCGTTCGGGTGAGATGCGCACGAGTAGATAGCAGACGACGAGCCCTCCGGCGGTGATCGCGAGGCTGCTCGCCATATAGGCCATCGTCCTTTTGCCGTTTCGCACCTTGGGCTCGCGGAGTATCTGCATGCCGTTGGAGACGGCTTCGATACCCGTGTAGGTTCCGCCTCCGAGGGAATAGGCGCGCAGGAATATGGCGGCGAGTCCCATGATCCCCATGGCCGACAGGTCCGATCGCAATCCCCTGCGGGTATCGTCCGCGAGGGCGGCCGCACCGCTGGCACCGGTCACGAGCCCGAAGCCCAGGAGGAGGACATGGGCTGCGATAAATACCAGAAAGATGGGCATGAGGATCGCGATCGATTCCTTTACGCCCCTGATGTTGAGGACGATAAGGATCACGATCAAGAAGACGGCGACGGGAACTTTGTAGGACTGCCAGGCCTGCGGGCAGTAGCTGAAGACCGCATCGGCACAGGACTCGACCGATACGGCGATGGTCAGGATGTAATCCACGACAAGGGCGGAACCCGAGACAAGGCCTGCCTTCTCTCCGAGGAGCTTGGTGGCCACGATGTAGCCGCCGCCGCCCTGGGGGAAGCGCTCGATGATCCTCGAGTAGGTATATGAGATGATGAATACCGTGACGGCGATCGCGAGGCCGATAAAGAGCGCCAGATAGGTATGGCCAGAGAGGTTGCGGAAGGCTTCCTCCGGACCGTAGGCCGATGAGGAGAGGCCGTCCGCCCCGAGCCCGATCCAGGCGAAGAAGGGGATGAGGGCGAGCTTATGGAAGACTCCCGGATCCTTTACGTCCCTGGGCGCCCCGAATATCCGCCTCTTTATCCGCAAACCGAGCCCTTGCGACTCGGCTTCGATCCCTTCCTCCATCCTTCCTCCGCAAGCGTCGATTCGCGAGGATACTACCGAGGAGAACGGGCCAGGGGATATTAAGGACTCGTTAAAATTTCGAGCCTGTAGCCCACGCCCGCCTCGGTGATGATGAGCTCGGGGGCGGAGGGATCGGCTTCGACCTTCTTCCGGAGCGCGTTGATGTAGACGCGGAGGCTTCCCTCCTCGTCCTCGCCTGCGGGACCCCATACTTCCCTGAGCAGGCGCTCGCGCGTGACTATCTTCCCGGCGTGGCGGGCGAGGATGTCGAGCACGGCGTATTCCGTGGGAGTCAGCTTGACGATCTCGCCCGCGACCCTGACCTCGCGCCGATCGGCGTCTATCCGAAGCCTGCCGGATTCGAAGAGGGGCTCCTGCCCCGGCATCCGCCGGCGATGGACCGCCTCGATGCGCGCGATGAGCTCGTCGGTATAGAAGGGCTTTACCACGTAGTCGTCGGCTCCGGCGTCGAGGAGGGCCACTATATCCCGCTCGGAGTCCCGCACCGAGATCACGATCACGGGCACCGTGCTCCATTCGCGGAGTCGGCGCAAGGCTTCGGCCCCGGTCATGTCGGGGAGGTTCAGGTCGAGGAGGACCACGTCGGGCTTGTTGCCCCGCGCCGCCTCGAGGCCCTCGAGGCCCGTGGGGGCGAGGAAGACTTCCCAGTCCCTGTTCGCGAGGGCTATCTCGAGGAGGCGCCTGATCTGGGCCTCGTCGTCTATCACGAGTATCCGCCTCATGCCGGGGCCCTCTTCGGGTCGGCCGGAAGGAAGGCCTCGACTTCGAGCCCGCCGCCGGGCGCGTTGCGCGCCGTTATGGAGCCGCCGTGCGCCTCGGCTATGCCCTTGCAGATGGCGAGCCCGAGACCGAGACCGGGACCGGAGGCATCGCTGCCTCGCTTGAACTTAGAGAAGAGCGAGGCTATCTCGGGTTCGGGTATCCCGGGCCCGCGGTCGCGAACGCGGATGGCGAGCTCGCCCTTCGTCGCCTCGAGCGAGAATTCTATCGGCGTCCCGGGGGGCGAATAACGCGCGGCGTTGCGCAGGAAGTTGGCGGCGAGCCTCGCGCTAAGGGCAGGGTCGACCATCGCGGGACCTCCTTCGGTGATTGTCGATAAATCTATTCCGCGGGAGGCGAGCTCCGGCCCGGCTCGATCGCCGGCAGCTCGCGCCAGGTCGGGCAGGTCGACGGCTCGGCGGTTGAGGACGAGCATGCCGGACTCCATCCGGCTGAGGCCCAGGAGGTCCTCGACCACGTCGTCGAGGCGGTCGGCCGCCTCGAGCGCGTTGGTCAGGATGGCGTGCCGCGGCTCGGCCTTTTCCGCGAGCGCGTCGTCGCGGAGGGCGCTTAAAGATCCCGTGATCGTCGTGAGCGGCGTGCGCAGCTCGTGCGATACCGAGTCGAGGAGGATGCCGCCGAGGCGCTCGGACTCGAGCTGCATCACCGCCTTGCGACTTCTCGACTCGGAGCGGAAGCGCTCTACGCTGAGGGCGAGGGTCCGTCCCAGGGACTGGAGGAGGTTGTCGTCGGCCCGCGTCCATAGCCTTCCCTCCGGGATGACCAGGCCGATCACGCCCGAGGCCTTTTCTCCGGCCGAGGCAGGGACGTAGCGCAGATGGGCGCTGGGAAGCGTGTCCGTCTGGGCCCCGCAGGTCGAGCGCTCCACGAAGGCGTAGGCCGCGACGTCGAACTCCCGCTCGTCGATCCGGGGCGCCGCCTTGCCCCTCGGCAGGGGATCGAGGTCGCCCGTGCCGTCGTCGACGAAGATGGCGGCCTCGGTCTCGAACTTGTCCTCCGCGAGGCGGGCGGCGGCCTCGGCGGCGGCTTCGACCGAGGAGCACTCGGAGAGCAGCTGCGCCGCGCCGAAGAGGAAGGAGGCCGCGCCTTCACGGTCGCGCAAGAGCCGCTCGCGCGAATGCACGCGGGAGACGAGGGAGCCCGTGACGAAGGCCACGAGGAAGTAGACGGCGAAGAGGACCCAGTCCTGCAGAGCGGTGATCGTAAAGGTGTAGAGCGGCGGGATGAAGAAGAAGTCGAGGGCAAGGGCGCTGAGGAGGGCGAGGATGGCCACGGGGCCGGGACGGGCGATGAAGGAGAGACCGAGGACCGCGGCGAGGTATAGGAGGGCCACGCTGCGATAGCCCAAGGCCGGGACGAAGAGCTCGGCGAGGAGGGTGAGGACCGCGAAGGCGACGGCCAGGAGGGCGTACTGGCGCTTCGGGGCGTCGAAGATGCGCTTGAAGCGGGCGACGGCACGTTCCGCGGGGGCGGTTCCGGAATCCTGCACGAGGGCAATGTCGATAGGAGCCGCGTCTTGCATGATGCGGTCGGTGACGGTGGCACGCCTCCGGCCGAGGCCGAGGCGCGACAGCCCGGAGCGGCCGACTACAATCATCGACGCGCCTTTCGAGCGCGCGGTCTCGATGACCGCCTCGGCTACGTCGGCGCCGGGCACGACGAGAACCTCGGCGCCCAGCTTGCGCGCGAGGGAGAGGTTGGCCTCGAGGCGACCCTTGTCCGCCTCGCTTAACGGGGCACCCGTGTCGACGTGGACGGCCGTCCAGTCGGCCCTGAGCGCATAGGCGGTCCGCCTGGCCCAGCGCGCGAGGTAGGCCGAGCCGGGGGCCGGCCCGACCGCGACGAGTATGCGCTCGCCGAGGCTCGCCTGGGACGAGGAACCGCTCTCGGCGCGGGCGTAGGCGGTGAGGCGATGGCTCGCCGTGCGGGCCGCGAAGCGGAGCGCTATCTCGCGGAGCGCCCCCAGGTTCCTCGGCCTGAAAAAATTCTGAATCGCCGCCTTCGACGATTCGCCCGTATAGATCGAGCCTTCCTCCAGCCTGCGTATCAGGTCCTCGGGCGCGACATCGATGAGGCGGACCTCGTCGGCGCGGTCGAACACGGTGTCGGGAACCCGCTCGCGGATCCTGACGCCGGTCAGGTCCTCGACCACGTCGGCATAGCTCTCCATGTGCTGGACATTGATGGCCGTCCATACGGATATGCCGCGGTCCAGGAGTTCCACCACGTCCTGCCAGCGCTTAACGTGGCGCGAGAGCGGAGCGTTGGCGTGGGCGAGCTCGTCTACGACCGCTATCGCGGGTCGCCGGGCAATCAGGGCGTCGAGGTCCAGCTCCTCGAGGAGGACGCCCCTATATTCCACCGAGCGGAGGGGAATGCTCTCCAACTCCGCCACGAGGGCCTCGGTCTCGTGGCGGCCATGGGTTTCGATGACTCCCAGCACGATATCTATATCTTGAGCCTTCGCGGCATGCGCTTCCTGGAGCATCGCGTACGTCTTCCCGACGCCTGCCGACATGCCGAAGAAAATCTTAAGCTCCGCCCGCGAGTGTGATCCCTCCGTTTCCCGAATGCGCGCCAACAGCTCGTCGGGGTCGGGTCGTTCCTCGTCGCTCATGCTTCGAACTTCCGTCTCATATAAGGACAATTTACGTTCCTTGGAGGCCCGCGTCCAGAGCGGAGAGCCTGAAAGCCCCGCCCGGAGGCCGATCCTAACGCGCTCTTAACCGCGGCGGCCGGCCTTCCAACGCCGTTTTTATCGTCCCTCCGCCTATTACTGGGTAATGTTCCCCCCAGAGGTGAAACATGGAACTGAGCATTCTCGCGGGTCTGATCCTATCGATTCTCCTCCTCGGCTACCTGGCCTACGCAATGGCTAGGCCGGAAAAATTCTAGGAGCCGCCATGAAACCACCGGATATCTTCGAAATCGCAATCGTCGCCGTCGTGGCCATAGGCGCGGCGCCCTTCCTGGCCGCCTACATGGCGCGCGTGTATTCGGGAGAGAAGCATCCCCTGCGCTTCCTCGCGCCTATCGAGGGGTTCTTCTATAAAATTACCGGCATCGACTCGGAAGCGGAGATGGGCTGGAAGAAATACGCCCTCTCCCTCCTCGCCTTCAGCCTCGCCTCGGTCGCCCTTCTCTTCCTGATCCTCGTCGGACAGGGTCATCTGCCGCTCAACCCGCAAAAATTCCCCGGCATGAGCTGGCACCTCGCCCTCAACACGGCCGTCAGCTTCGTCACGAATACGAACTGGCAGGCCTACTCGGGCGAAGCGACCTTAAGCTACTTCTCCCAGGCGGTCGGTCTCGCCGTGCAGAACTTCCTCTCCGCGGCCGCGGGCATGGCCGTCGCGGTCGCCGTCATTCGAGGCATAGCTGCGAAGCGAGCCCGGGGCCAAGTCGCCGGGGAGGTCGAGGACAAGTCGCCTGCTAGCCTCGGCAATTTCTGGGTCGACATGACGAAGAGCGTGCTCTACGTCCTCCTGCCTCTCGCCATCATCATCGCCCTCATACTGGTCAGTCAGGGCGTCGTACAGAGCCTTTCCGGCTACGTTCCAGCGCTCTCCCTCGAGGGCAAGCAGGACCTGATTCCCTTGGGACCGGCGGCGAGCCAGGTGGCGATCAAGCACCTTGGCACGAACGGAGGCGGCTTCTTCGGTCCCAACTCCGCCTTCCCCTTCGAAAATCCCACGCCGCTCAGCAACATAGTCGAAGTGATCGCGCAAATCCTCATACCCTTCGCCTTCCCTCTCCTGTTCGGCCGGATGATCGGCAAGAAGCGGCAGGGCCGCGTGATCTTCGCGGTCATGCTCGTCCTCCTCGTCGCCCTGGTTTTCTCTTCCGTCGCGTCCGAGCGGGGTTGGGGAACGATGGAGGGAAAGGAAACGCGCTTCGGCAAGAGCGACTCCGCCCTCTTCGCTGTCCTGACGACGATCACGTCCTGCGGCGCCGTGAACTCGATGCACGACTCCTTCAGCCCCTTGGGCGGCATGATCCCCATGATAGACATCATGCTCGGGGAGGTGATCTTCGGCGGCGTGGGCTCGGGGCTGTACGGCATGCTCGCGCTCGTCTTGATAACCGTCTTCATCGCCGGCCTCATGGTGGGCCGAAGCCCCGAGTACCTGGGAAAGAAGGTCGAGGCCAAGGAGATCCAGCTCGCGATGCTCGCGATCATCGCGCCTAACTTCCTGATCCTGGCCTTCAGCGCTGTCGCGATAGCCTTGCCGGTCGGGCTGGCCGGCCTCGCGAACAGGGGGCCGCACGGCCTCTCCGAGATCCTCTACGCCTACACCTCCGGCGCCGGCAACAACGGCTCCGCCTTCGGCGGCCTCTCGGTCAATACGCCCTTCTATAATCTCAGTCTGGCCGCGGACATGCTCATCGGGCGCTTCGGCGTCATATTCCCCATGCTCGGCGTCGCGGGCAGCCTGGCGGCCAAGAAGCTCGTCGCCCCGGGAGCGGGCACCTTCAAGACCGATACCATGACCTTCGGCGTCCTCCTCGTCGCGGTCGTAGTGATCGTAGCGGGGCTCACGCACTTCCCCGCCCTCACGCTCGGTCCGATCCTCGACCACTTCCTCATGATCACGGGAGTAACACTGTGAAAAAGAAAGAATTGCCGGGATTCGGCATCTCGAAAAAGACCATCCTCGCCGCGACGGGGGCGGCATTCGCCAAGCTCGATCCTCGGGTGGAGATAAAGAACCCCGTAATGTTCATCGTGTGGGCGGGCTCCCTCCTCTGCACGATCGTGGCGGCGACACAATGGATCGGAGGAGCCCACCCGAGCTCCTTCACCGTCCAGGTGATAGCCTGGCTCTGGTTCACGCTCCTGTTCGCCAATTTCGCCGAGGGCATAGCAGAGGCTCAAGGCAAGGCCAGGGCCGACTCGCTGCGCTCGATGCGCAACGCGATAACCGCGCACCTGGTCAACGGCGGAGGCAAGACGAAGGACGTCAAATCCTCCGAGCTCCGGTCGGGCGACCTCGTCGTCTGCGAGACCGGCGATCTTATTCCTGGGGACGGCGAGGTCGTGGAAGGCGTCGCGAGCGTAGACGAATCCGCCATCACCGGAGAATCGGCGCCGGTTATCCGCGAGGCGGGAGGCGACCGCTCCGGCGTCACGGGCGGCACGCGCGTGATCTCGGACCGCATCGTCATCCGCATTACGGCCGATCCCGGCGAAGGCTTCGTCGACAAGATGATACTGATGGTCGAGAACGCCACTCGCCAGAAGACCCCCGGCGAGATAGCCCTCACCATCCTCCTCGCCAGCCTCACGATGATCTTCCTCATCGCCGTGGTGACCCTCTATCCCCTCTCCCAATACATCGCGAACGAATCGAAGGCGCCCAACGTCCTCTCCATCCTCAAGCTGGTCACCCTTCTTGTATGCCTCATCCCGACTACCATCGGCGGACTGCTCTCCGCGATCGGGATCTCGGGAGTGTCGCGGCTGATGCGCAAGAACGTCATGGCCCTCTCGGGAAGGGCTATCGAGGCGGCCGGAGATATCGACGTCCTCCTCCTCGACAAGACGGGAACAATCACCTACGGCAATCGCATGGCTGTCGAGCTAGTCGCCGCGAAGAGCGTGAGCGCGGATGAACTGGCATCGACAGCCCTCGCGGCGTCCCTGGCCGACGAGACCCCGGAGGGAAGGTCGATCGTCGCCCTTACGAGGAAGAGCGTCGGGGAAGCTCGCTTCGCCGACGCGACCGAGGGCATTCGGGGCGGAAGCTTCGTGCCCTTCAGCGCTTCTACCAGGATGAGCGGCATCGATTTCGCCGCCGGCGGAGCCGGAGGGACGGCCGGAAAGAGCGACCCGAAGAAGGCGATCCGCAAGGGCGCCCTCTCCGCCGTACGGGAATTCGTGGAAGCGCTCGGCGGCGCGGTGCCTCCCGAGGTCGCCGGCGCCTGCGAGAGGATAGCCCGTTCGGGGGGCACGCCCCTCGCCGTCTCGGTCGGGAACCGCGTCCTCGGCGTAATCCATCTTAAGGACGTGGTCAAGGAAAACATACGCGAGCGCTTCGCGGGCCTGCACGCTATGGGCATACGCACGGTGATGATCACCGGCGACAACCACCTCACCGCCGCCGCGATAGCCGCGGAATCGGGAGTCTCCGACTTCATATCGGAAGCCAAGCCCGAAAGCAAGCTCGAGGCGATCAGGAAAGAGCAGCGAGAGGGCCACCTCGTCGGGATGATCGGCGACGGCACGAACGACGCGCCCGCCCTCGCCCAGGCCGATGTCGGCGTGGCGATGGCCTCGGGCACTCAGACGGCCCGCGAGGCCGGCAATATGATAGATTTCGACAACGATCCCGCGAAGGTGATCGACGTCGTGGAAGTCGGGAAGCAGCTCCTCATCACGCGGGGCTCGCTCACCACCTTCTCGATAGCCAACGACGTCGCCAAGTATTTCGCGATACTGCCCGCGGTCTTCTCGGGCTTCTACGCCACTAAGGCCGGCGGCAGTCCCCTGGGCGCGCTCAACATCATGCACTTGGCGACGCCGGAGAGCGCCATCCTCTCTGCCGTCATCTTCAACGCCCTCATTATAATCGCGCTGATCCCTCTCGCGCTTCGTGGAGTCAAATTTAACCCCAAGGCGGGAGCTTCCAGAATCCTGCGCAAGAACCTGCTGATCTACGGCCTGGGCGGCATATTGGCGCCTTTCATCGGCATCAAGCTCCTGGACCTGCTACTTGGCGCGCTGGGCTTGGTTTAATAGGGAGGGAATATGAGCATACTAAGCAAAATACCGAAATCGATAACCTTTCTTCTGGGAATGACGATCCTTACAGGAGTGTTCTACCCCGCGGCGGTGACGCTCATCGCTCAGCTGGCATTCCCGGGCAGGGCGAATGGCAGTCTCCTCGTCGTCGGGGGCGCGGTCAGGGGATCGGAGCTCCTTGCGCAGAAATTCAAGGCGCCGGCCTATTTCCGCGCTCGGCCCTCGGCGAGCGATTACGCGTATATCGGAGCGGGCGCCTCCAACCTGGGGCCGGTGAGCGCCGACCTCGCGAAGGCGGTCGCCGATCGGCGCGCCGCCTGGGCCGGGGAGCCGGGCGCAGGCGCGGCGCCTCCGCCCGAGGACATGCTCTACGCCTCCGCGTCGGGTCTCGATCCGGACATCAGTCCAGAAGCCGCCCTCGCCCAGGTTCCTCGCGTCGCCGCCGCCAGGGCAAGAGCCGATGCGAGCCTTGCCCGCGCGGGGCTCGAGGCCTCATTGAAGGCGGAAGTAGCGAGGAGGGCGGCGGAGGCGACGAGCCTCATCGGGCCGCCCCGCGTCAATGTGCTATCGCTCAACGCCTGGCTCGACCGCGAGGCGTCCAACGGAGGTCGATATGGAAGATAAGGGGAAACCGAACTCGTCGGAAGCGAAGGGGCCGGTCGTCGTGGCGCTGAGGCCGGGCGAATCGGGCATCGAGATGCTCCGCGCCGCCGGCGCCCTTGCGCGCGAAACGGGGAGCCCGCTCGATTGCCTCACGATCGATACGGGCGAGAAGGCCTCCGCGGGAGACGCCGGGCCCGATGCAGAGACCCTTCGCGAGGCGCGAGCCTCGGGGGCGCGACTCGCTACGGAGGCGAAGCTCGACGCCGCCGTGGGCATCCTCGAATACGCTCAACAGAGGGGGGCGTCGGCCCTCATCATCGGCATGGGCCGGAGGAGGATGCTCGGGAGGGGAACGCTCGACCGCGTCCTCGCCGCGAGGCCCCCCTTCACCGTCCTCGCGCTGCGCCTTTCCCCCCTCGGCGCGGAGGAGCGTGGGCGCCGATCAAGACGCCCGTTGGGAACCGCGGCCCAGTATTGCGCGGCCATAGCGATCATCGCCGCCCTTACGGGCCTCAATTTCCTCATCGCGGGCTATGTCGGGTATTGGGCGGCCTCCATTCCCTACCTGGCGGCCGTCAGCCTCATGGCCCTTGCCCTCGATCGGGGGCCCGTCCTCTTCGCTGCCGTCCTCTCGGCCGTCGCCTGGGACGTCTTCTTCATACCTCCCCGCTTCACCTTGGCCGTTTCGAGGACGGAGGACCTCCTCATACTCTGCCTCTACTTCCTCGTCGCCATCTCCTCGGGCTGGATGACGAGCAAGCTTCGGGCGAGCGAGCGCCTCATAGCCGCCCGCGAAGCCCGCCTCTCCAGGCTGAGCGCCCTCGCCCACGCCCTCGCGGGAGCGAAGACTATGGGCGAGATAGTCCAGAAGGGCGTCGAGGCGGTCGAGGAGGCCCTCGACGTCGAGGCTATCGTCATCCTGCGGGAGAAGTACAACGGACTGAAGAAGCAAGCCGAGAGCGGATGGGAGCCCCTCGACGAGGCCGCCCGGCTGGCGGCGCATCTTTGCTTTTCGGACAGCCGTTCCGCGGGAAGGTTCACCGAGGCGCATTCCGATTCGGAGTGGCATTTCGTGGCCCTGGAGGGCCATAAATGCCGCTTGGGCGTCATGGGCATACGGGCGGCCCACGATAGGGCTTGGGAGGAAGCGAGCGAATCCTTCTTAAAAACCCTCGCGTCGACTATATCGATCGCCGTAGCGCGGGAGCAGGCTTAAGTGGGTCATAGCTAGAAAGTCCCGAACTCCCGGAGATCGCGGAATGCGCAGTATATTCAGTCTATGCAAGGAAAGACGGCATGAGAGCACCTTCGACTCGCAAGGCATCGTTCTTGGTCCTGTGCTTTTGCCTCGCCGCTCTGCCCTCCTCGTCGACGATCCCGCGAATTACTCCATTTATGAGCTCCTGGAAGGGCAGATACGCGCCCTGGGCGCCACCATCCGCGACGAAGCCGATATGCTGTCGTTCTATCGCTTCGAGGATTCCCTCTTCGGGGACTTGAGCGACGGGGTCCAGCGGATCCGCGAGCTAGTCGTCGAGGAATCGAACGGTACTTTGGATGCCTTCGATCGCGACATCATAGAAGCGGAGATAAATCAACTCTATGCCCAAATGCTCGACAGTCTCGCCGAGGCCGAGTTCAATAAAGTAAAGGTATTCGCCTCCTTCGCGGAGGCCGAGCCCGTAAAAGCCGCCATCAAGAGCGACGCGCATTACCGCCTCGATTCTATTGACGCTCTCCTCGATTTCCTCGTCCGCGAACGCTCCCTTGTGGGCGCGAAGGCGAGCGGATCGGAATACGCGACGGGCAGCTACAGCCAAGGCGACACCAACTTCGATGCTGAAGCCAGTTCCATCAAGCGCGAGGACCTCCTCATGCTGGTCGACCTGCTCATGCTCCGGAGGAGATGATAGTCCGGGGAAGGCCATAATGAGATCGCATTCAAGCGACGACTAGGCCGTATCATCGCCGGCCAAAGGTATGCGCAGGGTGACGACCGCGCAGGGTCCCGAGGAGAGGCTGACCGTTCCTCCCCTCTGCCGCGCCAGCAGAGTGATGATCTTGAAGCCTACGGAATCGGCCGCGTCGGCCGAGAAGCCCGGGGGAAACCCCGGGCCGTCGTCGCCTACGAGGAGGAGGAGCTGACCGCGCTCGACCCTGAGCTCGACCCGGATCTTCCCGCGCCCCGCTGGAACGACGGCGTATCGGTACGCGTTGGATATGAGCTCGGTGAACGCGAGGCCGAGCTCTATGCAGAGGTCCATGGGCACGTCGATATCGTCGGCGCGCAGCTCGATGTCCGCCTCTCCCTCCCCGCGGCTGGCCGTAAATTGTTGAACCAGCTCCCGTGCGTAGGGCCCGAGCGAGACGCGCTCCTCGGAATCGAGGCCGTAGAGGGTATCGTGGACGCCGCTGATCGCGCGTATGCGGTCGTTCACCGAGAGGTAGGCCTGGAGGGCGGCCGGGTCCCGGGTCCTGTAGGTCTGGAGGTTGATGATGCTCGAGACTATCTGCAGGCTGTTCTTGACGCGATGGTGGACTTCCTGCAGCAGCTTTTCCTTCTCGACGAGCGCCGTCTCCAGGCGAAGTCGGGCATCGGTCGCGACGCCGATCTCCACCTTCAAGCTCGAATTGGCGAGCTCGAGCTCGCTCGAGAGGGCCTCTACTTTGTCGAAGGCCGACGTAAAGCGCTTGGCGAGGGCGAGGGTCTGGACGATGACGAAGATCGGCGGGCCGATGGAAAAGCTGATTTCTCCCTTCGCGAAGCCGATTACGTAATATCCGCTCGCGGCGGCGGAAGCCAGGAGCAGTATCCCCGCGCCGAGCACGATGCCGCTCGCGGGCCTGCGGCGGAGGATGGGGCGTACGCAGAGAATGGCGAAGCCCCAGGTCGTGGACGCGAGGAGGATGGGCGCGAAGAGGAGGAAGCCCCAAGTGGCCGCGATCAAGGGGGCGAAGGCCAGGAAGAGGATCAAGGCGAGACTTGGCACGACGAGGCCTGTCATCTCCCTCCGTCCGATGTCCTCGGGAAAGAGATGCGCGAAGAATAAAGCCCCCGAGGGGAGGAGGAGGATCAGGGATGCGTACTGGAGCCTGACGAGGAGGCCGAAGCCGAGGGAGGGAAGGGCCGTCGTCAGTATCGCGTCTTCGGCGACGAGGGCGCGGAGGGCCACGGTCACTGCGAAGACGGCGAAGTAGAGGTAAGCCTTCTCGCGTCGACGGAAGGCGAAGATGAAGGAGGAATTGGCGGCGATCCCGACGACGAAGCCGACGAGGACCAAGAGTCCTATATCCTGAGCTCTCTTCGCCGCGAGCATCCGGTCTCTGTCTCCGAGCGCGAAGGGCCGGGCGATCCCGCCCCAGCGGTACTCGTGGTTGGAGACTCGTGCGACGATATCGAGCCTGCCGTCGACGGCGTCCACGCGGACTATGCCGGGATTGAACGCGGCCACGGCCAGAGCCGGATCGAGGGAAGGATTTCCGATTCGGGCCGCGACGGAGCCGTTGACTTCGAGCTCGAAAGCGGTCCTGACCGAGGAATACCTGACCGCGAGGCCCCTTGAGCCTGGCGGCAGGAGGATGCGGAGCCAATAGGTTCCCGAGCCCGTACCGCGGAGGGCGTTTTTAGTCAGCCAGGGCCTGATATCCGGCACATTGCGCGTACTGATCGACCCGGCGGGTCTCGAATCGAGGTCGGCGAGGCTCGAGAACTCCTCGGGCAGGAATTTCCAGCGGCCTCCGAGGTTCACGGAGCCCGAGGACGCAAAATCCCAGTCCCGGAGGTCTAGCGTTCCGTCCTCGGCGCGAGGAGTCCGTGGTCCGAGGGCCCGTGCCAGGCTCGCGGCGCCTATCGTTATCGCGATCGTGCCGAATATGATCGCGCCCGTAACAAGCAGCGGCTTCGAATGCATTGGAATCCCCATCTGCCCTCGGCTGCGCCGATTCTACTATGCCCGAGCCTCGCGTCAAGCCGATTGTCTTCCATTCTATCGTGGCGCTCGGAAGCGCGAGCGAGGTAGCCCGCATGCTCTCGATTTTATCCCAGCTTCTGCCCGGGTGCGTACGAGACCGCCTCCGAGACGTAGTGCAGTCGCTTCTTCCACGCCTCGTCGACGGCGGAGGCGGAGATGACTTCGCCCATCACGATGGACACCGAGCCCTCGGATACGGTACGTAGGAGGCGGCACTCGAGCCAGGCCGCGGCGCCTTCGGGGATCCTGGCGTCGACCTTCGAGGCGGCGAAGGAGGCGATGCCGGCATACTTGTCAAGGTCGCGGCCCGAGGAGGAGCCGGCGGCGTTCACGAGATCGCGTTGGTCGAAGGCGGGCAGGGCCAGGGCGAAGTCGCGCCTGGCGAGGAGGTTCTCGTGCGTCGCGTGCGCCGGGTCGCAGACGAAGAGGACGCGCGAGGTCGGCTCGTAGTCGAGGGGGCAGCTCCAGGCTATGGGCGCGAGGTCGTAGCGCCCCGCCTCGGAGCGCGTGCACACGAGGACGATGCCGCCGCAGTTGAGGAGGGAGAAGGCTTCCTTCGGCGGAACGCTTCGGTAGTCCATTCGAGGCCCCTATTTGATCCTTTTGCGCAGGCGCCGCGCCGCCGCGCTGGCGGAGCGTCGAACGGCCGAGCGCGGAGCGTCGGCTGCGATGGCCGGGCGATCCTGCTCGGCCCGAGAGCAGAAATAGAGGATGAGGACGCCGGCGACGATCATGCAGGAGCTCAGGATCTGCCCCATCGAGATGTTGAGGAGGCTCGTGACTTTATAGGTCGGGGCCGACCTGTCGCCGATGATGTAGCCCATGCCCAGGTCGGGCTCGCGGAAGTACTCGAGGATGAATCTGATCGTTCCGTAGCCGATCGCGTAGAGGCCCGTGGCCAGGCCGCGGAAGCTCGCCCGCTTGCGCACGAGGAACCAGAGGAGGAGCCAGAGGACGATGCCCTCGAAAAAAGCCTCGTAGAGCTGCGAGGGGTGCCGTGGGAGGTTGACGAGCTCGGCCGCAGAGGAGATGCGGATGCCCGCCTTGGTGGCCGCGTCCTGGACCCAGGGCGCGCTCGCGGGGAAGCGCCCCTCCGCCGGCACGGTGGGGAAGATCATGCCGATGGGCGAGGAGGTGACCTTGCCCCAGAGCTCCCCGTTTATGAAGTTGCCCAGGCGCCCGAAGGTATAGGCCAGGGGCGCGGAGACCGCGATGATGTCGGCCCAGGCGAACCAGCTGGACTTCTTGACGGCCGCGTAGATGGCGGTCGCGACGATTATTCCGACGAAGCCGCCGTGGTAGGACATGCCCTGGAGGCCGACGAAGCGCATCCTCTCGTCGAAGGGCCAGAACACCAGCCAGGGGCGAGGCCCGTAGAAGTCCCAGTTGTATATGAAGGTTCCGAAGGCCCGCGCGCCGACGAGGAGGCCGATGATCGCCCAGAAGAACCAGGTCTCCGATTCCTCGAGGCTCCAGGTCGAGTCGCGGCGCTTGGACTCGTAGCGGAAGAGGAGCCAGCCGACGGCGAAGGCGACCGCGTACATGAGGCCGTACCAGCGGAAGGGCAGGCCGGGGATGATCTCGGGATGGAGCCAGCTCGGATACTGAAGCGCCGTGGGCATGAGCCCTCCTATAGTGGCCGTTCGATGATGCGGCCGAGCTCCTGGTCGAAGCTGAAGGCGACCTTGGTCTTCTTGGCCCTGACCTCGTAGAAGCGGTTATGGCTCTCGAGGATGACGCCGGGGAAGACGGTGCCGCGGACTCGCACGTCGGAGGCGACGTGCGCCTCGAACTTCTCGCGGAGGTCGAAGATCCGGTGCGTCCTCTTCTCGAGGAGCTTGACCATTTTTACCTTATCCTGGCGTATGCGGTCGAGCCCCGCGCCCGCGCTCTCGAGCTCGGCCATCGTGCGGTCGGACTGGATGATCAGGCCCTTGAGCTTCTCGATCTCGCGCTCCTCGGCCTCGATCTGGTCCGCGACGAGGTAGTCCTGCCCGAAGGAGACCTCCGTCTTGGCGTAGTTCTCCGAGCCGAGGATCGCGACGTCGACGCCCTTGCGCGCCCTGCAGATGCCGCCGATGAGGGAGCCTTTCTCCCCGACGACGATGACGCGGCCGTTCGTCTTCACGTTGCAGAGGACGCAGCCCGTCTTGAGGCGGATGTCCTCCACCGCGAGGAGGAGGGCCTGCTCGGCGAAGGCCGCGTCGATGCCGAGCCTCGCGCGGATCGTGCCCTTGCGCGCGCCCTTGATGCCCTCGGCGATCCGGACGTGCCCGTCGCTCGAGACGAGCGAGGCCTCGACGGCGCCAGAGATGGTCGCGTCGCCCCCCGCGATGAGGGAGTAGCCCGCGAGCACCGAGCCCGCGACCTGCACGGCGCCGGGGAAGCGGAGGTTGCCCGTCGCGTTGCCGACGTCGCCCTGCACCGCGAGCTTCTCGCGGATGCCGATGCGGCCTCCCGATCCGAAGAGCCCCTCGACGACGAGCTCGCCGCCGATCGCCGCCACGAAGAGGGTAGCGCCGTCCTCGGCCTTCTCCTCGCGGATGGTCGCGTCGTGCTCGGGGACGAGGTCGGCGCCGCCCTGCCCGGCGGACTTGACCGGTTTGCCGAGGACGTCGATGCCGTCCTCGCCCGCGTCCCCCGTCTTCTTCAGCTTGAGGACGGGGTCGCCCGCCTCGATGCGGGTCATCGTATCGCGCTCCCGGAAGTCGGCCCTGTTACCTTCGTGGATCGTGTAGAGGGCGCCCGTCGCCCGATGCACCATCCAAGCCACCTCGACGCTGCCGCCCGGCCTGGCCGGCTTGCCGCGGGCCACGATCTTCTTGAGGACGGGCTTGCCCGCGTGGGCGTCGGACACGGCCTCGGCTATCGCGTAGGGCTCGAGGCCCTGGACGACGCCCTTGGCCGAAAGGGCGGCGAGGACGCCCTCGACGGTGAGGGGCGAGCCGAGGCCTTCCTCGGCGGTCAGGGTCAGCGCGGCCGACATGGAATCGGCCGCGACCGACGCCTCGATGATCGAGTCGCGGAAGCGGACGACGCGGAGGCGCCAGAATCCGTCCTTCTCGTCGGCGAGGAGGAGCCCCGAGGCAGTGGCGACGAGCTTGTCCTTGCCGAAGTCGATATTCTCGTAGGCCTTGACCGCGGGATCGTTGCCCGCGAAGCCGGCGAGGACCTTGCCGTACACGTCGACGCCGTCCGCCCCGGTTCCCGACGCTGGCAGCTCGCCCAGCTTTTGCCCGAGCTGCACTTGGGCGATTTTAGTCGCCTCTTCTATGGGGAAGGCCGCGACGCCGGAGTTCGCCGCGAGGCTGGGGATCGCCTTGTTCAGGCCGGGGTGCTCGGCGAGGCGCCGCCTGAACTCGGCCGCCTTCTCCTCGGGAAGGAAGGAGGCCGAGAGGGCCAGCTTCCTGTCCTTGCCCCTGCCGGGCGCCCGCCCCTGGGCGATGGGATAGTCGAGGAGCTCGGCCTCGGTGCCTTTGTAAAAGCCCAGGATGCCCGGCTTGATTTCGTCGAATTTCATGGAGCGCAGGCCCGAGGCCTTGAGTGCCTGAGTCACCATGGAGAGGTCGAGGGGCCTTCCCCTGCCGCGACCCTTCCAGATCGACAGGGTCGCGGCGACGCCGTCGGGACTCACTTTTATCTCGACCTTGGCGTCCCTGTCCTTCGAGAGGCTCCAGCTGAAGAGAGCCTCCTTGCTCGAGATCGCCCGGGCGATGGCCGCGGCGATGTCCTCCTCGCCGATGAGTCCGTCCTCGGGGGCCTCGAGCTCGCGGGCCTTGGCCAGCAGATCCGCGGCCGCCGGCCCGGGAAGCCGCGGGTCGCCCGGCGTGTAGTTGAGCAAGAAAGTCGCCCCGTCGCCCGAGCGCTCGATCGACCAGGCATGCCGGGGAAGGGGCACGACGTCGGCCCAGCGCTCCCCGATGCGCACGACTCCGTCCTGCTCCGAAAGGAGCTCGTTCTTGCTCCGTTGGATTCCCGTGCCGGTGAAGAAAGCGATCTCGTCGCGGGGGGGCGGCAGGGGCTTGCCGAAGATAGTCTTGCCCGCCTTCCCCGGCTTGGCCTGGGAGAGGATGCCTACGCGCTCTCCGCGCCGGGCCCAACCGGTCCGGATGACCGCGGGGTCGGGGAAGACCTGCTCGCGCTTCTCGCGCTTCTCGGCGACTTGCACTTTCTCCACCTTGGGGGCGAGGAAGGGCAAGGCTGCCGCCTTCGTGACCGTCTTCTCGACCTTGACCGTCTCTACGCTCAGCTTGTAGAGGAGCGGGGCGGGCGACTCGGTGGAGACGCTCGCGACGAGCTCGGCGAGCTCCGGCGGAATTCCCAGATCGGCCCATTCGGGCATCTCGGGCTGCGGCAGCTCGGGGGGCGTCCCGGAGGCGACGATCTCCCTCACCTTGGCCTTGGCCCGGGAGAATTTCTGCACGAGGTCCTCGGCCTTCTTCTGATTGAAGCCGCCGATGCGCGCGTCCATGAGGACGCGGAGGACCTTGTCCGCCGTCCACTCCGCGCCGTTCTGATCGGGAATGAAGCTGAGGCTCGCCTCGATCTCGTCTTCCTCTATGGCGAGCGAGAGGTCGCCTTTAGCCGCGCTCTGAGCCATCGCGCCGCCCCTAGCCGGCGAAGCCCTGCTCCAGGGCTTTCGTGAGCTTGTACTTGAGGAACTGGTTCTCGCGGCGGAGCTTGTCGATCTCGAACTGCTGGCCGCGCACGGTCTCGACGAGCTCGCCCGGCGTCAGCGCGCCCGAGGAGAGAAGCTCCTCGACGTAGGTGACCTTGGCTCCGAAGTCCGCCTCGGCCTCCAGCTCGGCGGTGCGGTAGCCCCCCTCGATCTCGGCGAGGGAGAGGGACATGTCCTCCTCGCCCTCGGCGGAGATGAGCTTGTCCGCGACGCGGTAGATCGCCTGCGAGAGGATGGACTGCGGCTTGTAGCGGATGATGGGGATGCGGCTCCCGAGGGCGACGTCCTGGAGGTCGTCGCGATAGAGGATGCCGAGGTGCTCGATGTCGATGTTGAGGTACTCCTTGCAGGAGCGCCGGATCTTCTGCGACTTCTCGGCGTCCTTGGGATCCTCGAGCATGTTCATGAGGAGGCGCGGCCTGAAGCGCGACATCCGCTCGATCGCGATCGCCCAACGCTCCGGGTCGATGTCGCGCACCTGGTCGAGGATCGCGGGGATGTAGGCCGTGCGGAGGCTGGCGCCGTCCTTGCGCAGGGATTCCATATGCTCGAAGGCCTTCGACCTCTGCCCGAAGGCGCCGTAGAGGAGGCGAAAGACGGCGTTTTTTAGGAAGAGATAGGCGTTGAGCGTCGCCGTGAGGGTGGGCGCGGTGACGACTATGCCGTGGGTGCTCATGAGGAAGAAGTCTAGGATGTTCGAGCCCGTGCCCGCGCCGAGGTCCAGGACGAGGAAGTCCGCGTCGAGGGAGAGGAGCCGCTTGACGAGCTGGTTCTTCTGCGAGCTCTTGATGTTCGCGAGGCCCGGCACCTCGGCGTCTCCGGCGATGAAGCGGAGGTTCGGATAGTCGGTCGGGAGGACTATGCTCTCGAAGGCGGCGCTCAGCGCGGAGGCCCCTTGGGCGGCGCCGTTCGACGCAGTCGAGAGGAAGGTGCCGATACCCGTTTTGGGGGCCGTTACGCCCAGGATGAGATGGAGGTTGGACGCCCCGAGGTCGAGGTCGGCCAGCACTGTCCTGCGCCCCGCCTGGCCGAGGGCGACGGCCAGGTTCGCCGCCACCATGGACTTGCCTACGCCGCCCTTGCCGCTCGCGATGGGTACGATGCGCATTACAGGTCCTCGACCCGCTCGATGTCGCCGGGGGATTGACCGACGCCGGGCTCCGGCCGCCCGGGAGCATCCGGGAGGCCGGGGGCTCCGGCCTTCGGCGGGGAGCCGAGCATCAGGATGCAGAGGCTAGACAGGTCCACGACGACGAGGAAGAAGGCGAGGATGACGCCGAGGTAGGCTATGCCGAAGGTCGAGCCCATCGCCGCGGGATCGCGGATGAGGGCCCCCGCCAAGGGCAGGAAGCAGACGGCGCTCGCGGCTTTTCCGATCGCGAGCAGGGGCCTATACGAGGAATAGCGCGCCGGGTCGAGCCACATGAAAAAAAAACCGGCCGCGAAGAGGAGCTGGGGCGCGGCCGCGTAGCGCAGGAGGCTCGAGACGCTCGGGCTGAGGAGGGCGCCCACGCTGAAGGCCAGGAAAGCCACGGCGAGGAAGCGGAGACTTTCCGCGATCGCCGCGATGATGTGGACAGCCTTGCCTCTCATATATTCTGCAAGTGTACTTGCGCCCCGATGCCCCGTCAAGAAGACGCGGCCTTTCCGGACATGTGCAGGCTCCCCCTTTCGTGCTATCTTAGTCTCACGGCCATGGCGGCGGACCGACCTGAGATTGGTCGCCCCGGGCCGGAAAGCGAGAGAAAATGAGCAGATCCGGGAACGAACATAGGCTCGCGTGGAGCGCCGTGGGGACTGTAGTAGTCCTCGTGTCGGCCCTCGCGCTGTTGGCGCCCCAGGCAGTGGCGCAGGCGACGGACTCTTCCGGCTCCGACGCGGACGCCAGCCGGTACATGGGCAGGCTCGAGGATACCTTCCGATTCGTCCTCCAGAATTATGTCGACCCGGTCGAGGCCAAGAAGCTCTACGAGGGCGCGATGAAGGGCCTGTTCGAGTCGCTGGGCGATCCCTACTCCGTCTTCCTCGACGAAAACATGCTCTCCGACATGACGGACATCACCGCCGGGCAATTCGGCGGAGTGGGCCTGTATATCGGCAAGCAGGCGAAGGATCCCAAGAAGGGCGACGACGAGCCCCGCTACATCGAGATCCAGTCCCCGATCGATGATACGCCCGGCGCCAAGTACGGGCTCCAGTCCGGCGACCTCATCACAAAGATCGACGGCGAGAGCACGGCCCCCTTGAGCGCCTTCGAGGCCCAGCAGAAGATCCGCGGCCCCGTGGGCACGGAGGTCCTCCTTTCGATCCGCAGGGGCGAGGGCGAATTCGACGCCAAGCTCGTACGCGCCATCGTCGAGATCCCCACGGTCAAGTCGGCCTTGATACCGACTCCCGCGGGCAACGTCGGCTACCTCCGGATCATCGAGTTCACGGCCGCCACGCGGGCGGCCTTCGAGGCGGCGCTGCAGGGCTTCGACAAGGCGGGCTACCGCGCCCTCATCCTGGACGTCCGCAACGACGGCGGTGGCCTGCTCCAGGCGGTGATCCAGATCTCGGACGACCTCCTCGACTCGGGGGTCATCGTCTCCACCAAGGGTCGCAACCCCTTCGAGAACTCCATGTCCCGCGCGAGGCCCGGCGTCCTCGCGTCCAGGGACAAGCCCATCGTGCTCCTCATCAACAAGGGTTCCGCCTCCGCCTCCGAGATCCTCGCGGGCGCGCTCAAGGACAACAAGCGCGCCTACCTCGTCGGCGAGAACACCTATGGGAAAGGCTCGGTCCAGCAGATCTACCCGATCGACGCGACCGGCTACAAGATGACGACCGCCCGCTACTACACGCCGAGCGACGAGAACATCGACAAAACGGGCATTCCTCCCGACCTCGAGGTCAAGGAGCCGGAGCTTACGGACGCCCAGTCGGCGAGCCTCGCCAAGCTTATCGATTCGGGAAGCATAGAGGCCTTCGCGAAAGCCCACCCGGACGCGACCATAACCGATAGGAACGCCTTCGCCGCGTCCCTCGCCAAGCAAGGCTATGATCTCACCGAGCGCGTGCTCAGGATCCTCGTGAAGAACCAGCTCGGGCGTACCAAGCCCACGCCGGTCTACGACCTCGAGTTCGATTCGGCGCTCAACGCCTCCCTCAAGCTGATCGACGACCCGAATTACGCGAAGCTCCTGACCGGCGCCAAGACGGTCAGGGAGCTCGTCGAGGCCAAGAGGGCAGCCGATCCTTCGGCCGGCGCCGCGGCCAAGGCTGCTGCCAAGGCAGGTTCACTCAAGCCAGGGGCCTCGGACGAGGGGGGATTGCCCGCGCCCGCGCCCAAGAATTGAAGACGGGGTCGGGCCCCTCGCGATGCGGCAGTTCATCCTCCCGGAGGATTGGGACGGCGGGACGCGCTGCCTCGTCGAAGGCGGCAGCGCCCGGTACATGATCCGTGTCCTACGCTTGGGGCCCGGCGATTCCTTCCCGGGCCTCGATTCGAGCGGTAAGCGCTGGACCTGCAGGGTCCTCGAATCGGAGGGCAGCCGCCTTCTCCTCTCCGTCGCGCCGCCTCCCGAGGGAAGCGACGCGGCCTATCTGCCCGATGTCCGCACCGGCGGCGCCGCCAGCGGCACTTTCGGCGGCGTCGCCAAAGTCCCCTGCCTATCCGCTTTCCCGGGCGAGGAGGCCGCCTCCATTCCGCGGATCATTCTCGTCCAAGGCCTGTTGAAGGGCCCGAAGATGGACCTCGTCGTCCGTCAGGCTACCGAAGCCGGAGTCTCGGCTATCGTTCCCCTCCTCGCGTCCCGGTCGATCGCCCAATCCGAGGGCGGAGCCTCCAGGCGCGTCCGTTGGGAACGCATAGTGAAGGAGGCCATGCAGCAGTCCGGCGGGGCTGCGCATACCGAAGTCCTTCAGCCGATTCCGCCTCCGGGGCTCTCCGCCGCCCTCGATTCCCTGGGGCTCGGGCCCGGACTGCCGCGCATCCTCCTCCACGAGTCTCCCCTTGCGCAGTCTTC
>Ga0265342_10001042_pt1 | contig 27179 bp, 22 predicted proteins | sample 4CB327metaG_FD_203125 | JGI IMG/M metagenome (GOLD analysis project Ga0265342, IMG submission 203125) | Rhizosphere microbial communities from Carex aquatilis grown in University of Washington, Seatle, WA, United States - 4-CB3-27 metaG | ecosystem: Host-associated > Plants > Roots >... | reverse complement strand
CGGATCAGCCCGTGACCGGCGATTTGGCCGGCAGCGAGGGAAATCGACCTGCCCCGCATCTTGTGGGACCGCGCGTGGCATCTTGGTGGGCCGCATGGCTTCCTCGTCTGACGGTACGAGCCGGGGCGCTTGTTGCTGCTGGTCGGCGAGAATATCAGACCGTTGCCCTTGCCAGCTTCCCACTCGATGCACCACGGAAGCGCGCCGTGCTGGTGGCTGACAACGAGGACGCACCGTCGCCACCCGCGCCCCGTCTTGTTGATCTGAGCATTCCCGCCGACTCCGAGACGGACTGCCTGGTCGCGGCGCGTGCCAAGGCAGTGGCGCTGGCCATGGTGGAGCCGGAGAGAGCCCAGTCGTACGTGAATCGGGCTCGCTACGCTGCCTGGCTGCCTGAGCTTCGCCTGCGTGTGGACCGGCGTTTTGGACGCAGCGAGTCTTTGGACCTGCCTTCAACCTCCACTGCCATCACTTCCCCTCTTGGGGTGGACACCGTAGATGACGTACGATACGAGGCACGAGTGACTTGGGATCTGGCCAGGTTGGTCTTCAGCAATGACGAGCTTGCAGCCCAGGCACAAACGATACACATGGCTGAAATCAGGCGCGACATCGAGGTCACGGTTAGCCGGCTCTACTATGAGCGACGTCGCCTCGGTCTGGAGCGGCTGCCTCCAGGTCCAGGAGAGCGAACCGCTGCCATACGGAGGGACGTGCGCCTGCGCGAGATCGAATCCGAACTGGACGCCTTGTCAGGTGGTGCCTTCTCGCAATGCACCGCCGGGCGCGCGTCCGCGCAAGGAGACCCATGACGCAGGAACTGCGCCGCCATCCACGATTCAGCGTCGATGTTCAGGCCAACGTGCGGACCGGTGACGGGCGCAAACTGCCCGCACGCACGCGCGACCTTTCCCGCTCCGGCATGTGTCTCATCACCACCAATGCGCTCGCCCAGCGTGACGAGCTGCTGATTGATCTCATCCTGCTCCTCGGCCCCACCTCCACCTCCGAACCGCTGCCGTTGCGGGCTCGCGTGGTGTGGTGCACGCCCATCTCGCAGGCCTTCCAAGTCGGCGCCATGTTCGAGAAGCTCAGCAAGACCGAGCAGTCGTTCCTCGACATGTTCCTGCGCTATCTCGACGGCAGCATCCTGCCCGCGGGGGCCGAACTCGAAACCCTGGGCGCGTCGTCAGAATCGGAGTCAGAACAACCAGAGCCCACGCCAGAAATGAAGGACGATCCATTCCGGCGCTGACCTTCTGAATGTCATCAACCAGTGGAACCTCCGCCACCCTGATCTGCCCCTGGCCCCTTAGCGTCCAACGACTCGCCGGCATCGGGGGCACCAGTTCCCAGCAGAATATCCGATCGACCTCGGTTAGTATCCAGCCATGACTAGCACAATGCTCGCGGGGCTGTCCCTGATCGACACCACCGGTCTTACAATCCTGGCGACGACGCTTACCACCCTCTTGCTCGGCATAGTGGCGAACCTCTGGCTTCGTGGCCGCTACGGAGCGCTGGAGAAAGACCTGCGCGGCTCTCGCGATCCAGGGGCAACCTTCTCGCGTCCCGTACTGAACCGCATCGTGCGGGATGCAACCGAGGCAGCCCAACGCTCGGGCGCGATGAACGCCCAGGCGATCATCGACGAACGTTTCCAGTCCGATCTCAAGCCTATGCTGTTCGCGGAACGCTTCGTGCGGTCAGCGACCGGATTGGTCATCATCCTGGGATTGTTGGGCACGTTCTACGGGCTCACGCTGTCGATTGGCAAAATCGTTCATTTGGTCTCGACCGAGACTGGTGCCGGGGATGCCGCGCTCGGCGTCAGCCAAGGCTTGACCAATGCTCTGTCGGGGATGGCGGTGGCTTTCTCCAATTCCCTGGTCGGCATCCTGTCTGCCGTCATCCTCACCGTGCTCGGCGTCTTGTCCAATGTGTCGGACCGACGGACCACCGTGATGGTACAGATCGAAACCTACCTTGACCGCATGCTCGCGCACGGGACCAGCGCGGGCGCCGCCACCGAGTCAACCCTCGCTGGCTTCAGCACATCGGTGGCCCGCCTCGACGGCGCGGTGGCGCGCTTCGAGTCCGCTTTGCAGACCTTTGCCACCACGACCAGGGACTTCCACGAATTCAACGTGCACCTCAAGGACAACGTCCAGCGCCTCAGTCTCACATTCGCCGATTTGAGCGATTCATTGAAATCTCAGTATGGCCCGACCATTCCCGGTCGGAAGCTCTAGGAGGGAATGTCCGTGAGATACCGGCGCCCCCTCTTGTCGGATAGCGATGGCACACGCGAGATCTGGCCCGCGTTCACTGACGTCATGTCGACCATGGCGCTCATCATGTTCGTGCTGGTCCTGCTGGCCTACGTGCGAAACCTGATCAGCGAAAAGCGCCTCGAGGATTTCAGGCAAAGAATTGCGGCCTCGGAGCGACAGCTCCGATCAGTGCAGGCGGAAGTCCGCGCGGGCAAGGCCGAGCTTGAAGCCTCGCAAAGCCGACTGCGCGCCCAGCAGGCGGTGGTGGCCGACAGCAATCGCCAGCTCGGCAACCTGCGCACCCAATTGCAGAGCATCGCGGTCCTGCGTGTTTCGGTACTGGACAAGCTGAAACGGGCCATCGAGGCGCAGCTCGGTCGAACCAGCCCAAGCAGCGGACAACTCGCCACCATCGGCAACAACGGTGACATCGCAGTCAACGAAAGCCTGGTGTTCGAGTACAACTCCTACGCCATCAAGAAGCAGGCCAAGCCCTTCCTGGATTCGCTGGCCAAGGCACTAGGCACCCTGCTGGACGATGCAGACGTGCGCGAGAACATCGACACCATCGTCATCCAGGGACACACCGACGAGCGAGGCTCCGCGTCCTTCAACTGGGATCTGTCCGCGAAGCGCGCGACTGCCGTGCTCGACTATCTTTTCCAGACCAACAAGACCCTGGCCGATACCTACGGCAGCTACTTCGCCGCTAGCGCCTATTCCAAGTTCCGTCCCATCAACCCGGCCAAGGTCGAAGCCGCCTACCAACAGAACCGCCGCATCGAGATCTCGGTCATTCCCAAGGACGCCAGCGTGCGCAAGGTGATCGAGGACTACATGCAAAGCACTAGCCCGTAGCGCGACGGATGATCGCGGCGGCGACCCGCACTCCATCAAGCGCCGAGCTGACAATGCCCCCGGCGTAGCCAGCGCCCTCGCCCGCTGGATACAGGCCCGCGAGCGCCGGGGATTCCAAAGTCGTCGGATCGCGCAGGATGCGAACCGGAGCACTGGTGCGGGTCTCCGCCGCGACCAACAGCGCCTGTTCGTGAATGAATCCTGGCCAACGACGACCGATGGTGGACAAGCCTTCCCGCAAGGCCTGCGTAATGAATTCGGGGAACACATCATCCAATTCGGCGTGGACCACACCGGGACGGTAGCTCGACTGGGGCAGGCCGTCGCCGGGACGGCCTGCCAGAAAGTCGGTGGCACGTTGGGCCGGCGCACGAAAATCGCCGCCTCCACGCGTGAACGCCGCCTCTTCGATGCGGCGTTGCCAGTCGATTCCTGCGAGAGGTCCCTTGGCATCGGGCCCAAAATCCGAGCCAGTCACAGTCACCACCAGCGCGGCGTTGGCAAAGGGCGAGTTGCGCTTGGCCAGGCTCATGCCATTGACTACCAGCCCGCCCGGCTCGGTGGCCGCCGGCACAATCCAGCCGCCGGGACACATGCAGAAGCTGTAAACGCCACGACCTGCGCCCGAAGCGCGCAACTCGTAGAACGCCGGCGGCAAACGCGGATGTCCGGCGGCGCGACCGTATTGCAAACGATCGATGAGCGATTGCGGGTGCTCGAGACGAACACCCACGGCGATGTCTTTTCGCTGCAAGGCCAGACCGGCCGACTCAGCCCACCTATACACGTCGCGGGCCGAGTGCCCAGGCGCCAAGACAACCAGGTCGGCAGGAATCTCCCCTGCGCTGGTCAGCACCGCGCGGATTTGTCCTTGGTCTTCGCGCACACCGATGAACGCGCAGTTAAATTGATAGCGCACGCCCAGACTTTGCAGACGCGCGCGCAGGGCCTCCAGCAATTTGGGCAGACGGTTGGATCCAATGTGCGGCCGCGCGTCGACCTCGATGTCGGCGGGTGCTCCCAGGGCCACCAGGTCGGCCAGCACATCAGCGACGGCAATGCGGTCCTTGCTACGCGTGTAGAGTTTTCCGTCGGAAAAGGTGCCCGCGCCACCTTCTCCGAAACAGTAGTTGGATTCCGGGTTGAGTTGTCCGCGATGCAGGCTGGCCAGGTCGGCTCGTCGTGGCTGCACGGGCTTGCCTCGTTCGAGGATGATCGAAGTCACACCAGCCTCGGCCAGGCGCAAAGCGGCCCACGCCCCTGCCGGGCCGGAGCCCACAATCACCACACGCGGAATCTTCACAGCGACGGGCCACGACGGACGTTGCGACCGCGACGGGAACGGGACCACACTCTCACCGGCGCGCGCGATCTCGACCCGCATGCGATAGCCAAGCCGTCGTTCTTTGCGGGCATCAAGCGAGCGGCGCACGACGCGAAACTCGCCGATGTCTGTTTCCGCCCAGCCCAAGACACGCGCCACCTGGACTTTCAAAGAATCGTCCAGTGCTTCGAGGGGGACAAAAATGTCGACGATTTCGCTCATGGGCCTCGGCAAACTGCTGCATTCACGTTACGAGAGATCATTGGCTCTTTCCACGCGCAAGGATTTCTTTCTTGACTAGAGGCCGGTCGCCCCTTAAGAATTTCGGTTTCGACCATACAAGACCGTTCTGGGCTCGCTGCTGGCAGGCCCGTGAACTCGGCCGGAACACCTAGGTCGTCACAGATATCGCAAGTAGCGAGAATTCGCCTTGTTATCTCGAATCGGTCAAAACCAACCCCGCGGCGCCGTTGCGGTCTTCGCCGGCGCGATGGCTTTCCCTGCGGCCCTTCCGGCCCGCGTGGTCCCGCACACAGAAAGCCACACGCCCACTGTTGCGGCCACATCGCCTGAACAGACCGAGCGCGGCCTGCCCAGTGAGGACTGTCTCGCCAACACCATCTGCGCTGTCAAGGATCGCGTGCGCTGGCGCGCCCCCGCGTGGAAACCAGCGTTCTGTCAGAAGATCTCTCACGCCGTACTGGAATCCGCCGAGCGCTACCAGATTCCGCCGGCTCTCATCCTGGCCGTGATGATCAACGAGAGTGACATGAATGCGTCCACCTTCCGCACGACGGTGCGCGCCGGGGCCATCTACGCGAGAGACGGTGGCCTCATGGGAATCCGTTGCATCGTCGACAAGCAGGGTCATTGCAGCAACGGCCACGTGCGGGGCATGGCCTGGAGAAAAGTCATGGATCCTGCGACCAACATCGCGCTCGGCACGCGCGAGCTGGCCCACTACCGCGATGGCGGCGGTGTGAACAAGGTGACCGTGCGGACGCTCGACGGAAAAGGCCAGGTCGTGGTTCGCCAAAAATTCGTCGCTTGTGCGCACAGAAACCACGCCTACTGGGCCCACTACAACCACGGGCCCATGTACATCGATCACGGACCAGCCCGTCACTATCCTCATCGCATTGGCGTTCTCTACTACGCCTTGGCGCGGACCCTGGGCGTCGACACCACCGAGGTCACCACGACCCGTCTCACGGTCAATGATCCCGGCCGACGCCCGCGCACCTTCGACCATCCCGTCGAAGCGCGCTACCAGAAGCTCTGTCAGGCCATCCGTGATTCCAAGTCGGCGTGCACGAGCCCGACGACGGCTGTGCTCCACTAGCCACCATGGCGTCGACTGCGGATCAAAGTTAGCTGTTTCTCACAGAGGCACAGAGGCCGCAGAGGCGGGGGCGCGAGGGAAGGGTTGGATACAGCGCGGTCCCAATCCCTTCTTCTCATCCGATCTCTGTACTACTAGGATGCGGAATTCTCGCGGGCCGCGAAGATTCTCGACGGTGCCGCGATCGTTGCAGGAGGCCGTGGTCGTGGCCGTGGCCGGAGTGATCCCTTTGGTTGCGGCCGTCAGGCTGCGATGTGTTCTCTGTGCCTCTGTGGGGGACGAAGGCGCGCGCGAAGCGCGCGGGGCGGGCAGCGTGGCGGGCCGTCCCGAAGCCCCCGAACGGGGATAGGTAACAAGTCTGCTCCGCGGCCGCGAATTTCCCGACGAGCCGTCGCTATGTCTTCGGTGTGAGAGTCACCTTCTGCGCGACCACCACCGACTCGCCGCCGAAGGTCGGGAACTTCCAGCGCATGGCCGCGGTCTGAAAACACGACGTCATGTCGGCATCGATGGACGGCTTGACATTGACTTCCTTCACGGCGCCCGTCGGCTTGACCGTCAATTCGACGACCAGCGCCAGCCCCGCCTGGTACTGAAGCGCGGAATTTCTCTTGAGCGCCCGCTCGTAGCACACCTGAATGGCTTGCGCGCCCCTCTTGACCACACGGCTGGCGTCTTGCGGCTTGAGATCGCCCCTGCCGATTGCGACCTCATCTCCCGCCGCCTGCTTCTGTTTTCGCAGGTCCGCGATCAAGTTGAGAATCTCGGGATCGTTGAGCTGCAGATGGTTGGGATTCGCCGCAGCCTCGGCGAGCTGGCGTTTGAGGCCGGCGACCTGACTCTTGAGCTCGCTGACTTCGCCCTTGCATGCCACGACCTTGTCGTTGGCCTGGCCAAGCTGGCGGATCGCGTCCGCGTTGTCACCGCCATTGCACCCGAAAGAGAAGAGGCCAACGCCCGCGAGCAGAAACCTCGTCATGCAACGATTCATGTGGTGTTCTTTCCAGACCGATGATGTGCGCCGGACGGCGGCACGGTGCCCGCTGTCGCCCGCGCTAGCGCCGCCTGGCTTCCTCGTCGGTGAACTCGACCTTGCCGCTGTAGTTCGGGCCCTTGCCACGTAGCCAGAATTCGGTCCGCGCCAACACGCGGCTACCACGCTCGATGGTCATGCTGTATTTCTTGTTCGTCTCAAAGTCGGGTTTGGCCACTTCAATACTCGAGGCAAAGATCCGGCTGCCCTTCTCGCGAATGTACTGTTCGTCACCGGCCACATAGCGCTGTTGACCAGGGGCGATCTCCCAGAACTTGACCGTGATCTCGTTGTCGTTGAGCGGCTGGGCGAAAAACGCAATGTATTCGAGCTTCCACACCGCGTGATCGTTGCCCTTTTCCTCCTTGGGCCAGACCTTGTCGATGGATTGGCTGCGCACAGCGGAAACAAACGCCCCCTGCGAACCAAAACGCGTGGGCAGCCTGTTTGCTGTGATGATGATTCGTCCTTTGAAGACGTCTTCTGGCTTCGCCGCCTCGGCCCCGGTCACAAAAAGGAGAATGCAGAGAATGGTCGCTGGAACTCGGAACAACTTGGACATCGCGGCCCTCGTACGGTGGGGTGGGTTACTTAGCCTCACTACTGTAGCTGCTTTTCCTTTCGCCTGCTGGAGGTTTTTTGACGACGCAGCTCACCCTGGTAGCGTTGTCTCTTGATGCTCCAGGCTGGTGAGCCCTGCTCCGCTTCCGCGCCAACGCACGCGCCCGCAGGAGTTTGTGTGAGCGCAGACTACACAGGAGCGCTAGTCGAAGCACGAGCTTTGGCCGCCGCCGATGGCCGGACAGCGGCTTCGCTTGACGTCCTGCTTGGCCTGCTGCGAGCCGGCGGCGCCGCCGCGCGTCTGCTCGGGGAACGGGGCATCGCGACCGCCAAGATCGAGGCCGTTGCGCCCAAGGTGCATTGCGAGCCGAATCTCGATCTGGCGGCGCTCGAATGCGAAGCTCATGGCATCGCCCAAAGAGTCGGCGCCCAGCAGACATCGTCCCTCCACCTTCTCCTGGCCGTGCTGCGCCTAGCCGGCTCGGGCACGGAGGCGTTGCGACGGACCGGCCACGATCCTGGCAAGGTCAGAGCCCTGGTCCTGCGTGCGCTCACGGGCCCAGGACCTTCGGCTGATCGACGAACCGATCGCGCACCGCCAGGCCTGGCCGCTGTTGGGGAACACGAACGCATTGCCGAGAATGAAGCGCAGGGGGACGCGATTCCCCCCCTGCGAGACAATAGCCCAGAGTCCAACCCGGCTGCGCTCGAACAGAGCCCGCACATGACAGCCGAGGAGTCTGCCTGGGAGCTTCTGCCCGTGGAGTCGCCCCGCACGCCGGTTCTGCACCGAGAGCGCGAGGTGGGCCGCGTGTTGGATCTTCTTCAGGCCAAGACCCCACGTGTGATCGCGATCGTCGGCGAGCCCGGCTCCGGACGGACCGTTCTGCTGGCCGCGCTCTCCGCCGCGTCAGCGGAGAAGCCACTGGCGCCGGTGGGCGATCTGGGAGCCATGGCCTCTCCCGGCGTGCTTCTGCAGGCCCTTCACCGCCGCGCGCCCCTGTCGTCCCCCATCGTGCTCGACGGGACGGCATGGCTGGGACCCGAAGGCAGCGATGGGCCGCTGCAGCTCATGTGCACGATGAATGCCGGCCGCCGCTGGGTGATGACCATGACCCCGGCGGATGTGCGGCGCATCGAAGTGGCGGCACCTGACCTGGCGACCAGCCTGGAGACCGTCGTCTTGCCGCCTCTTTCTCCAGCGCTGCTACTGGAAATCGTGGAAGCCGGCCTGGAAGCCATGGCGGAGGCCACCGGGGTCGGCTTTGCGCCCGAGGTGTGCGCTGCCCTGGTGCGCCTGGCGCCGCGCTATCCCAGCGAACGAGCCCATCCCGGTCGCGCCCTGGCCATCGCCGAAATCGCAGCGGCCCGCGCGGCCCGTCTCGGCCAGAGCATGGTCGACGAATGCGGCGTGGCCGAGGTGGTGGCCGACGCGGCCGCGGTTCCGGCCAGCCAACTTCTACGTGATGACGACGATCGTTTTCGCAACCTCGAGGATCGCCTGCACGAGCGCGTGGTGGGGCACGACGAGGCTCGCGGTCGAATCGCTGCGGCGCTGCGGCGGAGCTACGCGGGATTTCGCGGTCACCGGCCGCTGGCGTCTTTTCTCTTGCTCGGCCCGACCGGCGTGGGCAAGACGGAAACCGCCCGCGCCATCGCCGAGGCGCTCTTCGACGGTGAGTCGGCCCTGGTGCGAATCGATCTGTCCGAATACAGCGAGCCTCACGCGGTGGCGCGTCTCATCGGTTCACCTCCCGGGTACGTGGCTCACGAAAACGGCGGACAGCTCACCGAAGCCATTCGCCGACGGCCGGCCTCGGTGGTGCTGTTCGACGAGATTGAGAAGGCACACCGCGAGGTGCTGCTCATCCTCTTGCAGGTTCTCGAGGATGGCCGTCTCACCGACGGTCGCGGTCGCACCGTGGATTTTTCGGCCAGCGCCATCGTGATGACCTCGAACCTGGGCAGTGAGTGCTACCGGCGGAGCCGGTCGCCTGCCGTGTCGACGATTCAGGCGCTGGCGCGTTCGCGCCTGCCTCCCGAACTGTGGAATCGAATCGACGAGGTTCTCTGCTACGCGCCGCTGGCTGAGTCCGAGCTGGGGGCTATTGTCGCGCGCCTTGCGCTGGCATCCAGCCGTCGGCTGCAGGCCGAACGCGGGATCTCGTTCGCCATCGATGACAGCGTGGTCGCTCAAGTGCTCCAGTCCGAGCCCGATCGCAGCCTGGGGGCGCGCCCCCTGCGCCGCGCTTTCGAACGCATGGTGGAAAGTCCGCTGGCCACTGAGATTGTGTCCGGCCGCTTGCGGCGGGGAACCCGGCTGGGGCTGCATTGTGATGCCAGCGGCCGGCTGCAAACCACGTGTCTGGCGTAAGAGCTGGCTAACTTCCTCCAGGCTATTTCGCGTATAGCCCGCGCTGACGGATGTAGCCGAGGACGTTGCGCGGGACTAGGCCGTCAACGGGCTCACCCGCGTGCAGCCGCGCACGAATCTCGGTGGAGCTGACCGCTGGCATGGCCAAAGCCGACCCACCTGCAAAACCGCCGCGCCCCACCACCACCATCTGCACCGAGCGGCGCAACTCGTCCGCCCCGTACCACAACGGCAATTCCGGCTGCAGGTCCGCGCCGATGACCAGGAGAAATTCATGCTCCGGATGGCGCGCCCGCAGGCCCTTGATGGTCAGCAAGGTCGGGCTCTCCTCCCCGCCCAACTGAGCCTCGACGTCGCTGACGCGCACGCGCGAGCCCAAAGCAGCGGCGGCCAGCTCGCACATGCGCAGGCGATCGGCAAACGCCTCCAGGGCCTTGTCAAAAGGATGCTTCCAGCAGGGGACGAACCACAGTTCGTCCACCGCAGCCGTTTCCAGGACGTAGAGCGCGACCAACTGGTGCCCGACATGCGGCGGATTGAAGCTGCCGCCGAAAATTGCCACCCGCATGGCGTGAACCTACCTCATATTCTTGCCCAACGGGACACTCGCGAGAAGAACACAAGAGCGCAGGAGCGGACCTACCGGTAGAGCAGACTCGACTGGCGGCGCTCCGCGAAGCGACGCTGGGCCGGCAACCAAGTCGCCTCCAGCGCGGCCAGCGACAAGCCACCTTCGATGCCGGTGCGAAGGGCATCGCTGCCGCTGAGAAGATCGATGGCCGGCCGGTCGGACACGAATTCGTAGGGTTCGCACCGCCAGCGAAAGGACTCGCCGCCCACCTCGCGCAATTCGCGCAGGATGGCGACGCCGCAGCGATAGGGCTGGAAAACTGTGCGGTCGGTGACGTGAACCTGGATCCCGCCACAGACCTGACCGGCGAACTTGTGAAAGGTGGGGCGGAACCAGAGCGGACGAAAGAGCACGCCGCGAAGCCGGTGGCCCGCCAGCCGCTCGGCCAGGCGAAACCCGTCGATGAAGGGCGCGCCGATGATCTCGAAAGGCCGGGTCGTTCCTCTCCCCTCGGAAACATTGGTGCCCTCAACCAGGCACAGGCCGGGGTAGACAAACGCCGTGTCCACGGTGGGCATGTTGGGAGACGGTATGACCCAAGGCAGAGCGGTCGCTTCGTAGAAGTCATGGCGGCGCCAGCCCCGCATGGGCACCACCGTCAGGTCCACATCGAGAGGTGAAGCGAAGCGCGGCTCGCCCCACGAAATTCCGGCCCGCACCATCCGCGCCACCTCGGCGATGGTCAGGCCGTGGCGCACCGGCAGCGACGCCAAGCCCACGAAAGAATCATAGCCCGGTTCGATTTCTCCGCCTTCAATCGCGCTGCCGCCGAGGGGATTGGGACGATCGAGCACCACCACGGCCACGCCGGCTCGGGCCGCCGCCTGCATGCTGAGGGCCATGGTCCAGACGAAGGTGTAGTAACGAGTGCCGATGTCCTGCAGATCGACCAGCAACACGTCGGTGTCGGCCAGCGCTTCCTGGGTTGGCTGCAACGATCCGAGCGATTGGCCATAGAGGCTGGTGACCGGTATCCCGGTGCGCCCATCGCGCTCGCCGTCGACGCTCACCATGTCCTGGGCCTCGCCCCGCACCCCATGCTCGGGGCCGAAAAGGCGCACCGGCCGCACGCCCGCCGCCGTGAGGCGATCGACCACGTGGATCAATTGTGCGTCCACGCTGGCAGGATGGCAGAGCACGCTCACCCGCCGTCCCCGGCACAGATCGAGCCTTTCCGCGCAAAGGACATCAAGACCAGAAGCGACTGCCATGACCGCTGGTTTCCTCCGGCTCTGTGGCCACCCCTTCCACCTCTGTGTTCTCCAGCGGAGGGTGGCCGACAAGACGAATCGACTTGTTCGCAGGCTGCGCGTTCGAGAGCTATGCGATCTTCACAGGCTTGAACCAGATCTCCGCGCCCTCGGTCACGATCTGGAAGCGCACGCTCTTGCACTCCCACTTCTCGCGCAGTCCGGCCTCGGCCAGGCTGAGTTTGGCCATGAAAGACTGCACGCTGAGTCCGACCGTGGGTTGGCCGATGGCCTTCAGCGCATTCATGTATTCGTTGAAGAGCCTCGGGTAGTAGGCCGCCTCGCTCTCCTCGGCCAAGGCCGCCACCGCAGCCGGCGAAGCCGTGCCCTCGGTGTTGCCGATGCTCATGAGGTCGGCCTTCCAGCGCTTGGTGGCGGCGTCGTCCTCTTCCTCTTCAACCGTCTCTTCGTTGGGCTCCTCCCGTCCAAGCAAACGGGCCAACATGACGTTCAGGCTGTTTGACAGTCCCTCGAAATCGGGGCCCACGGGCTTGAAGGTGTAGTCGATGTTGGTGTTGATGATCTCGGCGACTCCCAGTTCAATCTTGTCGAGCGGCGCGATGAACCGGCGTGCGGTCATGGCCGCCACAATCAGCGCGACCAGCACGGCCAGCAGGCCCAGGAAGAGAACCTTCATCCCTTGGGACTGCACCCGGCTCATGCCGTCGCTCAATGAGGCGAGGATGGCGAAGCCGCTGGTCTTGTCTGCAAAATTCCCCGGCATCGGGGCCGCCACCACAGCATAGTCGCGGCCTTCGAGGAACCAGTGGGCCACCTGTGTGCCGGCGGAATTGGAGAGCGCCACCGCGGCCAGCCTGTCGCCGGAGAACAGGAAGTTGCTCAGGGCCTGCGTCTTGGCCACATCCTCCTTCGAGGGGTCGGCGGCAGACACGAAGCTTGAGGTGTACACCTTGTCCGCGTGGAAGTATCCGATTTCCGTGCCCAGAAGATCGCGGTTCTCCCGCGCGGTCTTCGCGCTCACCACCCAGGCGACCAGCATCGCCCCGACTGTCGTGCCATCCGGCCGGGTGATCGGGGCGACCGCCACCACGTGCACGCCCCCGTCGCGCCACGTCCAAATATCCTTGACCGGAATTCCCTTGAGCCCCTGGGCGACCGCTGGGTATTTGGCCCGCAGATCTTCGCCGTAGTCGGCGTTGGGGTTCAGATTGCGAGCGATGATCTTCCCGGTGGAATTCAGGATGGCCAGAATGTCGGCCTTCCGCTGTTGTTTCTCCAGTGCGGCATTGAGCTTCTCGCACTCGTCGAAGGCCGCCTGGCGCAAAGCGGTCTCCTCGGTATTGTCGAACACCGCGACCACAGCGGGCTTGCGTCCCAGCTCTGCAGCGAGATTGGCCAAATCGAGGCTCACCAGTCGGCTGATCTGTTGATAGATCGACTGGGCTCGCGAAACTTTGGCCTCGGCATCCTGAGTCGCCGCTGCCTTCAAGTCCGACGTGACCCAAAGGAAGAAGAAGACCGTTGCAACCAGGATCAGTGCCGCGGCGATCAGTCCAATTCTGATGCGATACATGTGGCTCCTCGGGCTGGCTGGGGTGAAGTGATCAGGCGCGCTTCGTCAGGACAGCGAAACACGCGACGAGCGCCGGGGGGAATATCAGCACCTGGCACGCGGGCAGTCAAGATGAGGGACTGCGAATAGACGCCAGAGGGCGCGGTAGCAGACTCGACTGTGATGATGGGCTGATCCAGAATGGCGCGTCTCGCCAATCGTTAGTTTCGGCAAGTTGAGCCAGTCATCGTCGGTCTTGCCAAGAAAAATTGACAAGAAACGCACTTTGACCTACATGTAGGAATTATGCATACCAAATCGTGCTCGCCCAAGTCTCAGTCGAGTACTGACAACCGCGACCGCCGAGGTGAACGTCGCCGAAAGGTTGACCTTCTCGTCAACCGATTCTTGAACGGCTACCCCTACCTCTGTCGGGCGACAAACATCAGCCGCACCGGAATCCGTGTCGTGCCGCTCGGTGAGCCAGCGGCGACGACGCGGTTCATGGGCCTGCAATTTCAGCTTCCCGGCAGCTCGGAAATCGTCACCGCCTCGGGCGAGGCCGTGTTCGCATCGGGCTCACGCGGGCCAGTGGGGATTCGCTTCACCCGCGTGCCCCGGGCTTCGGCAGAGCAGATCGGCCGCTTTGTCGCTGGCCGCCACGACTGACATCTGGCGCGAGCACATCGAAAACTGACCTGGCCGGCCGGCCCGTCATGACGGGCCAAGATTCTACCACTTTCAATTTCTGTGGCTTTGATGGTAGTGGTGCTAGGAATACAACCTTGCAACCAGTGACCTCGCCGGGCGTGATCTCTCCCTGTGAGTCTATGCTTGACAGGTCCCGCCTAACCTCGCTCATATCTTGAGCCATCCTCGGGAAATTCCCGGGAGGCAGCACCAGAACCACGCACGGAGATATGTCTTGGAGCAACCGAAGAAGCCCGGTCCCGGTAGGGATATTGCAGACCTCAAAGCCCGCCTCGGCCTCGCCAAGGGCCCAGCTGTCGCGCCACCTCGGCCCGGCGCTCCGCCGGCCCCTGGCCCGAGCGCTATTCCCAACCCGCTGGCGCCACCGCCGCCACCGCCGATGCCTTTTGCGCCGCCGATGCCCTTTGCGCCGCCGCCTTCGCTGGGCGCTCCCGCTGCGGCGCCTAGGTTTGACGATCCCTTCGCTGCCATGCGACCGCCCGAGGGCAAACACTTTGATCTGCAGTCTGTTGACGACGGCAGGCCGGCCGTCAGCGTGCGGCGGACGGCCAGCATGGCCGCGCTGGTTATCTTCATAATCGGCATCCTTGTGGCCGGCGCGGTCGGCTTTGGATTTGGTGCGTCTGCTGTGGGCCGCCGCATGTTCAACCAAGCCAACTTCGGCGCCAAGCGTGTCAAGACCGAGTTGGACGAGATGCAGAAGACCATCACCGAGATCACGACGAAGGTGAACATGAGTTCGCAGCGGTTGGCGGCCACCAAGCAAGAGCCCCTCGCCTTCGACTACAAGCTTATCGAGGATCTGGAGCAGGTGAAGCTGGACCCGCGTCCTGATACTTCGCGCATCTTCAAGGTTAACTACTACCTGCTCGAGGATCTGGCCATCGATCGCCTGATGAACTATTACTACGACACCATCGCCCTATTCGGCGAGGTCGAGCGCCACATCAAGCGGACCAAGGCTGATAAGAGCGTCCTCGAAGCCTTTGCTGCCAAGCAGGCTGCCAAAGGCGGCGAAGACGCCAGCAAGGGAGTGAACTACGGCGTGGTGTTCGATTCGCGCGGCAAGCTGGCTATCTCCACTTTGGTCGAGGTGGGCAAGCCGGTGTGCAAAGGCGGCGCGGAGACCTGCGGCGCCGCAGACATCGAGGGTTTCATGATTCGTTCCAACACCGGCGCCAACTGGACCCCCCGCAAGGTTGGCCCCAAGCCCGAGGGCGACAAGCTCGTTCCCATCGAGAAGACGCCGCTTTTCGAGGCCGTCATGAGTGGGTCGCCGGATTCGGTCCGCATGGAGCAGTACAAGCAGCGCTACAACAACATCCGGCTCATCCTGCAACGTCTCGCCTCCACCAAGAAGGAGTTGGGGGACGCCATCGACAAGGCCGCCGCCCGGCCTGATCTGTTCACGCTGTAGCTTGTTTCCGGGACCGGAACCGGTGGCCGTATCCGACGCCCGTCGGCCTCCAGCCACCGGATTCGGCTCCGGCATCCGGCCCCGCCGACTGCCCGCCCTCAGTCCAATCCCACCTCGGCGAGGTCTTCTTCTGACATCCCGAAAAAGTGCCCGGTCTCGTGCAGGAGCGTGATGCGGATTTCTTCGCCCAGCTCCTCGGCACTGTGCGCGGCGCGCTCCAGGTTCTTGCGGAACAAGAGAATCTGCGTGAGCTGGGGCTGGCCCCCCATCGCGGATTCGTCCGAATAGGGCGAGCCCGCAAACATGCCGAGCAGGCGCGGGTCCAGGCCTTTGTCCACCTCCTCGCGTGCGGGAAGGTCGACTATCAAGATGGGCACATGCGCGATCAGCTCGCGCACCCGTTGCGGCAGCTCGCGCAGGGCGGCCTCAGCCACCTCTGCCATCTGCGCTTCCGACAAGAGAGGCCTGGCCAGCGGCTTCTCTGAATCCAGCGCCAGCACGCGCAGCCAAGCCCCGCGCTTCCCGGCCTCGTCATTTCTGGCCTCAGCGCAAAGGCCCAGACCGTGCCAGGCGTCGGCATCGCGGTCGTCCGCATCCACCAGCGCCTGAAGACGCTGTGTGGCCTCGTCCACATCGCCAACCTCGATGAACAAATGGGCGAAATCCAGCGCGAGGGCGGATGGCAATGCCGCACCTGCTTGCAGAGGCGGCAACTCCGCCAGGGTCTTGCGGGCCGCCGTCGGCTTGCCCACATCGATCTCGAGCCCTGCCTTGAGCGCCAAGGCTTCGAGAAACTCGTCTTCCTCCTCGGCGCGGTCGAGGGCCGCAGCTGCGTGTTGCAGCGCCTCGCCCAGCCGCTCGGGGTCCTCGGCCAAAATTTCGGCGGCCCAGATCTCGGGCGCGGCCCAGTTGAGGTCAGCCTGGGCCGCCTGTTCGAGAAGCTGCAACGCCTCTTCGATGGCGCCCGTCTGACGGCAGCAGGCCGCCTGTATGAGAAGCACATCGGGATGGCCCGGGTCCTCGCCGTGCAGCTTCTCCGCCAGGCGCCGGGCACCGGATTCATCGCCCGCTTCCAGCAGGGCCCAGGCGCGTTCCAGCTCGTCGTCGAAACTCATCGCCGGCTGCGCGCCTCTTCCAACGCGTCCGCGATCATACGGTCGTGCTGCGACGGATCGACCCAGCGGGCCTGGCCCGACGGCGGCAACAAGTGAATGGGATCGAAGTAGCAAAAGTATTGCCCCGGATGCACCACGGGTGAGAGGTAGACCGAGATTCCGGTTTCGCGGTTGTAGTGTTCCCACGAGTGCACGTCGCGCTTGCCACCGCCCGGCGTGTCCACCACGGTGGCCGGCGTGTTGTAGCCAGCGGTCAACCCACGCAGCTGCTTTTCCAACTGCGCTCCGCTCTCCACGGTGGTGCGCAGATCTTCGACCCCCTTCACCATGTCGTGCACGTAGATGTAGTAGGGGTGCACGTTGACGAAGCTCAGGCGCTTGATGAGCACGCCCATGACCGCAGGAGTGTCGTTGACCCCGCGGATAAGCACGGTCTGGTTGCGAACCGTGATGCCGCGATCAAAAAGCTTGTTGGTCGCGGCCTGCGTGATGGCCGTGATCTCGTCGGGATGATTGAAGTGGGTGTGAACCACCACTTCCTTGTGGAGGCGGCGCCCCTTGTCCGCAATGCCGGTCAGGGCGTCGACCCACGCGCTATCGCTGAGGATCTTCTGGGGCATGACCGCCGGCATCTTGGTGGCCCAGCGAATCCGCCGCACATGCGGAATGGCCAAAAAGGCCTCGCCCATGTAGGTCACCTGCTCATCGCGCAGTTGCGAGACATCCCCGCCCGAGATGAGAATGTCCTCCACTTCCGGCCGCGAAGCCACGTACTCGAAGGCCAGACGCCAGCGCTCGACATCGACGCCGAACTGCAGTTTGGTGACCTCCTCGGTGTCGAGGCCCACAGCGTAGCTGCGGGTGCAGAAGCGACAGTAAACCGGGCAGGTGTCGAGCGGCAGGAAGAGAACCTTGTCGGGATAGCGGTGCGACAGTCCGGGCACGGGCATGTCTTGCCGTTCGTGCAGGGGGTCGAGATCCACCTTGGGATGGTCAGGCAATCGGCGCGAGGCCAGCGGGATGAATTGAATGCGCAGAGGATCCTCGTAGGGCCGCGACCAGTCGATGAGCGAAAGCAGATAGGGTGAAACCCGCACCGGCATGGGCGCGTGACGAAATCCCTCCTCCGCGTCGAGCACGAAATCGGCATCAACCAGGCCTTGCAGCGCGGCCAGCAGGCGCGGGACGTTGGTGATGGAATTTTTCGCCTGCCAGCGGTGGTCGAGGAAATCTGATTCCGGCACCTTGGCGTAGGCCTGCAAGCGCTGCCAGAAAGGACCGTCGCGCAGCTGCCGGTGGGCCAGGGTCGCGGGATCCGCGGGCGGCTTGAGCGTGGGCGGCAAGACCGGCGCGTGGGCCTTGAGCGAGGCCGAGACTGGATTGGACATGTCCTGCTGGTGGTCTAGCTCAAACCAGGTCCATCGGCCAGCCTTCTACCGCCGCGGGGCCGGGGCCGGTGGCCGAAACCGGATCCGAATCCGGCGACCGGTTCCGGAACCGGTACTGGCTACCCCAACGTGAGGACCAGCTGATAGCCATCACGCACGATGACCAGTCGCCCCCCGCCGCCACGGCTGAGCTTCTGTTCCAGTTGCTTGAGCAGCGCTGCCGTGGCGGGCTTGCCCTGCGTGCCCAGCACCACGTGGGTGATGACGTCGCCCGGCTGCAGGCTGCCGCTGGCCGGGCTGCGCCGGTCGACCGACACGACCTTCAGCCCACTGTTCCCCAACTCCTGTACCTCGGATGGACTCAAGGGGATAACCTCCATGCCCATCACCTGGGTGCCGCGCAGGTCGGCGTTCTCCGTCAAACGCACTGGCGCGGTCGCGCGCCGGCCGCCACGCAGGTAGCCCACAGCCACGGTCTCGCCCGGTGCCCGGGACTGCACGATGCGCTGCAGGCCTGCGCTGTTCTCGGCCCGGCGGCCTGCGACCTCGACGATCACGTCGTTGGGACGTAGACCGGCCGTCTCGGCCGGCGATCCCGGTTGCACGACGTTGACCAGGGCGCCCGGCTCGAACGGGATTCCCAGGCGCTTCGCCTTCTCGGGCGTGAGGTTCTCGGTCCCGACCCCGAGGTACCCGCGCGCCACGCTGCCGCCACGTTGAATCTGGTCGGCGATCTGCCGCGCCAGATTGATGGGAATAGCAAAGCCAATGTTCATGGCCATGGCAGGATTCAGGATGGCGGAGTTGATAGCAATGACCTCGCCGCGGAAGTTGAAAAGCGGCCCGCCCGAATTTCCCTGGTTGATGGCCGCGTCGGTCTGGATGAAGTCTTCATACTGCGTGATCTGGCCACCCAGCATGCGGTTCTTGGCCGACACGATGCCCATGGTCACGGTCTGGCCCAGGCCCAGCGGGTTGCCGATGGCCAGGACGTAGTCGCCCACTCGCACCTGCTCTGAGTTGCCTAGCACGGCGGGCCGCATGTCGCCGGGGGGCCGGTTGAGCTTGACCACCGCCACGTCCGTGGCCGGGTCACTGCCGACCACCCGCGCCTCGAAACGCCGCTGGTCGCCAAGCTGCACCCACACTTCGTCGGCCCCCGCGACCACATGATTGTTGGTCAGGATGATGCCGGCCTTGCTGACGATGAAGCCAGAGCCCAAACCCATTTGCGTCTCGCGCCGGCTGGGGGCATCGCCCATGCCGAAGCGTTCGCGGAAGTACTGCGAGAAAGGATCTTCATGGGTAACCCGGGGAATGACCTTCATGCTCTGGATGGTCACCACCGAGGCCTTCACGCGCTCCACCAGGGGGGCGACCGAAGCGCCCATGTCAGTCGGCGCGGGCACCGACTGGGCTGATGTCAAGACGATTGCGACAGCGAACGAAAGAGACGCCAGTGTCATAGCCCCTATCTTACAACGCCGAAAGCGGAGCGCCCGCCCTGCCCTGGTGAGACCGGAAACCGGTGCCGGAGCCGGAACCGGATCCAGGGCCGGAACCGGATCCGGCCAGCGGCCAGCGGAACCGGATTCGGCCACGGCCATGGCCACGACCTCCGGCGGCTAGCGCGGAATTGCGGCTAACCGCGATACACGACGATGCCGCGGGTCGGATCGTATGGAGTCAACGCAACCGTGACCTTGTCGCCGAGCACGATGCGGATGCGGTGCTTGCGCAGCTTGCCGCCAAGATGAGCGAGGACCTGGTGGCCGTTCTCCAGCTCGATCTTGAAATTGCCCGCTGGCAAGACCTCGATCACGCGGCCCTGGAATTCTATGTGTTCTTCTCGACCCATCGTGGCGGGACAGAAGTTACTCGCTAGTCCCGCTGGGGTCAAATCATGAAAATGGTTGGAGTTCAGTTAGACTGTTTCGTCGCTACCGTGGCACCGCCTCCTCTCATCCATTCTCCGCTGGTATCGCCTCCGGCCGATTCCGAGGGAGTCTTGGCCTACATCGAAGATCTGGGCGATCTCAGCACCGGGAACGCCGTGCGCCTTCTGCGCAACGGGGCTGAGGCGTTTCCCGCCTGGCTGGACGCCATCGACGCAGCCTCCACGCGGATATCGATGGAGATGTACATCTTCGACGACGACCGGATCGGTCGGCGCTTCGCGGACGCCTTGTGCTGCGCGGCCCGACGCGGAATCTCGGTGCGCTTGCTTTACGACTTCATCGGGTGCCGTCATGACTCGCCCGGGTTCTTCGCCAACATGCGACGGGCGGGCGTCTACACCATGGCCTACCACCCTTACCACCTTTGGCGCCCGCGCTTCTGGACCCTCATCCGACGCAATCATCGCAAGACCTTGGTTTGCGACGGCCAGATCGCGTTCGCTGGCGGCATCAACGTGGCAGATGCGTGGCTAGCCGCCAGCGACGATGGAGGTGGCTGGCACGACGTTGCCGTCGAGGTCAAAGGCCCAGCGGTGCAAGCCATCGAGCAGACGTTCCTGCGCACATGGAACTGGCGGGCCAAGCGACGCTTCCGTTTCAAACGCAGGCGTGTGCACTGCCCTGCCCCGGCTGGAAACGTCGCCCTGGCCGTAGTCGCCAACCGCGAGCTGGTCGACCGCTTCTCCATTCGGCGCGCCGCTCTACACGCCATCCGAGCCAGCCGCGAACGCGCCTATCTGGTCAGCCCCTACTTCATGCCTGACGTCGGCTTCATCAACGGACTGGCGCGCGCCGTGGCCCGCGGCGTGGATGTGCGCGTGCTGGTACCGGTCTCCAGCGACAGCCTGCTGGCCGATCTGGCTTCACGAGCCAGCTTTGCGCGCCTGCTCAAGGCCGGCATCCGGCTCTTCCAACATAACCCAGCGGCTCACAGCAAAGCCCTTTTGGTGGACCGCGAGTTCGTGTCCGTCGGCAGCTACAACTTCGACCACCGCTCCTTGGTCTACAACCTGGAACTGGTCGTCAACGCGCTCGATCGCGAATGCAACGAAGCCCTGGCCGCAACGTTGCTAGAAGACATGGCCACGGGAACCGAAATCCGCTGGGAGCAGTTCAACCGGCGCCCCTTGCTTGAGCGGATGCTGGAGAGGCTGGCGTATGGGTTACGGCATTGGTTGTGATCACATTTCATCAAACTCCGCGACGACCGGCGCATGATCCGACGGGGTCTGGCCCTTGCGAGCTTCGCGATCGATGACCACCGACCGGCTGCGCGCGGCCATCGTCTCGGTGCACAGAATGTGGTCGATGCGCAGTCCGCGGTTCTTGGGGAAGGCGAGCTGGCGGTAATCCCACCAGGTGTACTGGCCCGGCTCAGGATGAAACTGGCGGAACATGTCGACCAGGCCCCAGCGACGGACCTCGGCCAGGGCAGCTCGTTCGTCGGGATGGCACATCACCTGGTCGCGCCAGGCTTGGGGATCGTAAACATCCCGATCCTCGGGCGCGATGTTGATATCGCCGCAAAGAACCAGTGGCTGGCTGGCCTCGGCGTGGGCAGCCAGCCACGCGCGCCAGCGCGCTAGCCACGCCAACTTGTAGGCGAACTTGTCGGTCCCCACGGCCTGTCCGTTGGGCACGTAGAGGCTGCCCACGCGAACGCCGCCCACACGAGCAATCAGGAAACGCGCCTGCGCATCTTCGACCCCGTCGCCAAAGCCGCGCACAATGTCGTCGAGGGGCTGGCGCGCCAGCACGGCCACGCCGTTGTAGGTCTTCTGGCCGTACGCGGCCACGCGATAGCCCAGCGACTCCAGTTCCTCCGCAGGAAAGGCCTTGTCCTCGACCTTGGTCTCCTGCAGGCAGAGCACATCAGGCGCCTGCGCGGCCAGCCACGCGCGCACCCGTTCCATGCGAGCGCGAATGGAGTTGACGTTCCAAGTAGCGATCTTCATGCTCAAGCTGGGATAGCAAGAAAAGAAAGCGCCGTGAAGATCTACACAGGATGTGATCATGCGGGGTTCGCCCTGCGCAACAAGTTGGTCGATCGCATGCGCAGCCAGGGCCACGAGGTGGTGGATTTCGGCACCAACTCGGAGGCTGCGTGCGACTACCCCGAATTCGCCGCCCTGGTGGCCAACGCCGTCCGCAGCGATGTCGGCTCGGTCGGGGTGCTGGTGTGTGCCACGGGGCACGGCACGGCCATTGCGGCAGGAAAGGTGCGTGGCATCCGCGCCTTTGCTCCCACCAGCGTCGAAGCCGCGCGCCTCTCGCGCTTCGACAACAACACCAACGTTCTCTGCCTCGGCGGCCGCCTCTTGGCCGAAAGCGATGCCTGCGAGATCGTCGATACCTGGCTGTCCACCGGCTTTGCCGGCGGCCGCCACGGTCGCCGCATCGCCAAGATCTCGGCCATGGAAACCGCTGCCGCCCTCAATTTTCTCGTCGAGAGCGAGTACCTTCATCTTGCCGCCAAGAGCATCCCGGCCAGCCTCTGGGGCAAAGACGCCGCTGCTTTCGCACCCACCTGCCGCGCGGGCGAAGGCATCAGCCACAACCTGGGCTGGCTTGACGCCCCCAGCGAGATGGAACGCGAGCTGGCCGGCATCACGGCCTTTGCGGACCAGGTGCGCAAAGCTGGATTCCGCCGTGCCGTGCTAGTGGGCACGGGCGGTAGCGCGCTGCCGGCCGAGGTGTTGGCGCGGATCTTTGGACCGGCCGCGGGCTGGCTCAACGTGTTTGTTCTCGACTGCACTGACCCGGCAGCGGTGGCGGCGGTTGAGACATCGATCGACCTCGAGCGCACCTTGTTCGTGGTCGCTTCCAAGTCCGGCGCCACCCCAGAGGTGTGCGCGCTGGAGCGCTACTTCTGGGCCAAAGTGTTGCACCGTTCGAACGGCGACGCCAGCCGGGCTGGCCAACACTTCGTGGCCATCACCGACGCTGGCACCCAGCTTGATCAACGAGCCTCGGCCAACCACTACCGTCACGTGTTCAACAACCCGGCCGCCATCACTAGCCGTTTCTCCGCGCTGGGTCCCTTTGGTCTGGTCCCGGCGGCGCTCATGGGCATAGACATCGGCCGCCTCCTGGCGCGCGCCAAGACCATGGCCGCCGCCTGCCGGGAACCGATGCCGACGCTGAACCCCGGTGTGACCTTGGGGACGCTCATGAGCGCGCTGGCGGCCGTTGGCCGCGATAAGCTGACCTTGTTTTTCTCACCCGAGCTGGCGCCGCTGGGCGCATGGATCGAACAGCTCGTCGCCGGCGCAACCGGCAAGCAGGGACGTGGCATCGTGCCTGTAGACAGTGAGCCGCCGTGCGCGCCGTCGGGTTACCGTGCGGACCGGTTGTTTGTCGTGGTGAAGCTGCGTGGCGGATCTCCAGCCGCGGCGGTCGAACAACTGGAAGCCATCATCACCGCCGGACATCCGGTCTACGAAATCGAGCTGGGCGACAAGTACGATGTCGGCGCCGAATTCTTTCGTTGGGAGTTTGCCACCGTGGTGGCGGCCAGCCTGCTCGATGTCAATCCTTTTGACGAGCCCGAAACCGTCGAGGCCCGGCAAGCCAGCCGCCGCTTGCTCGACGGCTATCGGCAGACGGGCACGCTTCCCGTCGCGCTCGGCTCGGTGGATGCCGCCGACAGCGCTATCGTGAAGCACGTGGCCGCGGCCAAGCCCGGTGACTATCTCGCCATTGACGCCTTCTTCCAGCCCACGCCCGAGCGCGATGGCTTGCTGGGCGCCATCCGCACGCTTTGCCGAGATCGGCTTCGCCTTGCGACCACCGCGGGCTACGGGCCACGCTGTTTCCACGTCACCGGACAACTCCACAAGGGCGGCCCCCATACCGGCATCTTCCTGCAACTTCGCGCCTCGGTCACAGCCGACTTGCCCATTCCCGACGAGCCGTTCACCTTCGGCGTGCTACGCGACGCCCAAAGGTTGGGCGATCTAGAAACTTTGCAAGCGCACGGCTGCCGCGTCCTCCAAGTTGACTGCGGCCCTGCTCCCGACGCCGGGCTGGCCAAGTTGTTGGAGGCTCTGGGCGTCCTCGGCCAGTAGCGCCGGCCATGGTCCCTGTCATCGACTCACACTGCCACCTAGATTTCGACGACTTCGCCAAGGATCTGCCCGCGGTGCTGGAGCGGGCTCGCCAGGCTGGCCTGGTCGCAATGATCTGCGTCGGTTCAGGCGCAGACCTGGCCACCGCGCAGCGGGCCGCAGACTTGGCCGATCGCGAACCCGACGTATTCGCTGCCGTCGGCATCCACCCCCACGACGCAGCCAAGATCGAGGACGACTGGTGGCCCGCGCTGAACAAGCTGGCGCAAAGCCCCCGCGTGGTAGCGGTGGGCGAGACGGGACTCGACTACTTCTACGACCATTCGCCGCGCGACAAGCAGGCCGAGGTCTTCAGGCGATTCCTGGCGCTCAGCCGGTCGGCGCGGAGGCCTTTTGTCTGCCACGTGCGCGATGCCCACGAGGATGCGCTCACCATTCTGCGCGCGGAGGTGGCTGGCGAGGCGGGCGGCGTGGTGCATTGCTTTTCGGGCAACCTGGACCATGCGCGCGGCTATCTTGATCTGGGTCTGGACCTTTCCTTTTCAGGAATCCTGACCTTCAAGACCGCAGACGAAATCCGCGGCGTGGCTGCCTACGCGCCTTTGCGCTCGATCCTGGTGGAAACCGATGCGCCCTTTCTGGCGCCCATACCCTTTCGCGGAAAGCGCAACGAGCCCTCCTTTGTGGTCAAGACCCTGGAGGCGCTGGCCGCAGTTCGCGGCATCCCCTTGTCACAAGCGGCCGAAGCCACCACGGAGAACGCGCGAAAGCGGTTCGCGTTGCCCGCGGTCGCGGCCGCGACGGGCGACGGGTAGCTGTCCAGACGAATCACTTCGCCCTTGCGGCCGTGAGGCTGCGTGGCGATCACGCCGTCTACTGCCTCAGGTACTCGACCAGTCCACTGATGTTCTGGGTCTTGATTGCGCCGGCGACGAGACCTGCGAGCTTCTCCGCGCCTGCAATGCTGGTATGCGTTGCGTCAGTCCCCATCGCGTGGTACGCCGCCAGCACTTCCGTCTTGGTCATGCCAAGACCGTTGTACCAGGCGGTCGAGAGGGCGGTGAGGTCGATGAAGGGCACGCTCTTGTCCTTCGCGGCCCCAGACGCCGACACGGCATGCAGGCTGGATTGATCGCCTACTGGAATGCTGCTGACGCGAGCCGGAGGAGAGATCAGAATTGCGTTGACCTTCGCGGCTTGCGCGTCGGTTACATACTTCTCGAGGTTTGTCTGGACCGTGCTGTCGGCCACCCCTTTGTCGTTGTGACCGAATTGAATGAGCACCCAATCGCCCGCGGTCCAGTGCGACTTGATGGCGCCCCACAACAGCGAGTTACCGTAGAACGACGAGGAACTCTCGCCGCTGTCGGCATAGTTGGCGACATCAATCGGCGGCGCGAAATACTCAGGCAGCATCTGTCCCCAGCCGCCAAATCCAGAACCAGGTTGGTCGCACGCGGTCGAATCGCTGGCGATAAACAGCATGGTGGGCCTATCGGCCGCTGTGACCAGGGCATGTCCAATGGCGCTGATAGCTGGGGGAGTTGCCGTCGGGCCGGAGAAGTACATGTCCAGGCCTGGGGTACCGGCGGACACGTCCTCAGCAGGCTCGCTCTCCTTGGTTCGGACATCCACCACAAAGGCGTACGTCAGGGATTGGCCCGGATTGATGGTCACCGGGGCCAACAGGCCTCGGTTTGCTTCCGCACTCACGTAGGTTTGGCTCGCGGCGGCCCCGCCAAGAGTGACAGTCACGGCGTAGTCCCCCGCCGAGCCTCCAAAGTGACATGCGATACAGGTTGGCCCGGCGCCGCCGCCGGGACAGAGGGTTCCGGACATTGCCGCCGACTGGCACACGGCGTAGTCTTGCGCTGTTGGCGTGGGGTATCCTGCCGGGACAGTCCCCGGCTGGGTTCCCGGCTGGAGCGGCCCTCCTGCGCCCGCTCCGCCTCCGCCGGTCGTTCCGGCCGAGCCTGTTGTCCCTGCTGCGGCTGTCTTGCCCGCTGATCCAGAGGCGCCTGCCGGTCCTGTCGCGCCGGTCGTGCCACCCTTTGCTCCCGTGGTGCCACCGGCCGCAGTGCTACCACCGGCTGGTGAAGTGCTACCACCCACGGCGGATCCGCCCGCGGCCGTTGTGCCTCCGGGCTTGACGCTACCACCCGCGGCCGTTGTGCCGGCTGCAGCGGTCGTGTCAGGAATGGCCGTTCCGCCCGCCGGGGAAGTCGTCTCAGGAACGGTCGTTCCGCCAGCCGCAGCGGTCGTCACCGGAACCGCTGTTCCGCCGGCTGCCGAGGTCGTTGCCAGAACCGTTGTTCCGCCAGCAGGGGTCGTGGTACCCCCTGTCGGGGCGCCGGCCGTCGGTCCCACAGCGGTCGTTCCGGCCCCACTCGGTAATCCCCCTGTAGCCGGTGGCGTCCCTCCGGCGCCACCCTGCGGTCCCTGGGAGTTGCTTCCCGAGCAGGCCATCAGACCGACAAGCGTCAACAATGGGAACAGCGAAAGGCGTCGCATGGTGGGCATGATTCTCCTCAACTGCTTGGGGGTGGAACTTCTTGTGCGCAGCGCTGGGCCTTGTTTGAAATAGGCACTTTGGACAGGTAGTGCCCTTCCGGCTCATCGCAGGCTCAAGAATCGCTTGAGCCGGCTTGGTCGTGAAAAGGCCCGTCCTTTCGAGGAAAGCCGCCCCCTCGCTCCGTTTGCCGCAGGATTACGGTGGCACGGATGCGGTTGACCCCTTGAGCCCGGAGACCGATACTCGATTTGCCGTGGCAACGAACGATCCCGCCCCCGTTTTGGTGCGACTCAACTTGCGCTACCCCGACTTGGACGCGTTCGTGGCGCGCTTTGCGCCCAACGTGACCCGGGGCGGTGTTTTCTTGGCCAGCCGCAAACCGCGGCCCGTGGGCGAGGTGATCCGTTTCGAGATCGCCCTGGCGCAAGGATCTCCCGTTTTGTGGGGGTCGGGCCGCGTGACTTGGGTGCGCGAGTTCAACCCAGCCGAGCCGCACCGAGCCCACGGGATGGGCGTGCAATTCACTTTTCTCGACCCCGAGTGCCGGCCGCTGCTGGATCGCCTGCTGGAGAGGAAGAACGCCGTAAGGCTCACACCCGTCAGCGGCGTGCCCATCGTCCTGCCCCGGCAGCCAAGCGGAGCGTCGCTCGCGGCTCGAGGCTCGGCTAAATCACCCAGCCCCGACGGCCCAGACGAATGGGCAGACGACACATCGGTGCGACGGGCCGCGGATCGCGCCCGCATGCTGTTAGGTGGTACCGACGAGATTGAGTCTCTCCTGCAGCGCACCCCTGACGAGCCCGTCACTCTGGAGCAAGCCCTGGCCGATTTGCCCCGTCTGATCTCCAACCG
>Ga0265342_10001039_pt1 | contig 27198 bp, 30 predicted proteins | sample 4CB327metaG_FD_203125 | JGI IMG/M metagenome (GOLD analysis project Ga0265342, IMG submission 203125) | Rhizosphere microbial communities from Carex aquatilis grown in University of Washington, Seatle, WA, United States - 4-CB3-27 metaG | ecosystem: Host-associated > Plants > Roots >... | reverse complement strand
TGATGCCGCATGACGAAGCCGAGCGCGAACAAAAGCACATTGCCGAACAGCAGGCCGTAGATCGGCTGGCGCACCACTACCGCGTCCTCCCGGATATAGAGGAGCAGCAGCATCATCAGCTTGCCCGTGAACAGCACCGTCGAGCCCGGCGAGGCGACGATGCCGAGCGGCAGCGGCACATAGAGCGTGCTGGCGAGATAGGTTTCGAGGAAGTGCATGACGCCGAGCGCGCAGAAAAAGGCGCCGAGGCCGATGCGCTTGCGGGCGCGCAGCAGCGCGCTCAGTGCGACGAAGTAGATGACGGCCTCGCCGGCCAGGAGCAGCAGGTTTGTCAGTTCCAGCATTTGAAATCGGGGCGCGGCTAAGCCCGCCGCCCCCCTTCCCCTCGATCGCTGCCCCGTCACAGCGTAATGTCAGCGGCAATTGATAGCCGCCCAAGGCTAACAATTCGCCAAGTGATTCGCTGGAAAACGGAGCGCGATGAGGGTTTCGTGGCGGCGACCGCAACCGCCGCCACGAACTCAGCAAATTGTCAATTGACCGCGAAGCAGTACAGCAGACCGTCGCCGCCGGTCGACTTCAAGCCGTCCTGCGTGCAATTGCGCGAAGGATGCGATGAGTTCCACGACTTGGACGGGGCGTCGTACTTCAATCCCATACGATCAGCATGGCCAAGCATCGCCGAGCCCTCGTTGCTGCTTGTCCAGTTCTTGCAGGTATGGTCCTGCGCGTCGGTGAAGGCCGTGCCATCCGGCTGTGAGCCGGTGAGGATGTCGTGCCGGTTCGGCGTGTCGCCGCGGCCGTTGATGACTTCGCCTTTCTCCGACAACGCCGTCTGCTTGGTGAGGTTGTTGTGCTCGCTGTGCAGGTCGGCGGCGTCCTTCGCGACGACCACGCCCTTGGCATTGGCCCACGGGCCCTTGCCGATGCGATCCTTCGCATTCACGGCGCCCGCCCCTTGGGTCGAGAGATAGGCGTGCCAGGTCTTGCCCGTAGCGCCGGCGCCTTGCGCCAGCGACGTGCAGTGCGCGTCGGCGCCGGCGAGCCCGCCGAGATCGGCGCCCTTGCCGGGCCCGTGACTGGTGACAAAGAAAGTCATGTTCGACTGCTGGGCGGACACCGGCGCCGCACACAGGATGGCGATCAGAGCGGCGAACGGCGCCGTCATACGTACGATGTTCATGAACACGTCTCCCCGGCCGTACAGCGCGCGGCGACATGCCGGGCCTTCGGCTCCAGGGGGATCAACCCCACCGCCGGAAGGGCTATTCCGGCGGCGTTGTGCCGCAAGGATGTCCTGGCGATTCCGGTTGCCAAAAATCAAAAAGCCCGGCGTCACCGCCGGGCTTCGACATCTGTCACGATGCTTTCGGCATCACATCGGCTGCAGATTGCCCGCCGCCTGCTTGCCGCGCTCGGTGACGATCTCGTAGCTGACCTTCTGGCCTTCGTTGAGCGAACGCATGCCGGCCCGCTCCACCGCGGTGATGTGCACGAACACGTCCTTCGAGCCATCATCCGGCTGAATGAAGCCGTAGCCTTTCTGGGTATTGAAGAACTTCACAGTTCCGGTAGCCATCGGTAGTTCCTTTCAAGCATCTCTTCGTTGTGCGCTCCCACGAACATCGTGGGGGCGGCAACAATCCGAGTTTTGGGGGGTCACTTGAGTCGCAGCCCAAAGCCGGGAGCGTGTCAGCAAGAGAGGCCGAAAACCAGGTTGCCGTGCGGGCAAATAGACGGAATTCCCGTCACGGTCAACGGGGATAGCCGCTATGCAGGCCGCTGGAACCACTCCTTCAGCACTTGGTAAGCCGTGCGGGGCTATTGTCGGTTGGTTTACAATCGTTAACCGCCGCGCCGACGGCAAACCCATGACTCACGACCAGCGCAAGAGCCGCCGCAGACCCATCTCTTACCTGGCAAGGCTGGAACTCAGGCCCGGCAAGGTCGTGGGCTGCATGCTGTCGGACATCTCCGACACCGGCGCACGCCTTGACGTTCCCTACCCCGACAAGGTGCCCGACCGCTTCAGGCTCTGGCTGACGGCGAGCGGGAACGCACGCCGTACGTGCCAGGTCGTCTGGCGCAAAGCGCGCCAGATGGGCGTCAAGTTCGATCGCCGCCTGAGCGACACCCAGCGCGCCACGCTCGAGCCGGTCGAGGACATCACCGCCGCCAAGCGCGAAATTCGCGAGTCGATGGCCGACGCCTAGCTCTTCAGCCCTGCTGGATCGCGGACAGGATCCACGCGCCGCCGCGCGCGCGCACGAAGGTCCACAACTCCGTCACCTCTTCCGGATGACCGCCCTCGACGACGCGGCCCGATGCGCGGTCGACCATGCTGTCCGTGAGGCCAAAGCGCATCGCGACGGTCGCGTATTCGCTGTCGCCCTCGCGCCAGGCTTCGGACAGGTCGCCCTGCTCGAGATGGACGCCACTCACCTTGTTGATGACGCCGCGACTCGCGTTCTGCGACATCTGCTCGGAGAAGTAGGACAGCATCTCCGGCGTCACGCGCGCACGCAGCCCGTTCAGGTCCTCGGCCGAGTACGCTGTCTGGACATCGCCAAGCAGGCGCTCGAACGCGTCGTAGTCCGCCTTCTCGATGTTGACCGGCTCGGACGTCGCAGCGCCACCGCCGAACGCGCCGCCCAGCGAGGAGAATCCGAAGCCCGAGCCCCCGGGGGCACCCGCGGCACCGGCACCGGCATAGGCCGGGGCGTTGCGACGCTGCCACCAGGCGAAGAGCATTTTGGCGACGAACACCACCAGCACGATCTGCAGCACGAGGCCGATGAGCGAGGCAAAGCCGCCCATGCCGCCGAAGAAGCCGTGACCGAACAGCAGACCGAACAGGCCGGCGCCAATGAAACCGGCCGCAAGGCCGCCGAGCAGCCCACCGCCGAAGAGACCCGGACGTGCCGCCGTGTTGGCGCCGAGCGGAGCGGTACGGTTCGGCTGGGTGATGCTGCGCTGGATCGGCGCGGCCGACGGCGCGGTGCGCGTCGGCGCCGGCGTCGAAAAGGTGCGCATCCCGCGGCTGCCGCCGGAGAATCCGCCGCCGGCGCGCGCATTGGCGGCGTCGCCCGAGACGAGCACCAGAGCAGTCGCGATCGCGGCGAGCGCGATCAGCCAACGGTGGCGAACCATGACGTCTTCTCTCCCAGAGCCTGAATGGCGGGTGAGAAAATAGGCAGTGTGGCCGGTCTTTGTAAGGGGCGCTGACGCCGCAGGGCACCGCATTCCACGTCACAGGATTGTCAAACCTCGGCAGGAACCGAGCGGCGGCTGCGGGCTTTTCCCTGCGCTGGGAGACGACGGAGCGGCCGATGCGAGCCATTCTCACCGCAGCGATCATTTTGGCATCTGTGGCCGCGGCGGCCGCCAAGCCGTCGCCGCCGGAAGAGCCGCGGCTCACGGCTGCGCCGGCCGATCTTGCCATTGCCGTGGGCGCAGCCGGGGCGATGGTCGAATCCGACTATTTCCAGGCGCCAGGGCCGCAATATTCCTCGCGCGGGATGTCCGTGTGCCGCCTGCACACCGAAATCTTCACGAAGATGCGGCTGGCGCAGTCCTGCGAGTGACCGCCGTCAGCCCGCGATCGTCTTCTTCACTTCGGCGACGAGTTGCTTGAGCGTGAAGGGCTTGGCGAGGAAGGCGTACTGTTCGTTGCTCGGCAGGTTCTTGGCGAAGGCTTCTTCCGCATAGCCGGAGACGAAGATCACCTTCAGGTCCGGATCGCGCCGCCGCAACTCCTTGAGCAGGGTCGGTCCGTCCATTTCCGGCATCACGACGTCGGAGACGACGAGGTCGACATGCCCCTCGCGCTCCAGCACCTCGATTGCCTCCACGCCGTTGCTCGCCTCGAGCACGGTGTAGCCGCGCGACGCCAGGCCCCGGGCGTTGAGCGCGCGCAGCCCCTCCTCGTCCTCGACCAGCAGGATCTTGCCCTCGCCGGTCAGGTCGGCCGCGGCCTTGGCCATGGTGTCGGCCGCGGTCATCGCGCCGGCGACGGCCGACGCCTCGGCCAGGGGCTTCTCTGCGGCGCTCGGCACGTGCCGCGGCAGGAAGATGCGGAACGTCGTGCGGCCGGGCTCGCTGTCGGCGTAGATGTAGCCGCCGGTCTGCTTGACGATGCCGTAGACCGTCGAGAGACCGAGCCCCGTGCCCTTGCCGACTTCCTTGGTGGTGAAGAACGGCTCGAAGATCTTGTCGATGATCTCCTGCGGGATGCCGGTTCCGGAATCGCTCACCTCGACCAGCACGTAATCGCCCGACGGCATGCCCTTGGCGCCGAACGCGCCCGAATCCTTCGCTTCGACATTGGCCGTGCGCAAGGTGAGCTTGCCGCCGTCCGGCATCGCGTCGCGCGCGTTGACGGCGAGGTTCACGATCACCTGCTCGAACTGCGATATGTCGGCCTTGACCGGCCACAGGTCGCGCCCGTGCGTCACCTCGAGCGTCACCTTCTCGCCGATCAGCCGCTTCAAGAGCATGCCGATGTCGCTGAGCACCTCGGACAGGTCGAGCACCTGCGGCCGCAGGGTCTGCTTGCGCGAGAACGCCAATAGCTGCCGCACGAGCGCGGCGGCGCGGTTGGCGTTCTGCTTGATCTGCATGATGTCCTTGAACGACGGATCGGTCGGCTTGTGCGCGTTCAGGAGGAAGTCGGTCGCCATCATGATGGCGGAGAGCACGTTATTGAAGTCGTGCGCGATGCCACCGGCCAGTTGGCCGACCGACTCCATCTTCTGCTGCTGGTAGATGCGGTTCTCCAGCGTGCGCTGCGCCGTCGTCTCGAGCGCATAGACGATCGCAGCCTCGCCGTCCTGCTCGCCGTCCTCGACGCCAAGCACGAAGAAGTTCGCCCAGCGCTCGCCATGGTCGGCGAGTGCCGCCTCGACCGGCGCGATCTCGCCGTGGCCTTCCGCAGCCTGGCGGATGGCGGCCTCCAGCGCCGGCCGGTCGCGCTCGGCGATGACGGAAAGAATCGAGCGGTCGTCGTTCTTGAGCGCGCCCTCGAAGGCGGACGCGAAGCGCGCATTGCTGCGCGCAATGCGGCCGTTGCGGTCGACCGTGGCGATGGCCATCGGCGTATTCTGGAAGAAGCGCATGAAACGCACTTCCGCCGCGCGGGCGGGCTCGTCGCCTGCGTCCTTGGCGCGGTTGAGCACGAGCGTGCGCGAGGGCCCGGCCGCACCGTCGGCGCCGAAGGCGACCTTGTGGAACAGCCGCACGGGCACCGGCCTGCCGCCACGCGTTCGCAAATCGAGATCGACCACCTCGGTCATCACCTCGCCCGGTGCCGCCGCGAGCGTCGTCAGAAGCTTTGCGCCTTCGCCGGCGACGATGTCGTCAATTTTGAGAGCACCGGCGCCGACCTGCGCCAGGTCGTGGTCGAGCCAGGCGGCGAGCGTCGCGTTGAGGTAGACGATCGTGCCGGCGGCATCGACCGAGAAGAAGCCGGCCGGCGCGTGGTCGAGATAGTCGATGGCGTGCTGCAGTTCCTGGAAGACGTTTTCCTGACGCTCGCGCTCGCGGGTGACGTCGGCGACCGTCCAGACGGTCATGCGCGCGGCGCTTTTGTCCTCCCCCGCCGGGCGCACATTGAAGCGCAGCCAGCGCGCGCTCTGGCCGTTGCTGCCCGCGAGCCGCACCTCTTCTTGCAGGCGGCGACTTTCGCGCGCCGCCTTGACCAGCCGGTAGATCGATTCGGAGACGTCCGGATCGCCGATGAAGACGCGCTCGATCGGTCGCACGTCGTTGTCGTCGGCAGCTCCGGTCAGGTCGAGATAGCTGGCATTGGCGTAGAAGATGCGGCCGGAATGGTCGGTGACCAGCACACCATCGGCGGAATTGTCGACCACCGACTTGAGCAGCGGATGACCGGCGTCCCGCCCGGTGAAGCGAAGGATGCCGGAGGCCATGGCGAACAGGGCAAAGACGCCAACAACGCCAAGGACGGCAAGAAGGAGAAGAATGTAGCTCGCGGCGTGCTCGTGCCCGACGAAGGCGAGGCCCCCGCCCGCGCCGGCAAGCAGCAGTGCGACCAGCAGCACGAGGCCGACGGAGCCGCTGCGCGGAACGTTCTGGCTCTTATCGAAGGCGGGCCGCCTCTGCCCCTCGCCGCGTTGCGCGGCGCCCTGCCCTGCCCGGTCCTGGCCTGCCATGACGATGTTTGCGACCTTCTCTCGCCGCGGCGCGCGATGTTGCCGTCCTCAGTGCCTCACCGGGCCCATGGGGCGCAAGGGCCCTGCCCCGCCGCCCTCTGGATAAGCGGTTCCGCGCCTCACGGCAGCGCCACGGCCCGCCGCAGCCGCATGACGTAGCCGATCACCTCCGCTACCGCCTTGTAGTGTTCCGCCGGGATGACCTGATCGATCTGGACGGTGGCGTGCAGGGCGCGGGCAAGCGGCGGATTCTCCACGATCGGGATGCGGTGCTCGGTCGCGATCTCCCTGATCTTGAGGGCCAGCGCGTCGACGCCCTTGGCGACGCAGATCGGCGCGGCCATGCCGCGCTCGTATTGCAGCGCCACCGCGAAGTGGGTCGGGTTGGTGATGATGACCGAAGCCTTCGGCACCGCCGCCATCATGCGCTTGCGCATGCGCGCCTGGCGCATCTGCTTCAGCTTGCCCTTGATGGTCGGATCGCCTTCGCTCTGCTTGAACTCTTCCTTCAATTCGCGCAGCGACATCTTCTGCTTTTCGTACCATTGCCGGTACTGGAACAGGTAATCGGCGGCCGCGATGACCGCGAGCATGGCGACCACCGTGCCCATCAGCTTCAGCGTAATGCTGAACACGTAAGGCAAGAGCGTCGCCGGGTCGGAGTGGACCAGCGCCTCCATGTGCTGGCGCTCTGGCCACATCAGCGAGGCGAGCACGGCACCTACGATTACGATCTTGACCAGTCCCTTGCCAAAATTGGCGATCGCCTGCTTGGAGAACTGACGCTGCAGGCCCGCGAGCGGCGACAGCTTCGACAATTTCGGCATCAGGCCGTCAAACGACCAGACGAGCTTGTGCTGCACGAGGTTGCCGCCGAGCGCCGCCAGCATCAGCACCAGGAACGGGATAGCGACCGCAGCGACGATTTCCAGCCCGATCTTCTTGAACAGCCCGGGCAGCGCCGGTCCGTCGACCGATATCTGCCAGGAGTTGGCGATGAGGCCGCGCATCGTCGCGGTCAGGTCACGACTCATGCCCGCAGAAAAGGCCATGAGCACGAGCGTCGCGCCAGCCATGACGAACCAGGTATTGACCTCCTGGCTCTTGACGACATCGCCGCGCTTGAGGGCTTCCTCGAGCCGTTTTTGACTTGGCTCTTCTGTTTTTTCGCTGTCGTCACCCGGTTCCGCCATCGGCCTTGTCCCTTACCCGACCGCGGCGAGTTGCGTGAGCACGTCGCGCAGGAACGAGGTGAACGTCCCCATCATCGCGCCGAGCACCATGACGAGCAGCAGGAGGCCGAGCAGGATCGATAGCGGCAGGCCGATGAAGAACACCTGCATCTGCGGCATCAGCCGCGACAGAACGCCAAGGCCGACATTGAACAGGATGCCGAAGGCGATGAACGGCGCCGCGAGCTGGAGGCCGATGCGGAACGAGGCGGCGACGATGGTGGTGATGTGCTTGGCGAGGTCGCCCGTGAGCGGCATCTCACCCGGCTTGAAGACCGCGTAGCTGTCGTTCATCGCCTCGATCACGAGGTGATGCATGTCGGTGGCGAAGATCAGCGTCACGCCGAGCAGCGCGAGGAAATTGCCGACCAGCACGCCCTGCTGGTCCTGCGTCGGGTCGACCGCGGTGACGAAGCCCAGGCCGACCTGCTGGGCGACGATGAACCCCGCCGTCTGCAACGCCGACACGGCGAGCCGCGCCGTGATGCCGAGGACGAGGCCGATCACCACCTCCTGGATCATCGCCAGCATGAGCGCCGAGAGCTGCGTCATGTCGATCGCGTAGGCCTGGCGGTGCAGCGGCAGCAGCACGGCGGTCAGCGCCAGCGCGATGGCGAGCCGCACGCGCGCCGGCAGGTTCGATTCGCCGATGCCCGGCAGCAGCATGACCATGGCGCCGACGCGGCCGAAGCAGAGGATGAAGGCCGCCGCCAGCGCCGGCAGGAAGGAGATGTCGATGCGCATCGAGTGCCTTCGCCGGCGCGTGATGCCGTCCCCGTCGCGGCTTAACGCGCCGCGCTTCTCAACCAGTAGCGATGCGGGCCGCGATTCGCAGCATTTCCATGTGCAGGCGCTCGGCCATGAACGGCAGCGCGATCAAGAGCGACACGAAGATGGCAAGTATCTTCGGTACGAAGGCGATGGTCATTTCCTGGATCTGCGTCAGCGCCTGCAACAGCGAGATGGCGACGCCGACGACGAGACCGACCAGCATGACCGGCGCCGATACGACGACCAGAGTGATGATAGCCTCGCGCCCGACGTCGAGAACTTCCGGACCTGTCATATTCTTCCTGTTTGTCCCTGCCGTGAGTCAGATCGGCATCTTCATAATGTCTTGGTAGGCGGCGATGATCTTGTCGCGCACCGCGACCACTGCGTCGATCGCCACCTCGGTCTCCGACACCGCGGTTACGACGTCGACCATGTTGGCCTTGCCGGCGGCGACCGCGCGGGTCTGCATCTCGGCCTTCTGCCCGGTTTCGTTCACCGCGCCGATCGCCTGCTTGAGCATCGAAGAGAAGCTCGTGCCGCCCTCCTCGCCGCCGGAGAGCGGCGATGAGGGAGCAAGCTTGGCGATGTTGGCATAGGCGCTTGCGGCGCTGATCGGGGTGGCCATGGGTCAGACCTCTTTCAGGAAGGCGTCACGCCTTGAGGATGTCGATGGTGCGCTGAAGCATCCGGCGCGTCGCGGTGATGACGTTGATGTTGGCCTGATAGGAGCGCTGGGCCTCGCGCATGTCGGTCATTTCGACGAGCGAGTTGACGTTCGGATATTTGACGTTGCCGTTCTTGTCCGCAGCAGGATGTCCGGGCTCGTATTTGAGCTGGAAGTCGGAATTGTCGGTGACGGTCTTGCCGAGCTCGACGACATTGGCGCCGACGGCGCGATCGAATTCCATCTGGAAGGTCGGGATCTTGCGTCGGTAGGGATCGGCGCCGGGTGAGGACGGCGTCGAGTCGGCGTTGGCGATGTTCTCAGAGATGATGCGCATGCGCCCGGCCTGCGCGCGCAAGCCGGTCGCGGCGATCGCCATGCTCTTGAGAAAATCCATGGGCGGCTCCTATCTCGTCTACCCGACCTTGCCGATCGCGGTCTTGAGGAGGTTGAGGCTGCGCGTGTAGAGCGCGGTCACCGCCTGGTAATCCATCTGGTTGGCGGCGACCTTCATCATCTCGTCCTCGATATTGACCGCGTTGCCGGCCGGACGCAGGTCGTAGGCGCCACGGCGCTCGGCGCGGAAGGTCTCGCCCGCACCGCCGATCCCCGGGATGTGCCCGCTTTCGGTCGTCGCAAGCCGCACAGGCGTCGGACCGGCAGATGACCCGTCGAGCTTCGGCGGCGCGAGATCGCGCGGCCGGAAGTTCGGTGTGTCGGAGTTAGCGACGTTCTCGGCGAGCACGCGCTGGCGCGTCTGCGCCCATTCGAGCCGCGTGCGCAGCATCGAAAAGATCGGGATATCGGTGAGCCCCATGACCCTCGGCCTGAAAGTTCCGCCCCTCGCGAGTAGGCAGACTTTGCCGGGTGCATGGTTAACAGACGGTAAAGCAGCGGCGCCGGCCCCAGCGAGGACGGCCTCGCCGTTAACCATGCGAAGAGCCGTCGAACCGGCCTTTCGGCGCGAAACCCCCTTTATTTATCCAGACTCTGTTAGTATGCGAGGCAGGCAGAAAGTGCCTGCGTCCATTAAGAGTTCGGGCGGCTCGCGCCCGTTGCGCGGCCTCACGAACGCGGAGCTTGGTTGATGTTCGATTCTCTTTTCGGCCTGCCGCTAGCGGCGCGCTTCTTCATCGCGTTTCTGGTGGTGCTGGCGCTGATCGGCCTGACCGCATGGGTTGTGCGCCGTTTCGGGGCGTCGCGCCTGGGCGGTGGCGCCCGCGGCGGCCGGCAGCCGCGGCTTGCCGTGATCGACGCCGCCAGCGTCGACGGCCGCCGGCGGTTGGTGCTGATTCGTCGCGACAACATCGAGCATCTGCTGATGATCGGCGGCCCGAGCGACGTGGTGGTCGAGGCCAACATCGTGCGCGCCGCAGGCGCTGCGCCGCGCGAGCCGGGCCGCATCGAACCGCCCCCGGCGCGCGAGACCGCTCGCGCGACGCCGCCGGCCGACACCGGCTGGCCGCTGCAACCGCTCAACGAGCCGCCCGCTCCCGCTGCTGCTCCCGCTGCGCGCGCGTACCGCGCAGCCGCGACGGAAGAGCCGTGGACCCCGCCCGAGCCCGGCGCCCGTCCGCGTCCGTCCGAAAACCTGAGCGGCCTTGCCGCCGAACTGTCGTCCCGTCTCGCCGCGCCGGAATTGCCGCCGCAGCCGGTCACGCCGCGTCACGAATCAACCGCGCCGCGCGTCGCCGTCACGCCCGTTCCGCCCGAGCCGCCGGAAATCCCCGCCGGCTCCGATCAGAACCTCGCCGACATGGCGCATCAGCTCGAGGCTGCGCTGCGCCGCACCGCGGCTCCGGAAGGCCACCCGCCGGTGACCGATCCCTTGGCGCAGAACCGTCCGGCCGAGGTGCGCCAGACCGCCAAGCCGCGCAGCGAACCGACCCTCGACGTGCGGCCCGAGCCGATGTTCGAGCACAAGCCCGAGCCGAAGGCCGATGCCGCGCGGCACGAGCCCAAGCTCGACATCAAGCCGGAGCCGAAGCCGCAGTCCGGACTCAAGAGCCAGGACTTCTACGACAACCTCGAAGAGGAGATGGCGAGCTTGCTCGGCCGTCCGTCCGGGAAACCGTGAGAGGCCGTTCCGGCCGCCGTGTCCGTCTTGTGACGGTGGCGGTCGGGGTAGCGGCGGCGATGCTCGTGGCGGCGTCTCCCGCCGGAGCGCAGGACGTCAGTATCAATTTCGGCCAGGGCACGGGCCTGACCGAGCGCGTCATCCAGATGATCGCGCTGTTGACGGTGCTGTCGCTGGCGCCGTCGATCCTGGTCATGATGACGTCGTTCACGCGCATCGTCGTCGTGCTGTCGCTTCTGCGCACCGCGCTCGGCACGGCGACGGCGCCGCCCAACGCGGTCATCGTCTCGCTCGCGCTCTTCCTTACCGCCTTCGTGATGGCGCCTGCGCTGCAGACGTCCTACGACACCGGCATCAAGCCGCTCATCGCCAACCAGATCACGCCGGAGCAGGCCTTCGACCGCGGCACCCAACCGCTGCGCGCCTTCATGCAGAAGAACGTGCGCGAGGCCGATCTGAAATTGTTCATGGACATGGCCAAGGAGCCGGCGCCGGCGAAGCCCGAGGACATGTCGCTGCGCATCCTCGTGCCGGCCTTCATGATCTCCGAGCTCAAGCGCGCCTTCGAGATCGGCTTCCTGCTGTTCCTGCCGTTCCTCATCATCGACCTCGTCGTCGCCTCGGTGCTGATGTCGATGGGCATGATGATGCTGCCGCCGGTCGTCGTGTCGCTGCCCTTCAAGCTGATCTTCTTCGTGCTGGTCGACGGCTGGAGTCTGGTCGCCGGCTCGCTGGTCCAGAGCTACGGCGGCGGCTAGCCGTCAGTGCTTCGGCGCGTCGGGGATCGAGCCGGTCGGAACCGGGTCGGCGCGCAGCGGCTCGCCCTTCGGCGGCTTGGGCGGCACCGGCGCCGACTTGACCGCGGGCTTCTCGGGCGGCTTGGCCGCGACCGGCGCCGGCTTCGGCGGCGCCTTCTCCTTGGCGGGCGCCTTCGCCTTCTCCTGCCGCTCGTCGTAGCGGGCGCGGATGTCCTTGAGGAAGGTGCTGAGCGTGTCGATCGAGGCGACGCGGCGCGCCACATCCTGGAATTCGGCGTTGCCCGTGCCGATCGGCGCGCTGACCACGTCGAAGGCGCGGCCGTCCGGCCCCTCCGCCATTTTCGCCGCGTACTTCTCGCGCAGCCGAGTCAGGCTGATCGATTCGCCGCTCAGCGCATAGCCGATCGCAGCGCGCAGGATGTCGGAGCGCTCGGTCTCCTCCAGCGGCGAGAACTGTTTCCAGCGATCGCCATAGAGCAGTTCGATCTGCTCGGCCGCCTCGCGCCAGTGCTTGCCCGCCCACAGGATGTCGGCGCGCAACCGCGTCGACTCGCGTCCCTGCATGTTGCTGATGAGTTCGAGCGCGAGCTCGTACCGGCCGAGCTCCGACAGTGCGCGCGCCTCGAGCAGCAGGCGATGATCGCGCAATTCGTTCGCGAGGTCGGCGCTGCGCGTCTTCTGCAGCGCAGCGAGTGCGCGCTCGGGCTTGTGGTTCATCAGATAGATGGTGGCGAGCTTGCCGGCGACCTGCGCCCGTGCCGCGCCCTGGAGACGGTGGTCGACCTGGTGCTGCAACAGCTCGGCCGCCTGATCGAGCAAATCGACCGAGACAAGCCGGTCGGCGAGCTTGCGGATCATCTCGTCGCCACGGCGACCGATCGGCGTCAGTTCGCGATAATCGTAGAACAGGCCGAGCGCCTCGACCGGCGGCATCGCGTCGCCCTTGCCCTGGAGAAACAGCGCGTCGAACGTGGCCGCCGCCTCGTCCTGGATCTTCCGCGTGATGTCGGAGTTCGGGTGCGCGAGCAGCGCCGCCTTCATCACATGGAACGCGTCGCGGTAGCGGCCCTCGATCGTGTAGAGATGTGCCAGCAGCCGCAACCCTTCGGTTTCGGTCTCGTCGCCGCGCCAGACCGTCGTCAGCGTCTCGAGCGCACCGATCACGTCCTTGCGCGACACGTCGCCGGAGGAGAATTCGAGCTCGATCTCGCGCAACCGGCCTTGCGCCGCCGCCTTGCGGTCGGCGGATGCGACCGCCGAGCGATATTCCTTCAGCGCGTCGTCCTTGCGGCCGAGCCCCTCGGCGATGCGGCCGCGCAGCACGTCGATCGCCGGCTTCAAGTCGGGCGGCACGCCGATCGTGTCGAACTCGTTGATGAGCCGCGCCGCGCCGGTGTAGTCCTGCACCTCGATCGCCGCGCGCAACGCCTCCTTCATCGCCAACCGCTGCAATTCGAGCGGCAGCGTCGCCATCGCGATGTCGAAATCCTTGAAGCGCTCGCGCGCCTCCTTCCATTTGCCGTCGCGGGCGAAGGCGACGCCGCGCCAGAGCCCGGCGTCCTGCTGGTTGCCAACGCGCGCCGCCGAGAGTTCCTTGATCGCCTCGCCCGGCCGGTCGATGAGGATTTCCGAGACCGCGCGCAGGATGCTGCCGGTGACGTCGTCGCCGTTCGGCTGGTCGGTAAGCGCGACGTCGAGCACGGCTTTAGCCTCGGTCGCCATGCCCTGCGCGAGATAGAACCGCGCGAGGTTGAACCGCGCCTCCTTGCGCTTGGCCGGCTCCGCCGCCGCTGCCTTGTTCAGAAGCTCGGTCTGGCGCGGCAGGAACGGCGCGTTGTGGTCAAACCCCCACACCTGCGGATCGAAGCTCACGTCCTGGAGGTTCGACGTGACGCCGTCCTTGGCGAGCGTGGTCGCCGATAGCGACAGACCGCGCGGCCGAGACACCACGATCTTATCGGGCGTCGTTTTCACCACCAGGTCGTCGGCGACCGGCTGGATGATCACGCCCTGGCTCGAAGCGAGCGTCCGCAACTCGACGAAATGCTGATCCTTGAGGAAGCCGCGCGACGGCGCCTCCGCGGTGATGATCACAAGACGGTCGCCGATCTCCGGATCGCGCAACTCGTGCGGCGCGTGCGGCGCCTCGAAGGGAATGGCGATGTTGCCGCGGTTCGGACCGGTCGCGTTGCGCAGCATGGCGAGCGGCTGCGGCGGGCGCACCATCGTGTCGGCGATGGTGACGGTCCAGGTGGCATTGTCGGCAACGGCGCTGATGAGCCGCGGCCGGTCGAGCTTGATGCGCAGGATCTGCTCGCCGTCGGCGCCGCGCTGGAGGCTTGCGCGCTTGATGTTCGCCTGGACGTTGAGCGCGGACGGATCGATCGCCGCCTTGCTGTCGAAGACGAGCCAGAGAATATCGGCCCGGCGGAACACCGCCGCCGGAGTCGGCGCGGCAAAGGCGAAGGTGAGCCGCAACGTATCGCCCGCGCGCTGGACGCCGATTGGCACCGGCGCGTTTGGATCGATCGGTACGGGCGGCGGCCGATGTTCGGCCGCCGTCGCGTCCGCGACCGCCGCTTTCGGAACGGGCGGCGCGTGCTCGGCAGATTTCTTCGGTTCGGGTTTGGGCTCCGGCTTCGGCTCGGGTTTGATCTCGGCGTGCGCCGGCGCTTTGGTTTGGGCGTCACCTGGAGGCGCCGCCTTCGCTTCGGCAGCTGGCACGTCCGCGTCCTTGGCTGCGACGGTTTCAGGCGCATCGATGACGGGCGATGTTTCCGCCGCGCTCTTGGCCGGCGCGTCCTGTCCCGCCGCGGCGTGCTTCCCACCAGTGCCGCCGGTGACGTCCACCATCAGCGAATGGTCTTCGCGGAACGTGCGCACCTCCGGCGCGCCATTGAGCGCGAAGGTCACGATCGTCGAGCTGAAGTCCATGTCGGAATCGATCGTGCTCACCGTCGGCGGCAGGCTCGCGGCCGCATCGGCGAGATCCCACCGGATCTGCCGGTCGAAATGCAAGGCGAGCTTGTCCTGTGTCCGCTCGGTGCGCACATCGGCGCCGTCCGGCAACGGAAACGCATAGCGCGTGAAGGTCGGCTGAACGCCGACCGCGACGCGAAGGAGCGGCACCTGTTTCGGCTTCGGGTTGCCGCGTTCCCGCTCCAATTCGCGTTCGGCGGTTCGCGCCCGCTCGGCGAGGTCGTCGATCACGGATTGCGGCAGGCCCGGCGGCGGTCCGATCCATTTCTCGGGCAGGAGATCGACGAACACCCGCTCGGCCGCCGGCATGACGTTCAATCTGATCCGGTGCCTGAGCGCGATGCGCACCGCCATGCCGTCCGGGTCGCGGCGTGCGGCACTTATCAAATCGGGCGCGGCGGCATTGAGCGTGTCGACAGCGACATCCACCGGCCGCGCGAAATTGACGATCATGATCAGGTTATTGGTCATCACTTTTGTGACGACCTCCTGATCGAAGCGAAACAGCATGCGCGAGAAGCCGTCTTCCTTGCTCACCTTGACCGTGGTGTGAACGGGTTCTGCTGCGCGCGCCGGCGCGGCGGCGGCGAAGGCGAGGCACAGGAGCGCGACGACAAGCCGGCCCGTCCGCGCCAATGCGCGGCGGCCTCGCTTCTGCTCAGGGTAAGGAGGCAGAGCCGTCATCAAAACCGATCCGGCCGGCGAACAATGCCGGTTAGCGAAAGCCTAGAGGCGGGCAATTAAGGAGCCGTTAACCGTGACGAACCGGCGCCGCGCTACTGCTTGACCGGCCTGCCGTCGATCTTCGGCAACTGGTCCGGGCCGGCCTTGCCGCCGTTTGCGCGGCGCGCCAGTTCGACCGTCAGGCGCTCGGCTGCTTCCGGCGTCATCTGGCCGAGGATCTCGGCCATCTTGGCCGGCTTCATCTGCGTCGAGACGTCGACAAGGACCTTCATGTCCAGCCGGTCGAAAATGCGAGCGGCATCCTTCGACTTCATATTCTCGTACATGACGACGATGCCCTTGAAGCGCTCAGCATCGGTTTGCTTCTGCTGCGTTTCGACATGGTCGACGCGCGTTTCCATCGTCTTGAGCTCGCCGAGCTTGGCGTCCATGCGCTGCTCGGCCGCCTTAAGCAGGCTCTCGCGCATATCAAGATCGCGGCTGCGGGTGTCGAGTTCCTGACGCCGCTCCTGCAGCCGCTCGAGCACGGCGCGTTCGCCAGGCGAGGCCATGCGACCGGGAGCGCCTTGCACCACGGCGCCGCCGACTTCGACCTTGGTCGGCTCCGGCGGCTTCTCGCTCACCGGCATGCCGGCGATCTTGCTCGGCGATTTCTCGCCGTGCCCCCCTTCACTGCTTTCTTCCTTTTTTTCTTCTTTCTTTTCTTCTTTCTTGGCGCCGACGGAGCCGGTGATATCGCGACTGTCGCCGCTGAAATTGAACATCTCCTGCGCCCATGGCTTCCCCGCCGCAGTGCGCGTCTGAGGTTTCGGCCCGGCCTGATCGGCGACGATGATCTTCGGATAGTCCGGAACGCTTTCGGCGGTGGTGACCTTCAGACCGGCGGTGTCGCGGTCTTGCAGGCGCTCGGCGAGCGTGTAGCCGCCGTCAAAGACGAGCCCTGAGACCTTCAGCGCGAACAGGCTGATCGTCGCCAGCAAGACGATCGGGATCAACCTGACATCGCGCCAGAAATGCTTCACGCCGCGAGGCCTTTAAGGCGGGCGCGGGCGCGCTCGGTGAAGGCCTGCGCGGCGGCCGCGACCAGGTTCGGATCGGGCGGCGAGACGCGTTCGGGCTCGGGCGCGGCCGACGGACGGCCAACCGCGGCGATGCGCGCGAGCTTGGCCAGCAGGGTCTCGGCGGCCTTCATCTTCTCTCCGATCTCGCCCGAAAGCTCCTCGCTGCGTTGCAGCCGGCCCGACAGCACCTGCTCGCCCTCGCGCATCGTCTGTTTGAGGCCGGCGATGGCGCGCTCGGCGATCTCGGTCGCGGTCACGAGCTCGGAGATCGTCACCCGCAGCGACTGCTCGTCGGCCTTGAGGAGACGAAGCTGTTTGTTGAGCCGCACGCAATAGAGAATCGTCAAAAGCAGCAGGACCGAGACCATGCTCTCGATCGCAAATCCGAAGTGGTAGCTCACGGTGCCTCCAGGCGGGTGCTCGCCTCGTCCGCTTTCTCGAACATGGCGAATGTGGTGCGCGGCTTGCGCAAGGATTTTCCGACGCGCACGGCAACGCGGTCGCCGACGCGGCCCATGCGACCTTCCGTCATGGTCACGTCGCCGCAGCGCACGGTGACCATCGCGTCGGGCTTGAGTTCCAGCATTAGAGTGTCGCCGACCTCGAGCTGCATCATGCGGCGCAGCGGCAGGCGCGCTTCGTAAAGCACGGCGTCGACCTCGATCTGCGCCTGACCTATTTCGGTGGCGAGATGGCCCTCCCAGATCGGGTCGCGGCCGAACTTCTCGCCCATGAACATCTGCAGGAGCGTGGCCCGGATTGGCTCGATCGTCGCGTAGGGCAGCAGCAGCTCGACGGTGCCGCCGCGATCCTCCATGTCGATGCGCAGGCGCACCAGGATCGCCGCGTTCGCCGGCCGCGAAATGGCGGCAAAGCGCGGGTTCGTTTCCAGACGGTCGATGTTGAATTTGACCGGCGACAGTGGCTTGAACGCGAGCTCGGCGTCAGCGAGCACGACCTCGATCATGCGCTTGATCAGGCTCGTCTCGATGGTCGTGTAGGGACGGCCCTCGACGCGCACCGCGCCCTGCCCGCGGCGGCCGCCGAGCAGCACGTCGATGATCGAATAGATCAGGCTCGAATTGACCGTGACGAGACCGAAGTTCTCCCACTCCTCGGCCTTGAACACGCCGAGGATTGCCGGCAGCGGAATGGAGTTGAGGTAGTCGCCGAACCGCACCGAGGTGATGCGGTCGAGCGAGACCTCCACGTTGTCGGAGGTAAAGTTGCGAAGGCTCGTCGTCATCAACCGCACCAAGCGGTCGAAGATGATCTCGAGCATCGGCAGACGCTCGTAGGAGACCATCGCCGAATCGATGATCGAGCGGATGCCGGAATTCTCATTCAGCGAGACGTCGGAGAGACTGAAGCCGAGCAGGCTGTCGATCTCGTCCTGATTGAGGATGCGCTCGGCACCGCCCTTGCCGGCCTGCAGCGCGTCGCCGTCGTCGACCATCGCCGCCCACTGGGCAGCCGCCTCCTCGGTGCCGGCCGGCGCACCGCCCGGGGCCGCTGTCTCGGCGTCGAGGGCCTGGCCCCACTCCGCAGCGAGCGCGTCCTGATCGATCGAAGGGTTCTCGGCCATGGCTCAGATCGTCACTGGACGACGATTTCCTTGAACAGGACGGCGGTGATGTGGTTTGGCGCCAGCACGGCGTTGACGCGCCGCGTCAGCTCTTCCTTGAGCCGGTATAGTCCGGCCGAGCCGTCGAGGTCGGTCGGCCGCAATTCGCGCAGGTAGGTCTGGAACGCGTCCATCACCCGCGGCATCAGCGGCTTGATGCGCTCGACGAGGTCGGCCTCGGGCAGTTCGAGCACGACCTTCACCTTGAGATATTGTGTCCGGTCGGTGCCGGCATTGGCGAGGTTGACCAGCACGTCCGGCAGATCGACGAAGGTCGCTGGCTTGACCACGGCCTCCTTCGGCTTTTCCGCCTTGGCTTCGCCGTGGCCGGCGAACATGAAGTGATAGCCGCCGAAGCCGCCGCCGCCCAGAACCAGCAGCGCGGCGGCCGCGATGATGATCGTCTTCTTGGAAAACTTCGATTTCGGCTTGGCTGCTGCCTCGGCGTCCGGCTCTGAGTCGTCCGCCTCCGGCTTCTTCTTGCTTTTGGCCGCCATGGTTGACCCCGCTTCCCACCTTCGACGACGGCGGCACAGCCTCGCAATGGCGAGCCGCGCCGCGGTCCGTGCCCCCGTAAGTCGAAGCTAGGTCGGCATGGTTAACGGTTCCTTTAACCTGCTGCTCTGGCGGGAATTTTTTGCCGGGTCGAAACCGCTTTTTGCCGTGCCGCTTCGAGGGCCTACTTGAGCTATCTTTCTGATTTATCACATATTTTTTAGTTGGCACGACGTCTGCAACATATCCTGGCAGCCGCCCCGGCTTGGGAGAGCCGGACGGCGAAGAGATCCACGGCCGAAGCGCGCCTCGGGAGGGCGAACGACGGCCGAAATCAGGGGAGCTGCCGATGCAGAATGCATTTCTGGTCGGACTATCGCGCCAGGTCGCGCTGAGCCGCGAACTGGACGTGGTGGCGAACAACATCGCCAACATGAACACCAGCGGCTACAAGGCCGACGGCTCGCTGTTCGAGGAATACCTCGCGACCGGCGCACGCTCGGACACGGGCAGCCGCATCAGCTTCGTGCGCGATCGCGGCGTCTGGCACGACATGACCGCGGGCCATGTCGAGAGCACCGGCAACCCGCTCGACGTCGCCATCGACGGCGATGCCTTCTTTGCCGTGCAGACACCGCGCGGCGAGCGCTACACGCGCAATGGCGCCTTCCACCTCAACGCCACCGGACAGCTCGTCACCTCGGAAGGCGACGCCGTGCTCGGGACCGCAGGCCCGATCACCTTCCAGCCGACCGACCAGCAAATCTCAATTGCCGCCGACGGCACCATCAGCGTGCGAGAGGGCAGCAACAAGACCAGCACCCAGCGCGGCACGCTGCGTCTCGTCGCCTTCGCCAAACCGCAGCAATTGCAAAAGGACGGGGGCAGCATGTTCAAGGCGGCGCCCGGCGACGCGCCGCAGGATACGACCAAGGCGAAGATCGCGCAGGGCGCGCTCGAGAAATCTAACGTGCGCGGCGTCGTCGAGATGTCGCGCATGATCGAGATCACCCGCTCCTATACGCAGGTCGCGACACTGCTGCAGCAGCAGAGCGACCTCAGCCAGCAGTCGGTCGACAAGCTGGCCGACGTGCCGAACTAAGCAAAGGACACTGACACATGCGCGCGCTCTCTACCGCCGCGACCGGCATGATGGCCATGGAGCTCAACGTCCAGGTCATCTCGAACAACCTCGCCAACATGACGACGACGTCCTACAAGCGCCAGCGCGCCGAATTCCAGGACCTCCTGTACGACCACTTGAGTCGCGTCGGCACGCAGACATCCGCGCAGGGCAACATGCTGCCCGTCGGCATCGATCTCGGCTCCGGCGTCAAGACCGTCGGCACCGGACGTCTGATGTCGCAGGGCAGCATGACGCAGACCACCAACCCGATGGACGTTGCGATCCGCGGCGACGGTTTCTTCAAGATCCAGATGCCGGACGGCACCTACAACTACACCCGCGACGGCTCGTTCAAGACCGACGCGCAAGGGCGCATCGTCACGGCACAGGGCAATGTGGTGCAGCCGGCGATCACCATTCCGGCGAACTCGACCGGATTGACGATCAACGCCCAAGGCCAGGTCTCGGTGGTCCCGACCGGCACGACGACGCCAACCATTCTCGGGCAACTGACGCTCACGCGCTTCATCAATCCGGCCGGCCTCTTACCGATCGGCGACAACATGTACCAGGAGACGCCCGCCTCCGGCACGCCGCAGGACGGCCTGCCGGCGACCGACGGCTCCGGCGACCTGCTGCAGGGCAATCTCGAGCAGTCGAACGTCGATTCGGTCTCCGAGATCACCAACCTGATCACCGCGCAACGCGCCTACGAGATGAACTCGAAGGTGATCACGGCCGCCGACCAGATGCTGCAGGCAACCTCCAACCTGATGCGCTGAGGCACGATGACGATGATCCGCTTCGCACTCACCCTCGCCGCTTCGCTCGCGCTCAGTTCCGCCGCGATGGCGCAGACGACGTCCGCGCCGCCGCGCCCCGTCCTCAAGGCGGAGGCGACCGTGACCGGGGACCTCGTCCGCATCGGCGATCTCGTCGAGAACGCCGGCATGATCGCCGGCGAGCCGATCTTCCGCGCCCCCGACCTCGGCATGTCCGGGACGGTACCGGCGGCGGCCGTGGTCGAAGCGGTGCGCGCCCACGCGCTGATCGGGCTCGACACGGCAGGCCTGACCGACGTGAAGGTGACGCGCGCGGCGCGCATGATTCCGGCGAGCGCAGTCGAGGACGAAGTGTCCCGCGCGCTGGCCGAGCAGTACCAACTCGGCGCCGCCAAGGACATCACCATCAATTTCGATCGCGCGGTGCGCGCAATGTACGTGTCACCCTCGGCGATCGGCGAGCCGCGCGTGTCGCGTTTGATCTATGACGCGCGCAGCGGCCGCTTCGACGCCGACATCGAACTGCCGACCGGCGCTGCGAGCCGCGGCACGCTGCGGCTCGGCGGCCGTGCGGTGGCGACGCTTGAGGTCGTCGTGCTTGCGCACGCGGTCGAGCGCGGCGCCGTGCTGCGCGATGCCGACATCGACATTGAACGGCGGCCGCGCGCCGAGGTCGGCCGTGACGCCATCACCGATCGCGACCGCGTGGTCGGCCTTGCCGCGCGCGAGAGCCTTCAGGCCGGCCGGCTCGTCCGCAGCATCGACCTGATGCGGCCTGAGATCGTCCAGCGCAACGAGACGGTGACGCTCGTCTACGAGATCCCGGGCATCATGCTCACGGTGCGCGGCAAGGCGACGGAAGGCGGCGCGCAGGGCGACGTCATCTCCGTGCTCAATGAGCAGTCGAAGCGCCTGATTCAGGGCGTGGTCGTCGCGCCGGGCCGCGTTGCCATCGGCATGGGCAGCCCGCGGCTCGCGGCCAACCTGCCGCAGTTCGGCGAGACCCGCTCGTCAACTCCGGTTCGTTAAATGAAGGCGCCGTCGCGCCACACAGCGAAAGCAACGTCGATGAAACCTCTCTCTGTCCTGCGTGTCACGGTTCTCGCGATGCTCGCCGGCTCGCTTCTGAGCGGCTGCGCGGCGGTCGACCGCCTCAAAAACATCGGCCAGGCGCCGCCGCTGTCCGAGGTCGACAACCCGACGGCACGACCTGGTTACAAGCCGGTGCAGATGCCGATGCCGGCGGCGCAGCCCGCCTCGTACAATCCGAACTCGCTGTGGCGCAACGGCTCGCGTGCCTTCTTCAAGGACCAGCGCGCGCATCAGGTCGGCGACCTGCTGACGGTGCAGGTCAATATCACCGACAAGGCGATCATCGCCAACGAGACGCAGCGCAGCCGTGACACCAAGGAAGATTCCGGCATCGACAACTTTTTCGGCAAGAGCAAGGTGCCGATCGTGAACTCGGCTGTGCCGACGCGGATCTTCACATCGGACTCGTCGACATCGCTGGACGGCAAGGGCTCGGTCAACCGGTCGGAAGCGTTGCAGACCAACGTCGCCGCCGTCGTCACGCAGGTGCTGCCGAACGGCAATCTGGTGGTCGATGGCCGGCAGGAAATCCGTGTCAACTTCGAGATCCGCGAATTGATCGTCGCCGGCATCGTTCGGCCCGAGGACATCCAGAGCGACAACACGATCGACTCGAGCAAGATCGCACAGGCCCGCATCGCTTATGGCGGCCGCGGCCAGATCACCGACGTGCAGCAGCCGCGTTACGGCTCGCAGGTGCTGGACGTGATCCTGCCGTTCTGATCCTGCGGGCGGGCCCGCCCTCGGCGCCGACCCGCCCAGAGCTCCCGCGCTTTTCTCGTCTCGCGAGCGGGAAGGGCGTAAACGCCACGGCCCTCGGTAGCTCCCCTGCCGAGGGCCGCTGGTTTTTGAATTCTCTGTGGACCAGCCCGGTTGATCCCGGTCAAAGCTTCGCTCCGCCGGCACCTACAAACTGCCCGCTCACAGGGAGGGCAGCGCCATGCGCACGCCTCGTTCGACCAAATTGACGATCACGATCGCCTTGGCGGTCTCACTTGCCGCCGCCGTGCCGGCGACCGCCGCACCGGTCGCCGCCGGTGCGGCGCAATTGAAATCTGCACCAGCGGCTACTATCGAAATGGTCCGCTCGCGCCGCGGCAGCGCCGGTGCTGTGATCGGTGGCCTTGCTGCCGGCATGATCCTCGGCGGCATCATCGCCTCGCAGCCTCACTATTATGGCGGCCCCTACTATTACGGTTCGCCCTACCCGCCGGCTTATTATTACGGCCCAGGCCCCTACGGCCCTCCCGACTGGGAAGCCTATTGCTTCTCGCGCTATCGCTCATTCGACCCCTATAGCGGCACCTATATGGGTTACGACGGCGTGCGCCGCCCCTGCCGCTAGCGCGAACGCGAACGCGAATAGCAAAAAGCCCGGCGCGATCGCCGGGCTTGCCCGTTTCTTCAAATCCGAGGTCGCAGTCTCAGTCGTCGCGATAGACGCGCTCGCGCCGCTCGTGCCGCTCCTGTGCCTCGACCGACAAGGTGGCGATCGGCCGCGCCTCGAGACGGCGCAGCGAGATCGGTTCACCGGTCTCCTCGCAATAACCATAGGTGCCGTCGTCGATGCGGGTCAGCGCCTCGTCGATCTTGGCGATCAGCTTGCGCTGGCGGTCGCGGGCGCGCAGTTCGATCGCGCGGTCGGTCTCAGACGACGCCCGGTCGGCGAGGTCGGGGTGATTCTGGTTCTCTTCCTGCAGGTGCTGCAGGGTCTCCTTGGCTTCCTTGAGGATGTCCTCGCGCCAGGCCAGCAGCTTCGCGCGGAAATAATCGCGCTGGCGCTCGTTCATGAACGGCTCTTTGTCAGAAGGCCGGTAGTTTTTGTTCTTCGCCAACATCCCACTGCACTCCCCTGGTCTTCTTATGTCGTTGCGTAGAGTTGTACCCCTCTACGTGCGGCAGGCTTATATACGCGCGCATTCGGCCGGACAATATCTTCCGCGCGCCATGTTCATAGCCAGATTTTCGTGACAATTCAGTGACTTGTCAGTCGACAGGCAGTGGTCTGCCCACGCCGTGGGCACCTTTCGGCAGGTAGCGGCGGGCTACTGCACGCCCGCCTTGGCGAGTTCCACCGCGACCCGCAGGTCGATCGCGGAGAGGACCGCGTCGAGCCCCGAATCCCCGCTCTCCTCGGTCAGGCCCTCGGCGGCGACCTTGAGCCGCGCCAGGGTCGACTGATCGAGGCTGCCGTCGAGCAAGCCCAGCTTTAGCCGGTCCAACACGTCGAGCGCATTGCGGCCCTTGGCGACCGCGCGCTTCTTCCGTTCGGTTGCGGTCTCGACACCCTGAAGCGCCAGCAGCGCATCGACCGTCGAGATCGCGCGCAGGCCCGCGCTCTGCCCGGTCGCCTGCGACGTTGTCTCCTCCGAAACGCTGAAACTGCCGCCGGCGACCCGGCGTGCCGCAGCCGGCCGTGCGGCGAGCGCAGTCCCGTTCGCTCCATAGATGCGCATCGCTAAGCGATCCCCCGCGGCCGAGCCCCGAACGTTTCCACCCTGCGCCGTTATGGTTAACTCCCGGTAAAGCCTCGGCAAAACTTGCCGCCTTTGCCGGATTCTGCCGGGCGCGCTCGATGCGGTCATACCCCTCGAAATATAAAATCTCCGAACCCTTTCAGAGACTTAGCTTAGGCCGCAACGATTGGCACGCCGCTCGCAAGGGGAAGTGCAGTCATACGTCACATTGGGGAGCAGTGATGACGAGGACCCTTGCTGCCGCGCTCGTCGCGGCTCTGATGGCAATGCTCGTCCCTGGTAGCGCCGGGGCGACGTCGCGCATCAAGGACCTCGCCAATATCGAAGGCATCCGCCAGAACCAGCTCATTGGTTATGGGCTCGTGGTGGGTCTCAACGGCACGGGCGACACCCTCAATAACATCCCCTTCACCAAGCAGTCGCTGCAAGCGATGCTCGAGCGCCTCGGCGTCAACATCCGCGGCCAGACTTTGCGCACCGGTAACGTCGCAGCGGTCATGGTCACCGCCAACCTGCCGCCGTTCTCGACGCAGGGCACGCGAATCGACATCACCGTCTCGGCGCTCGGCGATTCGAAAAGCCTGCAGGGCGGCACACTGCTGGTCACACCGCTGCTCGGCGCCGACGGCAACGTCTACGCAGTCGGTCAGGGCTCGGTCGCGATCGGCGGTTTCCAGGCCGAAGGCGAAGCCGCCAAGATCGTGCGCGGCGTGCCGACCGTCGGCCGCATCTCGAACGGCGCGATCATCGAGCGCGAGATCGAGTTCAATCTCAATCGTCAGGGCCAGCTGCGCATGGCGCTGCGCAACCCGGACCTGACCACGGCCAAGCGCATCGCCGCCGCCATCAACGACTACATCGGCGTTCCGACCGCGGAGCCGCTCGATCCGGCGACCGTCGGCATCACAGTCCCGCAGCAGTACCGCGGCAACGTCGTCAAGCTTTTGACCGAGGTCGAGCAGCTTCAGGTCGAGCCCGACGAGGCCGCCAAGATCGTCATCGACGAACGCTCCGGCATCATCGTCATGGGCCGCGACGTGCGCGTCTCCATGGTTGCGGTAGCCCAGGGGAACCTCACCGTCACCATCACGGAGACGCCGCAGGTCAGCCAGCCCGGACCGTTCTCGCGTGGCGGCACCACCGTCACCGTGCCGCGCACGCGCATCGGCGTGCAGGAGGACGGCAAGAAGCTCGCCGTCGTGAAGGAGGGCGTGTCGCTGCAGCAGCTCGTCGACGGCTTGAACGCGCTCGGCATCGGCCCGCGCGACCTCATTGCCATCCTGCAGGCGATCAAGGCCGCCGGCGCGATCCAGGCCGATATCGAGGTGATGTGATGGCGGGCAGCTTCACACTCCCCACGCCGGGCCTGTCGCCGACCGACGTGCTCACGCGCGCAAAGAGTGCAGCCGCGCTGGCGAAGATCGACACGCCGAGCAAGGCCAAGGCGATGGCCGCGGCCCGCGACTTCGAGGGCATCTTCCTCAATTCCATGTTCCAGAGCATGGAGACCGGCATTGACGGTGACGGTCCTTTCGGCGGCAAGGGTGGCGGCGGCGTGTGGCGCTCCATGCTGACCGACCAATATGCGCGGCAGATCGCCAAGTCCGGCGGCATCGGCATCGCCTCACATGTATATCAAAGCCTTCTGGCGCATCAGGAGGGACGCTCGTGACCAACTCCGCTTCCGCCGAGACGATCGGCACCGCGGCCGAGGCCGAGCGTGTCATCGACAGCCTCAACGCAATCATGGATCGCCTGATCGAGACGGTCAAAAGCGAGACCGCGCACATGCGCAAGGGGCGCGTGCGCGATGCGCTCGCGCTCGAGGCGCAGAAGCAGGAGCTCGCGGCGCGTTATGCCGCCGAGACCGGCCGCGTGCGGGTGTCGCAGACCATGATCGCCAAATCGCTGCCGCAGGCGCTGGCGAAATTGCGCGATCGGCACGCTGCCTTCCAGTCTCTGTTGCAGACCAACCTGACCGTCGTCGCGACTGCCCACGCTGTCTCCGAGGGTATCATCCGCGGCGTCTCCGGCGAGCTCGCGCGCAAGCAGACACCCTCGACCTACGGCGCCGGCGGCCGCACCAATGCGCCGAGCCCGCGCGCCGGCCAGCCGCTGGCAATCAGCCGCACGCTTTAAGAGATCTAGCTGCCGCTCTAGCTCGAGCTGTCCAGGGCATCCAGGTCGCTGATCTTGAGCCCGGTGACCATGTCGATCTGCGTCCCGTCGGCCATCGTCATGACGTTGGTCGAGGTGTTGAGGAACGAGCCGCCGCCAAGATCGACGATCGAGGCGGGATCGACGTATTTGAGCCCTGTCGTGGTATCGTACTGGGTGCCGTCCTGCATCGTCAGGATGTTGGCATTGGTGTCGATGTAGGACCCGTCGGGAAAATAGATGAATGGGTCGAGCGTATTGGTCGGCTGCACCATCGACTGCGTCTGCTGCAACGACGTGAGCGCGTCCTGGAGCTGCTGCTGCTGCCGCGTCTGGTCGTTCTGCGAGGCGATCTGTGCGTAGAAGCTCGACGCGCTGGTCGTGTTGTTGGTCGTGATCAGGGCGAAGGCGTTCGAGAACGACGACGACTGGCTCAGGAACGAACCGATGCTGCCGTCGTTCGAGCCGGCATCCTGCAGCGCCCCGAGGATGCCGCCCTGGTTCTGCGAATTCCGGATCGACGTGAAGGCGCTCGCCAGCCAGCTATTGGCGCCTAGCCCGCCTGACGAGATGACACTCATGACCGCGCACCTACAGCGCCGCGAGACCCAAGCAATAATGCGCCGTCCTTAATAAAGGGTGGCGACACGGTAGCGGACGGTGCCGCCACGCCACGGCGGCGGCCGAAGCCTTTGCAATTTCAGCGGCGCACAATTGCAATTCGATTCAAAGGCCGTCGACCGCAGTAATGGTCACCGATCATTAACCATACGCCTTAAGCGGCTGTTTGGACCCGTATGCGATGAAAGACACCGATCCAACGGATCGCGACTAACCGCCAGTACGGCATAGAGACCAGAAAGGTACCTGCAATGGCTTCCATCACCCTCTCGGCGGGCGTGCGCTCGAACCTGCTGCAGCTGCAGCAGACCTCGGACCTGATCACGTCCACCCAGACCAAGCTTGCGACCGGCAAGCGCGTCAACTCGGCCCTCGACAACCCGAACAACTACTTCACCGCCCAGGGCCTCGATAACCGCGCCAGC
>Ga0265342_10001037_pt1 | contig 27226 bp, 26 predicted proteins | sample 4CB327metaG_FD_203125 | JGI IMG/M metagenome (GOLD analysis project Ga0265342, IMG submission 203125) | Rhizosphere microbial communities from Carex aquatilis grown in University of Washington, Seatle, WA, United States - 4-CB3-27 metaG | ecosystem: Host-associated > Plants > Roots >... | reverse complement strand
ACACCGCCAGCGCCCGCCGCGCCCGCAGATCGCGCACGGTGATCTCGAGGTTGTGAGCCATGGCCGCCGCCTCGTTCGGTGTCGCGAGCAGCCCGAACAGCTCGAGCTGCAGTGGCCCGCCGAGGTCCAGGCGCGCGCCCGCGCGCTCGAGCCCCACCGGCAGGTCGACCTCGCCCGCCAAGCGCCTGCGCATGGTCTCGGTCATCAGCGTCGCGGCGACGACCGCCGGCGGATGGTCGCCGTCCGCCAGGAGCTCGCGCCGCAGCTCGCCCACGCCGCTGCGCCGCACGTCGGGCGCGAGGCCCCAGGCGCAGTCGATCGCGGTGCGCACCGCCGCCGTCTCGCCGCGGATCAGCGTGCGCGCGGTGAGGAGCGCGATCGCTTCGTCGCCCCGTTGCCAGAGGCGGCTGCCGCGCCAGTCTCCCGCCGTCCAGCCGGCGAGAGCGCGCGCGAGGCGGGCCGGGTCGAAGCGCCCGCGCGCGATCGTCAGCGTGGTCGTCTTGCCGCCGGCGTCGTTCACCGCGAACAGCGCGCGGTCGACGTCGGTGATCTCGTCGAAGCCCTGCGCGTCGGTCTTGGCGGCCCGCTCGGCGTCGGTGCCGGTGACCAGCCGCTGCGACCAGGCCGACGTGCGCAGCTGCGCAACGTCGAGCTCGATCACCGACTCGGCGCCGTCGGGAACGACGCCGGCGAGCTCGCTGTCGTCGGGCGCGCTGCGCGCCGCCGCGGCGGTCGCGGGCGTGGCGGGCGCGGGCGCGGTGAAGTCCTCCGTCGCGCACCCCGCCAGCAGCGCGAGTGCCAGCCATCCCGCGGGGATGCCGCGCGATGATCGCGTGACGCGTTCAACCCGGGTGACGCGGCTCTCTGTCGACGCTTCGTCGTCTCCCGGCGGTTGATCTGCAGCCCGATCTAAGGTGATAAGTTGCGTAGTCCACATAGGCTACTTGGTCTTAACCCATGATCACCGGAGAATCTGGATGAAGCGGTTGAACGACCCCTGCTACCTCGGATTCCTTGCGACGCTGTCTCTGCTTATCGCTGGCGGTCCTTTGTCCGGGTGCGGGACCTCCGGATCGTCTGGAACTGGTGGCAGGTCGGGATCGGGCGGCGGATCCGGAGGCGCGGCAACTGGGATGGGCGGCCAGCCGACCAGCGGTTCTGGGGGCGCCGCGGGAGGAGCCGCTGGGAACGGCGCGGGAGGATCGGCGTCGGGGATCGGGGGCGCGACGGGCGGCGGTACCGGGGGAGCGACCGCCTCCGGATTCTGCCCCACGGACCACATTTTCTGCGCGGATTTCGAGGAGGCCAGCGGCTTGCCTCCGGGCGCCGTGTTGGCCGCACCGGATGAAACGAACCTGACATTTGGGACCGCAGGTTTCATCGAGCTCGACACAACAAACCCATTCGCTGGCCACCAGTCGCTCAAGGTGACATCACCGGGCTCGTTCCACTTCCGGATGGTCGGCGTGACGGTGCCTGCCAGCTTTTGGGTACGCCTGTACATCAGGAGCGACCAAGACATCGGGCAGCCCGACCACAACGCGTTCTTCGAGGCAATGACCGACCCCGACTACCACAAGAACACGGGGGTCGAGCTTTCGGAGCAGTTCACTTGCTTGCTTCTCAACAAGAGCGACATGCTGTTCCCGAGCGGTACAGCCTGCGGGCAAGCGACGGCCCTCGCGAAGAACGTTTGGCACTGCATGGTCGCCCAGTTCGACGGGACGAACGGAAATGTCCAGGTGTTCGTCGACCAGACTCGGATCATCAGCGCGATGGGCTGGGCCCCCGCGCAAGAAGCATTCACTACGTTCGAGTTCGGATACGGCAACTTCAACAGTCCGGGCGCGAGTGTCTGGTACGACAACGTCGTCATCTCGACGAGTCAGCTGAGTTGCCCCTGAGCCAGGCTCACCCTCGCTTCGACTTCCATCGTAGTCGTATCGGACTGGCCGCAGGAAATGTTGTTTCCGCCACCTCCTCCTACCCCGGCACGACTTTTCCCCGCGCAACGCGCGCCGCCTCGAGAAACGCCTCGAGGCGCGCGCCGTCACCGGTGGCGATGGCGGCGCGCAATTCGGCGACGGCGGCGGCGAGGCGGTCGATGAGTGGAAGCATCTCGGCGCTGTTGTCGAGGAAGATGTCGCGCCACATCGCAGGGCTCGACGCGGCGATGCGTGTGGTGTCGCGCAGGCTGGTCGTGCCGAGCGCGCGCAGCGCCGCCGACGTCTCACCGCCCTCGGCGTCGATCGCGCCGACCGCGGCCGCCAGCGCGTAGGCGGCGACGTGCGGCAGATGGCTGGCGGCGCCGAGCACGCGGTCGTGTAGCGCTGCGTCCATGCGCAGCGGCCGCGCGCCGAGCGCGGTCCAGAGCCGCTCGGCGCGCGCGATCAGCTCGGGCGGCGTCCGCGCCGTCGGGCAGACGATGCACAGGCGCCCGGCGAAGAGCTCGCTGCTCGCGGCCTCGGGCCCCGACCGCTCGGTGCCGGCCAGCGGATGGCAGCCGACGAAGCGCGCGACGTGAGCTTCGACGGCGGCGACCGCGGCGCGCTTGGTGCTGCCGACGTCGATCACGAGCGCGTCGTCTCCCAGCGCCGGCGCGATCTCGGCGGCGAGCGGGCTCAGGCTCAGCACCGGCGTCGCCAGCACCACGACGGCTGCGCCGCGCACCGCTTCGCGCGCCGACGGCGCGGCGCGATCGATGATGCCGGCGTCGGCGGCCCGGCGCAGCGTGTGTGCGCTGCGGCTCCAGCCGACGACCGCGTCGACGGCGCCGGCCGCGCGTGCCGCCAGCGCGACCGAGCCGCCAATCTGGCCGACACCGATCACCGCGAGCGGCCCCAGCGGAGGTCCGTCCCAGCGCCGCGGCTCGGTCGCTGCGCCGCCCGCGCTCGACGCGCTCACGCGCGCGTCCCGCCGGTGACGTCGCGCGGGTACGATCCCAGGATCTTCACCAGCGGCACCTCGGCCGCCAGCGCGTCGAGCACGGCGCGACATGGCGGGTCGTTGCGGTGCCCGTCGAGATCGACGAAGAACAGATCGCGCAGGCCGCGGCGATCGGTCGGCCGCGAGGCGATGCGGCGCAGGTTCACGCCGGCGGCGGCCAGCCGATCGAGCACAATCGCGAGACGCCCGGGCCGGTCATCCAGGCCGAAGAGCACGCTGGTGGCGTCGGCGCCGGTCGCCGGCGGCGGTTCCTTGCCCAGCACCAGGAAGCGCGCCACGTCGGTCGGCCCGTCGTCGAGCCGCGCCTTGGCCACCGCCAGATCGAAGAGCTCGGCGGCCATCGCCGGCGCCAGGGCTGCCGAACGCGCATCGTCGCGCGCCGAGGCCGCCGCGGCCGCGGCCGATGCCGCCGGCATCACCGCGACGCCCGGGATCGCCTCGACCAGGCCCGCCGCGCAGCGCGCCGCCGCCGCCGGGTGGGCGTAGACCCGCTCGACGCCGGTGGTCTGGCCAGTGCGCGTGAGCAGCGCGTGCGCGATCTCGATGACGATCTCGCCGACGATCAGGAGATCGCTGTCGATGAAGTAGTCGAGCGCATGGGTCACCAGGCCTTCCGATGCCTCCTCGACGGGGACGACGCCGTAGTCCGCGCCGCGGCCGATCTCGCGGAACACCTCGCCCAGCGTCGCCGCGGCCACGAAACGCGCCGATAGGCCGAAGCGGGTCTTGCCAGCCAGGTGACTGAAGGTCGCCTCGGGCCCGGGGTATGCGACGACCAGCGGGCTCTCGAGCGAGAGGCACGCCGACATGATCTCGCGGAACACCGGTCGCACCGCTTCGCGCGGAAACGCGCCGTTGGCGGCGGCGGTCAGGCGCTCGAGCACGGCGCGCTCGCGCCCCGGGACGTGGAAGGTCTCGCGCCGTCGGCGCTTGATCTCGCCGACCTCCTTGACCACCTCGGCGCGTCGATCGAGCAGCGCCAGAATCTGGTCGTCCAGGGTATCGATCTCGGCGCGCAGCTCAGGCAGCCCGGCGGCGCCGGGTGCTTTCGGGGAAGACATGAAGGCCGAAATTAGCAGAAGTCAGCCGAAGTCATCCAATGGAGGGGCGCGTCGTCCACCACCGAGGTCCCCGGCCCCGGCTATAATCGACCGATGGCCGCCCCACCCACGGTCCTTTTCGCGCTTACCGCCGGGCTTCTCACCGCGCTCACGCCCTGCGTCTATCCGATGATTCCCATCACCATCAGCATCTTCGGCGCGAAGACCGGCGTCAGCCGTGGCCGCGCGCTGGCGCTGGCCACGTTCTACGTCGCCGGCATCGCCTTCATGTTCGGCGCGCTCGGCACGGTGTTCGCGCTGCTGGGCAAGGCGTTCGGGACTTTCTTGGCCAACCCGTGGGTCATCGTGCCGCTCGCGGTCTTCTTCGTGCTCATGGGCTTGTCGATGTTCGGCGCCTTCGAGCTGGCGCTGCCGAGCGGGCTGCAGAACCGCCTGGCGCGCGTCGGCGGCAGAGGCTTCGGCGGCGCGTTCCTGATGGGCCTGGTCGGCGGCATCATCGCCGCGCCCTGCACCGGGCCGCCGCTGGCGGGAATTCTCGCGTACGTCGCCACCACGCGCGATGCGGTCTACGGGTTCGCGTTGCTCGCGACCTACGCGGTCGGCATCGGCCTGCCCTTCTGGGCACTGGCCGGGTTCTCGATGTCGCTGCCCCGCTCTGGGCCATGGATGGAGTCGGTGAAGAGCGTCTTCGGCATCGCGCTGTTCACGGCCGCGCTGTACTACCTGAAGAACGTCGTGCCGCCGCTCGGTACGATCACCGGTCGCACCCCGGTTTTTCTTGCCGGCGCGCTCGCGATGGTGGTGCTCGGCGTCGCCGCGGGGGCGGTACACCTGACCTTCCACGACGAGCTCGCGCGGCGCCTCCGCAAGGGCGCCGGCGTGGCGCTGGCGACGGCTGGGCTGTTCGCGGTGACCAACTACGTGCTCACCCCCAAGGGACCGGTCGAGCTGCGCTGGCTGCATGGCGAAGCCGAAGCGCTGGCCGAGGCGCGCGCCGCCAACCGGCCGCTGCTGGTCGACTTCATGGCCACCTGGTGCCTGCCGTGCAAGGAGTTCGAGCTCAAGGTCTTCTCCGATCCCGAGGTCGCCGCCGAGATGCAAGCGTTCACGCTTCTCAAGGTCGACCTCACGCGCGAGGACGACGATCCGGCGCTGGGCGTGATCAAGAAGAAATACGGCGCCGATACGCTGCCCGCGATCCGCCTGGTCGCTCCCGACGGTCGCGTGCGCGCCAAGACCGACGAGCTGATGTCGGCGTCGGCGTTCCGCGCGTTGCTGGTCGCGTCGCGAGCCCCATAGACTCGCAAAGCCAAGTCACCCTCTCCCGTCCGCGGGAGAGGGCCGGGGCTGGGGGCAGGCCTTGCGAGAGCCAACGAGCGCGCAGGCCTTGCGAGAGCCGTCGCGCGTCCGGACCGGATCGGGCTCAGGTCGACTCGCCGAGCAACGCCTCGATCCGGCCGCGGTCGAAGCCCAGCAACAGCCTCCCTCTCACGTCGATCACCGGCACGCGGTCGGTCGGGATCCCCATTTTGCTCGCCTTGTCGCGAAGCTCTTGCGCCGCTGCAGGATCGTTCTCGATGTCCTTGTCGGCGAACGGAATCTTTCTCTCGGTCAAATACTGACGCGCCGCTCGGCAGGCGCCGCACCACGACGTGCCGTAGATCGTGACCACCGGTGGGCCGTGCGCGCCGCCATCCCAGGCGGGCGGCGGCGCCGGAGGGGGCTCGTTGGCAGCGTGCGCCGGCCGCGCGGTGAGCGGCGAGGTCTCGCCGGGCGGCAGCTGCGCCAGTGCCGCTGTCTCGAACGCCTCGCGCGACAGCGGCCTTGCCTGGGCCTTGCCCGACTTCAACAGCACGTTGACGTCCGCGACGTAGATCTCGGCGCCGGCGCTGTTTTTTTGCGCGGGATTCGACGGGTCGAACACGCGCACCACCGCGCGCGACTGAGCGGGGATGACCTCGGGCTTGTCGGTCGTCGCGAACTCACCCTTGGGCTCCATGTAAGTGAAGAGCCAGCGGCCGTCCTTGAGCACCTCGAGCGTTCCCGGCGCGGTGCGCGCGGCGGCGGGAGCGTCGGGGGCGGAGCGGCGGCAGGCGGGGGCGGAGCTCGCGGTCAGCGCGGTCAGAACGAAAAAGGCACGAAGCGAAATCCCTGTGCGTTTCATGGCCGCGGGATTCTAGCAGCGGGAGCGGCGACGAGGACGGGGACGACTACGAGGACGGGGCCTGGCTCACTCGACGAGGTCAGTTGATCGAAACGAGCTCCGAGCCGTCTCGGCCGCAGAAGGTCGCTTCGCTCTCGTAGCGCTTCGAACAGTGGGGACAGATCTTGCCCAGCACGTGGGCCAGACCCGGCGGACCCGCGGTTCGCGGGACACGGCGGGCGGCCGGCGGTGCGGCGATGGGCGCCAGTTCCTCGGCGTCGTAGGGGCAGAAGCGCTTGCCGCGGTCGAACGATCGTTTGCAGACCGGGCACGCGAGGCCGACGCCCGCCGCCCCCTGCGCAGTCGTGCCGGGCACCAGCGGACGCGCATCGGCGGGACAGAACTTCATACCCGACGGATAGTCGCGCCCACACGTCGGACACACCATCTCCGTCGCCGCGATGGCGCGAGGCGCGGGCTCCGGGATGCGCGGCTGCGGGGGGTGGATACCCGTCCGCAACCGAGGGATCACCAGATAGGCGACCAACGACAGCGCGAGCGCGGCGACGACGATAAAAAGGACGACCTCAACCGCCTGCATCGGAAAAGAGCAACGCTCAAAACTAAGTTATCAAACTGGACCGGCGCAGGAACCCTATTTGTTCTTTCACTTCTTCTTTTTTTTGGCTCCATGCGGCCCCGACTGAGCGACGGACAGCTTCAGCACCGCCTGGTCGACCGCCTGCTTGACCGCGTCCTTGATGGCGTCCCTGGTTAACGACATTGACTCCTTTTCGACCCGCTTCTCCGACACCTCGGCTTCGAGCCCCGCCTCGCCGTCGCCACTAAACGCCAGCTTCTCCTCGGCGACCGTTGTCCCGAAAACCGTCAGACGCACGTTGATCGCCAGCTGATTGAATCGCCCTCCCGGCTTCGGTGGCTTGATCTCCTTCTTCACCTCCTCGAAGCGCACCGTGACGTTGAACCCCCGCAACTTCCGCTTGTCGAGCTCGGCGAGGAGCGCTTCGGGGCTGGACGCCTGGACGTCGGACGCCCACTCCGGCCGCCCCGCCAGGTCGGCCTTGAGGGCCTCGCCGGCGTACTCCTTGAGAGCCGGTTCGATGTTTGGTCCCGCCTTGACCTCGCGGAGCTGGAAAAAGTACTTGGGCGCGGCCGCCTCGGCCGGCGCGCGCGGCACGAGCATCGCGCCGGCCAGCCCGGCCACCATCACCACCACCGGCGCCGGTGGTCTTCGGGTCGGGGCGCCTGTCGAAAGTCGCATATTGTCTCCTCGTCGCTGGGACTGCCGGTATACTCTCCCGCGGATGGCCGACCATCCCGCGGGCAAACAGAGTACCACCGTCGACAGGACCAGCGCGCTGGTGGCCGGCGGTTTGGTTGCGCTGGCCGTGCTGGGAGTGGTGACGGTTTTCTCCGACGCGATCGCCGCGGCCTGGTCGCCGAGCGCGCCTGCCACCGCGGCGACAGCGTCCGCGTCGACACCAGCAGCGCCGTCACCTCCGACTGGCGCGGGCGGCAGTCCTTGACCCTGACAAACGCCGAGAATACCTTCCCAAACGCTACCAACCCCGGAACCGACTCCCGGAGACGACCCGAGGCCGCATGATCAAGCTCACCATCACCGAAAAGGGCGGCGAGCCCAAGGCGCTGACGTTCGACAAGGACGAGATCTCGATTGGACGCGTCACCGGGAACGACATCGTTCTGCCCAAGGGCAATGTCTCCAAGCGCCATTCGCGGATCGCCAGGAAGGAAGGCGTGCTCGAGGTCAGCGACCTCAAGAGCACCAATGGCACGTACGTCAATGGCCGCAAGATCGCCGACCCGGTGCACGTCACCGGCGCCGACAAGATCTACGTCGGCGATTTCATGATCATCCTCGAAGGTGAGGTTCCCGCCGCCGTTGTCGGCAACGGTCACAATGAATCGGTCAGCGCGTCGCGCCGCCTGCCGGTGCCGCCGCCTCCGCCGCCCGCGCGCGGTGGCGTCGTGGCCCACGGTCCCTCGACGGAAGAGGGAGAAGAAGATCAGGACGCCGGCGAGAGTAGCAGCGAGGAAGACGGCGAGAGCCTGGGCCTGGCGGTGCGGCCGCCGCGCGCGGGCCGCATGCCGCCGCCTCCGCCGCCCCCGCGCCGCACGCCGCTCGGCACCGCCGCGCTGGAGGACCTCGACGACGGAGGCGGCGCGGCCGAGCCGGCCTCGCGCGGTGTCGCTGCGTCTGAGATCGACGCCGGCAGCGAGGAGACCGGTGCGCACGGCGGACCAGCCCTGTTCGAGCACGGCCCGACGCGCGCGTCGATCGTCGACGATGACGACGAGGGCGAGGGCGAGGCGTTCAAGGAATCGCCGGTCACCGGCAGCCGCTCGCCGCGCGCGACGTCGCGCCACGCCACCGTCGAGCCGCCGGCGCGGCCGGCGTCTCCGCCGGGACGCGCGCCGGGCGACAGTGGCCCGACGTCGACGCCGGACCGCAGCAGCCGCAACCCCAACGCCACCGATGCAGGCGCGGACACGCGCGTCGCCGAGGCGCTCGACAAGCTGCTCACCGACGCGTCGGTCTCGGCGATCTTCCTGCGCGGACCCGAGCCGACGCTGATCGAGCGTCACGGCAAGATCGAGACATACAGCGCTTCGTTCGGGGATCTCAACGCCCTGGCCGACGTGGTCTGGCGGCTGGCCACGACGGCGATTCCACCGCCGGCCCCCGACAACCCGGTGGTCGACGTTCGGCTCGTCGACGGCACCCGCATCGCGGCGGCGTTTCCTCCGGTCGCGCCCGCGGGGATCTGCGCGGTGATTCGCAAGCCGGTGCTGTCCGACCGGACGCTCGGTGAGCTGAACCCTGGCAGCGTGACGCCCAGCGAAGTTCAAGTGGTGCTCGAAGGCGCGGTCAAAGGGCTGCGCAACATCGTGGTCACGGGCGACAGCGCGGCCGTCGGCGTCGTGCTGGGCGCGCTCGCGTTGGCGATCCCCGCCGACCGCAGCGTGGTGTCGCTCGGGGCGGGCCTCGGGCGCGCGCGCGCCGGTTGGACCGAGCTCGCGGCCAGCGCCGACATGTCCGGGCTGGTTCGGGTGGCGGCGGCGTTCCGGGCCGATCACTTGCTGATCGCGGAAGCCGCTGGGCCCGAGGTGCTCGACATCCTGCTCGCGGCCACGCGCGGGCAAGAGGGCCTCATCTTTGGACTACCGGCGCGTTCGACCAACGAGGCGCTGGCGCGCGCGGAAGCGCTGGCGGCGCGCACCGGCGCGGCCACGGGTCTGGGCCAGCTCGCGGGGAGCAGCCTGGATCTGGCCGTGTTCGCGGTCTCGCTCCCGGGCGGTGGCGTGCGCATCGCCGAGATCGCCGAGGTGCGCACCGGCGAAGGTGGGAAGGCGACGCTCGCGCCCGCGCTGCTCTGGCGCAGCGACGGCGGGCCGCGCAGCGGGTCAGGTGTGCTGGACGTCGTCGGCGTTTCGGTGCGGCTGGCTGACGCAATGGCGGCGCGGGGCAGCAGCCTTCCGGCGAGCCTCGTGCGCCGGGCCGACGCGTAGTCGCGGTGTTCTTCGAGCGGTTTCGCGAGGCGGTCGCCCGCCTCCCAGACGGCTTGCTCCGTCCGGGGCCGGCGGCCGATGCCGAGGCGATCGCCGCGGCGGTGCTTGCGCTCGGCCGGGAGTTGCCCGACGACTACGCGTCGTTCCTGCAGTCGTTCGACGGCGCGGATCTCTTTCACGAGAGCGTGGTGATCGCGGGCGTCGGCGCGTCGTCGCCGCTGCAGCTCTGCGACCTCAACACCGAACGCCCGCTGGCCGAGCTGGCGTTCGCCGAGACCGCGGCGGGTGATCGCTTCGTGTTCGGCGACGCCGCTGGCGCGAAGCCGGGCGCGGTGTTCCGCGTGCGCGCCGGATCCGAGGAGCGCGTGCTCGCTGGCAGCGATTTCACCCGCTGGCTCGACGCGACGGTCGCGCGCGATCAGATCCTCTACGGCTCCGACGGTGAATTCGCGCCCGAAGTGTTCGACGACGACGGCGAGGAGATCCAGCCCCTCATCGCCCTGCGCCAGGCGGAACGCGCGTTGCGCGCCGACGCCGGCTCGGCCGAGGCGCACTGCGATCGCGGCGTTGCCTTGCGCCGGGTCGGCCGGCTCGCAGAAGCTGCCGACGCCTTCGAGCGCGCCGCCGAGCTCGACGCTCGCAATCCCTGGCCCTGGTTCGATCTCGGGCGGGCAGCTCTCGAGGAGGATCCCCGGCGTGCGACCGCGGCGTTCCGCCGTGCCGCTGACGCCGACGCTGGCCCGTCGGGGGCGCGCATGCTCGCCTGGGCCGCGCATGCCGCCACGGCCGCGGGCGACGAGGCGTCCGCGGCCGATGCGCGCGCGTCGGCGCTCGCGCGCCAGCCCGGCCTGCTCGAGGATCTGCGCCGCGCTGTCGCCACCGCCGTCGACGATGAGGATCCCGAGGCGGCGCAGCAGGCGGCACTCCTCGTCGAAGCCATCGAGCCCGCCGCGCCGGTGCGGCGCCGTCTGCCGCTCGCGCCCGAGCCGCGCGCGAAAGCGGTCAGTTCCCCGAAACCGCCTGCTCGCCGGCAGCCACCAGCACCCCCGCGTCGTCCTCGCCGCGCAACACCACCGCCAGCTGGTGTGTCCCCGCGGGGACGGCGACGCTGATTGCCTGGCCGCCGGACACCGCCGCCGCCGGCCACGAGCCGATCTCCTTGCGTATGCCGGCCGCGTCGTCGGCGAAGACCCGCAGCTGCCCGCTGCGGACCGTACCGCGCGCGCCCGCGATGGTGACCTGGGCGTTGCCGCCCTCGACCTTGATCGCCGCTTCGCCGCGCAGCAGGAGATCGATGAGCCCCGCGCAGTAGGCGCCGACCTCGGGCAGCAGGACCCGCGCGGTGTCCTGGTAGACCGCGCGATCCATGAAGAAGCGGACGTGGCCGAGCACGCGCTCGTACGCCAGCAGCCGGCGCGGGCGCGTGCGTGACGGCGCCGTTCCGCCCCTGGGCGGGCGCGGCGCCTGCGACGTCAGCACCAGCCTCCCCTGCCGCTCGTCGCCGAGGGCGTAGACGTATTGCCTGCGGCCCATCTGCCGCAGATCGAGGCGCGGCAGCCCCGGCAAGCCATAGGTCAGCGAGTCGCGCGCCGCGAGCACCACTTCTTGCGGCGTGCTGTCGCGATCGACGACGCCATCCTCGGGCAGCGTGCCGTCGGAGAAGAAGCGCCGCTGCGTGCGATCGGCCAGCCCCTGGGAATCGGCGGCCGTGAAGTAAGCGAGGACGTTCGGCCGCTCGACTGGCTTGCCCGCGGCCGGCACACCGGCGATGCCGTAGCCGTCGGCGACGAAGCGCTCGAAGGCCGACCCGCGGTTGAAGGGACCCGGCGAGCCCGACAGGCTGTTGCGCAGGAAGGCGCCGCGGAAGTCGTTGCGTACGCGCGCAGGCTCGCCCGCGTCCTGCAGCACCGCGAGCACGCCGCCCATCGACAGGAGAGCGCGCGCGAGCGCGGTGTTGCGGGCGGCGCGGTCGCGGGCGGCGACGCTCTGCTCGAGCGCGGCGTAAAACGTCGTGAGCCCGACGTCGTTCTGCGCCGACTGCATCCACGCCGTCGACGGCGGCCCGTCGAGGTTGAAGTCGGTGCCGGTAGCCCATCCGCGCAGGCTGCCGCCGTCGAACATGAGCCGCAGCGACTGTCCGAGCTCGCCCAGGCCGCCGGCCTGTTGCAGGCCGGCGCCGCGGCTCGGGTCGTAGAAGCTGTTTTGCCCGCGCTCGGCCGGCGTCCAGGCAATCACGCTGCCGGCGACCAGCCAGGAGAGCGAGGTCGCGACGCCGTCGTCGCCGGGACGGTAGCCGCCGGCCGGGTCGAGCGCGTCGAGGCGCGCTTTCAGAAACCGTGCTTCGTTCTCGGGCAGCGCCGCGGCCGCGAACGCGAGCGGTTCGAAGAGCCCGAGCGGGCGGCCGAACCGCTTTGCCAGGGCGGCGTGCAGGGTCGACGCCAGCGCCGCCCGTTGCGTGAGGCCGGCGTGGGTGGTCGCGGGATCGTACGCGGATGCGCGTCCCGGCACCGCAGCCACCGCGGCGAGCGCGAGGGGTAAGAGCTGCGCGCGCACGTTCATTGGTCCTCCGCCGGGTGTGGCAGATCGGGGAGTGGAAAATCCGGCTTGGGCAACGCCGGGCCGAGCTTGTTCGGCTCGTCAGCCGGTGCCTGCAGGTCGGGCAGGCGCGACTCGACGAGCTTCGCCAGCCGCAGCAGCATTCCGGGCTCGGTGCACTGGCTGCTACCGCAGGTCAGTGACACGACCGCGCCGCGCTCCCGCACCAGGAACGCGAGGCCGCTCACCGCTCCCGAGTGGGCGCGCAGCGACGCATCGCCGATCTCGTCGACGCCCTTGGCCCCCGGCAGCTCGGCGAGCAGCTTGCCGTACTGGACCTCGGCGGCGGCGCTCCCGAGACGCCAGACGCGCAAGCCGACGTCGAAGCTCTCGGGCTTGCCGATCGCCTTGAAGTGCCGGCTGTCGTAGAACCCGGTCGTTGGCAAGTCGGTCAGCTTGCCGTCCTCGAACTTGCCGACGTAGCCGGTGACGCCGCGGATCTCCTCGTCGGTCAGGAGGTGCGAGATGTCGAGCGCCGCCCCCCCGAGCTTGGTACCGCCCTCGCCGGCTGGCGCCACGCTGAGGTTGCCGGCGCGCGCCGCCGCCTCGCCGGTGCGCTCGCCCTCGAGCTCCATCGCCGCAGCCTGCGCTTCCCAGGCCGCCGCCGTGCGGATGCGTGTCCCACCTCCCAGAAACACCAGATGCTCCGCGTGCGCGTAGGTCGGCAGCCACTTCTCGAGCCGCACGCGGTTGCCGCGCTGGCTGAAGTCGCGGCGAGGCGACCGGCTGGGAAACCGCCAGTCGCTGCGCCAGCCGACGTGCCCGCGGTGATAAACGATCACGGTGAAACGGCGCACGCGCGTCGATAGCCCGCTCGGCAGCGTGTCGATGCGCGGAATCTCGTAGCGGCCGTCGGGTCCGGTTTCGGTCACCACCTCGCGCGTCGCCAGCGGCGCCTGGAAGCCGACGCCGCGCTCGAACGCCCACGACGCCGCGACCAGCGCCCCCTGGATCGGGTGGTCCGAGTCGGCGTCGACGACCATCCCGTCGTACGGGCCGAGCAGATCGGCGGCGCGGACCGAGTCCGGACGGACCGGAAACGGCGCCTTCTCGACCATCGGACCGCAACCAGCCACGGTGACCAGCGGAGCGGCGAGCAGGCCGACCGCAATCAGCACGGCAGGCGCAGTCACGCCGCGCCCGGAGCGCCTATGCGGTCTACTGTCGACGGTGGATGACAGGGTGTGGGAGTACCCACGTGAATTGACCCGTCCGTCGGAAATTGTTATTGATCGGGTCACGTCAGATGGGTGAGGCAGCGCGCTGGAGAGTGGAAATCCGGGGGTGCAACCACTGGGTGGGCAATGTCCGGGAGTGCAAAGTACGGCCCGCCTGTTATCAAAGGATCTCGCCGCTTGCAAACCCGTTCTCATGATTAAGTGCGTCCGCTGCGGAAACGCCAACGCCGACGAGGTGGTCTTTTGCCAGTTCTGTGGGACCCGCCTCGTGGCCGAACCGTTGCCTGACCCCCTGCGCGAAGTCGGGGTCGGCAACTCGGGGCCGAACGCTTCTCGACAGGGAAGCGCGGAGCGTGGTTTCCGTCTCATCGTGGTCCATCGCGATGGAACCGATGGTATGGCCTACTCGCTGATCGGCCACCAGATCGACGTCGGTCGCACCGACGGCGATCTCCTGTTCGATGATCCCCACCTGGCGCCGCGGCACGCGCGCATCGTGGTCAGCCCCAACGGGTGGGTCCTGAGCCCTCTCGAGCTACGCAACGGCGTCTACCTTCGCCTGCGTGGGCCGGTCGACCTGACTGACGGCGACTACTTCCTGATCGGCAAGCAGGTGATGCGCTACGAGGTTATCGCCGAGGCCGAACGCGGTGTGCATGCGGCAATCGAGCACGGTGTCGCCCTTTTCGGTACCCCGACGCGCCCCGCCTGGGCGCGCCTGCGTCAGATCACGCCGGGCGGAGTCACCCGCGACATGCACCATCTCAGCCGAAGCGAGATGGTCCTCGGCCGCGAGCAAGGCGACATTGTCTTTTCCGAAGATGAGTTCATGTCACGACGACACGCACAGTTGTCCCTGCGCGCCGGACGAGGGCGCCTCGAAGATCTGGGGAGCTCGAACGGAAGCTTCATCCGCCTGCGCGGTCCGCAGCCGTTGAGCTCGGGTGATCTGATTCGCCTCGGTGATGAGCTCTTGCGGTTCGAGCTAGGATGAGGCGAACTATAGGGAAGGTACTCTGAGCCGCGACCTACCCCCCCGATGCCTAGCCCCCCCGACATCTCCATCGAGGTCTTTGGAAAGACCGACGTCGGTCTGATTCGCGAGCACAATGAAGACAACTTCCTGGTAGCGGATGTCACGGCGGCCGTTCGCACGAACGAGATCAAAGAACCGCTGAAGTTTCCGCTCGGAGATCGCGGTGTCCTGTTCCTGGTTTGCGATGGAATGGGCGGCGCCGCGGCCGGCGAGGTCGCGTCACGCATGGCGGTGGAATCGATCGTCGACGCCATGGCGGCCAGCGAGCCGCAGGAGCGCGACGCCTTCGCGCGTTCGGTGCGGCACGCAGTCGAGGTCGCCAACGAGCGGATCTACGTCCAGTCGCGCGACAATCAGAGCGAGCGCGGTATGGGAACGACCTGTACCGCCGCGGCGCTGATCGATCAGACGCTGATCGTCGGCCAGATCGGCGACTCGCGCTGTTACGTGCTGCGCAACGGCCGGCTCGCGCAGGTGACCAAGGATCAATCGCTGGCCTGGCAGCTGATCGAAGCCGGCGCGATGACGGCCGAGGAGGCCAAGGCTTTCGAGCACGCCAACATCATCCTGCAGGCGCTGGGCGTGCAGGAGCGCGTCGAGGTCGTTCTCTCGCAGGTCGAGCTGCGCCAGGGTGACGTGATCGTGCTTTGTTCCGACGGATTGCATGGGCCGGTCAGCGACGACGAGATGCTCGAGCTCCTTCAGCGCGAGACCGATCTGCAAAAGGCGGCTGATGGGCTGATCCAGAAGGCGCTGGATCGAGACGGCCCCGACAACATCACCGTGGTGCTCGCGCGCTTCGGCGGCACGGCGCTGTCGCCGCCCGGCGAGAACGACCTCGTCGGTTTCGTCGGTTACGATCCGGGGCCGGGCGAGACGCCTTCGTCGGATCCGTCGTCATTCGATCACACGCTGGCCAGCACGGCGACGGTGAACGAGCGCATCCCCCAGGAGTTGCTCGGCGACGACGCCGTCACCGCGGGGGTCGTCGAGCGCTCGGGGCGGAACGGGCGAGCCTCTGGACGATCTTCGGGACCGTCGGCGTTATCGGGCTCGACGATCCGCACGGCGCGGTCGGTGCTCGCGTTCTTCTTCCTCGCACTGGTGGCGGCGGCCGCTGGTGGGATCCTGGCCGTCGCGAAGTGCGGGAGCGACCACGGCGCGCAGACCAGCGTACGCAGCGGCGGAGGCACCCCCTAGGCGGGGGGATCGGCGGATGCAGCACTGTCCACACTGCGGCGTCGAGATGGAGGACGGCGCGCGCTTCTGCGGCGCGTGCGGCCGCCGCATCGATCCGGTTCCGGCGCCCGCGGCGGCGCCCTCGCCCTCTCCCGCCGTCGCGTCTGGTCCGACCGCCGCGCCGCCGCAGCAGAGCAAGAACAGCGGACCGGTCTCCAAGCGCGCGGTCGAGCCGCTGGCGGCGACGATGCTCAGCAGCGGCCCACTGTCCGGCAGCCCGCTCGCGGCATTTGCTCCCGCGAAGGCGCCACCGCCCGTGTCGGCCGCCGCATCATCGATCAACGACGTGCCCACGGTCGCGGGTCCACCGAGCGCGAATCCGGTCGCCGGGCTGGCTCCGCTGGCGGCGGGGTCGAACCCGGTGCGTCCGGCCGCTCGCCCGGCGGAGAACTTCATCGGCCGCACGCTCAACAACCGCTACGTCGTCGAGGACAAGATCGGCGAGGGTGGGTTCGGCGCGGTCTTTCGGGGCAAGCAGATCGCCACCGGGCGCGAGGTCGCGCTCAAGATCCTGCATCCGCACAACTCGGGTGATCCCACGATCGTCGCGCGTTTTCGCCGCGAGGCCGAGGCCTGCAGCAAGCTGCGCGATCCGCACACGGTCACGACCTACGACTTCGACGAGACCGAGGACGGGATCCTGTTTTTGGCCATGGAGTTGCTGCGCGGGCGCAGCCTGCACCAGCTGCAGAAGAGCGAGGGGCCGTTCCCGTTCGAGCGCGTGCTCAACATCCTGGACCAGGTCTCGGAGTCGCTGGGCGAGGCGCACCAGAACGGCATCGTCCACCGCGACATGAAGCCGGAGAACGTCATCATCGAGACGCGCGGCGGGCACGACTACGTCAAGGTGCTCGACTTCGGAATCGCCAAGATGATCTCGGGCGACCGCGAGGTGCAGGCGCTGACCGCGGTCGGCCAGACGCTGGGCACGCTGGAGTTCATGTCGCCGGAGCAGCTGCGAGGGATCAAGCTCGACGGGCGCTCCGACATCTACGCGCTCGGCATGATGGCGTACGAGATGCTGACCGGCGAGCTGCCGTTCAAGAACGCCAAGACGCCGATCGAGATCATCAACTTCCACATGAAGGATACGCCGCCCGCCCCGTCGAAGATGCGGCCCGACTTGAAGATCCCGCCAGCGGTCGACGAGGTGTTGCTGAAGATGGTGGCGAAGTCGCGCGACAACCGCTTCGCCGACACCGCGGCGATGCGCGCGGGCATCGAAGAGGCCCGCCACGATCGCGGTAAGAAATCGTCCTTCCCGCAGGCGCTGCTCACCAACTACAAGCTCATGGGCGTGGTCGGCGCGGCGGCGGTAATCCTGGTCGGGGTGCTGTTCTTGTTATTGCACCGCTGACCCGCGGTGGGGCGGACGTCCTTACAGCACGGCCCAGTGCGTATTCAGCCAGAAGCCGAAGCTGCTGGCGTCCGCGGACCCTCCCGGCCCCTCGTACCGGAGCCGCGTGTAGCCGACGCCGAAGGTCGTCGCCACTCCATCGCTCGTGCGGAAGTACATGCCCAGGCGACCGACTCCGCCGAGGTGACTGGACGCGCTGCCACTGATGGCTGATGCATCGCCGTCGCCCGACAAGCTGATGCCCAGATCTTTGTCGATGCCTCCCGCCGCGAGCAGGAACCACTTCTGCCCGGTGCGCACGAACGCGTTCAGGGTGGCGATCGCCGGATAGCGCGTGAAGCCGATGCTGGCGTTCGACGCCGTTAGCGAATTGTACTTGAGGCTGATCTCCCCACCGACGCCCAGGCCGAGGAGATCCCCCAGCCAGAGCGGGGTGACCATCGCACCGACGCCGAAGTTCGCGCCGGAGCCGGCGGAAAGCGTCCGGGTGCTGCCATCGCTGAGCTGCGCCGTGACGATGTTGTCACCGCCGAACGCGACGCCGAGGGCCAACGTGAAGTCCAGGACCGGCCGCGTGTGCGCCAGGTGGATCGTCTCGGCGGCCCACTGCTTCTTGATCTCGTACGGAGTCGGCACCCCGTCTCGGTCGCAGGAGATCGGGACCCGGTTCGGCACGGGGGCAGATGAATCGACGATCGCCGCTCGGAACGAGTTGCCGACGTAGGCGGTCTCCGTGACGTATCGATGTCCCGGCTCTGCATCCACGCAGACGCGGGCGCCGTCCGAAGTCGAGGCGGCCCAGAACCCGATGTGCTTGACGCCGAAGTCGACGAGATGCGGCCCGGGGGGCACGACATAGTGGGCGTAGCGTCCCCGGATCTCCTTGACGTCCTTGCCGTCCAGCTGGTCGATGAGCGTACCCGGCGATTCTGCGATGACCGCACCCTCAGCGGGGGTGAGGTCGCGGCCCTCGTACAACGTCGTCGCGCACGACGACAACAACCCCAGAGCCAGCACGCAGATCGAACCCCTAACGCGCATCGACGCCATCTGACCTAATGCACCAGCTCGACCGCTATCTGTCAATTTCCAGGATCAGCGACGAAAGCCGGTCTCGATCGCGGTCCCGGTGACCTCAATCCCCGGCGGTTGCCGCGCTTGCGCTCGCCTGGGCCGCGTGCAGAATCATCGTTGCGGATGCTCGATATTCTGGAGGAGCTCAAGGACGTGCTCGCCAGTCTGCATCAAGATGGCATCCCGTACGCGCTTTGTGGCGGCCTGGCCATGGCGGTTCACGGATACCCGCGCGCCACCGTCGACATCGACATTCTGGTCCTGGTCGAGGATCAGGCGCGGGTGGAGAAAGCTGCGGAGGTTCTTGGCTTCACGATTCATGCTCTGCCCATGCACTTCCGAAGGGGCGACGTGGAGATTCGTCGCGTATCCAAAGTCGACGACTCAGGGGAGCTCTTGTCCCTGGACCTTCTCCTCGTGACCGAAGCCGTCCGCGGAGTCTGGGACGGCCGGCAGGAGATGGAATGGGACTTTGGTAAGATTTGCGTCGTTTCCCGGGAAGGCCTCATCGTCCTGAAGTCGCTGCGCGGCAGCGGGCTGGACCAGGACGACATCAAGCGCCTGCGCGGGGAGGGAGAATGACCGTCGACATGTCGGCCAAAGCAATCACGAACCGGCTCAAGCGCGTCGCTCAGCTCAGGGCGTTGTGTTTGGCGCTCGGGAAAGCGCGGCCGATAGCTGGTAAGACGAATCCTCCCGGGCGCTGATCAGCCGCCCGTGGAGCCGGCCATAGACTGCTGCAGGTCGCAGACCACGGCGGCATGATCCGACACGGGGCGTCCGGCGCTATCGCGCGGCTCGACCACGGTCGCGAAGATGGGGCGCGTGCCGGATGGCGGGTTCACGAGCCACGCGTCAGTCCTTGCCCTCTCCTTCCGACTCTTTCTTCGGATCGGCCTCTAGCAACGCCCGAAGCAAAGGCAGGGGCGGGACCTCCGCAGTAGCGGTCCTCCAGACGATCTCGGTATCGATATCGAAGTACCCGTGAATCAGCCGGTTGCGCATGGCTATGATCGCTCGCCACGGGATAGGCGTTGCTCGGGAGCGCAGCTCCTCGGAGGTTCTCCCCGCCGCCTCGCCGATCACTTCGATTGCCCGGACGACCGCGAACAGCAGCTTTCGGTCGGTGTCGAGATCGCCGAGGTTGTGGCCAGCAATAAACTGACCAACGGTATCCGCTGCATCGAGCATGTGCTCGATGCGAATGCGATCGTCATCGCGCATATTGCAGCTCGGCGGTCCGCAGGATCTCGTCGCGAAAGTAGCGGGAGAGGTCTTGCGGCGTGCGCAGATCGACCTTCCGTCCCCCGAGCAGGGTCGACAGTTCCAGTTCCATATCTGCGAGTCCAAAGAGCCCAGGCGCCTGACCGGACTCGAATTCCACCAGCAGGTCGACGTCGCTATCGGTGCGATCTGTGCCCTTCAACACCGATCCGAACAAGGAGAGACGGCGAATATGGTGTCGGGTGCAGAAGAGGGCCAGCGTCACTTCGGCGATAGGCAGACGCGGTTTCATTTCAGCACTCACCCTTCAAGAGAATCGCCCGTTCACTGCGCGTCGCATTTTTACCGCAGAGTACCTGATTCGGCGGGGGGAGGGACAGAGCCCTCGGGTCTGTCCCGGCCCTCAAAGCTGGGCGGTTTGACCTGTCCATATCTGGCGCTTTTCAAGTATCACCGAATACCGGCCCTGCGGTCGAGGTCTCGGTCGGGGCTTCATCTCCGTGCCGAACGCAGAACCGGTATCCGCGGCCAAAATTCAGGACGGCACCAGGTCGCAGACCACGGCCGCGTGATCCGACACGGGGCGGCCATCGCGATCGCGCGGCTCGACCACCGTCGCGGAGATCGCGCGCGCGCCGCGGCCGGCGAACCAGTCGAGGCGGGCGGGGATGCAATGGTTCCAGTGCCGCGACATCCAGCGGATCAGCGCGGCCAGCGGCGGTCCGCCTGCGCGCCTCACCTTTTGCAGCGCATAGGGATCGTTGAAGTCGTAGCGGTAGGTGGGGCGCGTGGCGTCGTTGAAGCCGTCCACGGTGAAGCCGCGCGCGGCGAGCAAGTCGAAAATGGGGCGTTCGCCGAAGGCAGCCGGCGACATGTAGCCGTCGACGGAGCGGCGGACGCCGCGCGTGAACAGCTTGTAAAGAAAGTCGCGCAGGCTCGCCGCAGCCGTCGACAGATCGTGGGTCGACGAGTTGAAGTCGCCGCCCACTATGACCGGTACGACGTCCGCTGCCGCACCGGCCGGCATGCGATCGAGCAGCGCGCGCAGTTGCTGCGCACGCTGGCGCGGCGACGCGTTCGAGTCCAGGTGGCAGGCGCCGACCAGCAGCGGCCCGGCGGGCGCGTCGACCTCGACCAGCAGCGCGCGCTTGTTGCCGAGGCGCCGCTCCGACGACGAGAACTTGTCGCGCAGCGCCGGCATGTCGACGTTCTCGGCGCGCCGGATCGGCAGGCGCGACAGGATCGCAGTGCCGGCGAGCGCGGTGGTGTTGGCGGCGCCGGCGCGGTTCTCGCCCCAGTCGTCCTGCAGGGTCAGGTACGAGGGCGCGAAGGCGTAGCTTCGCCCCAGCGCCTCCGCCAGCTCGCGGGCGACGTTGCGGTTGCCGGATCGCCCGAGCCCGCAGTCAGTCTCCGACAGCAGCAGCAGGTCGGCCTCGCGCAGCACCGGATCGTCGCGCAGCGCGCCCAGGATCGCGCCATAGCGGGTGCCCCGCTGGACGTTCCAGGCCGCCGCGCGCACGTGCATGGCGCGCGGCGCGGCTGGCTGGGGCGCGGGCTCGGCGTCGCCCTGCTCCACCGCCGACGTGACCCGCTCGACCTCGGCGCGGATCCTTTGCCAGAGCGCGGAGCGCTCAAGCGCGCGGCGGTTCTTCGCCGCGCGCAGCTCCGCGTAGTGGCACGCGAGATCGTGGGTGATCGCTTGTAGCCGCCGGAACGCCACGGGAGCGCATCCTAGCCGGTCAGTTGGTGAACTCGAAGCGCGCCTGGGGCGGGCGTTGGCGCTCGCAAGGCCTGCCCTCACCCGTCCGCCCCGGCGGGCGTTTGGCGCTCGCAAGGCCTGCCCTCACCCCGGCCCTCTCCCGCGGCGGACCGCAGGAGAGGGTGACTCGCTGAAGAAACGCTATTTGACGAGCTTGAAGAAGCGGTTCCAGCGGATCGACTTGAACCAGTTGACGATGTTCCAGCCGTCGGTGGGCGCGCGCGACCACCAGACGATCAGGGCCTTGCCCTTGATCAGATCGTGCTGGACCGTGCCCCAGACACGCGAGTCCGAGGAGTTGTCGCGGTTGTCGCCCATGACGAAAACGTTGCCGGGCGGCACCACGGTGCGGCTGAAGTCGTGGCCGCGGCCGGGCTCCTGGATCGTCTCGTGCTGCTTGGTGCCGAGCGTCTCCAGCCACTCCTCGCAGTCGTGCTCGTCGGCGCCGCCCGGGTGGTACGACTCCGAGTAGTGACAGGGCACGGGCACGCGCTCGCGCGGCATCGGGTGGCCGTTGATGAACACCTCGTGCTGGCGGACCTCGACCACGTCGCCGGGCAGGCCGACGACGCGCTTGATGTAGTCGGTGCCGGGGTCGATCGGGTACTTGAACACGATCACATCGCCGCGCTCGGGCTGTTTGAGCTCGAGGACCTTGATGTTCGTGAAGGGGATGCCGAGCCCGTAAGCGAACTTCGAGACGAAGATGTGGTCGCCGACCTCCAGCGTCGGGATCATCGACCCTGACGGAATCTGGAACGCCTCGACGACGAACGCGCGCAGCACGAGCGCGATCGCGATGGCGACGCCGATCGACTCCGAGTACTCGCGGATGGTCGACTTGCGCGACGACGCCAGGTTCTGGTCCATGCGCTCGTCGAGGGTCGAGATCGCCTTGCGCGCCTGCTCGGCGTCGGTGCCGCGCAGCGCCTCTTCGACGTCGGCGATCGCTGTGGTGATGGGCTCGACGACTTCCGGCGGCAGCGAGCGCCCGCGGCGCTTCAGGATCCGACGCGCTTCCTTGACCAGGTGCCGCCCTTCGAGCCGGGTCCTTTTCCAGGCGCTGCGATCGCGCCACGCCTCTAGAAAGCTAGCCATCGATTAAACCGTCGGCCTCAATCGACCTTCAAGATCGCGAGGAACGCCTCTTGGGGAATCTCCACGTTGCCTACCTGCTTCATCCTCTTTTTACCTTCCTTCTGGCGTTCCAACAACTTGCGCTTGCGGGTGATGTCGCCGCCGTAGCATTTCGCGGTCACGTTCTTGCGCAGGGCCTTGACCGTCACGCGCGAGATCACGCGCGACCCGATCGCGGCCTGAACGGCGACCTCGAACTGCTGCTGGGGGATGAGCTCCTTCATCTTGCTGCACAGATCGCGCCCCTTATTGTAGGCGCTCTCTCGGTGCACGATCGCCGACAGGGAGTCGACGCGGTCGCCGTTGACCAGCAGGTCGAGGCGGACGAGGTCGGCGGCGCGATAGCCTTTGGGCTCGTAGTCGAGCGAGGCGTAGCCGCGCGAGCAGGACTTCATGCGGTCATAGAAGCCGAAGACAACCTCGGTCAGGGGCAGATCGTAGCGGATGATCACCCGTTTTTCACCGGCGTAGGTGAGCCCGGTCTGGGTGCCGCGCTTCTCCTCGCACAGCTTGAGCAGCGCGCCCACGAACTCGGGCGGCGTGTGGATGGTGGCGGCGATCATGGGCTCCTCGATCGTTTCGACCTCGCCGTCCGCCGGGAACTTGGCCGGGTTGTCGAGCTCGAACACGCTGCCGTCGCGGCGCACGACGCGAAAGCGCACCGTGGGGGCGGTGGTGATGAGGTCGAGGTTGTATTCGCGCTCGAGGCGCTCCTGGACGATCTCCATATGGAGCAGACCCAGGAACCCGCAGCGAAAGCCGAAGCCGAGCGCCGCCGAGCTCTCGGGCTCGCGCGAGAACGACGCATCGTTGAGGCGCAGGCGATCGAGCGCGTCGCGCAGATCTTCGTACTTTGCCGAATCGGTGGGGAAGATGCCGGCGAACACCATCGGCTTGGCCGGCTGGAAGCCGGGCAGCGGCGCCTCGCACGGACGATTGAGCTCGGTGATCGTGTCACCGACGCGCGCATCGGCGACCTCGCGGATGGCGGCGGTGAAGAAGCCGACCTCGCCGGGGCCGAGCTCGCCGATCTCTCGCGCGAACGGCCCAAAGACGCCGAGGCTCTGGATCTCGTACTCGCGCGCCGCCGCCATGAACAGCACCTTCTGCTTCGGGCGCAGCACGCCGTCGACCACGCGTACCAGGATCACGACGCCACGGTAGCTGTCGTACCAGCTGTCGAGCAGCAGCACACGCAACGGTTTGGTGGCGTCGCCGATGGGCGGGGGCACCTTGGCGACGATCGCCTCGAGGATCTCGTGGATCCCCTTCCCTTCTTTCGCCGACGCGAGGATCGCCTCGGAGGCGTCGATGCCGACGACCTCCTCGATCTGGCGGCGCACGTTCTCGGGATCGGCCGCCGGCAGATCGATCTTGTTGATCACCGGCAGGATCGTGAGGTTGTTGTTCACTGCTAGATAAACGTTCGCCAGCGTCTGCGCTTCCACTCCCTGGGAGGCGTCGACGACCAGCACCGCGCCCTCGCAGGCGGCCAGCGAGCGCGAGACCTCGTAGTGGAAGTCGACGTGCCCGGGGGTATCGATGAGGTTCAGCTCATAGGTCTGGCCGTCCGCCGCCAGGTAGCTCAGGCGGACCGTCGCCGCCTTGATCGTGATGCCGCGTTCGCGCTCGAGCTCCATGCTGTCCATGAACTGAGCCTTGCGCTCGCGGTCGGTCAGCGCGTCGGTGGCGTCGAGGAGGCGATCGGCGAGCGTCGACTTGCCGTGATCGATGTGGGCGATGATGGAGAAGTTGCGAATCAGCTGCGTGGGCGTCGACATGGTGCTTGAGGCCTGGCGAGAAGAAAAAGCGCGAGGGTTATCCGCGGGCGTTATCCAACTACTTGGCGCGGACGTCCAGCGACAGCTGGCCGGGAAGCTGGTGCCCCTGCTTTTCCAGCAGCATGTCGATCCCCTGGCGGATGTACTCGGCGACGGGAACCTTGGTCTTCTCGTGAAGCTGCTTCAGGCGCTCGCTCTGCTCGGGCGTGATGTAGATGGTCGTGGAAATCTTCTTCCTTCCCATTCGAAGTGACATTGCATGACGATATGTGAACCGTCAATGCGCATTGGTCTCGGGAATGATCACATGCGCCCACACGACCGTCCCGTCGTGGTCAGTCCTTGAAACCAATACTTGATGCGCGAAGACTTTCCCCCTAGCTTATGGGGCCATGACTCTTACGGTCGAAAGGTCCGGAACGACTGGGGGAATTCGCGGCGCCCGACGCATGCTGATGGTGGCCGGTTTGCTGGCCGTCGGCGGGCTTGGCCTGGGTCTCGGAGCCTGTGCCGATTCGCCGCAGCGACGCGACGAGGCGTCCATGGCACCCGCATCCAGTGCGTCCAACGTCCCGGCGGCCCCCTCCGTCGACCGGTCCAAGTGCAGCGACAAGGGCAAGCAGGTCGTCACTGCCGACACCAACCTCGATAAGAAGCCCGACGTCTGGAAGTTCTTCACCAGCGTCCAGCAAGGCGGCCAGTCGGTCTCGGTGCTGTCGTGCAAGCAGGTTGACCTGAATCACGACGGCAAGGTCGACGTCGTCCAGTACTACGACGAGACCGGAAACCAGGTGACGCTCGAGGAAGCGGACCTCGACTTCGACGGCGCGTTCGACGTGACCATCTACTACGTCAACGGCAAGCGCGTGCGGAAGGAAGAGGACACCAACCTCGACAAGAAGCCCGACGTCTGGACGTATTACGAGGACGACAAGATCGTCCGCGTCGAGCGCGACACCGACTACAACGGCAAGGTCGACGAGTGGCAGTACTACGAGGGCGGCAAGCTCGATCGCATTGGCTACGACACGACCGGCACGGGCCGGCTCGATCGCTGGGACCGCGCGCCCGAGGGTGACACCGGCGGTGGCTCGGCCGAGCCGGCAACCGGCGGCGGCCCGGCGCCCGGGACGACTCCGCCGGCCGCGGGCCCGACGCAGCCGCCGGCGGCGACGGCACCGCCTCCGGTTTCGCCGCCGCCCGCGACGCAGACCGCGAAGAAGTAGCAGCGCCGCGGAAGAGGGCCTCGGACCTCGGGAGCAACTCCTTCCGATCCCCTCGCCCCCGTCCGCGGGGGAGAGGGTTAGGGAGAGGGGCCGTCGGGCGCCGCGTCTCGCAAGGTCTGCCCTCTCCCTAAGCCTCTCCCGCGGACGGGAGAGGGGACCGGAGCTGCCGTTATCCGCCGTTGCCGAGATCGAAGCCGTCGTGCAGCGAGCGCACGGCGAGCTCGGCGTACTTCGCGTCGATCACGCAGGAGATCTTGATCTCGCTGGTCGAGATCAGGTGGATGTGGATGTTCTCTCTCGCGAAGATCTCGAACATCTTCAGCGCCACGCCCGCGTGCGAGCGCATGCCCACGCCGACGACAGAGACCTTGGACAGGTTCTCTTCGCTCTTGATCTGATCGGGCGGGCAGATATCGGCGCAGTGCTTGGCCAGCACCTCGCGCGCGCGCGGCACGTCGCTGGACGGCAGCGTGAAGGTCAAATTCGTGCGGCCGTTCTGAACGTGGGCCTGCACGATGACATCGACGACGATGCCGGCGTCGGCCAGCGGCTTGAACACCAGCGCCTGGATCCCCGGCTTGTCGCTGAGGCCGGCGAGAGTGATCTTCGCTTCGTCGCGCGTGGCGGTCACACCGGAGACGACGACTGCTTCCATGGCTTTCTCCTCGGGCACGACCCAGGTCCCTTCGTTGTCATTGAAGCTCGAGCGGACGTGGATCGGCACGTCGTACTTCATTCCGAACTCGACCGAGCGAATCTGCAGCACCTTGGCGCCCAGCGACGCCAGCTCGAGCATCTCCTCGTAGCTGATGCGGTCGACCTTGCGCGCAGTGCGCACCACGTTGGGGTCGGCGGTGTAGACGCCGTCGACGTCGGTGTAGATCTCGCAGGACTCGGCCTTGAGCGCCGCCGCGATCGCGACCGCCGACGTATCCGAGCCGCCGCGGCCCAGCGTGGTGATGTTGCCGTTCTTGTCGACGCCCTGGAACCCGGCGACGACCGCGATCTTGCCCGCCTTGAGCGCGTCGGTGATCGCGGTCGCGTCGATGTCGAGGATGCGCGCGCGCGCGAAGGCGCTGTCGGTGAGGATGCGGACCTGGTGGCCGAGCATCGAGACCGCCTCGCCGCCCTCGGCGTGGATCGCCAGCGCGAGGAGGCCGACCGTCACCTGCTCGCCGGTCGAGGCGATCACGTCCAGCTCGCGCTCGTCGGGCAGCGCGGCGATCTGCTTGGCCAGGCCCAGCAGCCGGTTGGTCTCGCCCGACATCGCCGAGACGATCACGACCACGTCGTGCCCCTTGCGCTGCGTCGCCAGGCAGCGCTTGGCGACGTTGCGGATCCGTTCGACGTTACCGACGGAAGTTCCGCCGTATTTCTGAACAATCAACAAGGCGCGCGCACTCTCCAACACCAGCCCGTCCCCGTCAAGACCGAGTAAGATCCACCCCAATGGCTGAGGCAATCGAGGTGCACATCACCGCCCCCGACGTCGAGCGCGCCGCAGAGATGGCTCGCACCCTGGTCGCCGAAGGCCTGTGCGCCTGCGTCAACATCGTCAAGGAGGTCCGGTCGATCTACGTCTACGAGGGCCGCATCCACGACGAGCCCGAGGTGCTGTGCGTCGCCAAGACGCGGCAAGAGCTGTTTTCCAGGCTGGAGGCGCGCGTGCGCGAGCTGCACCCCTACGAGGTGCCGGAGATCCTGGCGTTCACGGTCGACGAAGGCAGCGCGGCGTATTTGGATTGGCTGAAGGCGTCGACGACGGCGACCTAGAGTCCGGACCTCCTCACCCAAACCCTCTCCTCCACGATCGTCGTGTCCGTCGAGGAAGGGGCGTCGTGGGCGTGGAGGAGAGGGCTTTCGGACCATCCTTCTCCCTCTCCTCCACGTCTGCGTGGAGGAGAGGGTCGGGGTGAGG
>Ga0265342_10001033_pt1 | contig 27336 bp, 22 predicted proteins | sample 4CB327metaG_FD_203125 | JGI IMG/M metagenome (GOLD analysis project Ga0265342, IMG submission 203125) | Rhizosphere microbial communities from Carex aquatilis grown in University of Washington, Seatle, WA, United States - 4-CB3-27 metaG | ecosystem: Host-associated > Plants > Roots >... | reverse complement strand
GGCTCCCATGTCGGACACGATTGCAAGGTCGGCAACCATGTCGTCGTCGCCAACAATGTCTCGCTCGGCGGCCATGTGACGGTCGGCGATTTTGTCGTGTTCGGCGGCCACGCCGCGGTGCGCCAGTTCGTGCGCATCGGCGAGGGCGCGATGATCGTCGGCCTGAGCGGCATCCGCGCCGATGTGATTCCGTGGGCGCTGGCGTCGGGGCCGCTCGCCAACCTGGTCGGGCTCAACGTGGTCGGATTGCGCCGGCGCGGATTCACCAAGGCCAATATTCATCGTTTGCGGCACGCCTACCAGGCGATGTTTTTCGGCGAGGGAACGTTTCGCGCGCGCTTCGCGCAGGTCGCGGCCGAAGCCGGCGAGGATCCGCTGGTCGCCAAAGTCGTGTCGTTCGTGACCTCGGGATCGCGACCGCTGACCATGGCCGTGCATCGCGGCGACATCGACGGCGGATCATGACCGCCCCGGCGGCCGGCGCGGCCGACCCCGGTCCGCTCGCGATGGTGTGTTGCGGCGGCAGCATTCCGTTCGCAGTGGCCGATGTGGTGCAGCAGCAAGGGCGCCGGGTGGTGCTGTTCGCATGCCGCGGCTGGGCCGATCCGGTGCAGGTCGCACGCTATCCGCACTACTGGATCGCGATCGCGCAACTCGGGCGCTTCAGCCGACTGGCGCGCCAGGAAGGCTGCCGGGATGTGGTGTTCATCGGCACGCTGGTGCGGCCCTCGCTCGGGCAATTGCGCTTGGACTGGGGCACGGTGCGGGCGATGCCGAGCATCATGCGGGCCTATCGCGGCGGCGACGATCACCTGCTGTCGGGCGTGGCGCGCATTTTCGAGGATCTCGGCTTTCACGTGGTCGGCGCCCACGAGGTCGCGCCGGAGATCCTGGTGCGCGAAGGGCCGCTGGCGCAACACCAGCCCTCGGCACGCGATCAGACCGACATCGCGCGGGCGCTGGCGCTGCTGGCCGAGATCGGCCCGTTCGATGTCGGCCAGGCGGTGGTGGTCGCCAACGGCCACGTGCTGGCGATCGAAGCCGCCGAAGGCACCGACAACATGTTGAAGCGGGTCGCGGACCTCCGCCGCGAGGGACGCATTCACGTGGCGTCGGGGATCGGGGTTCTGGTCAAGGCGCCGAAGCCGCAACAGGACCAGCGCATCGACCTGCCGGCGATCGGACCATCGACCATCGACAACATCGCCCGCGCCGGGCTCGCCGGCCTCGCGGTGATCGCCGGCGCCGCGATCATTGCGGAGCCGATCGAAGTCGCGCGGCGGGCCGACGCCGCCGGTATTTTTGTGGTCGGGACGATAGCGCGGCAGGGCGGGTCATGAACGCCGCGGCGCCGGCGTCGTCGGCCCAGACGGTTTCGGCGCGACCGCTCTCGGTCTTTATCGTCGCCGGCGAGGAATCCGGGGACCGGCTGGGCGCTGCGCTGATGCGCGCGCTGTTGGAGCGCACCGGCGGCAATGTGCGATTTTCCGGCGTCGGCGGCGACGACATGGCCGCGCACGGACTGAACAGCCTGTTTCCGATCTCCGACATTGCGATCATCGGCTTCGCCGCGGTGCCGTTTCGGCTTGTGACCATTCTGCGTCGGATGCGGCAGACCGTGGTGGCGGCGATCGCGGCGCAGCCGGATGTCATGGTGATCATCGACAGCCCCGACTTCACCCATCGGGTGGCACGGCGGGTGCGCGCCGCGGCGCCGGGGATCCCGATCATCGATTATGTCTCGCCCTCGGTCTGGGCCTGGCGCCCCGGCCGGGCGCGCGCCATGCGGGCCTATGTCGATCACATCCTCGCGCTGCTGCCGTTCGAACCGGCGGCACACGCGCGATTGGGCGGCCCGCCCTGTTCCTATGTCGGCCATCCGCTGGCGGAAGACGCCGCGAGCTTGCGGCCGAACCGGGAAGAGGCGCAGCGACGCTTGGCGTCACCGCCCTTGGTGCTGGTCTTGCCGGGAAGCCGCAGCGCGGAGATCAACCGGCTGCTGGCGATCTTTGGCGCCGCCGTCGCCCGCGTGGTGGAGCGCCACGGCCCGATCGACCTGGTGCTGCCGACGGTGCCGCATCTGCTGGCGCGAGTGAAGCAGGGGACCGCGGGCTGGGCCGTGCAGCCGCGGATCGTGGTCGATGCCCAGCAGAAGCTCGCGGCCTTCCGCAACGCGCGGGCGGCGCTCGCCGCATCCGGCACAGTCACCCTGGAGCTCGCGATCGCGGGCGTGCCGACCGTCGTCGCCTACAAGGCGCCGCTGATCGAGGAACTGATCCTGCGCCCGCTGATCAAAGTCCAGACCATCGTGCTCGCCAACCTGGTGCTCGGCGACAACGTGATGCCGGAATATCTGCAGCGGCAGGCCAATCCCGAACAATTGACGGCGGCGCTCGAATCTCTGCTGACCGATACGCCGGCACGCCGGCGTCAGTGCGATGCGTTCGCGCGGATCGACGCGATCATGGGAGTCGGCACCATGGCGCCGAGCCAAGAGGCCGCCACCATCGTGATCGCGCATGCACGGCCACTGCTGACGGCACAAAGTTCAGAAAAAAATGCTGTCGGTTGATGACAGACGGAGTTGGTGCGACGCCACTTTCTGACCTCTCCCGCCCGGGAGAGGTCGGCGCGCGATCCGCGCGCCGGGTGAGGGTTCTAACTCCATCGATAGCGCGGACCCCCCTCACCCCAACCCTCTCCCCGCTGGGGAGAGGGAGCGCAGTTGGCTCGCGGCTGATTAAGTTACCCCAACTGGCAGCCGCCCAAGCTCCGCGTTATTTCCGCCGGGAGATCGGCGAATACTCGCGGCGGGTGGCGCCGGTATAGAGCTGACGCGGCCGCCCGATCTTCTGGTGCGGATCCTCGATCATCTCTTTCCATTGCCCGATCCAGCCGACGGTGCGGGCCACCGCGAACAGAACCGTGAACATCGTGGTCGGGAACCCCATCGCCTTGAGGGTGATGCCCGAATAGAAATCGACGTTCGGATAGAGCTTCTTTTCGATGAAATACTCGTCGTGCAGCGCGATGCGCTCGAGCTCCAGGGCGACCTGCAGCAGCGGATCGTCCTTGTGGCCGAGTTCGCTCAGGACCTCGTGGCAGGTCTTCTGCATGATCTTGGCGCGCGGATCGTAGTTCTTGTAGACGCGGTGGCCGAAGCCCATCAGGCGGAAGGAGTCGTTCTTGTCCTTCGAGCGCTTGATGTATTCCGGGATGCGGTCGACCGAGCCGATCTCCGCCAGCATCTTCAGCGCGGCTTCGTTGGCGCCGCCATGGGCCGGGCCCCACAAGCAGGCGATGCCGGCCGCGATACAGGCAAACGGATTGGCGCCGGAGGAGCCGGCGAGCCGCACGGTGGACGTCGACGCGTTCTGTTCGTGATCGGCATGCAGGATGAAGATGCGATCCATCGCGCGCGCGAGCACCGGATTGGGCTTGTATTCCTCGCACGGCACCGCGAAGCACATGCGCAGGAAGTTGGTGGCGAAATCGAGCTCGTTCTTCGGATAGATGAAGGGCTGGCCGATCGAATATTTGTACGCCATCGCCGCGAGCGTCGGCATCTTCGCGATCATCCGGATCGAGGCGATCATGCGCTGGACCGGATCGGAGATGTCGGTGGAGTCGTGATAGAACGCCGACAGCGCGCCGACGCTGCCGACCATCACCGCCATCGGATGGGCGTCGCGCCGGAAGCCCTGGAAGAACCGCATCATCTGCTCGTGGACCATCGTGTGACGCGTCACCCGATAGTCGAAGTCGGCCTTCTGCGACGCCGTCGGCAGCTCGCCGTAGAGCAGCAAATAACAGGTTTCCAGGAAGTCGCCGTGCTCGGCCAGTTGCTCGATCGGATAGCCCCGATAGAGCAGGATGCCTTCATCGCCGTCGATGTAGGTGATCTTGGACTCGCAGCTTCCCGTCGAGGTGTAGCCGGGATCGTAGGTAAACATCCCGGCCTCGGCGTAGAGCTTGCCGATGTCGATGACGTCGGGGCCGATCGTGCCCTCGTAAACCGGAAACGACCAGTTCTTGTCGCCGACGGTCAGTTTTGCGGATTTGGTGTTGGCGCCGGTCTTGGCTTCACCCGTCTTGGCATCCATGCTCGTGCCCTCGGATCGTCTGCTCGGCCTCTTGAGGCTCGCGCGCCGGAGCAGGTTGAAAAGTCCCATCTGAGTTTGCGTATCCTATCCTTGTGTGCACCGCAAGATGCCGCCGGGGCGCGCTGCCATGCCGTGGGATTGGACCGTATCGTGGTCCCGAGGGCCAATATATTGCGGCGCCCAATGATAATCCATCACCGGCCGCGAGGCCTCGGACGGCCTTCGCGACGGCTAAGCGCCGAGGTCGCTGAGGCGGTCCAGGCTCTCCTGCTTTCCGAGCACATCCAGCACGTCGAAAATGCCGGGCGACGTGGTCCGGCCGGTCATCGCCACCCGCAACGGCTGCGCCACCGCGCCAAGCTTGACGCCTTGGCGTTCGGCGAACATGCGCACCGCCTGTTCGGTATTGGCGGGGGTCCAGGGTTCGACCGCCGACAATTCCCCGTGCAGGTCGCGCAGCAGCGCCTGCGCCTCCGGGGTCAGCAGCGCCGCCGCCTTGGCCTCGATCGCGATCGGGCGCTCGGCGAGAATGTAATGGGCATTGTCGATCAGCTCGACCAGGGTCTTGGCCCGCTCCTTCAGCCCCGGCATAGCGGCGAGGAATTTCGCCTTCACCTCCGGCGTCAGCTTGTCGGCGATCGTCTTGCCGTTGGCGATATGCGGCAGCAGGCGCTCGATTTCCGCCAGCAGCTCGGCGCCGGAGGCTTCGCGCATGTAATGACCGTTGACGCTTTCGAGCTTGGTAAAATCGAAGCGGGCGGGCGAGCGGCCGATCTGCGGCAGGTCGAACGCCGCGATCATCTCCTCGGTGGAGAAGATCTCCTGGTCGCCATGGCTCCAGCCCAGGCGCACCAGATAGTTCCGCATCGCCGCCGGCAGATAGCCCATGGCGCGATAGGCATCGACGCCGAGGGCGCCGTGGCGCTTGGACAGCTTGGAGCCATCCGGACCGTGGATCAGCGGAATATGCGCCATCACCGGCACCGACCAGCCGAGCGCCTCGTAGATCTGCGTCTGGCGCGCGCCGTTGGTCAGGTGATCGTCACCGCGAATGATGTGAGTGATCCCCATGTCGTGATCGTCGACCACGACCGCGAGCATGTAGGTCGGGTTCCCGTCCGAGCGCAGCAGCACCAGGTCGTCGAGGTTCTCGTTCTGCCAGACCACGCGGCCCTGCACCTGGTCCTCGATCACCGTCTCGCCTGATACCGGCGCCTTGAGACGGATGGCGGGCTTGACGCCTTGCGGCGCATCGCCGGGATCGCGGTCGCGCCAGCGGCCGTCATAAAGCTTGGAGCGGCCCTGGCTGCGCGCCGCCTCGCGCATGTCTTTCAGCTCATCGGGGCTCGCATAGCAGCGATAGGCGCGGTCGCTCGCCAGCAGTTGCTCGACCACCTCGCGGTGGCGCGCGGCGCGCGCGAACTGATAGACGGTGTCGCCGTCCCATTCGATCCCGAGCCACGACAGCCCATCGAGAATGGCGTCGATGGCGCCCTGGGTCGAGCGCTCGCGATCGGTGTCCTCGATCCGCAGCAACATCCTGCCGCCGCGCCCGCGGGCATAGAGCCAGTTGAACAGCGCGGTGCGGCCGCCGCCGATGTGCAGAAAGCCGGTGGGGGAGGGCGCAAAGCGCGTGACGATGGTCTCACTCATGGCGCGGAGCGGGAACGCGCGGTCATCGCCGCGAAGGCGGTCTGGGCGGGGGGCGATTGCAAATCCAATACCTCTTGCAAACTCAAGACCTCGATGGCGTGGTCCGCGTTCAAGCCGCTGCGGTGGGCGGATGTATCATGACGGAAACCGCAGGTCATTCCCGATCGCAGGGTTGGCGAGGCTTTCGAATTCCTCATCTCACTGCGTCACAAAGTTCGACACTTGAATTTGCGATGCAGTTGCTTCGGTTGGGTGAGGGTTTAGGGTCTCATTTAGGGCTAAAGACCCTCACCCCTTCTTAGCTGTTGGAAATTCGAGCCGCCCTCTCCCTGCAGGGAGAGGGCACAACGATAAGCACCACCGATCGCTCGCAAATCTGGTGGCACAGTAAGACTGGGCGGGAGCGGTGGGACACCATAGATCATGGGCCTTCAGTGATCGGCGTCCGGATGGTCGATCCGGCGATCGCGGCAGGGTTGGCGCGGCCGTTCAAATTTGGCACATACGCGGATCGATCGGGCGCACGGCCGCAACGGCGACAGCAACAGGGCAAAAGCATGACGGTGAGCGAGACGGCGACGCTTGAGGCGGGGCGCGACTTCATCCGCGACATCATTCAGGCGGACCTCGATTCCAAACGGCAGACCGCGATCGTGACCCGTTTTCCGCCGGAGCCGAACGGCTACCTGCACATCGGCCACGCCAAATCCATTTGTCTCAATTTCGGGGTGGCCGAGGAGTTCCGCGGCCGCTGCCATCTGCGCTTCGACGATACCAATCCGACCCGGGAAGAGCAGGAATACATCGATGCCATCAAGTTCGATGTCCACTGGCTCGGGTTCGATTGGGGCGAGCACCTCTACCACGCCTCCGATTATTTCGAGCAGCTCTACGCCTGGGCCGAGCACCTGATCCGCGCCGGCAAGGCCTATGTCGACGATCAGTCCCAGGAAGCGATGCGGGCGACGCGCGGAACGCTGACCGAGCCCGGCACCGACAGCCCGTTTCGCGGGCGCCCGGTGGAGGAAAGCCTGGATCTGTTTCGCCGCATGCGGGCGGGTGAATTTCCCAATGGTGCGCGTGTGCTGCGGGCCAAGATCGACATGGCGTCCGGTAACATCAACCTGCGCGACCCCGTGCTCTACCGCATCCTGCACGCGACCCACCCGCGCACCGGCACCGCCTGGAGCATCTATCCGAGCTACGACTTTGCCCATGGCCAGTCCGACGCCATCGAGGGGATCACCCATTCGATCTGCACCCTCGAGTTCGAGGATCACCGCCCGCTCTATGACTGGTTTCTCGACAACCTTCCGGTGCCCTCGCATCCGCACCAGTACGAATTCGCGCGGCTCAATCTCACCTACACGCTGCTGTCGAAGCGGGTGCTGACCGAACTGGTCCGCGGCGGCCACGTCAACGGCTGGGACGATCCGCGGATGCCGACGCTCGCGGGGGTGCGCCGGCGCGGGGTGCCGCCGGCGGCATTGCGCGACTTCGTCAAACGCATCGGGGTCGCCAAGGCCAACAGCGTGGTCGATGCCGGGGTGCTGGAGTTTGCGATCCGCGAGACCCTCAACAAGACCGCGCAGCGCCGGATGGCGGTGCTGCGGCCGCTGAAAGTGACGATCGAGAATTATCCGGAGGGCGAGACCGAGGAACTCGACGCCGTCAATCATCCCGACGATCCCTCAGCCGGCGGCCGGCGCATCCGCTTCGGCCGCGAGCTCTATGTCGAGCGCGACGACTTTATGGAGGATCCGCCGAAGAAATTCTTCCGCCTGTCGCCCGGGCGCGAGGTGCGGCTGCGCTACGGCTATTTCATCACCTGCCGCGAGGTCATCAAGAACGCCGCCGGCGAGGTGATCGAGCTGCGCTGCACCTATGACCCGGCGACGCGCGGCGGCAACGCGCCGGACGACCGCAAGGTCAAGGCCACCCTGCATTGGGTGGCGGCGGCCGACGCCATCGCGGCGGAACTTCGCCTCTACAATCCGCTGTTCACCCGCCCCGATCCCAATGCCGGCGATTTCGCCGCCGATCTCAATCCAAATTCGCTCGAGGTGCTGACGGAAGCCAAGCTCGAACCGTCATTGGCGGCCGCCAAGCTCGGAGAACCGGTGCAGTTCGAACGCCAGGGCTATTTCGCCCTCGATCCGGATTCGACCCCTGGTCGCCTGGTGTTCAACCGCACGGTCGGGCTGCGCGACACCTGGGCCAAGGTCAGCGCCGGCGGGTGAGGGGGGCGGCGTGCCGGCGCGGCACCCAGCGCAATGGTTCGCATTCGTGGTTTTTGTGATGGCCATCACAGCGACCCCGCGGGGCCTGTCCTAGTTTCACCATCACGCGCTGACCCTTGTAATGCGTGATTGGAGAGCCCCATGCAGAAGTTCGCGATCGCAACCTGCGCCTTGATGGCCATCGGGATGCTGCTGGTCGCCACCATCGTCGCCGATTCCGCCGGCGCGACGCTCGCCGACGCCGAGGGCTATGCCCAGACGGTCCATGGCAGCGTGACACCGGCGACGATCATCGCCGAAGAGCACGCGCTGTTTCGGCGCTAATCGCGGGGCAGGGTCCTGCGGCTTTGGCCCGCTGACCTTTTGCACATCTGCAACATGTTGAATCGCCAGCGGCGTCGCCGATTGCGGGGCCGCGGCATCGCACCACAAGCCGTTTCGCACAGGCTTGCAATCTCAGGTGATAATCGCGCGGTAGCGGTGTAGCCTCGGCGTCCTCGAAAATTGTCGCGTGCGGGGCGTCTGTGGTCGATTGGAGCAGGGTGCGAGGTCGCGCCGCGACCTGGCCGGAATGGGGCAGGACTGCGCGCCGCCGGGCCGCATCTTGGCCGGACGGGTTGTCGGATTTCTCCCGCACCGCCGGGGAGCAGGTCGCGCGTTGGGCGCGCGCGGAGGTGGCGCCCGGGCGTCTGATGCCGTGGCTGCCGGTCGCGTTCGGCTTCGGCATCGCGCTTTATTTTTCCGCTGAGCGTGAGCCGGCATGGTGGGCGGCTGTTGTTCTGGCGCTCGCCTCGACCGTGACCGCACTGTTGTGCCGACAACGACCAATCGCCTTTGTGCTGGCGCTGGGCGTTGCCGCCGCCGCGATCGGATTTTCAACCGCGACGGTGAAGTCGGTGCTGGTTTCGCATCCGATCCTGCGCACGACGGTGATGAGTGTGTCGATCACCGGATTTGTCGAGCAGCAGGAGGAACGCGATCGCACCGACCGCATCGTCGTGCGGGTGCAGACCATCGACGGCGACCGGCTCGACATCAAGCCCGAGCGGGTGCGGGTGTCGGTGCGCAAGGGCATGGCGCCCGATGTCGGCGCGTTCGTTTCAATGAAGGCGCGGCTCAATCCGCCGCTGGCGCGCCTGCGCCCCGGCAGCTACGACTTTGCCCGCGATCTGTATTTCCAGGGCATCGGCGCAATCGGGTTCGCCACCGGCGCGATCACGGTCGAGGCGCCGCCGGCGCCGTCCGGCCTGTGGCTGCGCTACGCGAGCGTCATTGCCGGCATTCGCGACGCGGTCGACCGCCGCATTCGCGCATCCGCCGCCGGCGACAATGGCTCGATCGCCTCGGCGCTGATCACCGGCCGGCGCGACGCGATTACGACGCCGGTCAACGATGCCATGTACATTTCCAGTCTCGCCCATGTGCTGTCGATTTCCGGCTATCACATGGCGGTAGTGGCGGGCGTGGTGTTCTTCGTGGTGCGGGCGGGCCTGGCGCTGATCCCCGGATTCGCGCTGCGGCATCCGATCAAGAAATGGGCGGCGATCGCGGCGCTGTTCGCGACCACGTTCTATCTGCTGCTCTCGGGCGCCGAGGTCGCGACCCAGCGATCGTTCTACATGACCGCGATCGTGCTGCTCGGCGTGCTGGTCGATCGCGCCACGCTCACCTTCCGGACGCTCGCGGTGTCGGCGCTCGCGGTGCTGCTGCTGGCGCCGGAAGCCGTGGTGCATCCGAGTTTTCAGATGTCGTTTGCGGCGACGCTGGCGCTGATCGCCGGCTATCAGCACGGATTGCCGGGGCTGAAGGCCAAGGCCGACGGCTCGATCGCCGCGCGCATCGCGCATTGGGGCGTGCGCGAGATCGCAAGCCTGCTGTTTGCCTCGCTGCTCGCGGGCCTCGCCACCACGCCTTATGCAGCGTTTCATTTCCATCGGCTGGCGCCTTACGGGGTGATCGCCAATCTCTTGGCGATGCCGATCGTCTCCGCCTGGGTGATGCCGGCCGGCATGCTGGCGCTCGTCGCCATGCCGTTCGGCTTCGATGCGCCGCTGTGGCACCTGATGGGGCTTGGGCTCGACTGGATGATCATGGTGGCGATGTGGGTCGCCAGTCTGCCCGGCTCGGTCGGGCGCATCGCGGCGTTCGGGACCGGAACGCTCCTGGTGTGCACGGCCGGGCTCCTGATCACCTGCCTGTTGCGAACGCCGCTGCGCTGGGCCGGCGTCGCGCTGATCCTTGCGTCCTGCGTGATGATCGCGTTGACGCCAAAGCCCGACATTCTGATCGGCGGCGACGGGGAGGCGGTGGCGGTGCGCGGGCCGGACGGAACCCTCGCCATCAAGAAAATCGGCAGCGATCCGTTTGCCGTGCGCGAGTGGCTGGCGGGCGATGCCGACGCGCGGCTCGCGACCGACACGACCCTCGCCGACGGCTTCGCCTGCGATCCGGCCGGATGCGTCGCCAAACTGCCGAACAGATCCCTGGTCGCTATTGCGCAGACTGCGGAAGCCTTCGCCGACGATTGTCGGCGCGCTGCGCTCATCATCGCGCTGCGGCAGCCGCCGGCGGATTGCGCGGCCTTCGTGCTGACGCGACCATCCTGGCGCGAGGGCGGAGCGCTGGCGCTCTATCGCCGCCCCCAGGGTTTCGAGATTGTCGCCGCACGGCCCGCGGGTCTTGACCGGCCGTGGGCCTTAGCGCCCGCCGCTGCGGGCGAGCGCCGCAGCAAACCGATTGGCGCACCGACGCTGCCGGACGCGACACCGCGGCCGGAAGATTTTGAAGATGACGATTAGGCAACTTACGTTGGCTGCGACCCGTCCACTCTGTCATGGCCGCGCTTGTCGCGGCCATCCACGTCTTGCTTTGCGGCGTAACAGGCGTGGATGGCCGGCACGAAGGCCGGCCATGACGAGTCATGAATTCTAAGCTTTGCTCTCAGGGACGCGGCGCTCAATACCGCCGGAACAACCCCACCATCTTGCCCTGGATGCGGACGCGGTTGGGCGGCAGGATGCGCACCTCGTAGGAGGTATTCGCCGGCTCCAGCGCGATCGATGCACCGCGGCGGCGGAAGCGCTTGAGGGTGGCTTCCTCGTCATCGATCAGCGCCACCACGATGTCGCCGGTATCGGCGGCCTCGGTGCGCTTGATCAGCGCGATGTCGCCGTCGAGGATGCCGGCCTCGATCATCGAGTCGCCGCGAACCTCGAGCGCGAAATGCTCGCCGCCGGCGCTCAGCATGTCCGGCGGCATGTTGATCACCGAACTCTTGTTTTGAATGGCCTCGATCGGCGTGCCGGCGGCGATCCGCCCCATCACCGGGACCGCGACCGGACGGCCGCTGTCTCTGTCGTCGTCGGGGACCGCGCGCACGCGGCCGAGATTGCCTTCGATCACGCTCGGGGTAAAACCGCGGGCGCGGGCGCCCATGCCGTGAGCAACCGAATCCGGTAGCCGGATGACTTCGATGGCGCGGGCCCGATTGGGCAGGCGGCGGATAAAGCCGCGCTCTTCCAGCGCCGTGATCAGGCGGTGGATGCCCGATTTCGAGCGCAGATCCAGCGCATCCTTCATCTCATCGAAGGACGGCGGTACCCCGGCCTCCTTCAGCCGCTCATGAATGAAGCGCAGCAGCTCGAATTGCTTGCGGGTGAGCATTTGTGTCGATTCCCCGGATAGATGGCGGCTTCAGTTGTACCGTAGAATTAGAAAACAAATCATGAACGGACACTATCTGTTCGATATGTGTTCCGCAACCCTTTAATTTGACGTGAACAAATCGAGCGACCGCTAAAATCCCAGCTTAATGATCGCACAGCGCTCGCCGGTCTTCGCCGCCGGCGCGTGGGGCTCGCGCACCACGAGGCAGCCGGCATGGGCGAGCGGCACCATCATCGAACTGTCCTGCTGGGGAAACGGATCGGCGACCGGCAGTCCGTGATCGGTCTCGGCGAGCCGCGCCCGCATGTAATCGGTCCGCTCGTCGTTCTCCGGGAGGTCGCGCGCCAGCACCGCTGATTCGACCGGAAGCGTCAGGTCGCTGCGCCCGCTCAGGCGGCGCAGCAGCGGGACCAGGAACAGCAGACCGCAGACGTAGGAGGATACCGGATTGCCCGGCAGTCCGAGCACGTGCGTGGGCGGCAGGCGGCCGTGCATCAGCGGCCGACCGGGGCGCAGCGCGACCTTCCAGAACGACAGCGCCATGCCCTCGGCGTCGAAGGCGCGTTGCACCAGATCATATTCGCCGACCGACGCGCCGCCGGTGGTGACCAGGATATCGGCGGAGAGCGCGCGGGCCCGGCGCACCGCGGCGATGGTGTCGTCGAGCCGGTCGGCCACGATGCCGAGATCGATCACTTCGGCGCCTTCCGCCCGCGCCAGCGCCATCAACGCAAAGCCGTTGGAATAGACGATCTGCCCGGGTCCCGGCGTCGAACCCGGCGGCACCAGTTCGTCGCCGGTCGCGAACAGCACGAGCCTCGGGCGCCGATGCACCGGGACGGTGGCGTGATTGAGTGCGGCCGCAAGCGCGAGGTCGCGGGCGCTCAGCCGCCGGTGCCGCTGCAACGGCACGTCGCCGGATTTGAAATCGAGCCCGGCGACACGGACGTTCTTGCCCTTGGCGGTCGCCTTGTTGAGGATGACGTCATCGTGGTCGCGCTCGGCGATTTCCTGGATCGCCACCGTATCGGTGCCCGCCGGCAGCACGCCGCCGGTGAAAATGCGCGCGGCCTCGCCGGCGCCGACCGGCCGATCGAATGGTCGCCCGGCGGCGACTTCGCCGATCAGTTTCAAGCGCGCGGGGGCCTTGGCGACATCCTCGGCGCGCACCGCGTAGCCGTCCATGGCGGAGACATTGTCCGGCGGCTGGGTGCGCAGCGCTGAGAGATCTTCCGTCAGCACCCGGCCGTGGGCGTCGGCAAGCGCGACGCGTTCCGCCGGCAACGGCTCGGCCTCGGCGAGCACACGGGCGAGCGCGTCGGCTACCGACAGCAAGGCCACCGCTTACGTTCCTTTTGCGCGATAATGACCCGACTTGCCGCCGCGCTTTTCCAGCAATTGAATGCCCTCGATGCGCATGCCGCGATCGACCGCCTTGGCCATGTCGTAGATGGTCAGGCAGGCGACGGAGACCGCGGTCAGCGCTTCCATTTCGACGCCGGTCGGTCCGGTGACCTTGACGGTCGCGCGCACCGTCAGCCCGGGCAGTTTCGGATCCGGTTCGATCGCCACCTCGACCTGCGCGATCGCCAGCGGATGGCAGAGCGGAATGAGATCGTGGGTTTTCTTCGCCGCCATGATGCCGGCCACGCGGGCGACGCCGAGCACGTCGCCCTTTTTGGTGTCGCCGCGCACAATCAGATCAAGCGTCGCCGGTTGCATCACCACGCGGCCTTCGGCAATTGCGGTGCGCTCGGTGGCCTTCTTGTCGGAGACATCGACCATGCGGGCTTCGCCGCTCTTGCCGATATGGGTGAGCTTGCCGGCCATCAGCGTGCGGCCGCGCTCGGCGCGATGCTTTCGCCGGCGAGCAAGGTGCGCGTCGCACTCTCGACGTCGGCCTGGCGCATCAGGCTTTCGCCGACCAGGAAGGTGCCGATGCCGACCTTCGCCAGCCGCGCCATATCCGCGGGCGCAAAGATTCCGCTCTCGCCGACGATGATGCGATTGGCCGGAATCATGACCGCCAGCCGTTCGCTGACGGTGAGCGAGGTCTCGAACGTCTTGAGGTCGCGGTTGTTGATGCCGATCAGCCGCGATTGCAGCCGCAGGGCGCGATCAAGCTCGGCCTCGTCGTGCACTTCGATCAGCACATCCATGCCGTAGCTGATGGCCGCGCCTTCCAGCTGCGCCGCCGCGTTGTCTTCCAGCGCCGCCATGATGATCAGAATGCAGTCCGCGCCCCAGGCGCGCGCCTCGGCGACCTGGTACGGCTCGTACATGAAATCCTTGCGCAGCACGGGCAGGGCGGTGGCCGCGCGCGCCGCCATCAGGTACTTCGGATCGCCCTGGAACGACGGCGCGTCGGTCAGGATCGACAGGCAGGTGGCGCCGCCGGCTTCATAAGCGCGCGCCAGCGTCGCCGGATCGAAATCCGCCCGGATCAGACCCTTGGACGGGCTCGCCTTCTTGATCTCGGCAATCAGCGCGTGCCGGCCGCTCGAAAGCTGGCGTTCGATCGCGCGCAGGAAGCCGCGCGGGGCGGTGGCCTGCTTCGCCCGCGCTTCGAGCTCGCCGATCGGAACCGCGCGTTCCGCCGCCGCGATTTCCGCGCGCTTGTAGGCTTCGATCCGGGTGAGAATATCGGTCATGGTGTTTCGTTCGAGACCACGATCAGCCGGTCGAGGCGGCCTTCGGCCTCGCCGGAATCGATCGATTTCTGCGCCAGCGCCACTGCGGCCGGCAGATCGGCCGCCTTGCCGGCGACGACGAGGGCTGCCGCCGCGTTGAGCACCGTGACGTCGCGGAGCGCGCCTTGCTTGCCTTCCAGCACGCCCTTGAGCGCGGCGGCATTGGTTTCGGCGTCGCCGCCGCGCAAAGCCTCCGGCTTGATGCGCTTAAAACCGACATCTTCAGGGTTGATCTCGAAGGTGCGCACGCTGCCGTTCTCAAGCGCCGCCACCGCGGTCGGGCCCGAGGTGGTGATTTCGTCCAGACCGTCGGATCCGTGCACCACGTAGGCCCGCTCGGAGCCGAGATTCTTCAACACATGGGCGAGCGGCTCGACCCATTGCTTGGAAAACACGCCGACCATCTGCCGCTTGACGCCAGCCGGGTTCGACAACGGCCCCAAGAGATTGAAAATCGTGCGGGTCCCGAGTTCGGCGCGCGTCGGGCCGACGTGCTTCATCGCCGGATGATGCGCGGGCGCGAACATGAATCCGATGCCGGCTTCGGTGATGCAGCGGGTGATGGCGTCGGGCGTAAGATCGATCTTGACGCCGAGCGCGACCAGCACGTCGGCCGCCCCGGAGCGCGAGGACAGCGCGCGATTGCCGTGCTTGGCGACCGGTACGCCGGCGCCGGCAACGATGAACGCGGCACAGGTGGAAATATTGTGCGAGCCCGAGGCGTCGCCGCCGGTGCCGACGACGTCGATGGCATCGGGGGGCGCCGTCACCCGCAACATCTTGGCGCGCATCGCCGAGACCGCGCCGGTGATTTCATCGACGGTTTCGCCGCGCACCCGCAGCGCCATCAGCATCGCGCCCAACTGCGACGGCGTCGCCTCGCCCGACATCATCCGGTCGAACGCTTCGGCGGCTTGGTCGCGGGTCATGGCCGCGCCGGTCGCGATCTGTCCGATCAGGGCTTTGAGTTCGACCATGACTTGAACCTCAGTGTACGCGGCGACGCGGCTTGGCTGGTTCGGGGATGCGGCGACCGGTGGACGCGTTCCACCGGGTCGCGAGATCGAGAAAATTCTTCAGGATCAGGTGACCGTGTTCCGACGCGATGCTCTCGGGGTGGAATTGCACGCCGTGTACCGGGAGCTTTTCGTGCTGCAATCCCATCACCAGATCGTCGGTCTCCGCCGTCACCTGCAAGTCTCGCGGCATGCTCGCGCGCTCGACGACGAGCGAGTGATAGCGCGTCGCCTTGAACGCTCCGTTGATCCCGCGAAAAATGCCTTCCCCCCGGTGGGTCATTTCCGACACCTTGCCATGGATCGGGACCGGCGCGCGAACCACTTTGCCGCCGAAGCTCTGGCCGATGGCCTGATGGCCGAGACAGACTCCGAGGATCGGGATGGTGGCGGCGGCCTGGTCGATCAGGGCGAGGCAGATGCCGGCTTCGTTGGGCGTGCAGGGGCCGGGCGAGAGCACGATCGCATCCGGATCGGCGGCGATGACATCGGCGACGGCGACCTTGTCGTTACGGTGCACCACAACCTCCGCGCCCAGCCCACCGAAGTAGTGGACGAGGTTGAAGGTGAAGCTGTCGTAATTGTCGATCAGGACGATCATATCCATCAAACCAAGGGCTTGCGCGGTCTTAAGGGGCAGGGCAGAGCGGGTCAAGGCGGCCCGCTTGCTATGCTTATCACGGCCGCAAGGCGGGGTCCGATGCCTCCGGAGGCGGCACCATCTCGCGCAGCCTTCGGTCGAGATCCTGCGGAGACAGCGGCACCGCCGGCGCCCGCACGCGGTCCGCTGGATTCTCGCCGACATGGACGAGTTGGGGCACCGCCAGCACGACGGCCAGCACCGCCCATTGTGCCAATAGAAATGGCGCCAACGCCCGCACCAGCGCGCCGAGCGGCACGGTCGCTTTGAGCGTGCTGCGCACCATCATCAGCGCGTAGCCGAACGGCGGCAGCAAAAAGCTCATCTGCAGGGTCAACAGCACCAGCACCGCGACCCAGCGGGCATCGGCGACACGGATCAGCAACGGCGGCACCACGATCGGGACCACGACGAAGATGATCTCGAAGGCATCGAGCACGAACGCCGACAGCGCGATGATGGCGAGCACGATCACCACCACGGTGTCGTCATTGCCGGGCAGGCCGACCACCCAATCACCGACCAGATGATCGGTACCGAGCAGGCGCAGCACCAGGGTCAGCGTCGTCGCCGCCATCAACAAGGCGAACAGCGCACCGGTGATCGCCATCACCTCCGACAGCGCGGCACCGAGCGCCGGCGCGGGCAGCCGCCCGGTGATCGCGCCCGCGACCAGCAGCACGAATGCGCCGGTCGCCGCGCCCTCGACCGCATAGAAATAGCCGGTGGCGACGCCGCCGAGCAGCAACAGCAGCGCAAGAATGGAGACGCCGGCGAGCAGCGCCTGCCGGCTGGTGACGGTCTCGGCTTCGCTGCGCGTCGACGCAGGCGCGGAATCCTCGGCGACGCGGCGCGTGGTCAGCCAGGCCACGATCAGCGCCGCGGCGAGGAACAGCCCGGCCGGAACCAGGGCGCCGTGAAACACATCCTGGGTATTGATCACCCGCTCGCCGCGGCCGGTCGCAGTCACCGCGATGGTGTGGGCCGACAGCATCGCATCGCCGAGCAGGATCAGAACCAGCGACGGCGGTATCACCACCCCGAGCGTGCTGGCGACGGCGATGGTGGCGGTGCGCGCGGGGACGCTGACGCCGCTCGCGCGCAGCCGCGGATCAATCGCGCGCGCGAGCGACAACACGCTGGCGCCGACCGAGCCGTTCATCGGGCCGAGCAGTGCCCCGAGCCCGAGACCGCAGACAACAGGCGCGGCGGCGCCTCTCGGCAGGATCCTGAGGCCGGTGCGGAACAACGCATCCGCGATCGGCAGCCGATCGAGCAGCACGCCCATGAGAACGTAGAGCGGCAAGGCCTGCAACAGATCGGTTTCGAGCAGATTGATCACCCGGCCCGGCAACGCGCTCAGCAAAGCGAGGGGAACCGTGCCGCTCAGCACCGCGAGCGCAGCGCCGGCGCTCGCCGCGGTGAGCAGCACCAGAAACGCGGGCAGGCCGGTGACCACGATGCCGAGCGCCACCATGGCCAGCAATCCGAGGCCTAACCACGCCATCAGGTCTCGCTCCGGCCGCGGACCGCCAACAGGTCTCGAATGGCCTGCGCCGCCATCAGTCCGGCCAGCAGCCAGAGCGCGATCTTGACCATGAAGTAGCCGGGATTGGCGGTATCGGGAAAGGCTTCCCGTCCGAGCACCGACGACACAACGATGCTCTTGCCTGCGATCAGCACGAACAGCGCCCACGGCAAGACGCCGATCAGTGCACCGGCGCGCGCGAGCCGAGCGCGGGTGCGCGGCGAATAGCGACTTGCGACGACGTCGGTCGCGAGATGGGTCTGCGCGCGGGTGGCCGCGGTGACGGCGATCGCGACATAGAGCGCAAACAGCCATTGTCCGAGATCATTGGCCTCGCGCGAATAGGCGCGCACGAGATCGCGCAGCGGCCATTGCAGGAACAGCAGTAGCACCACGGGCAGAGCCAGCAGACCGCCGAGCGAGACGACGCCGGCGATCAGGCGGTCAAGGCTTGAGACAATGCGTGATCTGATCATGATGGTGACCGCGCCGAGGGCCGGCGCGATCTTCGATGAGGCGCCGCCGATTGTCCATCATGCTAAACCAGGGAGTCATTCCGGGGCCGACCGAAGGTCGGAGCCCGGAATCTCGAGCAGTAGCGTTACACAGGTTATGTCGAAGCCGCTCGAGATTCCGGGCTCCAGCCTTTGGCTGGCCCCGGAATGACGCCGGAGAGTTTTGTGCGGCGCGCCCGCCGTGACGGCCGACGCCATCGATGGTCACTGCCCGCGCTTGCCGGCGCTGGCGAACCGGCGGGCTTCTTCCGCGGCGCGAAACAGCGCCTTGGCTTTGTTGACGCATTCCTGCTGTTCGGCGGCGGGATCGGAATCGGCGACGACACCGGCGCCGGCCTGCACGTACATGCGGCCGTCCTTCACCAGCGCGGTGCGCAAGACGATACAGGTATCCATGTCGCCGGCGGCGGAGAAATAGCCGACGCAGCCGGCGTAGAGACCGCGCTTTTCTTTTTCCAGTTCGTCGACGATCTGCATCGCCCGCACTTTCGGTGCGCCCGACACGGTGCCGGCCGGGAAACCGGCCGCCAGCGCTTGCAGCGCGTCGTAACGCCGATCGAGTTGCCCCTCGACGTTCGAGACGATGTGCATCACCTGGCTGTAGCGCTCGACGAAGAACTGGTCGGTGACGTTGACGGTGCCGATCGCCGCGACCCGGCCGACATCGTTGCGGCCGAGGTCGAGCAGCATCAGATGTTCGGCGCGTTCCTTGGGATCGGCCAGCAACTCGTCTTCGAGCGCCTTGTCCCGGTGCGGGGTGTCGCCGCGCGGCCGGGTGCCGGCGATCGGGCGGATGGTGACGACATCGCCGCGCACCCGCACCAGGATCTCCGGGCTCGATCCAGCCACGGCGAAGTCGCCGAAATCGAGAAAAAACAAAAACGGCGCCGGATTGACCCGCCGCAACGCGCGATAGAGCGCAAACGGTGGCAGCGCGAACGGCGCCTCGAAGCGTTGCGCCAAGACCACCTGGAAGATGTCGCCGGCCGCGATGTAGTCCTTGGCCTGCAACACCATGCGCTGAAATTCCGCCGGCGTGGTGTTCGACGTCGGCGCGACCGTGAGCGGGCCATTGACGGGCTTGGCCGCTTCCTGATCGAGCGGCTGATCGAGACAGTCGACGACGGCGGCGATCCGCTCGACCGCGCGGGCGAGCGCCGTCTTGGCGGACAAAGATTTCGCGGGGCGAACTGGCGTGACGACGGTAATGGTGTCCTCGACCGCGTCGAACACCACGACGATGGTGGGCCGCAGCAGAATGGCGTCGGGAATCCCGATCGGATCCGGATTGGCCTCCGGCAGTTCTTCCATCAGCCGCACCATGTCGTAGCCGAGATAACCGAACACCCCGGCCGACATCGGCGGCAGAGTGTCCGGCAAGGCGATGCGGCTTTCGGCGATAAAGCCGCGAAGACTATCGAGCGGCGAGCCGGGGCAGGGCGCAAACGCGCTGTTCTTGGTCCGCGGCGCGCGGTCGATGTCCGACGTCGTGCCGTTGGCGCGCCAGATCGCGTCGGGGTCGATGCCGATGATCGAATAGCGTCCGCGCGCGGCGCCGCCCTCGACCGATTCGAGCAGGAAGCTCATCGGCCGCCCGCCGGCAATTTTCAGAAACGCCGACACCGGGGTTTCGAGATCGGCGACGAGCTTGGTCCACACCACCTGCGGCGTGCCGCGCGCGTAGGCTTTGGAGAACGCGCTCGCCTGCGGCTCGATCTGCATTCCCGGCTCAGTTGTTTCCGCCGCCACCGATGGCCTGGTTCAGCGCCGCGCCGTTGATGCTGGCGCCGAGTTCGGATTCGACACGCAGAACATATTGCCCGACCAATTCCTCGGCCATGGCGTTGCGCAACATGTCGCCGATCCGCTTGGTCTCCGGCGAGGCCGCATCGAGCGCCGGCACGCTGACCGAGGTGACGCGAAATACCACGCGCTCGGTCGCATCCTTGCCTTCGCTGACGCCGATGCCGTCCTTGGCGGTCCGGAACACCGCATCGATCACGTCGGGCGGCATCGCCTCGGAGCCCTTGCGCTTGAGGCCCTTGGCGTTCTCAATTTTCAGGCCGTTGGCGGCGGCGACATCCTTCAACGACGTCCCGGCCCTGAGCTTGTCGGCAATCTCGGTGGCCTTGGCGGCGAGGCGCTCGGTCACCGCGTTGTCGCGCCAGCTCGCCGCCACCTTGTCCTTGACCTCGTCGAGGGTGCGTTCGCGCGACTTCTCGATGCTCGCGACCTCGTACCAGATCAGTCCGCCGCCCGCGACCTGCACCGGGTCGTTTTCGACCGCGATGTCGGAGGCAAACGCGCCGTTGAGGACATCCTGGGCGCCGGGGAAATCGGCCACCGACTTGCCGTCCGGGGCGCGACCGGAGCGATCGGTGGAATCGACGGTGCGCAAGGGAAGCTTCAGCTTCTGCGCGACTTCATCGAGCCTGGAGCCGGCGGCGCGCTCGTCTTCCACCTTGTCGTGAAGATCGGAGATATCGCCGCGCACGCGGGCGAGCGCGAGTTCCTGCTTGATCTCGGCTTTGACATCCGCGAACGCGCGGACCTTTTCCGGCTCGATCTTGGTCACCTTCAGCAAGGCGGTGCCGAAGCGGCCCTGAACCGGTGCGCTGACCTGTCCCGGCTTGAGCGCAAAGGCGGCGTCGGCAATCGCCGGATCGAGCATCGCGGACTTTGCCACCAGACCGAGGTCGAAATCCTGGGCCTTCAGCCCGCGCTCGGTGGCGATGGCGTCCAACGACGTGCCGGCGGCGATCCGATCGGCCGCCTTGCGCGCATCGTCCGCATTCGGAAACACGATCTGCTGGACGGCCCGCTTTTCCGGCGTCCCGTAACGGTCGCGCCGGGAGTCGTAGGCCTTCTGGGCGTCGGCATCGGAGACTTCGACGGTGCGCGCCAGTTCGTCCGGAGTAAGCGACAGCACCATGACCTTGCGATACTCGGGCGCGCGAAACTGCAGCTTGTGATCGTTGAAGTACTTGGCGAGATCATCCGCGGTCGGCGGCGCAATGGTGCCGGCTTTGCTGCGATCGAGCTTGACGTAATCGATGCCGCGCTCCTCGTTTTGATAGCGGTTGATGGCGTCGGAGGCGACTTTGGGGGTGGCGACGCCACCGGTCAGCGAGGTCGTGAGCTGGCCGCGGATGGCTTCGCGGCGCTTTTGGGCGACGAAACGTTGTTCGGTGTAGCCGAGCGTGGCGAGGGTTTGTTCGAATCGCTGCTGTTCGAACTGGCCGCTGAGGCCATGGAAGGCGGGATCGTCGCGAATGAAGCGACCGAGTTCGGCATCGGAAATCCCAAGCCGCATCCGGCGGGCGCGATCATCGAGGGCGGCATCCGACATCAGCTCGCCGAGCAATTGGCGGTCGAACCCGAGCGCACGCGCCTGCTCCGAGGTAATGGCGCGATTGAACCGCCGGCCGAGCTGCTGCAGGCGATCGTTGTAGACATTGCGGAACTGATCCACCGTGATTTCGGTCCCGCCGACCGTGGCGACGGTCGAGAGGCCGAAGCCGCGGAAGATGTCGTTGATGCCCCAGACCCCGAAGGCGGCGATCAGCAAGGTGACGACCAGCGCCATGATGATCTTGCCAAGCCAATTGGTGGAGACTTTGCGCAGGCCTCGGAGCATGAATGCAACGTTCGCAGGTTGGAGATGAAGGGGTACCGTCGCGTGAGGCGCGAACGGCGCGGCATCATAGGGAGCCAGGGGATACACCGCAACCTATGACAATGTCGCGGATTTTCGGACACGGATCGGGATAAGTCGGAGCTCTGCGAACGGCCCCCCTGGCGTCGGCGGGGCAGCTCTGCTAACCGCTGCCGATCGGCCCCACGACGCGAGGTTTAGCGCATGGCGGGCAGACCGCGCCGGTCCCTGATTGCAGGCAATTGGAAGATGAACGGGCTGCGCGCGGCGCTGGCGGAGCTCGACCCGATGATTGCCGGCGCTGCGGCGCTCGAGACCTCGCTCGATCTGATGATCTGCCCGCCGGCGACCCTGATCGCGGCCGCTGCCGCCCGGGCGCAGGGGTCGGCGCTGATGATCGGCGGCCAGGATTGTCATGCCGAGGCAGCCGGCGCGTTTACCGGGGACATCGCCGCCGAAATGCTGCGCGATGCCGGAGCGGTCGCCGTCATCGTCGGTCATTCCGAACGGCGGATCTATCACCACGAATCCGATGCTGCGGTGCGCGCCAAGGCGCTGGCCGCCCGCCGTGCCGGTCTGCAGGCGATCGTCTGCGTGGGAGAAAGCAAGGACGAGCGTGCACGCGGCGCGACGCTCGATGTCGTCGGACGCCAGGTGGATCAATCGCTGCCCGATGGCGCGACGACGGGCAATCTGGTGATCGCCTACGAACCGGTATGGGCGATCGGCACCGGCCTCACGCCGACACCGGCCGATGTCGCCGAGGTCCACACTTTTATTCGTGCGCGCCTCGTCGCGCGCTTCGGCGCCGACGGTCAGGGCATGCGCATCCTCTATGGCGGGTCGGTAAAACCGTCGAATGCGGCCGAGCTGATGCGGGTCGATGACGTCGACGGCGCGCTGGTCGGCGGCGCCAGCCTCAAGGCCGCGGAGTTTCTCGCTATTGCAAAAGCGGCGGCGCGTTAGGCTGCCGACAACCGGAATCCGGCGGGTCCCTGACGCGAGCGACTATCCTCGTCGGCAAAATCGGTTAAGATCAATTCACGCAGCAAAGGCGGTTGTCATCAGTGGCGAACGCAACGCGACGCCGGAACGGCGGCCGACATCGGGAGGAGCAACGTCATGGTGGATGATACCATTCCACGTCGTCTTTTTTTGGTTGGCGCCGGCACCGCGGTTGCGGCTGGGCTGACCAGCGTCCCCGCCGAGGCGCAGGCACAAGCTCCCGCAGCAGCGGCGCCCGCGCCGGTTGCGCATGCCGAACCCGATGTGCTGCTGGTTTTAACGGCAACCGAGGCGGCGTTCGTGTCGGCCGCGGTCGACACCATTATCCCGGCGGATGACCTGTCGCCGTCCGGCACCGATTGCGGGCTGGTGACGTTCGTCGATCGCCAGCTCGCCAGCGCCTGGGGCGGCGGCGCCAAGATGTACCGCAGCGGTCCGTTTCAAAAGGGCAAACCGGAGCAGGGCTACCAGCTGGCGCTGACCCCGCGCGAATTCTTTCTGGCCGGCCTCGACGCCGCCAATGTGTGGTCGCGTAAGACCTACGGCAAAGACTTTGATCGGCTGGCGCCGGCCGAGCGGAACGCCGCCCTGAAGACGATGGAAGAAGGCAAGGCGGAGTTCGTCGGCATCGGGTCCAAGCCGTTCTTTGAAGCGCTGCTCACCATGACCATGGAAGGCTTCTTCTCCGACCCGATCCATGGCGGCAACCGCAACCAGGTGTCGTGGAAGATGCTGGGATTTCCGGGATTGCCTGCGACCTATTCCGGCAAGTTCGAGGAGTACCTCACCAAGCGCTACACGGCGCCCCCGCAATCGATCGCGGATTTTTCGTAAAGGAGAGGCAGCCATGGCAACGCGTTTGAAGGACGTCGACGCAGTGATGGTCGGCATGGGATGGACCGGCGCCATCCTGGCGCGCGAGTTCACCCAGGCCGGACTTTCCGTGGTCGGGCTGGAGCGCGGTCCGGACCGCAATCCGGGCGAGAATTTCACTCTGCCGAGCGTGCGCGACGAGCTGCGCTACGTGCAGCGCCTTGAGCTGATGCAGGACAATTCGACCGACACCATCACCTTCCGCAACACGCCGCTCGAAAATGCGCTGCCGATCCGGCGGTTCGGCGCGTTTTTGCCGGGCGAGGGCGTCGGCGGCTCCGGCATTCACTGGGGCGCACTGCACTGGCGATTTCTGCCGTCGGATTTCCGCATCCGCAGCCATCTGAGCGAGCGCTACGGCAAGACTGCTATTCCCGACGACATGACGATCCAGGATTGGCCGGTCAGTTACGACGAACTCGAACCGCACTACGACCGTTTCGACAAATTGTGCGGCGTGTCCGGCAAGGCGGGCAATCTCAAGGGCAAGGTGGTCGCCGGCGGCAATCCGTTCGAGGGACCGCGCAGCGATGAATATCCCAACAAACCGATCATGACGTCGGCGCCAAGCCTGATGTTCGCCGACGCGGCCAAGGAACTCGGCTACCATCCGTTCCCATCGCCGGTCGCGATCGCCAGCGCGGCCTACAAGAATTCGGAGGGGCTGACGCTCGGCGCCTGCGAATATTGCGGCTACTGCAACCGGATCGCCTGCGAGGCCAACGCCAAGGCGTCGTCGAACACCACGCTGATGCCGCTGCTGCGGCCGGAGCCCAAGTTCGAGCTGCGCACGCGGACGTACGTCACCAAGCTGATCTACGACAAGGCGGCCAAGAAGGTCACCGGCGTGCTCTATACCGATATGCGCACCGGCGAGGAATTCGAGCAGCCGGCCAATATCGTCGTGCTGGCGTCCTACGTGTTCGGCAACACGCAGTCGCTGCTGCTCGCCGGCATCGGCGAACCGTATGATCGCGCGAGCGGCAAGGGCGTCGTCGGCAAGAACTATTGCTATCAGTTCGAGGCCGGCGCCGAAGCGTTCTTCGAGAACAAGGAATGGAACCCGTTCATGGGTTCGGCCGGCACCACCAGCTGCATCGATGATTTCAACGGCGAGAACTTCGATCACGCCGCACTTGGGTTCTTCGGCGGCGGCTACATCAATAGCGGTCCGGCAGCCTCGCCACCGGTCAGCGGGCGCGGAGTGCCGCACGGCACGCCGCGCTGGGGCTCGGATTGGAAGCGCGAGACGGTGAAGTGGTATCACCATTTCACCCGCTTCAATACGCAGGGCTCGGTCTATGCCAACCGCGACAACTTCATGGACCTCGATCCGACCTACAAGGATGCGTTCGGCCGTCCGCTGCTGCGCATGACCTACAACGGCACCGACAACGATCACAAAATGTCGCGCTTCCTGCTCGCCAAGGTCGAAGACATCATCAAGGCGATGAAGCCGACGCATTACGAAATGCACCCGCGGCCGAAAAACTTCACCATCGTGCCGTACCAGTCGACCCATAATACCGGCGGCACGATGATGGGATCGGACCCGAAATCGAGCGTGGTGAACCGCTATCTGCAGGCGTGGGATGCGCACAACCTGTTCATCATGGGGGCGTCGGTGTTCCCGCAACAGCACGGCTACAATCCGACCGGCACCGTCGGCGCGCTCGCCTATTGGTCGGCGAAGGCGATCACCAGCCAGTACATCAAGAACCCGGGGCCGCTGGTCCACGCGTAAGGAAAGCATCAGCATGACGCGGATCTCATTGTTGGTGGGAGCAGCGCTCGCCATCGTGCTCCCGGCCGTCGCCACCGCCGCCGACGTGAATCACGGCCAGCAGCTGTTTCAGGCGTGCGCGGCGTGCCACGCCGAGCGGCCCGACGCGATCGGCCCCAGTCTCAAGGGCATCGTCGGACGCAAGGCGGCGGCGCTTGAGGATTACCGCTATTCCAATCCGATGAAGCGGGCGAACCTGGTCTGGGACGAAGCCAATCTGCGCGCCTATGTCTCCGACCCGCAGGCGAAGGTCCCCGGCAACCGGATGCCTTTTGCCGGCTTGCATGACCCGAAAGACACCGACGACGTCATCGCCTATCTCAAGACGCTGAAGTAGCCGCCCGCGCGGCAAGCTTCGGCGTCGTTGCGGGCGATGGGCCCGTGGGCGAGACTGCGGGGAATCGTCCGGGCATGGCAAGGGAACGCTCGCTCGGACGGCCGTTCGGGTGGCTTTGGGCGGCGTACGCGGTCAGCACGTTCGGCACCTGGGTCGCGTTTGACGCGTTGGCATTGATCGCGATCCTCGTGCTGCATGCCGGGCCGACCGCGGTGTCGTTGCTGGCGGCCGCAGGACTCGCCGTCGGTGCCGTGATCGCCGTGCCGCTCGGCCCATGGGTGGAGTTTCGCCGCAAACGGCCGGTCATGATTGCAATGGACCTGGCCCGGTTCGCGGCGGTGATCAGCATCCCCTGCGCGTTTGCGCTCGGCCGGCTCAGCTTCATGCAGCTCCTCGTCGTGTCGGTCATTGTCGGCGCTGCCAACATCGTCTTCAGGGCCGCCAGCGGCGCCTATCTCAAGGCGCTGGTCTCGCCGGACGACCTGCTCATCGCGAATGGGCGGTTCGAGTCCACAACCTGGACTGCCACCGCGCTCGGACCGCCGCTCGGCGGCGCCGCGTTCGGGCTGTTCGGGCCGATGACGACGGTGGTGGCCGACGCGGTGAGCTACCTGCTCTCAGCCGCAGGGATCGGTGCGATCGCAGCGCGAGAGCCGCCCCCGGTGCGGAGCGGTGCGACGCGGCTCCGCGCCAGCGAATTGCTCGACGGGTGGCGGTCCATTCTGACCCATCCGACGCTGCGTCCGTTGTTCTTCAACACCGTTGTGGTCAACGGCCTGATTCTGGCGACCGCGCCGTTGCTTGCCATCCTGATGCTCACCCGGCTCGGGTTTGCACCCTGGCAGTACGGCCTCGCATTCGGCGTGCCCTGCGTCGGCGGCGTCATCGGATCGCGGCTGGCGCAGCCACTCGTCGCGCGGTTCGGGCGACAGAAAGTCATGCGCGTCGCCGGGACGCTGCGGGCGTGCTGGCCGATCGGGTTGGCCTTCATCGGCCCCGGTCTTGCCGGGCTCCTGCTCGTGATCGGTGTCGAGTTTGGGCTGATCATCTGTATCGGCGTGTTCAACCCGGTGTTCGCCACCTACCGGCTCGATCAAACCGCTGATGACCGCGTGGCCCGCACCCTGGCCGCGTGGTCGGTCACCAGCAACCTCACCATTGCCGGCCTGACCGCTCTGTGGGGCCTGCTGGCCAGCTTCACCAGCCCCCGCATCGCGATCGCAATCGCTGGTGTTCTCATGCTCGCGACGCCGCTGCTGCTGCTGCTGCCCCGAGGCGAGGACACGCGATAAGACACCGCCGACGGGATCGCCGACCGCAAGCCATCAGCCGGATTTCGCAGTGTCCGTTTCCGCCAGCAGCGCGCGCAGCGTATCGGCGTTCGGGCAATAATGTTCGTAGGTCTCGGCCAGTTTACCGGCTGCGATGTCGTGATCGCATTCGCGCTTTTGGTTGCACATCGAACACACCCGCTCGAGGTCGCGCATGACCATCGGCTGTTGCGCCGACAGCGCCTTGGGGTCGAGCTTGAGCGCTTTCAGCAGTTCCAGCATCTCGTCGGCGGCATGCGGCCCCTTGGCAGCGAGGGAGCGAAGGTGTTGCGGCGACAATCCGAGATCTTGGGCGATATGC
>Ga0265342_10001032_pt1 | contig 27376 bp, 21 predicted proteins | sample 4CB327metaG_FD_203125 | JGI IMG/M metagenome (GOLD analysis project Ga0265342, IMG submission 203125) | Rhizosphere microbial communities from Carex aquatilis grown in University of Washington, Seatle, WA, United States - 4-CB3-27 metaG | ecosystem: Host-associated > Plants > Roots >... | reverse complement strand
CGGGCTCGGCGACCCTCGCTCTCCTTCGGTCTTTGCGACCGGGGTCGGTGGACGATCTGCCGAGCCCGCTCCCGACCCCTGCAGTGAATCACATACAAGGGTCGGGGTGAGGCGGCCTTTGAGGCCTAAGGCCCGAGGCCCTTTCCGACAAGCGGCGCGTCTGATAAACCGCGATCATGGCGAAAGCGATCGTGGTGCACGACCTGGGCGGCCCCGAGGTGCTCAAGTGGGAAGACGTGCCTGACGTCGCACCCGGGCTGGGTCAGGCCCGCGTGCGCCACACCGCGATCGGCGTGAACTTCGTCGACGTCTACTTCCGCACCGGCGTCTACAAGGCGCCGGCGCTGCCGTTCGTACCGGGCCATGAAGCTGCCGGCGTCGTCGAGGCGGTCGGCCCCGACGTCACCGAGGTGAAGGTTGGCGACCGTGTGGCCTACGCGTTCGTGCAGGGCGCCTACTCACAGGTGCGCAACATCCCGGCGGCGCGGCTCGTGCTGCTGCCCGCCGATATCGACGACCGCACCGCGGCGGCGATCATGCTCAAGGGGATGTCGGCGGAGTATCTGCTCCTGCGCTGCGGCCGCGTCAAGCGCGGTGACACCATCCTCTTTCACGCGGCGGCCGGCGGCGTCGGCCTCATCGCCAGCCAGTGGGCCAAGCACCTCGGCGTTCACGTCATCGGCACGGTCAGCACCGCGGAAAAGGCGCGCCTTGCCTTCGAGAATGGCTGCGAGCACGTCATCAATTACGTCAAGGAGAGCTTCGTCCACCGCGTCCACGAGATCACCCACGGCGAAGGCGTGGCGGTGGCGTTCGACTCGGTGGGCAAGACGACGTTCCGCGCCACGCTCGACTGCATCCGCGCGCGCGGCCTGATGGTGTCGTTCGGCCAGTCGTCGGGCGTGGTGCCGCCCTTCGACATGTCGCTGCTCAGCATCAAGGGCTCGCTGTACCTCACGCGGCCGACGCTGGCATCGTACATCGGCACCCGGCCCGAGCTGCTCGAGACCGCCAACGACCTGTTCGACGTCGTGCGCGCCGGCGTGGTCAAGGTCCAGACGACGCGGGTCCTGCCGCTCGCCGAGGTCGCCGAGGCGCACCGCGACCTCGAGGCGCGGCACTCGACCGGCTCGATGATTCTCGAACCGTAGCCGGATGCGGCGGTCGGACCTTGAACACCCCGACCGATTCCGCTAGAAGGGCGCGGCGAGATGATTGCACGCTATACCCGCCCTGAGCTCGCCCGGCTGTGGTCGGACGATCACCGTTACGACATCTGGTTGCGCATCGAGCTCTCTGCCTGCGAGGAGATGGAAGCCGCCGGAAGCGTGCCGCGCGGGACCGCCGCCGCGGTGCGCGCCAAGGCCGCCGGCAAGCTCAGCGCCGCCCGCATCCTCGAGCACGAGGAGCGGACGCGCCACGATGTGATCGCGTTCCTGACCCACGTCGAGGAGCTGGCCGGCGAGCCCGCGCGCTGGCTGCACCTCGGCATGACGTCGTCCGACGTCCTCGACGCCGCGCTCGCGGTCCAGCTGGTCGAGGCGACCGATCAGATTCTCGAAGGGCTCGACAAGCTGCGCGCGGCCTGCCGCCGCCGCGCCGAAGAGGAGCGCGCGACGCCGGCCATCGGCCGCTCCCACGGCATCCACGCCGAACCGATCACCGCGGGGCTGGTCTTCGCCGGCTTCTACGCCGAGCTCGGGCGCGCACGGCGCACGCTGGTGGCGGCACGCACGGAGATCGGGGTCGGCAAGATCGCGGGCGCAGTCGGCACCTATGCCAACCTCGATCCGGCGATCGAGGCGCGCGCTCTCGCGAAACTGGGCCTGCGGCCCGAGGTCGTACCGACCCAGATCGTCGCGCGCGATCGCCATGCGGCCTACTTCGCGGCGCTCGCGCGCCTGGGCACGGCGATCGAGCGTCTGGCGCTGACCGTGCGCCACTGGCAGCGCACCGAGGTCGGCGAGGCGACCGAGGCCTTCGGCAAGGGGCAGAAGGGCTCGTCGGCGATGCCGCACAAGAAGAACCCGATCCTGTCGGAGAACCTGTGCGGGCTGGCACGGCTGCTCCGCAGCTACGAGATCGCGGCCGCCGAGAACGTGGCGCTTTGGCACGAGCGCGACATCTCGCACTCGTCGGTCGAGCGCGTGATCGGCCCCGACGCGACGGGGTTGGCTGACTTCATGGTGCGCCGCGCCGCCGGCCTCATCGACGGCCTCGTCGTCAACCGCGAGCGCATGCGCCGCAACCTGGATCTGACCGGCGGGCTGTTCTTCAGTGAAGCGGTGCTCCTGTCGCTGGTGCGCAAGGGCATGGCGCGCCAAGCGGCGTACGAGCTCGTGCAGCGCAATGCCCTGCGCGTCGCCGCGCAACTGGGTGCGCCGGTCGCGTCGGAGAAAAGCTTCCGCGTGCTGCTGGCAGAAGATCCCGACGTCGCAGCCAAGCTGACGCCGGCCGAGATCGACCAGGCCTTCGACCTCAACCACCACCTGCGCTATGCCGGCGCCATCATCGACCGCGCTTTGCGCGACGAAGAGGAGACTTCCCCATGATCGACGAATCCGTGATCCGGGCGCAGCTCACCAAGACCCTGGACGGTACCGACTTCCCCGAGCTCGGTGCAAAGTACGAAGGCAAGGTACGCGACTGCTACACGCGCGACGGGCGCCGCACGATCGTGGTCACCGACCGCCTGAGCGCGTTCGACGTCGTGCTGGGCACGATCCCGTTCAAGGGCCAGGTGCTGAACCGCATGGCGGCGTTCTGGTTCGAGGCGACCGCCGACCTGGCACCCAACCACGTCATCAACGTGCCTGACCCGACGGTGATGGTGGCGCGCGAGTGCAAGCTCCTACCGGTCGAGTTCGTCATGCGCGACTACCTCACCGGGGTGACGTCGACGTCGATCTGGTCGGCTTACTCGCGCGGCGAGCGCAAGTTCTGCGGTCACGACCTGCCCGACGGCATGAAGAAGAACCAGCGGCTGGCGAAAGCGATCCTCACCCCGTCGACGAAAGCCGAGAAGGGTGAGCACGATCGCTCGGTGTCGCGCGCCGAAGTTCTGGAGATGGGATTGCTCTCGGCCGATGACTTCGACAAGGCGGCGCTGATGTGCGCGCGCCTGTTCGCGTTTGGCCAGGGCGAGGCGGCGCGGCGCGGGCTGATCCTCGTCGACACCAAGTACGAAATCGGCCGCCGTCCCGACGGCGAGCTCTGCTTCATCGACGAGATCCACACGCCGGATTCATCGCGCTACTGGTACGCCGACGACTACGAGGCGCGGTTGGCGCGCGGCGAGGAGCCCCGCGGCCTCGACAAGGAGTACGTGCGGCGCACGCTCGCCGACCAGGGTTACCGCGGCGAGGGACCGGCGCCCAAGCTCAGCGACGACGTGCGCGTCGAGGCGGCGCGGCGCTACATCCAGGTCTGCGAGCTCGTGACCGGGCGGCCGTTCGTCCCCGACACGGCGGAGCCGATCGCGCGCATCCGGCACAATCTGAAGTTCTGACCGAGCCGGCGCGACCGCGATGCGCATCGGTCTCCACGGTTCCGGGGGGCGCGGCGATGCGGCCGCGCCGTGGTCGAGCCTGATCCCGGCGCTCGGTGACGGGGCCGAGGTCGTGACTGTCGACGGGGGCGCGCGACGCGACGCGATCCTGGTGATTGGCGGCGTGGCGAATGCCGAGGGCGAGACGATCGTCGCCTTCGCGCGCGGCGGCGGCCCTGTCCTGGGCCTCGGCGACGGGTTTCAGACGCTGTGCGGGCTCGCGTTGCTGCCGGGCCGTGTGACGGCGCCGACGGGCGACGACGGGCACGCCCACGTGCATGTGCGCGTCGAGGGACGCGCCACGCCGTTCACGTCGGCGATCCCAGCGGGGAGGGTGGTGAGGTGGAATGGCGCTTCGGCGGTCGGCCTGCGCTACGACATCGCCGAGCCGGACGCACTGGAGGCGCGCGGCCAGGTCATCTTCCGCTACTGCGACGCCGCGGGAGGGCTCCTCTCGCCAGCGACTGCAAACGACCAGTCCCAGCTCCGCCTTTCGTCGGTGCCGATGATTCCGCCCCGGGTGAGCGCGCGAGCGATCGCGGGCGTTTGCAGTGAAGCGGGCAACGTCGTCGGCGTTCTCGCTACGGCAGCGGCGGTCGGGGCTCTGGCCGGACAACTGCTCGCGTCTCTTCGCCTGCACCTGCGTGGCAAGCGCTGACCCGGCGGGCGTTGCCTCTCGCAAGGTTTGCCCTCTCCCGGTCCCCTCCCCCCGCGGACGGGGGGAGGGGACCGGATCTGCTCCGATCCCCTCTCCCTCGGTCCGCCGAGGGGGAGGGTTAGGGGGGGCAGACCTTGCGAGAAGCAACGCCCGCCGGAAGGGGACAGCCTTGCGAGAAGCGCCGTGCGAGTCGCCGCGCTAGTCGAGCGCTTTGTGCTCGGCGTCGCCCGAGACGACCGCGTGCGACTCGCCGTTCGTGGCGACCGCCGCCGGCGCGCTCGCCGCGGATGAGCTCGCGCTCGAGCCGCTGTCCAGCGTGCGCGCGGCCCCGCTGCGATGCCGCGGCGTCGGGTCGAGCAGTCGCGGCATCTCGGCCAGGGCCTGCGCCAGGGTTGCGGTCTCGGCGGGCTCGGGCTTGAGCAAGGCTTCGATGTCCTCGTCGGTGGCGCGCGGGCCGAGTGTCCAGTTGCGGTCGATGACCCGGCGCAGAGAGACCTCATCGATGCCGTACTCGGCGGCGAGGTCGACGTTGGTGTCGACGACGTGCGAGCGGCCGTTGGTGCGCGCGGGCGCGGCGCCTGTCCGGTGCAGTGTCGCCTGGGGGCCAGTGGTGCGCGGCGCCGCGGCTGCCGTCGCCGGTGCGCGCGGGTTGCCCTTGGCCTGGAGAATCCGACTCAACGTCTCGCGGCTGCCGGGGTCGATCTGGACGAACTGAACGCCCATACCGTGCGGCTTCTGCGGCTCGGCGGGGTCGTACGCCTTGACCCAGATGACCTTGCCCTCGCCGGCGAGCGCGACCGCGCCCGTCGCAAGCTGAACCTCGAAGCGGAAGAGCTCTCCCTCGGCGCGCGGGGAACGGCTGGCCAGGAAGATTCCGCCGCGAGTCACATTTGGGGCGAACCGCTCGACGAAAGTGTCGAGATCCGAATAGCGCAGCCGAACCCGAACCGTTGCAGGTGCTGTCACGTTGGACCAGCGGGCAGTATTGCTGCGACGGCGGGTCGGCGTCAATCGCGGGTCGTCACCCGCCAAATCGGAACAATCGCCGGGCGTTTTCGGTGGTCACGCGGACCGCCTCTTCGAAGCTCATGCCGCGCACGCTGGCCAGCGTCTCCACGGTCTTGACCACGAACGCCGGCTCGTTACGCTTGCCGCGATGGGGGATCGGCGCCAGGAAAGGCGCGTCGGTCTCGACCAGGATGCGATCCGCGGGCGCGAACGCCGCCGCCTCGCGGATCGGAGCGGCGGTCTTGAACGTGAGGATCCCCGAGAACGACAGATACTGGCCGAGGTCGAGGTAACGGCGCGCGTCGTCGACGCCCCCGCTGAAGCAGTGGATCACGCCGCCCAGCGCCGCCGCGCCCGTGTCGGCGATGATCTCGGCGGCGTCGGTGTGCGCGTCCCGGATGTGCGAGATCACCGGGCGCTCGGCGTCGCGGGCCAGCGCGATGAAGCGACGATAAGCGGCGCGCTGCGTCTCGCGCGGCGAATGGTCGTAGTAGTAGTCGAGCCCGGTCTCCCCGATGCCGACGACGCGCGGCGCCCGCGCCAGCCGCGCGAGCTCGTCCCAGTCGCTCTCGGTCATGCCCACGACGTCGTGCGGGTGAACGCCGACCGAGGCGTACACGTCGGGCTCCACGCCGGCGAGCCGCACCGCTTCACGTGCCGCGGTGATATCGCGCCCCGAGCCGATGCAAACCATGGTCGTGATGCCGGCCGCCCGCGCGCGCGCCATCACCTCGGGTCGGTCGGCCCCGAAGTCGGCGACGTCGAGATGGCAGTGTGTGTCAATCATTGGAAGCGCCCGGGCTCGCGTGCTCTAAACCTTTCGAAGATAACATCCGATAGCCATGAGTAAGCGGATAGACGCACCCCGGCTCACATGCGGGTGCAGCGGTCCGAAGAACCAGTGGAAGACCTCGACAAAACCAGACCCCTCGGTCCGAATCAGGCGGGCGCGCTCGCGCAGGCGATCGATCCAGACGCGCTGAGGCCGGGGACGTTCGCCGGCTCGTACGTTCTGAAGAGAGAGCTCGCCTCGGGCGGGGGCGGAACGGTCTACGAGGCGCAACACCGACTGCTGGGCCGTCGCGCAGCGGTCAAGGTCCTGCGGCGCGAGCTCGCCGGATCGCCCCAGATGGTCGCGCGCTTCCTGCGCGAGGCGCTGGCGGTCAACATGATCAAGCACCCGAACATCGTCGACATCTACGAGTTCGGCGAGCTGCCCGACGGGCGGCCGTTCTACGTGATGGAGCTGCTCGAGGGGACCGACCTGCGCAGCGTGCTTCACGACCAGGGGCGAATCTCTCCGCCCGAGGTGCTCGAGTACCTGGAGCCGGTCTGCTCGGCGCTCGAGGCGGCGCACGCGCGCGGAATCGTCCATCGCGATCTCAAGGCCAGCAACATCTTCATCGCCGCCGGAACCTCGAACGGTGACAACACGACGCCCAAGCGCGTGGTCAAGCTGCTCGACTTCGGCATCGCCAAGCTCTTGCATCCCGACGCCGCCGAGGCCGGGCTGACCATGGTCGGCACGCGGCTCGGTACGTCGTACACCATGGCGCCCGAGCAGATCCGCGGCGACGCTATCGACGAGCGCGCCGACATCTACGCGCTCGGCGTCGTACTCTATCACCTGCTCACCGGGCAGTATCCGTTCCGCGCCGAGACCATGGCCGACATCGAGCGCCAGCACCTGGAGGCTCCGCCGCCCCGGCCGAGCCACGTGGCGCCGCTGTCGCCCGCTCTGGACGCGGTCGTGCTGCGCAGCATGGAGAAGGTCGCCGACCGCCGTTTCCCCAGCGCGCGCGCGTTCTGGGAGGCGCTGCGCGAAGCGGTCGGCACCATCAAGGCCGACGTGCCCGAGGTGACCGCGCAGGCAGCGGCGATCTACGTCGAGGTCCGCATGAGCCCCGAGGCCGACAACGACAGCGACGAGCTCCTCGACGACAGCTCGGCGGCGCTCGACGCCGCGGAGCAGGCGTTCCGCGACGCGGGTTTGCTGCTGGCGCTGCAGACCGGCAGCGCGCTCATCGCGGCGCGCATCCTGTCCGACGACCCGGCCGAGGCCGCGCGCGAGCGGGTCGCGGTCCAGGAGGTCGCGGAGCGTCTCGCCGGGCAACTGGCCGAGCGGCCGACGGCCCACCCGGAAGTTCACGTCAACGTCTGCCTGCACGTCGACCGCGCTGCCGTGCGCGACGCCTCGGACGCGCCGGGCGGGCGCGAGATCATCGGCGGCGAGATCGTGTCGATTGGGACCTGGGCCCCGCAAGAGAACGTCGAGGGCGTCTACCTGACTCCCGCAGCCAGGGGCTGAGCCCTCCGGTCCGGCCCAGGGCCCGAAGCCCGAGGCCCCGGTCAGATGATCCCGAACGCGATCAGCACGGCGATCGTCACGCCCATGAGCGACTCGCCGGCGATGCCGCCGGCCGCTGCGGAGGTCAGGCTGTCCTCAGGAGTCTTCGGCCAGCGCTGCCGGTAGAGCGCGATCGCCATGGCGCCAAGGAAGATGGTCGCCGTCTGCGACGCCGGCACCAGGGCCGCGATCCCCATCGCGGTCGGTGACGGTAGAAAGCGAGCGAGCCGCGTGCGGCCGAGCAAAGTCAGGATCGCACCCAGGGCGATGCCGATCGCCGCGGCGGGCGGACCGGACTTCGGCATTGACGCGAGGCCGCCGTGCACCGCCTCCGCGGTCGCCTTCCAGGTGAGCGCGCTCGTCGCCGGCATGGCCTCGCTGCCCAGCGGATAGGCGCGAATGACGACGAAGTACACGGGAACCACCACCAGCGCGCCGAGCAGCGCGCCGATGATCTGGGCGATCACCTGCGCGCGCGGCGATGCGTGAAGGCGCTTGCCGGCTTTGAAGGCCCACAGCATCTGCGAGATCTGCGAGGAGGTGCCCATAGACATCCCACCGGCGACGATGGCATTGGTGGCGCTCCTGGCGCCGAAGCCGAGCTGCATCGCGGTGCCCAGCTGTCCCACGGGCGCGAAGTCGGTCTCGCCCGCCGCACGCGCGCAGATGCCGCCCGTGATGACGGAGATTGCCAGTGCCGCCAGCGTCATCAGCGGGTGCATCCCGAACGTCGCATGCACCACGAGGACCAGCGTCACCAAGCAGACCCCGACCAGGGTCTTCTGCAACGGAATCAGCGGACGTGCGCGCTCTACGCCGGGCACTCGCGCGCGGACCAAGGATGAGAGATCGCGCACCGATCGCCACGCCGAGCGCCAGTCCAGAATGAGTGGCAAGAACGCGCTGGGCAGCAGCATGCCGACCGCCGGCCACACCATCCACGCGACGAAAGCAGAGTAGTCGGGAGAGGTGACCAGCCCCGCGTGCAACAGCCGCGGCGCGATGACCAGCCAGGTGAGCAGCGCGCCCAGGAGCATGCTGGCGGCACCACGCAAGCCCATGAGCACGCCGGTCGACGCGAGCAGCGGGCTCCAGCTGACGCCGATGCTCAGGCTGGCGGCGGCCATGCCACCGACGGTGATCGCGGGCGCCCACATCTGCGGGATCAGGCCCGACGGCCCGTCGCGGAACCAGGCGACGTACATCGACGCAACCCCGGCCACGCCGAGCAGGCGCGCCCGGTGAATCGCCGATGCGCGCGCGGCGTGGATCGTCTCGATCACCTCGGCGGTGGCCGTGCCGGTCGGGAAGGGCAGGTCCTCGACGACGATCAGCTTGTTGCGCAGCGACACCGCGACCAGGATTCCGAGCACGCCGAGCCCCATCGTCCAGAACACCAGCAGCCAGGCCGGGTAGCTCTGATTCATCAGCGTCAGCGCCGACAGCGGCCCGCCGGCGCCGAGCACGAACGACATGACGGCGGCCGACGCCGCCGTCGTCTGCGTGATGTTGTTCTCGGCGATCGAGTAGGGCGCGCTGCCGCGCCGGCGGAAGACCGAGAAGAACGTGAAGCCGAGGATCGCGGCGCTGATGCTGCCGCCGTCGATGTATCCGGTCTTGATGCTGGTGTAGACGTTGCCAGCCGCCAGCAGCGTCCCGATGGCGCACCCGACCAGGATCGCGCGCAAGGTCAGCTCGCGCGGCGCGCTCTCGGGAACAGGCTCTGAGGCCGCTTCGGCGTGGTCCGGGGACGCTTCCGGTACTGCCGGCTCGTCGCGGACCACGGGCGCCGTGCTCACGTCGGCGGTTCGTCGGCGTCGCGGATCGCGGCCTCGCGCGTCCGCAGGCCGTGCTTCCAGAGCAGCCGATAGAAGTAGATACGATCGACGCTGGCGGCGCGCGCCGCCGCGCTGACCCGGTTGTCGTGCTGGCGCAGCAGCTCTTCGAGATAGCGCTTTTCGAAGCTGCTGACCCACGCCTCGCGCGCCTCGCGCAGAGGCTGGCCGATCGCGACCGCGTTCTCGGGACTCGGGGAGTTGGCCTCGACGACGTGCGGCGGCGTGAAGTCGCGCAGCGCCACGCAACGCTCGAGGTAGTTGCGCAGCTCGCGGATGTTGCCGGGCCAGCTGTGGCGGCAGAGCGCCCCGAGGAAGGCCTCGGACCGGATGGTCATCGCGGTCGCTTCGTCGACACCGCCGAGGTTGCGCACGATGTGCTCGACCAGCAGCGGCAGATCGGCCTCGCGGTCGCGCAGCGGCGGCAGCTTCACCTCGACGACGGCCAGGCGGTAGTAGAGATCCGAGCGGAACTTGTGCGCGCCGACCTGCTCGCGCAGGCTGCGGTTGGTGGCGGCGATGAGGCGCACGTTGATCGGCACGTAGTTGTTGGTGCCGATGCGGCGGACTTCGCGGCGTTCGAGCACGCGCAGCAGCTTGGGCTGCAGGTCGAGGCTCAGCTCGCCGATCTCGTCCAGGAACACCGTGCCGCCGTTGGCGGCCTCGAACACGCCCTGGCGTGCGGCGACCGCGCCGGTGAAGGCGCCGCGCTCGTGGCCGAAGAGCTCGCTCTCGAGCAACTGGGGCGGCATCGCGCCGCAGTCGACGACCAGGAACGGTTTGTCGCGCCGGCGGCTACCGCGGTGGATCGCTTCGGCAGAAACTTCCTTGCCGGTGCCGGTCTCGCCCTCGAGCATGATGGTCGCGTCGCTGGTGCAGGCCTTGCCGAGCACGTCGAACACAGACTGCATCGCCTGCGATCGGCCGACCATGCGACCAAATCGCTCGCCACTCGAATGCGGGTCGGCTCCGGGTGTGGCTTCAAACCGCACGGAGCCGCCCCCCAAGGTGAGCGCAGCTCGTGCGCCCTGAGGCCCGTTTCCCACGACCTGACCATCGACCGAAGTCCGGGATTTCTTGACCGGGAAAACCATTCCCGGTCGCGGCAAGGCCTGCCGGGTGGGTCCGGGTGCGAGCGAGCGCGCGCGCCGACGGGGGAGCTCTATCGCGTCGGGCGCAGGCGGGTCCCCCGCCGGAGCCCATCGCGGGAGGTTCGGAACCCTCCGAGGGTTCTGAGCTACGACGTTGCCGCGCGCGTCGCGGCGCCGAGCAGGCCGAGCTGCGGGTGCGTGACCACGAATGCCGGAATGCGCGTGACCAGGGACGTCATCCGGCCCTTCGCCTCGAACGCGTCGCGGAACCCGCCGCGCTGTAGATAGGGGAGCACGCGCGGCGCAATGCCGCCGGCGATGAAGACGCCGCCCGTGGCAAGCGCGTAGAGAGCCAGGTTGCCGGCCAGCGCGCCCAGCACCGACCCGAAGATTGCGACCGCCATCTCGCAGACCGGATCGGAGAAGTCGAGCGCGCGCTGGGTGATCACCGCCGCCGGGTCGTGCCCGGGCGCGGCCATGTCGGCGCGCGTCTGCTCTCGGATCAAGGAAGCACAGGCCGGCTCCTGTGACAGGAACGTGAACGCGTCGACCAGGCCCCGGCCCGAGAGCACGCGCTCGTACGAGACGCGCCCGTACTTCGCCGTCAGGTATTGAAACAGCGCCATCTCGAGCGGCGAGCGCGGCGCCAGGTCGGCGTGCCCGCCCTCGGACGGAATCACCTGGTACCGGTTCTCCGTCGGAGACCAGGTCAGGAATGCTTCACCGAGCCCGGTTCCCGCGCCCAGCACCGCGATCGGTCCGTGCAGCAGCGGCGGTGATCCACCGAGCCCTATCAGGTACGTCGGCTGGACCGATGTGACCCCCAGCGCGGCGGCGTGGAAGTCGTTGAGCAGCGTGACGCGCTCGATGCCGAGGCGCGAGCCGAGAGCGCTCCCGTCGACGACCCAGGGCAGGTTGGTGGCGCGGCAGATGTTGTTCTCGACCGGGCCGGCGATGCCCAGACAAGCGCGCGTCACGTCGCGCGGCTGTCCGGCCTGCGTCTGTGCGTCGTTCAGGAAGTCCTCGACGATCAGCTCCAGCGACGGATGCGTCTTCGACGGATAGGTGTGCTCGAAGACCGGGTCGAGCTGCAGCTTGCTGGGGTCATCGCCCGCGACCCGCTTCACGGAATAAAGAGCGAGGCGCGCGTTGGTGCCGCCTATGTCACCTGCGAGCACAATCATCGAATCTCAACCTAAGCCAAGAGGGGGCAAGAGTAAGACGAATAAGCCGATCAGGAAGGGGGGCGCGAGATCGTCGAGAGCTCGGCGGCGGCGCCCCGATCGCAGAAGATCGCCACCGGACCCTTGCGGCGGAAGATCGCCTGACAGGGGAACTGGTCGGGCCGGGCCGGGCCCTCGATGGCTTCCTTGAGGGTCACCGCTTTATCTTCGCCAGCGATCAGAAACAAGACCTCGCGCGCGGCTTCGAAGACCGGATAGGTAAGGGTGAGCCGCGACGCCGATAGCTTGGGAACGTGCACGGCGGTGCAGCGGCGCTGGCGCTCCGCGAGCGCGGTCGTGCCCGGGAACAGCGAGGCGGTGTGCCCGTCGGCGCCCATGCCCAGGATCGCCAGGTCGAGCGGCGCATCGCCGAGCGCGTCGGCATAGCGCGCGGCCGCGGCGTCGAGGTCGGCCGCTTCGCCTTCCATGCGGTGCACGTTGGCGGCCGGGATCACGATGCGCGCGAGAAGCGTCTCGCGCACCATGCGGTAGTTCGAGTCCGGGTGATCGGGCGGTACGCAGCGCTCGTCGCCGAAGTACAGCGTGCTCGAGGCCCAGTCGAAGCGGTCGGCGGCAGCCGACGACTCGGCGAGCTCGTTGTAGAGCGCGCGCGGCGTGTTGCCGCCGGCGAGCGCGAGCCGCCAGGTGCCGCGCGCCGACAGCGCGATCGCAGCCGAGCGGCGCACGCGCCGCCCCGCCAGGCGGCCCATCGTCTGGAGGTCGTCGACCACGATGATCTCGGGAGGGATCAGCATCCGGGCTCGTACCTTAGCCTGCGCCGCGCGCCGCCACCAGATCGGCCAGACGCTCGGCGAACGGCAGCACGCGCCGGAGCAGGGGATCGCGCCCCGCGGGCCCGAGCGCGCCGACGCACAGCTCGGCGTCGGTGCGCGAGTCCAGCTTCACCGTGCGCGGGGGCGCGATCGGCACCGTGAGCTCGGCGTGGTTGTCGGCGGTGCGACGCACGCGGTAGGTCTCGCCCGGCCCGCCCGCGTCGAGGGCCAGCGAGACGATGCCGCTGGTGCCGCACTCGCCTGGCGACGGCCGCAGGTCGACGATCGCGGTGCGCTCCCGTCCGTCGCTCCCCTTGGCTGCCGCGAAGCGTAGGCGGATCCCGGGCCCCTTGTCGGACCCGGACATCGCGTCGAGCGGCCGCCAGCCGAGTTGCACGCCCAGCCAGGCCGCCAGCAAGAGCGCACTCGCGACCTTTGGTCCACGGTGTTCGATCGCGACGTGGCTCGCCGCCGCGAGCGGGCCGCCGCCCACCGGCGGATCGAACAGCCCAGCGAAGAGCATGCGGATACCGGCGAGGCGCAACCAGCCGAGATCGCCGACCTCGACGCGGTTGATCGCGCACGTCCGACAGACGGCCGCGAGCTCGCGCGCGCCGCCGCAACGGCCGGTGTCGACGATCAGACGGTCGGAGACCGGCAAGAGCTCGTTGCTGAGCAGACTATCGGCAGGCGAAGCGTCGAACCACAAGATCGCCGTTGGCAAGCTCGGGATCTGCAGCGAGCGCACCAGTGCGCCGAAGTGATGCTCGTCGGCCGAGGCGCCGTCGCCGGCCAGGGTGATCTCCTCGGCGAAGACCAGCCGGGCGCCCCCCGGGCGCGACACGACGTTGCTCTCGATCGTCGCCGAGATGCCGGCCAGGGACTGGCCCCACCCGCGGCAGAGGGTGATCACGCGCGCGGGCATCGCCGGCGCCAGCTCGTCTACCAGGCGTTTGACGCGCGACAGCGAGTCGATGCCATGCGCCGGGATCACCAGGTTCCACAGCGCCGCGCGCGCGATCGGCCGCGTCTCGCTGCCATCCTCGCCGCGGCTCGCCGCCTGCCACAGCGACGCCAGCTCCTTCTCGATGCGGTCGACCTCGACGGTGATCGCCTCGCCGCGCGAGAACTTCTCGACCGTGGCTCGATCCACGCTCAAGGCCTCCGCCACTGGCGTCCGCCGGCGCCGATGAGCTGGTCGCTGGCCTCGGGGCCCCAACTGCCGGCCGCGTACGTCGGTAGGAGCTCGATCGCACCCGAAGCTGCCTGCGCCGCCGCCTTGGCCTCCCAGTGCTGGTGGATCTTCGAGATCCAGGTCCAGCTCGCCTCGACCTCGTCGGCGCGCGTGAACAGGGTGCCGTCGCCGAGCAGGCAATCGAGGATCAGGCGCTCGTAGGCCTCGGGGGGCTCGACGCCGAACGACGAGCCGTAGCGGAACTCCATGGTGACCGGCGCGACCTCCATCGCCTGCCCAGGAAGCTTGGAGCCGAAATTGAGCGAGATCCCTTCGTCGGGCTGGATGCGGATCGAGAGCACGTTGGGCCGCACGCCTTCGCCGCCGCGCCGCCCGAACAAGAGGCGGGGCGCCTCCTTGAAGTGGATCGCGATCTCGGTGACCCGCTTGGGCATTCGCTTGGCCGACCGCAGAAAGAACGGCACGCCCATCCAGCGCCACGAATCGATGAAGAACTTGAGCCCGACGTAGGTCTCGGTCTGCGAGGTCGGGCTCACTCCTGGCTCGTCACGATAGCCGGGGACCGAACGGCCGGCGATCGACCCGGCGGCGTACTGGGCGCGCACGACGTTGGCGTCGATTTCACTTGAAGGCATGGGGCGCAGCGCCTTGAGCACCTTGAGCTTTTCGTCGCGCACGCCGTCGGCGTCCAGCGCGACCGGCGGTTCCATCGCCGCCAGGCTCACCACCTGGAACAGGTGGTTCTGGACCATGTCGCGCAAGATGCCGGCCTGCTCGAAGTAGCCACCGCGGCCCTCGACTCCCACGGTCTCGGCGCCGGTGATCTGGACGTGGTCGACGAAGCGATTGTTCCAGATCGGCTCGAAGATGCCGTTGGCGAAGCGGAAAACGAGCAGGTTTTGAACCGTCTCTTTTCCGAGGTAGTGGTCGATGCGGTAGATCTGTTTCTCGGTCAGCGTCTCGTGGATGTCGTGGTTCAGCCTCTGCGCGGTCCCGAGATCGGTGCCGAACGGCTTCTCGATGATCACCCGCGAAAAGTGCGCAGGCGCGGGGGCCGACGGCGGTGGCACCAGGCCCGACACGCCCAGATTGCGGACCACGGTCGCGAACGACGACGGCGGGATCGAGAGATAAAACACCCGGTTGCCGGGTAAGCCCAGCGTTCGCTCGATCTGCTCGAGGCGCTCGCGCAGCGCCACGAACGCCTTGGGGTCGTCGTAGTCGCCGGCTTGATAGAATAGGTTGGGCGCGAATCCGTCCCACAGGCCCGGGTCGACCGGGCGGCGGCGCGCGAACTCCTCGCAGCCGGCGTGCATCTCGGCGCGGAACGCGTCGTCGGACATCGGCCGGCGTGCGTAGCCGATGACCGCGAAGCGACCGGGCAACATCCGCTCGCGCGTGAGGCTGTAGAGCGCCGGCAGCAGCTTGCGCTTGGTCAAGTCGCCCGATGCGCCAAAGATCACCATGGTCGCCGGCTCGGGGATGCGCTCGGCCGCTAGCCCCTCGCGCAGCGGATTGGGGATCTCGATGGGCGTCGTCGCCGCGGCGGTCATGAGGCCGACACCGCGCTGCTCTCCAGCAGCGCCGCTCGTCGCGCGGCGATCAAGCGCATCAGCGTCGTCATCGACGTCTCGAACGCCTTCACGCCGTCGGCGAGCAGGCGGTCGCATACCTCGCCGAGGTCCAGCTCCAGCGCGGCGAAGGCTTCGATCTGGCGGTGGGCTTCCTCGAGATCGCGCTCCAGCGACGCCGCCGGCTTGCCGTGGTCCATGAACGCGGTCAGGGTCGCCGGCGGCACCGTGTTGACGGTGTCCGCGCCGATGAGCGCGTCGACGTAGAGCGTGTCCGGGCGGCGCGGGTCCTTCGTTCCCGTCGACGCCCAGAGCAGCCGCTGGGACTTCGCGCCCTTGGCTTTGAGCGGCTTCCAGCGCGCGCCCACGATGGTCTGCTGGTACATCTCGTACGCGAGCTTGGCGTTGGCGATCGCGATCTTGCCCACCAGCTTCGCCGCGAGCTCGATCTCGTCGGCGGTAAGACCACGCCGCTGTTTTTCTAGGAGCAGGTTGTCGCAAGCGGCGTCGACGCGCGACACGAAGAAGCTGGCCACCGACGCGAGCCCGTCGAGGCTGCCGCCCGCGGCGACGCGTTCGCCGAGACCGCCCAGGTAGGCGTCGGAGACCGCCTGATACTGCGCGAGCGAGAAGATCAGCGTCACGTTGACGCTCACACCCTGCGCGGTGAGCGCGCGCACCGCCGGGATGCCCTCGGGCGTCGCGGGGACCTTGATCATCACGTTGGGGCGCCCGACCAGGTGCGCGAGGCGCAAGCCTTCGGCGACAGTTTGCTCGGTGTCGGCCGCCAGCTCGGGCAGCACCTCGAGCGAGATGCGGCCGTCGACGCCGCCCGACGCCTCGAAGACCGGCAGCATGACGTCGCAGCCGCGCCGGATGTCATCGAGGACCAGCTCCTCGTAGATCGCCTGCGCGGATTGCCCATCACGCACGAGCCGCTGCAGCTCGTCCTCGTAGTCCGACGAGCCGGCGATCGCCTTCTCGAAGATCGTCGGGTTCGACGTCACGCCGCGAACGCCCTGGTCAGCGAGCGCGCGCAGGCCACCGCTGCGGAGCAGCCCGCGGCTGATGTTGTCGTACCAGACGCTCTGGCCGAGCTTCTCGGTCGCAGCCAGGATCGCGTTCTTGGCCGTCCCCGTTGCGTTGCCCCTGGGATTGCCCGCGGCCGAGCCACCCTTCAACTTCGTCGCCATCGGAGCTCCTTCTTTGGTCCTGGAAATCATCGTCGCTTGCGGTCTGCCTCCACGGCTGTCCTGGGGGGAGACATATCACGGCGGCCGGATCGGCGTGTGTCGGCGCGGCAAAGGCCGGTCCGGACTGCCGGGTCCGGTCCCCAGCCGCGGCGACTCCTATGTTCTTGGATCTTTGAGGGGGGCGGAGGCGGCCGGCGCGGGAGCGGCGACCGGGCCACTGCCCGGTCCCGCGCCCTGCTCGAGCGGAATCTCCGGCTCGGGACGCTCGTAGCCTAGCTCCTTGCGATAGCGGCGCTTGGTGCCGGGATACTTGAGCTCCAGTGCCTCACAGCGGTCGAGGTACTCCTGCACCAGCGTCACCACCGTCGCATGCGACCAGGTGAGCGGCGCCACGGACAGCGGCTCGCCCGTATACGGGTTCACCTGCTCGGCCAGCACGCCCGAGCGCTTCTTGCGCTTGTCGACCCAGCTCAGGATCTGGCGCGCGGGCTCGAGCTCCGCGCTGCTCTTTGCGTGCGCGATGGCGAACTGCGCCAGCCACATCGTGCAGATGAACCACGGATTGCCGGGCACGGCCGCGAGATCCTTGCCGATCTGGAAGTAGTAGTCGTTGGTGTACCGTGCGACGCCGCCGACATCGGTCTTGCACCAGAGCTGGTCGCGGATCGCCTTCATGGTCGCTTCGACGCGCGGATCGTCGGGCGGGTAGGCGCCGAACGCGAACGCGCCGTAGAGCGAGGCGTCGATCGTGTTGTCGACCTCAATCACGCCGCCGTGCACGCGCACCATTCGCGCGAACCGCCCGAGCTCCGGCCGCCACAGGTGCGTGTCCATGCCCTGGCGAATCTCCAGCGCCGCGCTTTCGTAGCGGCGAGCGAGATCGCACTCGCCGAAGATCGTGGCGAACTGGGCCGCGGCGTGCAGGCCCCCGATCACCGAGCCGCAGGTGAAGGTGAGGATACCGCGCCGCTCCTCCCAGAGGTCGTAGCTCGGACCAGGCAGCTTGGTCGTGGGCTCGCGGTAGCTGACCAGGAACGCCGCTGCTTTCTTCACCAGGCGGCCATAGAGCCCGCGCAGATCCTCAATGTCGCGGTAGCGCTGAAAGTGCTTCCACAGCGCCCAGATCACCAGCGCGGTCTCGTCTTCCTGGATCGGCAGTTGCGGCGTCTGCGTGCCGCCGTCGCCGTTGGGGCCGATCCAGGGGTGCCACGACGACCCGAGCGCGCGGTCGGGCGTGTACTTGTGCATCAGGTAGCCTTCGGGCGTCAGCACGTCGGCGCAGAACTCGAAGAATCGGCGCGGCGGCTCCTGATAGCCGGCGAGGTCGAGCGCGTGCGCCACGAGCGCCCCGTCGCGCGGCCACATGTACGAGTAGGTGTCGCGCGCGAAGGTGGTGATGTCGCTGTCGTTCGCGGCGATGATCGCGCCGCCGTTGTCGATCTGCGTGCGCAGGATCAGCAGCGAGCGGCGGTAGAGATCAACGATGTCGGGGGACAGATCGAAGAAGTCGATCGGCTCCTTGCTGACCCAGAGGCTCCAGTAGTCGCGCGTCCGTTGCAGATACGAAGCGGGGCCGCGTTCGACCACCTTGGCATTGAGCTCGGCCACGCCCTCCCAGTCGCCTTTCCAGCGCGGGCCGGCGGCGATCCAGTAGAAGACCTCGCTGGCCCCGCGCGCCGGCACCTGGACGTGCGCGGCCACGACCGAATCGACCGCGCCCTGCGCGATCGGGCTGCCGCTCAGGTTGCCGTCGTCCTCGGCGTCGCGCCAGGTCCCTTCCTTACCGGGCTGGCCCTTCTGGCCCACGGCCCATTTGCGCACGCCGACCTCGCCGCCCGCCAGCAGGTTGACCAGGAAGTAGCGGTTGCCCTTGTAGTGGACGATGGCGTGCGTGGCAGGGTCGTAGGCGGCGGTGTCGCCGACGTCGCTGTCCGAGATGCGGAAGTCCTGGTGAAAGAAGAGGCGGATCTCGCGCGCCTGCGGGCGCAGGTTGGTGATCTCGACGCGGCGAACGTAGAGGCTGGCGTGAAAATCGACGCAGTCGGAGCAGGTGAGGGCGACCCCCAGCGCTTCGTTGCGGCAGATGACCCGCGTGACCAGCGTGTCGGGCTCGTAGCCGAGCTCCAGCGTCCAGCCGTGCGCGCGCTCGACCCAGGTGAAGCGGCCGTCGGCGTAGACGCCGAAGCGGCAGAAGTAGCCGCCGACGTGGTTCTCCTTGCCGACGAAGGGGTAGTAGATGTCGCGGATACGGTACTCGTCGTCGAAGGTGACGAGCATGCGTCCGTTGCCGATGGGAAGATCGCGGGGCATCGAGATGGTCCGGGGTGTGCGGCACGAGCATCTCAGTCGCTCGCCACCAAGTAAAGTTTGACGCGCGGATGGCACCCTCGGCGAGCAGAGCCGCGTGCTAGCTTGTGGCTCGAATTACATGCAACAGCTCGCGCCGCTGCGCTCGCTCGACGGACACGCCGTCTTCCTGCTGCTCATCCAGCTGTCGCTGTTGATCGCGGTTGCGCGCGTGGGCGCCGAGCTGGTGAAGCGCATGGGCCTGCCGGCGGTGGTCGGCGAGCTGGGCGCGGGGATCGCGCTCGGGCCGACGGTGCTGGGCCACTACTGGCCGGCCACGTTTCTCACGCTGTTTCCGCGGGACGCCGCCCAGTTTCACCTGCTCGACGTCTTCGGCAGCGTCGGCATGGCACTCCTGATGCTGATCACCGGGCTCGAGACCGACGTGCGCCTGCTGCGCAACCTCGGGCGCGCGGCGCTGATCGCCTCGGCGATGGGCATGCTGCTGCCGTTCGTGCTCGGTTTCGGGCTCGGCTACCTGATGCCGGCGCAGTACCTCGCCGATCCGCAGAGCCGGCTCCTGTTCTCGGCCTTTCTCGCCACCGCGATGTCGATCTCGGCCATGCCGGTCATCGCCAAGATCCTGGTCGACCTCGACCTCACCAAGCGCAACATCGGCCTGGTCATCCTGTCGGCGGGCGTGGTCGACGACACCGTCGGCTGGCTGATCCTGTCGCTGATCGCCGGCGCTGCGTCGCGCGGCGACGTCCACGTGGCGCAGCTCGGGTTCACACTGATCAAGCTGGCCGTCTTCCTGGTTCTGGCTGCGGTGGTCTTGTATCCGCTCCTGCGCCTCACCATCCGCATCACCGCCACGCGCTTCCGCACCCGAGACTCCGACCTGGTCGCGATGATCGTCGTGACGTTTCTGTGCGCGGCCGCGACGGAGTGGATCGGGGTGCACGCGGTCTTCGGCGCCTTCGTCGCCGGCGTGGTGCTCCATCAAGTGCCGCGCGTGCGCAAAGAGACCGTCTCGCGCCTCGAGACGTTCGTCTTCAGCGTGATGGCGCCGGTCTTCTTCGGCATCGTGGGCCTGAAGGTAAATCTGTGGAGCCTGGGCGGAGGCGGCATGCTCTCGCTGGTCATCGGCGTGGCCTGCCTGGGCAAGCTCGTCGGCTGCACGCTGGGCGCGGTCTGGGGTGGGCTGCGCTTCTGGGAGGCGGCGTCGATCGCGGTCGCGATGAACGCGCGCGGCGCGATGGAGATCGTCGTCGCGTCGATCGGCCTGTCGCTGGGTATCCTGAGCACGCAGATGTTCTCGATCATCGTCATGGTCGCGCTCGTGACGTCGTTCATGGCGCCGGTCGGCCTGCGGTTGACCATGCCGCGCGTGCGCATGACCGACGAGGAGACCAAGCGCATCCTGGCGTCGGCGTCGACGGGCACGTTCGATCCGAAGCGGCTGCGCGTGTTGCTGGCGACCGGCGGCGGCCCGAGCGCGATCGCGAGCGCGTCGCTGGCGTTCGGCCTGGGGGCCCGCAGCGACAGCCCGCTGGCGGTCGTCTACGCCGAGGTGAAGACCGGCTGGTGGCGGCGGCTCGTCAGCCGCGTCAGCCAGGCCACGCCGGGCAAGGTGAGCCAGCACATCGAGACGCTGAAGTCGCCGGGGAGCAATCCCTGGAGCACGCACGTGCCCGAGATCCGCCGGGTCTCGGCGCGTACGGTGGCGCAGGGCATCTGCGAGGAGGCGCGGCGCGGGTACGATCTGATCTTCGTCGGGTCGGGCGATGGCGCGGCGGTCGGCGGCGCGATCGTCGAGGAGATCGTCGCTGAGGCGCCGTGCCACGTCGCGATCATGAAGACCCCGCCCGGCGCGCGCCCCTACGGCGTTTACAAGAACATCCTCGTGCCGGTCGACGGCAGCCTCGCCTCGCGCACGGCGGTCGATCTGGCGCTGCGCTACGCCGAGGCCACCAAGGCGGCGCTGTCTCTGGCGGTGCTGACCGAGCTGCGCCCGCAGGCGGCGGCCTACGCCGACATCAGCGGCATCTACCCCATCCCCGACGACCAGCCGACCAGCGCGGAGGAGCTGGAGCGCATCTCGGTGGTCTTCCGCGCGTCGGCGTTCTCGCCCACGATCCTGCACCTGGCCTACGATCCGCGGTCGAGCGCGGTCGCCGACGCAGTCGAGAAAGGGCAATACGATCTGGTCGTCGTCGGCGCCGAGAACCGCGCCATCCAGCACCGCCTGTTCTTCGGCTATGACAACGAGCGCCTGATCCGGGCCACGCGCGTCCCGGTGCTGGTCGTGGTACCGCACCTGGGAAGCCTTGCGCACGATGTTTGACTTCGTTATCGACGGGAGGCTAGGGTCAGTGCGCCCATGGCCTCTGCCCCGATCGTACACCTGGAATTTCGAACCTTCGACTTCGCGCGCGCCTCGGCTTTTTACGCCAAGGTCTTCGCCTGGCGCACGGAGCAGAACGCATCATCGACCTACATGAAGCTCGACGCCGAGGACGGCCCCAGCGCCGGCTGGGTGCGCGCCGAGGTAAGTCAGGCGCCGGGACCGCTGGCCTACGTCGTCGTCGAGGACCTGGCGGCGACGCTGGCCGAGGTCGAGAGCGCCGGCGGCCGGGTTTTGGTGCCCAAGCTGCCGTTCGCGGGGGGAGGGGAGATCGCGCTATTTGCCGACCCCGATGGCAACGTGCTGGCGATCTGGATGCGCAAGGACCACGGAAAGGCGATAGCGGCAGCGCCGGCGCCGGGGAAGGTGGCGGCGGCCAAGCCGGCCCCTACCGCCCCCGCGAAGGCGGCGGCCAAGCCGGAAAAAAAGCCGAAGCCGGCGAAGAAACGCTGAGACCGGAGGGCTAGCGAGCCCGTGTCCGTGTCCGTGTCCGTGTCCGAAGGCGTGTCCGTGTCCGTGCTCGTGTCGCGGAGCGCGTGATGCGAATCCGGATCCGAGCACGCCAGCCGCGGGCCGAGCACGGACACGGACACGAGCACGGACACGGACACGAGCACGGACTCGCTAGCCCTCCGAGTCTACAGCCACCGCCGCAAGCTATACGCCAGCCTCTCTAGCACCCGCTCGATCCACGACCGGTTCTGATACGTCGCCAGCGTCAGCGCCGTATTGGCACCCATGTCGTCCTCCAGCATCTCCTTCACCGCCGCCGTGTAGACGACGTCCAGCGTGTTGACCACGACCTCCAGGTTGTACGCCAGCGAGCGGTGGTCGAGGTTGTAGCTTCCGAGCGAGACGAAGTCGTCGTCGACGGCCAGCGCCTTGGTGTGAATCACGTTGGCGCTCATCCAGATCCGCACACCCGCGGCCAGCAGCGGGCCGAAGGTCGCGCGCGCCGCGAGATCCAGGATGCGCGAGTCACCGTGCTTGGGCACGAGGAGATTGACGACCACGCCGCGCGCAGCCGCCTCCTGCAGCGCGCGCAGGATGCCGCGGTCGGGGACGAAATAGGGATTCGCGAGGAAGATCGACGCGCGGCTCTCGCGGATCGCATACAGCGAGGCGCGCCGGATCGCGAAGCGGTCGAGCAGCTCCTTGTTCGAGATGACGCTGAGGCGCGTGTCACCGGCCGCCGCAGGACGTACCAGCTTCTCGGGCGCGAGCCGCGCGCGCTTGCGGGCGCGGCGGTTCCAGGTGCGCAGGAAGACCTCCTCGAGGATGGCGACCGCCGGTCCCTCGACGCGCACGGCGGCGTCGTGCCAGCCGCCGCCCCCCTCCTCGCGGGCGACCCACGCGTCGGCGATGTTGATGCCACCGGTGAAGGCAACCGTCCCGTCACAGACCAGCGTCTTGCGGTGGTTCCGGCGGATGAGACCCCAGAAGCGCGGCCGCCAGAACCGATACTTGTGATACGCGATGGTGTGTACACCGGCCGCGCGCAGCTGTTGAAAGAATGACGAGGGCGTATCCCGGCAGCCCACGAAGTCGTAGAGCAGCCGCACGGTCACGCCGCGCGCGGCCGCGGCCATCAGCGCTTCGGCAAACCGGCGGCCGATGCTGTCGTCGTGAAAGATGTACATCTCCAGCGACACGCGCTCCCGTGCCGCGTCTATTGCGGTCAACCAGGCCGGAAACGTTTCACGCCCGTTGCGCAGCAGTGCCACTCGGTTGCCGCCCACCAGCTCGCGCGCATCGGCAACGTACCTCAGCGCCCGCGTGGCGGCCGGCTCGAGACTGGTGTCAGGAGCCACGACGGACGTTGTGCTTGTCATGACAACCGTTGCCGCGTAAGGTCTGCCCGCGCATGGGTCGAGAAGAACATATTGAATTTCAAGGTCGCGTCGTCGAAGTGCTGCCGGCCGGGAACTTTCGCATCGAGCTCGAGAATGGTCACCAAGTATTGGCCCATCTGGGGGGGAAGCTGCGCAAGCATCGTATTCGCGTCGTGCTCGGCGACAAGGTCACAGTTGCGTTGACTCCGTACGATCCTACGCGCGGGATCGTCGTCTATCGGGGTTGAGAGACCGTGCGGACCGCCGCCGCTTCGATTCCGTTCTTCGCGATTTTCCTCTGTTCGTTTGGGCTGGTGCCGCGCGCGAACGCCGCGACGCCCCCGGTGCCACCGCCGGTCGTAGCCGCCGAATCGGGCTCGGTCGCGCCACTCGTCGACCGGGTCAAGGGCGCGGTGGTCACCATCCAGAGCACTAAGATCATCCGACGCGTCGCGGTCGAGGATCCCTGGAGCCGCATGCTGCGCGAGCAGTTCGGGCTCGGCGGATCGCCGCGCGCCACGCGCGAACGACAAGAGGCGCTGGGCTCGGGCTTCATCGTCGACCGGTCGGGGCTGGTGTTGACCAACAATCACGTGGTCGCCGGGGCCGACGAGGTGCTGGTCAGGCTGTCCGACAATCGCCAGCTCGCGGCCAAGGTGCTGGGCAGCGATCCCGCGACCGACGTCGCGGTGGTCAAGCTCGACAAGCCGCCCGCCAACCTGCAGGCGGTGACATTGGGAGACTCGGACAAGGTGCGCGTCGGCGACTACGTGCTAGCGATCGGCAACCCGCTGGGACTGGGCCAGACCGTGACCATGGGCATCGTCAGCGCCAAGAACCGCGTGATCGACGAGAAGCTGGGCGACGTCGACCCGCGCTACGAGGACTTCATCCAGACCGACGCGGCCATCAACCAAGGTAACTCGGGCGGGCCGCTGTTCAACTTCCGCGGCGAGGTCATCGCGATCAACTCCGCGATCATCAACCCGGGCGTTGCGATGAACGTCGGCTTCGCGATCCCGATCAACCTCGCACGCCAGATCGCCGACCAGATCCGCAAGTCCGGCAAGGTCGCGCGTGGTTATCTCGGCGTGGGCGGCGAGGACTTCACGCTCGAGCGCGCCGAGGAGATGCACATACCTTACACGGCGGGCGCGCTGATCAACGTCGTCGGGCGCGGCACGCCGGCCGAGTCGGCCGGCCTGCGCCCCAACGACGTCGTCGTCGAGTTCGGCGGCAAGACCATCGAGAGCTACCGCCGTTTGACCGGCGCCGTCGCGCTGCTTCGCCCGGGCGAGAAGGTCAAGGTCGCGGTGCTGCGCCAGGGACGCCGCGCCGATCTGGTCGTCACGCTGGGGGCGCAGGGCGGTGACGTGCAGACCGGGGGGAGCACCTTCCTGGGCGTCGAGTTGCGCCAGCTCGACCGGCGCGAATCGGAGGCGATCGGCCTGCGGCCCGGCGACGGGCTGGCGGTGACCGCGGTCGATCCGCGCGGTCCGGCGAGTGGCGTGATCGAGGAGGGCGACGTGTTCCTGGAGCTCGACGGGCGGCCGGTGACGCTGACGCGCCTCAAGCAGATCGAGGCCAAGCTGGCGCGCGGCGCGCACGCGAGCCTGATCATTCAGCGCGGCCAGGCGCGCTTCGTCCTCAAACTCTGAGGTGTCAGCGGATCAGTGGAAGGGGTCGATCGTCTTTTCGTTCGCGTACGGGCTCGAATCGTCGATCTCGCCCCGACGCAGGGGCTTGGCCGCCGTCCCTTTCTTCGAATCCTTTGGCGACGCGGTCTTCGCCTGCGAGCCCGCATTTTTCTTCTTCGACGTGGCCTTCTCCTTCGCCGTCTTCGTCGTCGTCTTGGGGGCCGTCCGCGCGGCGCGCGGCGGCGGCGAGCGCTTGAGGCTGACGTTCACCGTGCGATCGGTGGTCGCGGGCGTCGGAACGCGCATGGTGTCGTACCCGGCAAGGCGAATCTCGAAGGTGACATCTTCGGTGCTGCGCGCGAGCGAGCGCCGCACAGGCGTCGTCCCCAGGACCTCGCCCTCGGCGCTGTCGGCGTGGACGAGCCGCACCTCGGCGCCCGGCGGGTCGGATTCGAACAGCAAGTTCACGTTGGTCGGGAGCGGCGGCGGAGGCGGCTCGGGCGCGCTTGCCGATGTGGGCAGCGGCGCAGGAGGGACGGCGGCGGGGCGGTCGTGGTGGCGCAGGTGCGCGATCCCCAACCCAGCGCCCAGTGCCAGCAGCAGGCCCAGTCCCAGCCCCAGCGTGGCGCGCAGCGCCTCGTCCCGGTTGCGCGCGCGCACCGATCGCTGCTGGTCGGCCAGGTGCCTGCCGATACCAGTGAAGGCGATATCACCGCCGCGCGCGAGCTCCTGGAACAGGCGCCCGAGCCGCTCCGCCGAGTTGAACCGTCCCGCCGGAGCCTTCTCCAGGCACCGCTGGACGATCGCGTCCAGCGTCGCTCCCAGCCGGGTCGCGCGCACGTCGGGCGGCAGCGACGGCGCCGGCATGGTCACGTGCTGGATCAGGTACTCGTTGACGCTCGGCCCGGCGTACGGCAGGCGCCCGCAGATCAGCTCGTAGAGGATGACGCCGACCGCGTAGATGTCGGTGCGGTGATCGATCGTCCTCCCCGAAGCCTGCTCGGGGGAGACGTAGGCCGGCGTGCCCACGAAGAAGCCGTCCATGGTTGCGCCGCCCGTCGTCTCGGTCAGCGGGCGGTTGGCGCCGAACGCCTTGGTGAGCCCGAAGTCGAGCAGCTTCACGAAATCCTCGTCGCGCCCGCGATCGACCAGGAAGATATTGTCGGGCTTGAGATCGCGGTGAACGAACCCGGCCGCATGCGCCGCGGCCAGAGCCCGGCACACCTGAGCCATCACGCCGAGAAACCGTCCCGGCTCCAGGGGCGAGTGCTCGGCCATGGCCTGCGCCAGCGACTGCCCCTCGAGGAGCTCCATCACGATGGCGTTCACACGCGGCGGCTGCGAACCGTCCGGCAGCGGCACCTTGGGATAGTGGACGCCGGCCTCGACGAGATCGGTGACCTCGACGATGTGGGGATGGTTGATGCGGTTGACCGCGAGCGCCTCGGTGAACAGGCGCTTGATCGCGCCCGGGTGCGCAGCGTGTGACGCCGCCAGGGTCTTCATGGCCGCGCGCCGCCCGATGCGTTCGTGCTCGACCTCGAACACGCGGCCGGTCGCGCCCGCGCCGATGAGGCGGATCAGGCGGTAGGCGTCGATGCGATCGCCGACCGCCGGCTCGATTCCCGTCGTCGTCACCGTCACCACGGCGTCGGCGCGACGGCGCTCGCCCTCGTCCCCCGTGGGCTGCCGTTCGGCCTCGCGGGCCGACTCTCGCTCGCCACCGGTGCCGTTCATTTCGCGAAGGGGTCGAGGGTTGCGGCGGCCGAATCCAGCGTGGCCGCCGAGCTCCCGGTCGAGAGGCTCGGCCGCCGCATCGCTTTCGCGGAGGGGCGGGACGCGCTGGGCTCGGGCGGAGCGTTGTCCAGGTGCACGGCGAGCGTGCTGTCGCCGGTAGCGCGGAACCGCCGCGCCATCGGCATGAAGCCACCCTTGCGGAACGTCACGATGCGCTCGCTGTTGATGGTGACGTTCCAGCTGACCGGCGTCAGCCCGATCGGCGTTCCGTCCTCGGCGAGGACCGTCGCCCCGCTCGGGACCGATTCGATGAGCACGGCGACGGTTGCCGGCCGGGCCGGGAGCGCGAGCGCGTTCGTCGCGACCACCGGCGCGGCGGCGGTCGTTTCGCCGCGGTGCTGGCCGCTGACGATGGCGCCGATGAACAACGCGGCGACCAGTGCGCCGCCCGCGATCAACTTCGCGAAGGCGCGCCGCTGAGGCGCGGGAGCGCGCAGCACCAGCCCCGTCGACGAGCGCCGCCGCCGCCCAGCGGCCCGCTGCTCGGCCGACTGAAACGCGGCGGGGTCGGCCAGCGGTTCGCCGAGCGCGCCGACCAGGCTCTCGGCGAACGCCAGTGCCGTCGGTGGGCGCTCCTCGGGATCTTTGGCCAGCGCTCGCATCACCGCCGTCTCGAGCGCGAGCGGGAGCTCCGGCACATACGTGCGCAGTGACGGCGGTTGGAGTCGGATCTGGTTGGTCAGCACCTGCGTGCGTGTTCCACCGCCGAACAGCTGATGCAACGTCAGCATCTCGAATGCGATACAGCCGAGCGAATAGATGTCGGCGCGGCCGTCGATGTGAATTCCGCGCGCTTGCTCGGGCGAGATGTACTCGGGCGTGCCGAGGACCGTGCCAGCCACCGTCGATAGCCCGTCGGGGCGCGACATCTTGGCGATGCCGAAGTCGATGATCTTCACGAAGTCGTCGACGCCGTTGCGGTGACAGAGAAAGATGTTCTCCGGCTTGAGGTCGCGGTGCACGATGCCGCGCAAGT
>Ga0265342_10001031_pt1 | contig 27380 bp, 18 predicted proteins | sample 4CB327metaG_FD_203125 | JGI IMG/M metagenome (GOLD analysis project Ga0265342, IMG submission 203125) | Rhizosphere microbial communities from Carex aquatilis grown in University of Washington, Seatle, WA, United States - 4-CB3-27 metaG | ecosystem: Host-associated > Plants > Roots >... | reverse complement strand
GCCTGGACGTGGGTGCCGTCGCCAGCATCGCGATCTATCTTCGTTCCAAGGGAATCTGAACGTGGGAAGTCGCGGACTGGGCCGGGCTGCTGCCTGTGCGCTGCCGGGGGCGGTGCTCCTCTTCGGCTGCCAGGCGACGTCGGTGCCGCCGACGCCGGTCAGCGCGCCGGCCGCCGAGACCGCGGGCGCGGCGACCGGCAGCCACCCGCGGCTCTTTCTCTCCGCGGAGGTGCTCGCGCGCCTCAAGCGAAAAGCGGCGGCGCGTGATCCCGACTGGATCGACCTCAGCAAGAGCGCCGACCGCTACGCCGGAAGCCCGGTCGCGCCGTACGACCGCAACGAGGCGCCGCGCGACGCGGTCGCCTATCCCTACCAGGGCTCGGGCTGGCTCGACGCGATCCTCCCGCTCGGCGTCGCCTACCAGGTGACCGGCGAGAAAGCCTACGCGCGCAAGATCGCCGAGATCCTGCGCGTCGCCAACGCCACCGCCGCCGCGGGCAACCTGGAGCCGATCTCGACCGACAGCGGCTTTCCCTCGCGGACGGCGGCGCTGGGGCTGGCGCTCGGCTTCGACTGGATCTACGGCGAGCTCTCGCCCGCGGAGCGCGCGGCGACGGTGTCGACGCTGAACCGCTGGTTCGACTGGCACACGGCGCACGCCTACGAGCACGACGGCCCCGCGGTCGGCAACTACTTCGGCGGCCACCTGCTCGGCTTCGGCGCCGCGGGCTACGCCACGCGGGGCGACAACGACCGCGCGCGCGAGATCATCGACTACGAACGGCACCGCTTCCGCGACGTCGTCGTCCCCGCGTTCAAGGACGGGCCGTTCCGCGGCGGGTTCCCCATCGAAGGTTACGTCTACGGCACCAATCACTACCAGCGCCTCCTGGAGTACGCGCTGCTGGCCAATCAGGGCGGCGATGCCGACAAGGTGCCGGTCCGCGACTACGCGACCGCGATCGCGCGAAATCTGATCCACGCGGTCAAGCCGAATCACTGGCAAGTCCCCGACGAGGGCGCCTACGCGGGCGAGACCACCGGCATCCTCTCGCTGGGACTGCCCCTCCTTCTGGGCCAGCTGCTCGAGGGCACGCCGGCGGGCGCGCTGCTTCAGCACCTTCTGCGCGATCTCGGCTCACCGCCCGAGGGCCTCGCGCTCGATCGCCCGACCTTCGACAGCCTGCTCTACTGGGATCCGGACCGGCCCGCCGCCGACCCCGCGGCGAGCGAACCGCTCTTCTTTCATTCGCCCGGCGACGAGCATCTGTTCATGCGATCGACCTGGGCGCGCGACGCCGTCTGGGCGTCGTTCAGCGGCGCGCTCGCGCAGCTGTCGGCGCACCAGGCGCGCGCGGCGGGGCACCTGGCGATCCAGCGCGGCAACGACATGCTGCTGATCTTCGCCGGTCAGTGGAAGGGTGAAAGCGGCCTCACCGGCCGCCCGCAACAGTTCGAGACCACGTCGGCCTACGCCAACACGCTGTTCGCCGACGACGGCGGCGAGTATCTCTACAAGGACGCGCGCTACCTCGGCGGGCAGGGGCCGTTCGCCGACAACCACGCGTTTCCGTACCTGCAGACCGCGGATCTGACCTGGGCGAAGCTCGACGCCACCGGCGCTTACGAGCGGCAGCGCGGCGGCGAGGATCCGGACAGGCGATCGGTGCGTTCGTTCGTGCGCAACTTCGTCTACCTGCGGCCGGATCTCTTCGTGGTGTTCGACCGCGTGCGCATGCTCAAGCCCACCTACGTCAAGGAGCTGCGCTTCCACCTCGGGACCAAGACGGCTCCGACGGTGAGCGGCAACCTGGCGACCAGCGTGATCGGATCGTCGGCGCTGCACGTGCGCGCGCTGGCGCCGCGCGGGGCGTCGATCACCTCCGCCTGGAACACCGTGGGCAACGACAAGCTGAACGCGCGCCTGGCGATCGTCTCGACGGCGCCGGGCACCGATCTCGACGCGCTCACCGTGATCACCGCCGGCGACCGGAACGCGCCCGCGCCCGACGCGGCGCTGGTCAGCGTCGAGCACGATCTGATGCTGGGCGCGGCGATCCAGGCGCGTGGCGCATCGGCTGCCGATCGCGATCGCGTCGTTCTGTTCGCCATGTCGCCGACCGCGACCGTCCCCGCCGTCGCGGTCGTGCGCTATCGCGCCGGCGGCGCACGAGCGAGCCGCCACCACGTGTTCGATCTCGAGCCCAAGCGCCGGTACAGCGTGCGGGTCGAGCCTGCGAACGCCATGCAGAACGGCCCGCTGACGGTGACGATCACCTCGAGCGGTCCCGGCGTGGCGGTCATGTCCAACGACGCCGGCGTGCTGCAGTTCGATGTCATCGGCCGGGGGATCCACCCTCTGCCATGAAGGGTGCCGTCAAACGCCCGGTCGGACTGGGGACCTGGATCCTGCGCGTGCTCGCCGTCGGCTACCCGGCGGCGCTGGTGGCGATCATCCTCGCGCTGCACTTCGTGGGCGAGCGCTGGTGGTTCTCGGCGGCGCTGCTCTACCTGCCGCGCGTCGGATTCGGGCTCCCCCTGCCCTTTCTCTGCCTGCTGCTGCTGCTCAGCCGGCGCTGGTGGCTGCTGGCGAGCCAGCTGGTGGCGCTGCTGCTGCTGCTGTTTCCGCTCATGGGATTGCGCCTGCCGGGCGCGCCGTCGCCGGCCTCGGGCGCGTTTCACCTGCGCCTGCTCAGCTACAACATCGCGACCGGCGCGCACGGTCCCGAGGCGATCCTCGAGGAGCTGCGCGGCGCCGACGCCGACATCATCCTGTTGCAAGAGACCGATCGAAACCAGTTCGACGCCTTCGCCAAGGGGCTCGCCGGCTACGAGACCCACATCTGGGGACAGTTTCTCATCGCCACCCACTTTCACGTCGACGAGACCATCGAGCCGCCCCAGATCCAGCACCGGGACCGGCCGCGCTCGCCGCGCTTCATCTCGTACCGAGTGACCACGCCCGCGGGTCCGCTGCGGATCTTCAACGTGCACCCGATCTCGCCGCGCGAGGCGCTGGCCGAGATCCGCGGCGAGGGGCTCAAGAACGAGATCGAGAGCGGCCGCCTGCTGCACGGCACCGCGTCGGGCAAGGTCATGGACAACACCGGGCTGCGCCTGCAGCAGCTGGAGATGATCTCCCGCGACGCGCATGCCCAGCCGGCGCCGGTGATCATCGCGGGCGACACCAACCTGCCGACGCTGAGCTGGGCGCTGTCGCGCTGGTTCGGCGACTACCGCGATGGCTTTTCAGAGGCGGGAGCCGGGTTCGGCTACACCTTTCCAGCGCCGCGCCATCCCTGGATGCGCATCGACCGCGTGCTCGCCGATCGGCGGATCCGCGTCGTCGGCTTCCGGGTCATTCAGAGCGCGGCGTCCGATCACTTCCCGGTCGTCGCGGATCTCGAGGTGCCCTCGCCGCCCGCCGCGGTGCCCGCGCCCTGATCGGCGACGGCCACCGCCACGGCGACCGCCCCGGGGGCGCTCGCGGGCCGTCGCTCTCGCCGTTCGATGCGCTGCCGCAGCCGCAGGAACGGCCGCTCCACCAGAAAGTACGACGCGTGCGCCACCGCGACCGCGAGGATCAAGTTCAACGGGAACGCCTGCATCACCGACGCTGCGTGGCGGTTCAGGAACGGCTGCTGCCACAGGTACAGGGAGTAGCTGAGCGTCCCTATCCAGACCAGCGGCGCGGTGTTGAGCAGGCGCCCGAACCGATCGTTGGGGCGCGTGATCACGCGCGCGATCACGACCGCGATGCTGACGTTCAGGATGGTCTCGCCGAACAGCCAGGCGACCTTGGTGAACGGGTTGCGCGCGAACACGGCGATCGCGATCAGCGCCAGCCACCAGGCCCGTCCTTCGATGAGGGCGCGCCAGCGCGCCGAGCGCGCCAGGCGCGGGCCGAGGCCCGCGAGCAGGCAGCCGGTCGCCAGCGAGTCGGCCACCGTGGGAAAGGTCTCGCCGATCCCGGGCCGAAATGCCGGAAAAAGGCCGAGCCCGATGCGCAGCAACGGTGCGATGAACACCATCGCAGCGGCGACGCCCAGCCCGCGGCGGATGCCGGCGATGAGCAAGATGGCCGGCCAGAGCAGGTAGAACTGCTCCTCGACCGAGAGTGACCAGACGTGCCCGACGTACCACGCGCGATCGTGGTGATAGTTGATGGTGTAGGTCGCCGCGGTCAGCAGATCGCCCGGGTGCAGCGCGATCACCCCCGCCGCGTCGAGCACGAACAGCACGGCGCACAGGACATAGAACGCCGGGAAGATGCGGAAGAAGCGCCGCATGTAGAAGCCGCCGAGCGAGATCGTGCCGGTGCGGTCGCTCTCCTCGAGCAGCAGCGTGGTGATCAGGAACCCCGAGATCACGAAGAACACCCGCACACCCAGGTTGCCGAGCTGCCAGCGCTCGACCTCGGCCGACGAGATGAAGCCGCGCGTGTCGTTGAGGTGCGCGAACATCACCAGCGCGATCGACAGCGCGCGTAGCCCGTCGAGCGACGGGATGCGCCCGTGCAGACGCGTCACGCGCGGTCTCACGGCGGGCTCGAGCTCGGCTTCAGTGCGTGCGGCGGTCAACGCCGCCATGATAGCGGTCTCGCGCCCCGGCGCCAACGCGTCGCGGGCGGGACCGACGCCGGATCCTCAGTTGCAGGATTCGCGGCCGGCGTTGCGCCGGGCGAACTCGGCCAGCGTCAACGGGGGGCCATCACCGGCCGGCACGCGACTGAGCACGAAGTACTGCACCGGACCCAGCGTCTCCGCCGGGTTGTACGCCACCGAAACCATGACGCATTCGACGTGCGCGACGTAGAACGACGACAGGTCGACGCCCCACCGCCCGGAGGTCATGTGCGGCGGCGGTGTCGACCCGCCCGCGGCGCTGCGGCGGGCGATGTTCCGCAACGTCGCCGGCCACGCGTACTGAATCACGTAATCGACCGGATGGCGCTGGTCGATGAACTGATCGACGTCGCCGCGATCGAGGTAGTTCTCCTTGAACTCCCACGAGCTGATGAGCCCGTCCAGGTTCATCACCGGCTTGCGCGTCATCGCGGCCGCGAAGCCGGCGTCCCACGCGGCGGCCACCGCCGTCGGCGCGCTGTTGTGGTCGAACCACTCGGAGCATCGCGCCGCCGCGGCGTAGATGCTGTAAGAGCGCGGCTCCAGGCGATAGCGCCAGGTGAAAGCGCTGAAGACGACCCACAGCGCGACCACCCCGCGCGTGATCGCCCGCGTGACCACGCTGCGCAGCAACTGCGACTGTAAAATTGCGCCCAGCGCCACCACGCCACCCAGCAGATAGGGCTCGAGGTACCAGACGCGCACCAGGCTCGGCGACATCTCGCCGCGAATGCCGAAGTTGTAGATCGCGCCGACCAGGCACGCGCCCAGCGGCGGCGCGAGGAACGAGAGGTCGACGGCGGGATCGGCCGAAACATTGGCACCGCCTGCGCCGCCGCCGGTCGCTCGCGGACGGCGCGCCCCGATCCAGAGCCAGATGAGCCAGACCAGCGACAGCACCACGACCGCGGCGCGCGCCGGCAGGGGCGAGAGCTCGCTCGCCTCAAGGCGCAGCTTGATCGCGCCCGAGACCGGCATCATGTGCTTGTACTTGACGACGTTGAAGATCAAGTACGGGAGCATGCCCGCGGTCATCGCCGCCCCGCCGATCACGCTGAGACGCAGTCGTCCCGCGAAGCCCAGCCGCCGTTCGGTCTCGCTGGGCAGCACCACCGGCATGGCGAGCAAGACCGCGCAGAAGAAGATCGTGTCGAGCCGCGACAGCGTGGCCACCACGCACAAGAGCCCGAGGACGATCCAGCGCCCGGCCGACGTCGCCGACGAACCGGGCGCGGACCGCGCGGATGATGTCCGTAGGTTCCACCAGTAGACCAGCGCCACGCTCGACATCAGGAACTGCAGCGCGGTCTCCTGGCCGCAGAGCACGATCTTGGCGGTGAACGGATTCAGCAGCGCCAGCGTCAGCGGCAAGAGCACCCAGCGCCCGCCCGCCGCGCGTACGCGGGAGAGCCACATCCCGCCCGCCCACACCATGACGATCTGGATCGTGAACGCGACCCGCGTGAGAAACACCAGGTCGTCGCGGAACAGCGAGAACGCCCCGGCCAGCAACGCGAGCCACAGCGGGTGATAGCCGTTGGTCGGGTTGATGCCGTCGAAGGTGCTACCGAGACCGCGGCTGACGTTGAGCGCGGTCTTGAAATAGTAGAACGTGTCGTCGACGGTCATCGCCAGCGGGAGCCCGCCCCACGCCCAGGTGAGGATCAGCCACGCCAGGCAGGCCAGCGTCCAGACGCGCACGCCCCAGGACCTCATCTCAAGGTTCATCGACGGAAAGTCAGGATCACTCCCGTCGTGAGGATCCACAGGCCCATGGTCACCAGCAGCGGTCGATCCTTGAGAAAGACCTCTTCCGGGCTGCCGCCCGCGTTCTGCGTGTGCGCGAGAAAGAGGTAGCGGAACATCCCGAAGATCACGAACGGGATGGTAATCATCATCAGGTTGTGCGGCGGCAGTTTGGGCGACGTGAACGTGTAGAGCGAGTAGGCCATGATGGTCGACGACGCCACGATGCTGATCAGGCTGTCGAGCAGCGACGGCGTGTAGCTGCGCAGGATCTTGCGGTGCTCGCCGGCGTTGGCGTCCAGGAGCACGAGCTCGCTCCGCCGCTTGCACAGGCCCAGGAACAGCGCGCCCAGCAGCGTGACCGAATAGAGCCAGGGCGAGATCGCCGCACCGATCACCACCGCGCCCGACACCGCGCGCATCACGAAGCCGGTCGCGATGACGAACACGTCGAGCAGAACGACCTTCTTCAGCAGAAAGACGTAAGCGATCTGCATGATCAGGTAGCCGCCGATCACCAGCGCGAACGGCGGGCTCAGGTGGTACCCGGCGATGAGCGTCGCCGGCATCAGCACCACCGCCGCGCCGATCGCCACGGCCGGGGCCAGCTCGCCCGAGGCGACCGGCCGGTTGCGCTTGGTCGGGTGCTGGCGATCCTTCTCGACGTCGATGACGTCGTTCAGCAGATAGACCGAGCTCGCCAGCAGCGAGAAGAGCAAGAAGGCGACCGCCGACCGCCCGAAGTATTCCCACATCGTGGGCGAGAACGCCTGCCAGCGGTCGTTCATCGTGAACACGAAGCCGGCGAAGATCAGCAGATTCTTGATCCACTGCTTGGGCCGCAGCCCGCGCAGGAGCCCGCGCACGGGCCGGCGGCGCGGCGCGACCCCGCTGCCCCGGTCCCCATCCCAGTTTCGCTGCGGTAGCTCGGCGCTCAAGGCGCACGTATCTACCACAGTGCATCGTCGTGAGAAAGGTTCCGCCGCGCTTCAGCCTCGGGTGGCGCCCCTCCCCGACAGCTCGGGCTGCAGGTTGGCGCCGCCGTCTCCAAAGAACACCCGTTCCCAGTGACGGCGCAGGCGGATCATCGGCCGCTCGACCAGGCGGTAAGACGCGAATCCCGCCAGCAGCGCCAGCGCCAAGCTACGCGGAAAGTGCGCGAGCGGCGAGGTCGAACCACGGTTCAGGAACGGCTGCTGCCACATGAAGATCGAGTAGCTCGCGAGGCCCAGCATCACGAGTGGGCTCGAGTTGAGCACCTTGCCGCTGATCGTCTTCGGGAAGCGGGTGAACCGATCGATCGACAGCGCAAGGCCGAAGTTCATGACCGTCTCGCCGATCAGGAACCGCGAGCCCTCCGACGGCTCGGCCGCGACGAAGAGAATCGTGAGCGGCACGAGCCAGAACGCGCGGCTGCCCAGGAACCTGAGGTAGGCCTGGTTGGCGGCGAGCTGCTCGCGGCAGAGCGCGAGCAGACATCCGGTCGCCAGGATGTCCGCCGCCGTCGGGTAGGTCTCGCCGATGCCGTCGCGGAACGCGGGTGCGAAGCGATAGAGCCCGATGCGCACGAGCGGCGCGATCGCGATGACCGCCCAGCAGACGCGGCGGAGGTTCTTCTCGTCGAGGACCTTCAGCGCCACCGGCCAGAGGAGGTAGAACTGCTCCTCGATCCCCAGCGACCAGACGTGCCCCACGTACCAGGAGCGGTCGCGGTGGTAATTCATCGTGAACGTCACGATCGCGAAGAGGTCGCCGCGGTTCAGATGGAAGAGATGCGCGCGTTGCATGACGACGAGGACAATGACGTAGACGTAGCAAACCGGAAAGATCCGCAACGTGCGGCGCAAATAGAACAGGCCCAGCGAAATGCTTCCCGATCGCCGCGCCTCGCGAATCAGGATCGTCGTGATCAGGAACCCCGACATCACGAAGAACGTGCGCACGCCCAGCGACGTCAGCGTCGACCAGAACGTGGGCCACGGCGTCGGCAGGTGCGGAAAACCGGCCGAGGCGATGAGGTGCGCGAACAGCACCATGCAGATGCAGAGCCCACGCATCCCATCTAACGAGGGCAGCCGCGGTGAATCGGAGGCCATCCGTCTTCACGGTATCCGGTTGCAAACAACCTGTCATCAAATCTCAAACGCAATTTGCGTGCTTTCTCGAGGCTGAATCAGCGGCTGTTTGCGACGACCACGCGCGAACGCCGCGGTTCGTGATCCGCTACACAATTGCGGCGGAGATTGTCGCCGTCGTCGTGGTCGCCGTCGTTGTGGTCGCCGTCGTTCTGAAGCAGCGCATCGTCTTCCGATTGCGTGCGCCGATGGCACTCATTGCGAATTGCGTGGCGGCGATCTCAGGTCACGCGGCGCCGGGAATTCGATCGACGGTCGTGCGTTCCTTGGTTCGATCCCCGCTGGAGGTTCTTGCTCACTAAACACCATACGTGTCAACCGCCGCGCCGCCGAACGGAAGCCGACGGAAGTCGACGGCCGTGAGACACGATCTCGACGCAGCGGCCGATCCGAAAAAGTGATAAAACCCACCTCGGTAAAACCCTGTCCCAAGCGAGCGGAGCCCCCCACCGATGATCTTCACGGAGACCAAGCTAAAAGGAGCGTTTCTCATCGACCTCGAGCGGCGCGAAGACAGCCGCGGTTTCTTCGCGCGCGCCTTCTGCCAGCACGAGTTCGAGGCCCATCACCTGAAGCCCGTGATCGCGCAGGCCAACCTGGCCTACAATAAGGTGAAGGGGACCGTGCGCGGCATGCACTTCCAGATTCCACCGGCGGCCGAGACCAAGCTCGTGCGTTGCACGCGCGGCGCGATCCTGGACATCATCGTGGACCTGCGCCCGGAGTCGCCGACGTATCTGCAGCACATCGCCGCCGAGCTGACCGAGGACAACCACCGCGCGCTCTACGTGCCGGAGCGGTTCGCGCACGGCTACCAGGTGCTGGCCGACGCCACCGAGACCAGCTACCAGGTGGGCGAGTTCTACAGCCCGCCGAACGAGCGCGCGCTGCGCTATGACGATCCGCGTCTCGGGCTGACCTGGCCGCTGCCGGTCACCGTGGTTTCGGACAAGGACAAGGTCGCTCCGTTGCTCGACACCTGGAGCGACCGTCTCAAGAAAGAAATGACCATCTAGGAAGACCAGCGGGAGGCGAACCTTGATCATCGTAGATAACGCCCTCAAGGCGAGAGAGGCCCAGGGCAAGCCGATTCGCGTCGGCATGATCGGCGCGGGCTTCATGGGACAGGGCCTGGTCAATCAGATCGTTCACTCCGTGCCGGGCGAACGGATGACCGCGATCTTCAATCGCACCGCGGCCAAGGCCATCAAGGCCTACCAGTACGCCGGCCTCGAGCCGGTGGTGGCGAACACACAGGGGCAGTTCGAGGACGCGATCCACGCCGGCAAGCCGGTGGTGACCGAGGACCCGATGCTGCTCTGCCACTCGGAGCAGATCGACTGCCTGGTCGACGTCACCGGCGCGGTGGAGTTCGGCGTGCGCGTGGTGCTGGAGGCGTTCAAGCACGGCAAGCACGTGGTGCTGATGAACGCGGAGCTCGACGCGACGATCGGCCCGATCCTCCAGGTCTACGCGCGCAAGTACAACGTCAAGCTTTCCGCGTGCGACGGCGACCAGCCGGGCGTCGAGATCAACCTGTGGCGCTATGTCAAAGGCCTGGGCCTCATCCCGCGTGTGATGGGCAACATCAAGGGACTCCAGGATCGTTACCGCAACCCGACGACGCAGAAGGGCTTCGCCGAGAAGTGGGGCCAGAATCCGTCGATGGTGACGTCGTTCGCCGACGGGTCCAAGGTCAGCTTCGAGCAGGCGATCGTCGCCAACGCCTGCGGCATGCACGTGAAGACGCGCGGCATGTCGCGCGGCTACGAGCACAAGGAGCACGTCGACACGCTGACCAAGCACTACGACGTCGAGGAGCTGCGCGCGCTGGGCGGCATCGTCGACTACGTCGTCGGCGCGCAGCCGAACCCGGGCATCTACTGCATCGCCGAGCACACCGATCCCAAGCAGCGGCATTACTTGAACCTCTACAAGCTCGGCGAGGGGCCGCTCTACAGCCTCTACACGCCCTGGCACCTGTGCCACTTCGAGGTGCCGAACACCGTCGCGCGCGTGGTGATCTTCGGCGACGCCGACGTCCCGCTGGCTGGTCCGCTCGTCGAGGTGTGCGCCTGCGCGAAGAAAGACCTGAAGGCGGGCGAGGTGCTGGACGAGTACGGCCACTACATGACCTACGGCGAGGCGGTGAACAGCCCGGAGATGCGCGAGAAGCGCTATCTGCCCGAGGGGCTGGTCGAAGGATGCAAGCTGAAGCGCGACATCGCCAAGGACGACGTCATCACCTACGACGACGTCGAGCTGCCGCCCGGGCGGCTCGCCGACGCGCTTCGCGCCGAGCAGTACGAGCACTTCGACGTCGACGGCAACGCCGTGAGATGAACGTCTCCGCACAGCACCGCCCCCAACGAGAGGAAGACACACGATGAAGGTATTGGTCACGGGACACCGGGGTTACATCGGTGTCGAGATGGTCCCCGCGCTGCGAGCCGCCGGTCACGAGGTCGTTGGGCTCGACACCGGGTTCTACGATGAGTGCGACTTCGAAAGCGCGCCGGATCCGACGGAGGATCTCAAGGTCGACCTGCGCGACGTGACCGCGGAACACTGCCGCGGCATCGACGCGGTCGTTCACCTGGGCGCGCTGTCGAACGACCCGCTCGGCGACCTGAACAAGGAGCTGACCTACGACATCAACTTGCACGCGTCGGTGCGGCTGGCGCGCGCCGCCAAGGAAGCGGGTGTCAAGCGCTACCTGTTCTCGTCGTCGTGCAGCCTGTACGGCGCGGGTGGCGACAGCTTTCTCGACGAGACCGCCGCCTTCCACCCGGTGACCGCCTACGGCGAGTCCAAGGTTCGCGTCGAGCAGGAGGTGTCGGGGCTGGCCGACGCCAACTTCACGCCGGTCTACCTGCGCAACGCCACCGCCTACGGCGTGTCGCGCCGCCTGCGCGCCGACATCGTGGTCAATAACCTGGTCGGCTACGCCGTCACCACCGGCAAGGTCCTGCTGCAAAGCGACGGCTCGCCCTGGCGGCCGCTGGTCCACATCGGCGACATCATCCACGCGTTCATCTGCTGCCTGGCGGCGCCGAAGGACGCGATCCACAACCAGGCGTTCAATGTCGGCCGGAAAACTGAGAACTTCCGCATCCGCGAGGTCGCCGAGACCGTGGCGGCGGTCGTCCCCAAATCGGAGGTGACGTTCGCACCCGGCGCGTCGGCCGATACGCGCGACTACCGCGTTGACTTCACCAAGATCGAAACCAAGTTGCCCGGGTATTCACCAAAGTGGACGTTGCGCAAGGGTGTCGAGGAGCTCTACGCGGCGTACACCAAGCACCACCTGAGCAAAGACGAGTGGATGGGCCCGCGCTACTACCGACTCAAGACCATCAAGGGGCTGCAGGATCGCCATCTGATCGACGCGAACCTGCGACGCCTCTAGGCGCCGGCACGCGCATGCGCCTCTGGGTCGCGGGCTTGCTGGCCGTGTTCGCTTTCGGGACACGGCCGGCGCGCGCCCACCTGGTCTACGAGCTGTCGCCGCTGGTCGGCGCGGGCGCCACCGACAACGTCACCCCCGGCCCCGACGCGAACGCCCCCGACGAGCACTTCGCCGACGGCTTCGTTCAAGTCAGCGCCGTCGGCCGCGCGCGCTATCAGGCGCGGCTCTCCGAGTATGCGCTCGGCTATCGAATCATGCTGACGCGCTACGCGAGGGAGAGCGGCCTCGACACCATCTCACAGTCGCTGGCGGCGACGTCGTCCCTGAACCTCAGCGGTCGAGTCACGCTGCGGCTGTTCGCGAACGGCGAGCTGACGCAAACCTCCAGCGTCGGCGCGACCCCCGATCCGGCGACGGTGGTGCCCCAGGGGGCTGTCGCCAACGGCCGGCCGTACTACTCGCTGGCCGCGACCGAGGACATGGCCTACGCGGCGACGCCGCGGAACACCTTCGGCGAGACGCTGTCGTTCGCCCGGATCCACTTCCTGGACACCGACACCAACACCGGCGTCCCCACGACATCGGTCATCACGGGCGTGCTCTACGGCCACCGCGCGCAGGGGCGTGAGGTCTATTCCCTGACCGCGATCATGAGCGATTCCATCGCGGACGCGCCGCCGATCACGGCGGCCAATACCGGCCCGCCCGATCCGCTCACGACCGGGAACGTCTTCTTCGGCCAGCTGCTCGCCGGTTGGGGACACGAGCTGTCGCCCACCTGGTCGACGATGCTGCAGGCGGGCCCGGCGATCATCTTCAAGATCGACGGCCCCGCGGTGCTGTCGCCGGCGGGCCTGGTGGCGGTCAACTATGCGCGCCTGCCCTGGTTCATGTCGTTCACGGCCTCCCAGGCGCCGGCGCCGAATCTGCTCATCGGACAAGCGACGGTCACCGACCAGGTGATCGCGCGCATCGCGATGCCGCTCACGCGCAGCGAGATCGCCTACGTCGGCGGCTTCGGCAGCTACATCTATGCACGCGAGGCCACCGAGGGGGGCAGCCTGGCGCGCTCCTACGATCAGTTCCAGGGCGGCGCGTCCCTGTTCGTGCGCTCGCCCCGGTCGCCGATCTCGGGCGCCCTGACCTACGTGGCGCTGACCCAGCGCGGAAGCGGGACGACGCAGTCACTGGCCTACCAGTCGGTGATGCTCACGATCGCGGGTTCGTTCGCCTGGGGACCGGGCACGCCGCCGCTCTTCGGGGGAGTCCTCTGATATGTTGAGGGCGCGATGACGACTGCGCAGAGCATGCTCCGGGCGGCGGTCGAGGGCCTGCGCGGACGCGCGTACGACCTGCACTGGGAGCTGCGCGCCCGCGTGGCGAAGTTCGACCTCAAAGACGGGCTGGCGTTGCTGCTGGCGAGCGAGCGCTGGCCGCGCGCGCGCATCGACCAGATGCGCGACCAGAAGCTGCGCTCGATCGTCGCGCACGCCTACGCCACCATTCCCGGCTACCGCTCGCTGATGGACGAGCGCGGCGTCACGCCGGCGGACATCCGCGGCGTCGAGGATCTACCGAAGCTGCCGGTGATGACCAAGGACATCCTGCGCACGCGCGGTGACGAGCTGCGCGCGACCGACATCCCCGACAGCGAGCTCGAAAAGGGCAGCACCGGCGGCACCACCGGCGTGCCGATGCGCGTGGCGCGCGATCGCGCGGGCACGACCTGGCAGCGCGCCTCTTACTGGCGCGGGTTCGCCTGGGGCGGACTCACGCTCGACAAGCCCTGGGTGCAGCTGTTCGGCGGCTCGATGGGCTACGGCGGCCGCCGCTTCAACCGCGTCAAGAACTGGTTCGCGGGCAAGACGTTCCTGTCGGCGTTCGAGCTCGGCCCCCACAACGTCGCCGCCTACGTCGAGGCGATCGAGCGTGCCGACGCGCGTTTCCTGGTCGGCTACGCGTCGGCCTGCTACCAGCTGGCCCACTTCGTCGAGACCGAGGGCCTGTCGCTGCGCATGGACGCGGTCTTCCCGACCGCGGAGCTGATCCCCGTGCAGTGGGCGGAGACCATCACGCGCGTGCTGGGCGCCAAGGTGCTGCCTTATTACGGCTGCGGCGAGGTGCAGTCGCTCGGCTACTCCTGCCCCGATTCGCCGACGGGCGTCTTCCACACCTGCGACGAGCACGCGGTGATCGAGGTCGAGACGCCGAACGGCCCGGCGCGCGAGGGCGAGGGCGCGTTCCTGCTCACCGACCTCGACAACCGCGCGATGCCGTTCATCCGCTACCGCAACGGCGACGCCGGATTGATCGCCGCCCCCGGGTGCGAGTGCGGGCGCAGCCTCGGGCGCATCCTGCGCCTCGACGGCCGCGTCAACGACGTGCTCTTCACCAGCGCGGGCGCGCCGATCACGGGCGCGCTGTGCGCGCACGCGTTCCGACTGATCGACGCCGTCGAGGCCTATCAGGTGATTCAGCGCCGCCACGGCCACGCGATCGTGCGCATCGTGCGCGGGCGCGGCTACGACGCGGCGGCGCAGGAGCCCAAGGTGCACGACATCTTCCGCAAGTACCTGGGGCAGGACGCGGACATCGCGATCGAGTACGTCGACGCGGTCGCGAAGACCCCGGCGGGCAAATCACGGTTCGTCATCAACGAGATGCTCTCTGGCGGCAGCGCCGTGAGCCAAGGCACGTCCGCCACGCCGCCCGTTGCACCGCCGGTGGCCTGAGCCACTCGTTGTTGCGAGTTTGTTCGCAAACCAATGCCGATCGCCGCGTCGGAAGGTAGGGTATTGGCCGTTCAAAATCGGGCGCGTCGGTTGACGCCGCGCTCTCGGCGCAAGCAAACGGAGCAAAAGACTCGTGTCGGACCGTCGTCGCACATTCGTGGCCATGCTCTTCGCGCTGGCCTGCGCCCCTGCCTGTCATGGCCGGCCCGGCGCGAACGACTCGGCCGGCGCGAGCGATCTCGGCGAGGCGACCGCGCACGCCGCGCGCCTGGAGGTCACGACCCACAGCGTGGCGTTCCCGCTGAAACCGAGCGCGGACCGGCGCTATCTCGTCGATCAGCGCGGCGTGCCGTTTCCGATCGCGGGCCGCACCGCCTGGGGTCTGGTCTCGATCCCCGCCGCTGAAGCCGACCTGTTCCTCGACGACACGCTATCGCACGGCTTCGACGCCATCGAGCTCATGATCCCCTCGGGGCATGTGCAGACCAACCATCCCCCGCGCAACGGGCGCGGCGACGTGCCGTTCCTCAAACGCCTCGACGGCGCCGCCTGGGATGGGGCGCTCGAGTACCGCAGGCTCGCCACCGAGGCGCCCGACTTCACCACCTGGAACGAAACCTACTGGACGTTCGTCGATCGCTTGCTCGTCGCCTGCGAAGCGCGCGGCCTCTTGGTCCTGCTCTTTCCGGCTTACGTCGGCATCGACCAGGACCAAGGCTGGATGGAGGAGATCACGGCCAACGGCGGCGCGCGCATGGAAGCCTATGGCGCCTTCGTCGCCGCCCGCTACCGGCATCACCGGAACATCGTGTGGATGCTCGGCGGTGACAAAGGCACGTTCGGCCCGCGCCAGACGACCGCCGAGAGCGGCCTGCTCGCCGGCCTCGAGAGCGGCGCGGGACCGACGCCGATGCACTTCAGCGCCGAGTGGTCGGGCGACATGAATGGTGTCGAGCAGGCGCCGTTCGGTGCGTCGATGACGCTCAACAGTGCCTACTCCTGGAGCAATGTGATCGGCGCGAGCCGTCGCGCCTACGGCCAGCAGGCCGCGATGCCGGCGTTCCTGCTCGAGGAGCCGTACGACGAGGAAGGCCCCGACGGAAACAACCTGGCGCGCCAGTACGCGACGCAGCCGGTGCGCCGTTACGCATGGTGGGGCTGGCTGTCGACCATCGGCGGCTACGTCGCCGGCAACGGCTACGTCTGGCCGTTCAAGTCGGGCTGGAAAGAACACCACGACACGCGCGGCACGCGTGATCTCGCGCGGCTGAATGCGTTCATGCAGTCGATCCCCTGGCACACGCTGCGACCGTCGGGGCTGGGCGGCACGAGGACGCTGATCACGGCCGGGCTCGGCACGTTCGATCGTCCCGGCAGGGACGCCTGGAACGACGACTATGTCGCCGCGGCGATCACCGCGGACGGCGGCCTGCTGCTCACGTACGTGCCACCCCGGCATAGCGGCCCGTTCACCGTCGACCTGTCGGCGATGCGCGGGCCGGCGAACGCGCAATGGTTCGATCCCACGACCGGCGCCTACACCGCCGTCGCCGAAGCGCCGCTGGCCAACACCGGCACACACGCGTTCACGCCGCCCCCGGGCACCCACGCCGACGGCGCCAGCGACTGGCTGCTGGTCCTGGCGGCGGCGCCCTAGGCGCGCGGGCCCCGACGGCTACGACCCGTCGTCGGCGTCGGTCAGATACCAGCGGTCGGCGTCGACGATCTCGGGCGCGGCGTTCAGCACGGCGCCGGTCGCCTGGCCGACGACGACACCACGTTCGGCCCGCTCGCGGAAGCCCAGTGACTGCAGCGCGGTCACCAGCGGCGGCGCGCCGTAGAGGCGCAGCGACATCGTCTCCATCTCCTGGCGCGCCAGCGCTGCCGTGAGCAGCCAGAGCAACGGCTCGAACGTCCCGCGGTGCGCGAAGATGTCGCGGATCTGCACGCTGGTCTCCACGCGCGACACCGCCGCGTAGGCCGCGACCGCCTCGGTGCGCCGGTTGACGAGGATCGCGAACTCGACGCGGCCCTCGGGACGCCGCGCGAACCGCCAGCGCAGGTACGCGGCGTCGCGAACCCCGACCAGCGAGTGATCGACGCTGGCTTCGCGCCACAGGTTCTCGAAGCGCTCGTCGACGTCGTCGGACCACTGCAAGTGATACTCGAACGCCGCGCGCGTCGAGCCGGCTGCCAGCAAGGCGCCGCGCGCGATATCGAGGCCGGTACCCGCGACGATGCCCGCGTATTCACCGAGGCGGGTCTTCAGCAGCGCCGCGTGCCGGAGCGTGAGCAGGAACCGACGCGTATTGCCGAGCTTGCGGTGCCCGTGCTCCAGGAACGCCGGCACCGCCGGCTCGTCGGCGATGGTGTGAATCAGCTCGAACCGCGCCAGCGATCCGTCGTGCAGCGCGCGCGACAGCAAGTTCAGCGTCGCCGGCGTGTGGTGCTCGCGGTCGATGACCGGGCTCCCCAGCGTCGCGCCCTCGATGATGCGCCCGCGCCACGAGAACGCGCGTGCCGCGCATCCGGCGACGCCGACGACGCGACGAGGTTCGCCGGGGAACGCCGTCTCCAGCACCGCGAGCCCGCCGCGGCCGGCCGGGTTGTCGACATAGAGCCAGTCGAACCATGGCCGCGCGCCGATCGACAAGGCCAGGTTCCGTTGCCCGACCGCGAGCAAATCGTCTGGGACCGCGACGGCATCGACCCAACGAACTTCGTAGCCCATCCGGACGTCATCTATATCACGACCGGTCGCGTCCCGACCTTTCCCGGGCGTGAGGCGTGAATAGGGGCCTCGGCCACTGGCCAGGAATAACCGGGTTCTGATACCGTTCTCGCGAAGAGAGAGGACCAAGCAATGAGCCTATTGCCCCCCCGATTGCCCGCCAGATCCGAGAGCGTTCGCATGGAGCCGGCCCGATGATGCTCCGGCCGAAGCTTCGCGCCGGCGACTGGGTCGAGGTCCGCAGCAAGGACGAGATCTTGCGGACGCTCGATCGCCGCGGTCAGCTCGACAAGATGCCGTTCATGCCGGAGATGTTCGATTACTGCGGGCGCCGCCTGCGGGTCGTCAGCTCGGCGCACAAGACCTGCGACACCACGTCGGGGACGGGCGGGCGGCGGCTCGTCGATTCGGTTCACCTGGAAGGCGCGCGTTGCGCGGGACGCGACTACGAGGGGTGCGGCGCCGGGTGCTTGATCTTCTGGAAGATGGCCTGGCTCAAACCGGTGGCGGGCCCCGATGGGGCACCCCTGCCCGAGAAACCGAACGGCACGATCCCCGACCGCGACGTCGGCTGCACCGTCGAGGACGTGAGGGCGGGCACGATCGGCGAGCGCTCCACCGACGGCTCCGGGATCACCTACGTCTGCCAGGCGACGCAGGCGACAGCCGCGAGCGCCGAGCTGCACTGGTGGGACCTGCGCCAGTACGTCGAGGACTATCTGTCGGGCAACGTCGGCATCCGGCGCATGGTCGACGGTTTCGCCTACGCGTTCGCGGCGGAGCTGATCCGCCGCAGCCAGAAGTGGCCGCAGGTCTCGGAGGCGCTGATGTCGGCGTACGATTGGGTGCAGGAGCAGCGGCGCGGCATCCCCTACCCGCGTCGGCGCGGCACGGTGCAGCCTGGGGAGAAGACGCCGATCTCCAAGCTGAACCTTCAGCCCGGCGAGCTGGTGCGCATCAAGCCGTACAAGGAGATCCTGGCGACCGTCGACCAGAACTTCCGCAACCGCGGCATGCGCTTCGACGCGGAGCTCGTGCCGTTCTGCGGCGGCACCTACAAGGTACGCTCGCGCGTGAGCAAGATCGTCGATGAGAAGACCGGCAAGATCTTCCAGTTCAAGAACGAGGCGGTGATCCTCGACGACGTCTATTGCCAGTCGCGCTACAGCGATCGCCGGCTGTTCTGCCCGCGCGCGATCTACTCGTACTGGCGCGAGGGCTGGCTCGAACGCCCCAACGGCACGGCGGCGCATGCCTCGCCGGCGCCGGCCAACGCCGCCGCCCCGGCGCCCGCGCCGCCGGCCGCGGGTTAGGGCTGACCCGCGAGATCGCCGCTCAGGCCGTATTTCTTGCGCATGAAATCGAAGCCGATGCGCAGGTCCTCGACCAGCCGCTCCCAGTCGAGGACCGCCCACTCGGCGAGGGCGGCGTAACAGGCCATCCGCTCGCGCGGCGGCAGCGGCGTGCGTTCGATCGCGGCGGCGTACTCGCGCAGGTGGCGCCAGTTGAGCAGCGCGACCTTGCCGATCAACTTCGACGAGTACCACCCGCCGCGCAGCTGCAACGGCGCGCCCTTGATCGAGCGGCCGGGATGGTCGCGGTTCTGGAACAGCGCCCGCGGCACGCGATAGAAGCGTCCGAGGAGCCCGAGCTCGGCGAGCATGGGGCGATCGGCGCCGACGTAGGTGGCGATGCGCGGGGTCTTGGCGAGCGCGGCGCGGCGGACGACGCCGAACATGTCGATGCAGAAGTTCCGGCTCATCACCAGGTTACGGAAGCGCGCCGAGGGGCGTTCGTCGCCGACGGCCGGCAGCTCGGGGTCGTGGAACTCGAAGACTTTGCCGTTCTCGTCGATGTGCTCGGTCTCGCAGTGACACAGCACGACGTCAGAGCGGCGATCGAGCACCGCGACGCACTCAGCGAGGAAGTCGGGCGCGTGCAGATCGTCGTGGGCGGCCCACTTGAAGTACGGCGCGTTGTTGGCCATGTCGAACGCGCGGTTGAAGTTCGGCCCGCCGCCAATGTTCTCGGGGTTGCGGTGATAACGCACGCGCCGATCGCGCGCGGCGAACTCGCGGCCGATCCCCTCGGTGCCATCGGTCGAGGCGTTGTCGACGACGACGAGCGAGAAGTCCGTGAACGACTGCGAGAGCAGCGACTCGATGGCCGGCCCGAGGTACCGATCGCCGTTGTAGACCGGCATTCCGATGCTCACCTTCGGCATTCTCCACAGGTACTCCGAGAATGAGAACCTGACAAGACGCGGAGCGGCGGATTGGATGTCCACGAGGATGGCTCGAACCCAAATGCCTTTTCTCCCTCTCCTTCGCGTCCGCGCGCAGGAGAGGGGTCGGGGTGAGGAGGTCCTCCAACTCGCGATGCGAGCGGCTCTGGCCGCCCGGATCCCCCTCACCCACACCCTCTCCCCTGCAGACGGGGAGAGGGCTTTCGGAGTCTCGCGACGGCACCGTAACCTCGATCGGCAGCGCCGACGTCAGCTGCACGCTTTTCGCCGACAGGGCTTCCGGAGTCTTACGACGGCGCCGTAACCTCGATCGGCCGCGCCGAGGCCGGCTTCACGCTTCTCGCCGACTCGATCCAGCGCTTGTGCCACAGGTTCAGCATCAGCACGGTCCACAGGCGCGTGCTGTGGTCGGGGACGCCGGTGCGGTGGTCTCGCAACAGCTCCGCGAGCGGCGCGCGCTGCAGGAAGCCGAGCTTGGTCAATCCGCCGTTCAGCAGCATGTCCTCGCCCCAGTCACCGAGCTTGCCAGCGAACAGCTCGACGACCGGCGCGCGGAAGCCCTGCTTGGGCCGGTAGATGATCGAGTCGGGGAGGATCCCGCTGATCGCCTTCTTGAAGAAGTACTTCACCGTTCCGTTGCGCTGCTTGAACTTCGCCGGGATGTTGTAGACGAAGTGCGCATACTCCGCTTCCGCGTACGGGCAGCGCGCGTCGAGCCCCAGCTGGCCCGCGAGCACGTCGAGCTTGCCCAGCATCAAGTTGCCGAAGTAGTAGTCCTGCATCATCCGGTAGATGATGTGATTGAGGTAGTCGCGGCTCCCGTGCGCGCTCTGCTTCAACCGTTGCACGTCGCGCCGAACCACCGCGCCGACGCTGACGCCGATGGTCGCGCGCAACGCGTCCGGCGACAGGATCGTCCCCTTCTCCGACTCCGGCCAGGCGATCTCATAGTTCCAGAAGTACTCGTCGCCCGCCGCCGCGCGCCGCAGGATGTCGGTCCGCTTGGGAGACAGCTTGGGGGCCGCGATCGCCGCCAGCTTCAGGAGCGTCTTCGGCAGCATCGAGAACGGCTTCCACTTGCGGTAGTACCCCTCGCGGATCCGGATCATCTCTCCGTGACCGCACGACAGCTCGTCGTTGGCCTCGCCCAGCACCACGGTGCCCAGGCCCTGGTCCTTGGCCATCTTCAGCGCGTGGTGCAGGAAGATCGACGACGGCTCGGACACGAGGTCGTCGAACGCCTCGATCGTCGTCGGGATGGTCTCGACGAACTCCTCGGCGCTCACCAGCTTCTCGTGGTGGTTCGAGCCGATGTAGTCGGCCACCTGCTTGGCGTAGACGAGGTCGTTGTACTTCGGGTTGCCCTCCAGCTCCTTGAGCCCGACGGTGAACGTGTGCAGCGTCGTCTTGGGGTCGCCGCCCGCCTCGCGGATCTTGCGCGCCATGATCGACGCGTTGGCGCTGGAGTCGTTCCCGCCGCTGACCAGCGCCGCGACCGGCCCTTCGATCATGCGCCGGGTCACCGACGCGTCATGAAGCTGTCGCACGCGATTGACGTAGAAGCTCTCGTCGTCGACCTCCGGGACCGGATCCCAGAGCAAGTCCCAGTACGGCTGCACGTCCGGCTCGCCGCCGGCGCCGAACGTCGCGGTCGAGCCCGCCGCCAGCTTGCTGATCCCGCGAAACAGCGTGCGCGGCCCGGGCACGGTCAGGAACGTCAGATAGTGCGAGACGCCCACTTCGTCGATCTCCGCGGCGACATCGGGCACCGCGAGCAGCGCCTTGATCTCGGACGCGAAGATCACGCCGCCCGGCGTGGCCCGGTAGTAGAGCGCACGCACGCCCAGGTTGTCGCGCGCGAGCGTCAGCGTCTGCCGCCGCCCCTCCCAGATCGCCAGGGCGAATTGCCCGTCGACGCGGCGGAAGCCCTTGGCCCCCTCCATCTCGTACAGGTGCAGCAGCAGCTCACCGTCGGTGTCGCCGCGCAGGTTACGACCTGCGCCCTTGAGATAGCTGCGCAGCTCGGCGGCGTTGAAGATCGTGCCGTCGTAGATGAGCAGGTTGGCCGGGTCGTCGCCACGCCCGACCACCGGCTGCCCACCGCCCTTTCCCACCTGCCGCATACCGAACGCCAGCGGCCGGCCGCCGTCGGACTGCTCATGGATGATGGCGGTCTCCGGCCCGCGTGGCCGCAGCACCTCCAACATGATCGACACGTCTCGACGGCCGCGACCACCCGTCGCGCTTTCGCCTACGATCCCGCAAATTGCTGACATGGTCCTTTGCTCCGCTTTTTGGTGGCGCTCGTTTTAGGGCAATGTTTAACGACTACTGCTGAATCAATACGCAAGCCCCGCCCGGAGATTCCCGGTGACCAGACCGCGCAGCTCATCATAAAGCTGCTCATAGGAATTCACGAAACCCTTCAAGCTGTGTCTCGTCCGGGCCTCCTGGGCGGCGCGCGCCCCCAGGGCGGCGCGGCCGGGCTGGTCTGCCGCGAGCTCGACGAGAACGTCGGCCATGGTCGCGGGGTTGCCCGCCGGCACCATCCGGCCCAGGGTCCCCTCGCCCAGGATCTCCGGGACCTCGTTGACCCGCGTGGCGACGACCGCGGCGCCCGCCGCCTTCGCCTCCAGCAGCGCCACCCCGTACGACTCGAACTTCGACGCCTGCACGAAGATGTCGAGCGATCGCAGCGCCACCGGCACCTCGTTGGAGTGCCCGGTGAACCGCACGCGCGCGGCGATGCCCAGCGTGCGCGCCAGCTCCTCCAGCGACGCACGCAGCGGGCCGTCGCCGACGATCAACATGAAGAGCTCGGGCACGCGTGCCGCTGCCAGCGCGAACGCGCGCAGCTGGGTGTCGTAGTCCTTGACCTCGATCAGGCGCGCGACGCTGCCGACGACGACCGCGCCCGCGGGCACCTCGTGGCGCGCGCGAAAGGCGGCGATGGCGTCGGGCGTGACCCGATCGAACCGTTCGAGGTCGACGCCGTAAGGGATCACGCGCATGCGTGAGGGATTCACGCCGTTGTAGCGGCAGAACCGCTGCCCCAGCTTGGGCGCCACCGCCACCACCCGACCCATGAGCGCGCAGGCCGCGCGCGTGCGCAGCCGGTTGCGCCGCGACGACGACAGGAGCTCCTGCGGCAGGTAGGTGAAGTCGTCGTCGGGCGTGGTGCAGGCGAACGCGCTCAGCGTGCCCACCGCGCCCGGTACGCCGAGGAGCCGGGCCGTCAGTCCGCCATACAGCATCGCGCGGGGATTGTAACAGTGGATGACCGCCGGGCGCAGCCTCCGCACCACCTTGCCCAGGCGCATGACGATGCGGGCATTGAGGCCGTCGGGGCACGGGACCTCCTGCGGCTCGACGCCCAGGCTGCGCAGCCGGCCCTCGAGCACGCTCGCCTCGGGCTTGAAGTAGACCACGTGCGCCGCATAGCGGTCGGGATCCAGCCCCGCGATCAGATCGACCATCGCCTTGCTCTTGCCTGAGAGGCCGAGGCTGTCGATCACGTACAGGACGGGCGCGGCGCTCATCGGGCGATCAGGCGGCCTTCCGCCCCTCGATCCAGCGGTCGTACCACGCCCCCAGGTTCACCAGGCACCACAGGTCGAAGCTCTGATCCTGGACGCCGCTCAGGTGGCGGTTCCAGAGGTTGTCGATGTAGCCGCGATTGAAGAACCCGCGGGACGCGAGCGGGCTCTCGAAGATCTGGTGCTTGGCCCAGCTGGCGAGCGGCCCGCGCAGCCAGTCGGGCATCGGCACGCGGAAGCCCTGCTTCGGGCGATCCAGCACCTCGTCGGGCAGCACGCCGCGCAACGATTCCTTGAGCACACGCTTGGTGAGCTTGCCGTCGATCTTGAGCTTCTGCGGCAGCGACAGCCCGTACGACACCAGCGTGTGGTCCAGGAACGGCGCGCGCGCCTCGATCGAGTGCGCCATCGACATCTTGTCGACGCGCATGAGCAACAGCTCCGGCAGCCGGTTGGAGAGCTCCAGCACCGACATCTGCTGCAGCAGATCGGCGTTGGGCTGGCGCGACTTCAAGTCGGCGTAGATGTTCTCGACCAGCGCGCCGCTGTGCGAGCGCTGATCCTCGCCGAGCAGGCGCCGCATCTCCGGCGTGTAGAGCTCTTCCTTCTCGTTGTCCCAGAAGACGACGTCCAGGCCCCAGTAAAGCGGCTGGCCGTCGCGCGCGCGACGGAGGACGTCGGTGCGGCCCGCCGGCGCCTTCATCAGGCGGCTCGCCTCGTGCAGCCCCGCGCGCACCAGCCAGGGCAGACGGCGCAGGCGCTCCCAGCGCGGCGAGGCGCGATTGACCATGCGCACCATGTCGGTATAGCCGCCGAACACCTCGTCGCTGCCCTCACCGACCAGGATCACGATGTTGCCGTCCTTGCGCGCGGCACGCGACAGGAAGTGCATCGGCAGGCACGCCGGATCGCCGAGCGGCTCGTCCTGCTGGTAGACCAGCTCCGGCATGAAGTCGCGGCACTCGTTGGCGGTGACGTGAATCTCGTGGTGGTCGCAGTTGAACTTCTTGGCGACCAGGCGCGCGAACGGCAGGTCCTGAAAGTCCGGCGAATCATCGGTGCCGGTGAACCCGACCGAGTACGTCTGCAGCGGCCGATCGACGAGCGCGCTCATCAGCGCGACGTTGGCGCTGGAGTCGACGCCGCCCGAGAGAAACGCGCCGACCGGCACGTCGGCCATCATGCGCTTCTTCACCGCCTCGCCGAGGAGCTTGCGCACCTGGGCCGTCGCCTCGCGCTCGTCGACGTGCGTCGGCCAGGGCTGCTCGGGGATCGGCGACCAGTAGCGCTCGATGCGCAGGTTGCCGAAGCGATCGCAGATCAGGAAGTGGCCGCCGGGGATCTTCTTGATCCCGGCGAACAACGTGTACGGCGGCGGGACGTTGGTGAAGGTCAGATAGAGGTCCAGCGCCTCGACGTCGATGTCGCGCGTGACGTCGGGGTGGGCGAGCAGGCCTTTGATCTCCGACGCGAACAGCAGCTTGCCGCGGACGATCGTGTAATAGAGCGGCTTTTTCCCCAGGCGATCGCGCGCGAGGATCAGCCGATCGCGCGCGCTGTCCCAGATGCCGAGCGCGAACATTCCGTCGAGCTTGTTCAGGCAGTCCGGCCCGTCGACCTCGTACTGGTGGATGATCGCCTCGGTGTCGGTGCGCGAGCGGAAGCGGTGGCCGGCGGCCTCGAGATCCGGGCGCAGGTCGGCGTGGTTGTAGATCTCGCCGTTGAAGGTGATCCAGACCGTGTCGTCCTCGTTGGCCATCGGCTGGTGCCCCGCCGCCGACAGGTCGACGATCGACAGCCGCCGGTGCGCCAGGACCACGCGGCGGTCAGCTGACTCCCACAGACCGGCGTCGTCGGGACCGCGATGGATCATCGCGTCTCGCATGGCCGTCACGGCGCCGCGCTCGTCGCGCGGCGTGCTCCCGAAGTTGAAAAGCCCGGCTATCCCGCACATGGCTCGCTCACATTCATGCTGTTCCCAACATTTCTCCGACGGATACGGTTCGCCATCCTTCGGCCGCCAGCTTGCCGAGGATGTCGGGCAGAGCCTCCAGCGTCCAGCTCTGCCCTTCGTGAAGCAGCACGATCTCGCCCGGCGTCAGGCTCGCGGGCGCGACGCGCGCCGCGACCTCGGCGGCGTCCGAGGTCCGGCAGTCGTCGGAGTCGCGCGACCACAGCACCGTGGTGTACCCGGCGCGCGCCGTCACCATCAGGGAGCGCAGCGACGTCGCGCCGTGCGGCGGCCGCACCAGCGGGCGTGCCGTCGGCGCCGGCGGCAGCAGCGCCGACGTGCGCTGGAGCTCGTCGCGAAGCGCGTCGCCATCCAGCTTGGTGAACGACTTGTGCGTGAAGCCGTGCCCGGCCAACTCGTGCCCGCGCGCGGCGATGCGCGCGACGGCGTCCTGGTATCTGGCGCAGGCTTTACCCAAGACGAAGAACGTCGCACGGGCTTCGAACTTGTCAAGGATGTCCAGGTACGCATCGGTCATCTCATCGGGACCGTCATCGAACGTCAGCGCGACGCGCTTTTCCTTGCCCGAACCGCGGCGCACGATCACGGAGGCCGGCAGCACCTCGGCGACCATCACCTTCACTCGGCTGGTCAGCGTGGGCGTCACGACGGGCGCCGCCATGCGGGGCGGCGGCGGCAAGGCGCTGCGGCGGTACTCGCCGTCGGGCTCGGCGCTGGAGCCATCGTTGCTGGTCCCGTTCACGGCCGCCGCCGCCGATATCGCCGACGCGCCGTTGGCCGTCCCGTTGCGGACGGCTTGGTTGGGCCCGCTTCCGGCGTGTGCGCCCTTGGCGTGCGCGATCGCTCGCGCCAGCGTTTCGTGGAGACGGCCCGCGCTCTCGTCCCAGCCGCCGCGCGAACCGAGCGCCGCGACCGCGGCGCCGTCGTAATCGATCGCGAGCGCCGCGAGCAGCGCCTGCGCCAGCGCAGCCGGGTCGCTGGCCGGCACGAGCGCGCCCAGCTCGTCGCGATGGACGACGTCGGGAATGCCGCCCACGCGCGTGGCCACCACGCGTCGGCCGCACGCCAGCGCCTCGAGCAGCACATTGGGCGTCCCCTCGTGATGGCTCGGCAGCGTCAGGAGGTCGCACGCGCCCATCCACACCGGGACCTCCGCCAGTGGGCGCGCGCCCAGGAACAGCACACGGTCACCGAGCGGCTTCAGCGCTTCCTCGGCCGCCGCGCGGGCCTTGCCGTCACCGATCAGCACCAGCACCGCATCGGCGCGCGCAGCCGCGACCTGCTGGAACGCCGTCGCCAGATCCAGCACGCCCTTGTCGGCCTCGAGGCGTCCGACGTAGAGGATCCACTTGCGCGCGTCGCCCGCGTGACCGAGCTCGGCGCGCGCGGCCGCGCGATCGCGCGGATGAAAGAGCTCGCCATCGACACCGTTGCCGATGACGTCGATGCGGTCGTCGGCGACCCCCAGCGCGCGCGCTGCCGCCGCCAGCGAACGGCTGACCGCGACCACGCGGCCGGCGCGCGGCAACGTCAGCTGCATCTGGCGCCGCAGCGAAGGCCGCTGAGCCAGGACGTCCATGTCCGACCCATGCAGCTTCACCACGGTGGGCGTGCCCAGCAACTGGCCGAGCGCGACCACCGCAGCGCCGTCGGGGTAGGCCCAGGTCCCCAGGATCACGTCGAACTGGCCGCGCCGCTGCAGCAGGTCGGGCAGCACCGACGCGGCGTAGAGCGCGCCCGACAGCGCATGACCGAACCGCGGCAGATAGGGCACGCGCGGGTGCGCCACCGCCAGCCCGTCGATCCAGTCGTGACGGGGAACGGCGCTGAGCCGCCCGGCCGACGACCAGCGCGACAAGGCGCCCGCGCCGGGGAACCAGGGGATGGTCGCCAAAACCTCGACGTCGCAGCGCCGGCCCAGCGCCGCCAGTTGCTGCCGGTTGAACGGCGCCGATAGCGGCTCGACCGCGTTGGGAAAGATCTTGGTGACCGCAAGGACCCGCATGGGAGGCTCGACCCCGCGTAAGGATGCAGAAGGGTCCGCGAAACTGCAATGTCTAGTGGCGTGGCGCGGCGTCGGTGCCGACCCAGGCCCACAGCTGGCCAGATGGGAAACCGCCAAGGCGCCGGGCCCGCCAAGATCCGGACGATCGCAAAGCTCCGGACCTGGCGTCTGCGGGCGCCTTGGCGGTCATGTGACCGGCATGAGACCCAGGTCCCGGTCTCGTCACGGCGTCGGCCTACTGCGC